>Ga0315298_1000197_pt1 | contig 121524 bp, 95 predicted proteins | sample WHS_1_MG_FD_203077 | JGI IMG/M metagenome (GOLD analysis project Ga0315298, IMG submission 203077) | Extremophilic microbial mat communities from Washburn Hot Springs, YNP, Wyoming, USA - WHS_1_MG | ecosystem: Environmental > Aquatic > Thermal springs > Hot (42-90C) | place: USA: Wyoming...
GCCGAGACGGCATTAATCAGCAGTGAGTCGTAAAGCTCCCCAAAGTGGAAAGACCAGTTGGAAAAGGAAATCTCGTTGAATACTTCGATCTCCATTACCGGGCTGGCGATGTTGACCAGCGCCGCCGGGTCCGGATTGGCCGGGTCCACCATCCAGGTCGCCTCGGCTTGGAGGGTGTGAACACCGTTGCTCAACAGCCGCGTGTCCAAGGTGAAATAGAGGAACGGGGCCGGGAACGGCGGCTTGAGCATGCCGGCGGCCTCCGTGCCGTAGTCGTCTATCATGATGGTCACATGCAACAGCTCCCCCTCTGGATGCCCCACCTCGATGGGCAGGCCAACCACCCCACTCAACTGCATCCCGTTGGTCAGGCCGATGAAGTGCACCCCATGCCGCACCACCTGATAGAAGCCGATCGCCCCCAACGGCACTTCTCCGCCGCCATCCTCGGTCAACGGTCCATCGCTTGGGTCCCGAATCCAGCGAGGATCCCAAGGCATGGGTGGCAACGGAGGCCACTCGGTCTCGTCTTGGCCGGTGGAAGCTACCGCCGGTGGGGGCGGATTGCCGCCACCGCCACCCCCGCCCCCTCCACCGGCGGGATACTCGACCACGCCAACATGGGTAAACACGGTTCGATTGGTGCCCAAAGCGCCGGGATAATCGTTGGTGAGAATGGTCCAAGGATGCGCCTCGTCCAGGCGCGCTCGATACCGAACGATGAACTTCTCGTTCTGTGCGCTTGGCCAGGAGAGCATGGCATTCGTGCCCTGAATCTGAAGCGTGAGATCTTAGATGGCGTGAACACGGTACTGGCCTGCAGAAAGGACCAGCAGTGTGAGTGCGGTGAGTGCGATGCGCGTTTTCATGGTCGTATGGATTTGATGGTTTTGGTCCAACGTCAGAACTGAGCGACAGCCGCCGACAGGAACGGTGGAGCGCACGAGGCGCATCCGAACTGCCGCCCAGCCTCGAACCGAGAAGCGGGGCGGCTGTTCGCTCCAGTGATCTGGTTCGGCGTTCTGCTCTGCGGCTCCACCCAAGAGCCTCGCCCGCCGCCGCTGAACCGCCCCTCGGCAATGATAGGAATTTGCTTTTTCGACGCGCGAGCGGGTCAAGAGCATTGCTTTTCATTGGCCGGCATTGTGGAGGATAGTGCGCGCAGTGGTGGGCTGTTGTCAAGCCCCAAGTTTGGTAATTCAGCCTGTCCCTCGGCGGTGTCCGCTGGGATGCCGTGTTCCCCAAGCAACCGGCCCACGCGCAGCCATTGCACGCTCGGGGTCAGCCCTTGATATTTGACATTTTACCTCTTTGTGCTGATTTTTCGCGTTTTTCCAGTGTACTGCTCAGTCGCTCTGCCCCCCTCAACTCCGCATCCTCCACATAGTTATACTGAGAAATCGATCATATTTGCGAAGATTTTCAAACTGCCGGTTTGCTCAGTTTGTCAGTATCTGCTTCTCTGCCAGCGAGTAGTGCAGTCACCACAGTGCAGCCTTTGGAGTGTAATATTGGATAATCTGCTCGGAAATCGCATATCAGCGCGTGGTTCGAGACTTTTGCCTTCGAACTTTTCGGCCACTGATCCCGCTCGCATTTCCCCATTTGGCGACGAAGTCGCCCTTTTCAGCGCGGCGCGACGCAGTGCCAAGCCTGGAACAAACGCATTTAGCTCGGCGCGATCGTTTGGTTGCGGCTGCGCCGCGCTGAGCGTTGACACAGGCGCTGGACTTGATGCGAGACCGCCGCCTCATCTGTATCATCGTCGAACAACCGACGCCGTTCGATGTTACGGGTCGTGACGTGGTAGATTGCGCCTTTGAACAACACGCGGAGCTTTCTTGCCGTAACGCCTCACAGAAAAACCTTTCCCGACCGCAGAATCAACAAGATTGTCGAATTTCAAGGGCTGAGCCCAAAGTGACTCAAGAGCGGGTCAACCATTTACGAGCAGTCAGGTTTTTCATGGATCGCCTCTCCGTCGTTGTTCTTAGCCCATAGCTGCCACAGCGGCAGCCGAGTCGTTGTACATCATCACTGCCAGATACCAACCGAGCAGGATCATCCACGACAGCTCAGGCAAGTCCTCTCCCGCCGGCAGAATCTCCACCTCGGCCGACTGCTGACGCAGGCCCCAGCGGGTCTTGAAGCGCACCAGCGGTTCACCTTGCGCATTTTGGAATGCGTATTCGGTCTGCCAAAAGTTGGTGCTGACCGGATACTCGCGTCCGCCGGCCAAGATCAGTGTGCCGCCGCCTTTCCATGTGTTGTTTTTGAAGACGGCCAGGTCGTTCTCGCTGTCACAAGTGCGCACCGTGACGCGGGTTTGGAAAAAGCCCACCCGTTTGAACGTCCAGCAGCCGTCGGCGCTCTGAGCGGTCGCCAGCGTGCCAAAGGAACTGCGGAAGCGCAACGTGGCCACCACTTCCTCGCCGGCGTGCAGTTCGTATTCCATTTTGAGCCAGTTGGGTTGGAGCCATTTAAGGGTTTGACCGGACGGAATGGGTAACATTTTTTGTCCTCTCTTTCGTCTTTTTCAGAACTCGTGCACTCTCATTAAAGATAACCAAGACCACATTCATTTTACAGGCCCGGCTCTTTTATGTCATCGGCCCAACAAACGAACTTATACCTGTACCGGAGTACAAGCATAGCAGTCGCAGTGGTAAAATGAAATGATAAGAATCTGCTTTTTCCACGCGTGAGCGGGTCAAGAGCATTGCTTTTCATGGGCCGGCATCTTGGAGGATAGTCCGCCCAGTGGGTGGGGCTGTTGTCAAGCCACAAGTCTGGCCGGCAGACAGCTTTCGGCCGTGTCGGTGGGAGGTTTTGACGCCCGAGGCAGTTTGGTGGACCCGCGTGCTCATGGCCATACCTGATCAGGACACACTTCGCTGGTGAACCGCTTCCGGAATCGTCAGGGGGCCGGGATTTGAGCCGGGTCAATCAGTGTGGCGCGCGGCGTAAAATTGGCCTGAAAATCACGGTTTAAAAATGCCCGGGCTGAATGTCTGTGTGCGCTGAGCAGAACCGATCGGGTTCTGCGGGGATCAACTGAGCCGGCTGTACCGGAGTGGAGCGGTGTTTTTCCCAAGAGTGGTGAGTAGTCCCAGGGAGCAAACAGGACGGAGCGCTCACAACAGCGCTGCGGAACCGGATCAGGCCGATGATGCAGGTGGCGCGGAAATCGCGGGCGCACCGGGAACTGATCTCGAACTGGTTTCGGGCCAAGGGTGAGATTTCAGCGGGTGCTGTTGAGGGTCTGAACAACAAAATCAGAGTACTGACCAGAAGATCGTATGGTTTTCGCACGTATCGGGCGATGGAACCTGCTTTGTATCATAACCTTGGGCGGTTACCAGAGCCACCATGCACCCACAGATTCTGGTGAGGAGGCAACAAATTGAGCAATGCGGGCGCAATGGCACGTTCGACCGCTGGCCCGATGAAATCTCCCGTATGGGACGGTGCCGATCTCACTCAAACCGACGACCCGCTCCAGTTGAGTTTCCGACGCAGCGTGTCGAAAAACGACGCTTCAGGAAGACGAACCAAATGCGCCGCATGGCGGCTCCGCCTGAACCGGACGACGTCGCCAGCCTGAAGCCGCGCCAAAGCCCGGCCATCCCCGGCAAGGGACGCTTCAACCCGCTCGGTAAGAGACCGAACTGTGACCGTCGAGCTCAGACTCAAAATGACAGAGCGACTCGACAACGTGTGCGCGCATATTGGTGTGAGCGCGAAAACATCGGCGTTGGGACTGACCACCGCGCCACCAGCAGCCAGCGAGTACGCTGTCGATCCAGTCGGCGAACTCACAATCAGCCCGTCACCTCTGTACCGTGTCAGCAGCTCGTTATCAACCCACACTTCCAGCTCGATCAACCGCGGCACCGCTCCGTGGCTGATGACAAAATCGTTCAAAGCCAGTTCCCTGGTACATTTTCCATCGCACTCGTACTCGGCCTGGATTAGCGTTCGAGCCTCGACAAGGCATTGGCCGCTCCACACCGCATCAAGAGTCTCCTCCAAATCCTGCGCTGGACTCGCCGTGAGAAATCCCAGAGTTCCGAGGTTGACCCCAAGCAGCGGAACAGGCGTGCCGGCCGTTTCACGCGCCACTCGCAACACTGTGCCATCGCCCCCGAGCGCCAGCAGCAGTTGACATGCGCGGGCCACAGATTTCACGTCTTGAAAGCGTTTGACCTCGAATCCGGCGAGCGCCGCAGTCAAAACGTCACAACAGACTTTGCGACCGGACTTCTCGATCAACCGAACCGCCTTCGCCAAAACCGCCCGGCTCGACGGTTTGTCCGGGTTCGCGATAATTCCGACGCACTGAATGTGTTTATCGAGCTTTTTCAATCAACACCAAATACTCGCGGTTGCCTGCCGGGCCAAGAATTGGCGATTCAGTCTCTGCGCACCAGCGTAAATCCGCAATGCCACCGACAAATTCCTTCAATTCAGCCAAAACACGCTCGCGAACCTCTGGATCCCTTATTACACCCCGTCCACGATCAGCTTCGAGCTTGCCGGCCTCAAACTGCGGTTTTACCAAGGGCACGATGAAACCGCCCGCCTTGACGAGTCGTCCAACAGGCACCAGCAGGTGACGAAGCGATATGAAGGAGCAGTCGATCGTGCCGACGTCAACTCCGTCGAACGGTTCGGGAAAGTCTGCCGCCTCCAGATAACGCCCGTTGACGCCCTCCATGACAACGACGCGTTTGTCGTTGCGGAGTTTCCATGCCAGCAAACCGTGACCAACATCGACCGCGTACACTTTTGCAGCGCCGTGCTGAAGCAAACAGTCCGTAAACCCGCCTGTCGATGCGCCAAGGTCAAGCGCAACGATTCCACGAACATCAATGCCAAATACCCTCAATGCATGTTCCAGCTTGTATCCACCGCGGCTCACGTACCGTTCTGCGGCAATCATCGAGATTTCGTCCTCGAGATGAACACGATCGCCGGGCTTGCATCTCCTTTCGCCATTGACACTGACCATGCCGGCCAACACTGCGCGTTTCGCGCGCTCGCGGCTTTCACAAAGCCCGCGCTCGACCAGCGCCTCGTCAAGCCGCCGGACAGATGCCGAGTGGTTCCTCATTTTGTGAAAGCTGTTCAATGACTCGCAGACGGCCGAGGATAAACTCCCGCCAACAATCCACAAGCGCAGAATTCCACGAGCGCAGAATAATGGGACAAAACGCTCTTTGGCCCGGAACCTCCACCTGGCTGAAGGTACGCATGTCCGAAAGAGTCGCCGGCAACATCCCCGGGTTGGCGAAACAAACAAGGCGCTGCGAATGGCAACGCCCGTTCTTCAGTTATGCCTCCACATGCCTGTTCGGTCAGCGGCCTAACGCCGCCGTGATTTGACATCAACTCGGCCTCCGATCAATTATCTTGCCATGGCTGACATCATTTATCCGCGCAGCCCGCGCGAAACAATGGACGGGTGGATGCACCTGCCGCGTTACATTGACAAGATCAGGCTGCATCTGGCCGGCAAACTCGCTCCTGATTATCAACCCAATCTCGGCAAGGGCTTCGACGCCGCCTGGCTCGCCGCAGCCGGCCTCACCCACGAGCAAATGATCGAAGTCGTCAAGAACTCGATCACAGACGGCGAGGTTTGCGATTGGGTCCGCAAACACGTGCGCAAGTCACAAGCCGAAAAACAAGCCCACCGCGAGCGGATGCTATCCTACCCCGCCCCGGACGACGCAAACGGCAAGGCATTGCTCGAGCGCCGCAAACGCGAGTCCGGCATGGAACACCGCGATGACATAAAAACATTCGTCGATTACATCGACGCAGACGAAGGAAGAATATAGTTGGGTGTGGTTGGCCGGGCTCTGCGTCAGGCACTGCCCGATTTCCAGTGCCTCAGCGCGGTGCGACAGAGTGCCACGCATGGAACGGACGCATTTATTTCGACGCGATCATTCGGTTGCGGCTGCGCCGCGCTGAATAGTTATACTGAAGAATCGATCATATTTGCGAAGATTTTCGGGCTGCGAGTTTGCTCAGTTTGTCAGTGTCTGTTTCTCCGGCGGCGAGCGGCGCTTTCAACACAGTGCGGACTTTGGATTATAGTCTTGGATAATCTGCGCGGAAATCGCAGATCAGCGTGTGGTTCGAGACTTTTACCTTCGAACTGTTCGTCCGCTGATCCCACTCGCACCTCCCCGCGTGGGCGACGAAGTCGCCCCTTTCAGCGCGGCGCGACACAGCGCCCAGCTTGGAAGGAACGCCTTTACCTCGCCCCAGATTCATTCGGCTGCGGCTGCGCCGCGCTGAGAAATATCCGGGCTAATGCCCTCGTACATCAGGTAACGCGTTCAGTTCCTTGCGCGCGTTTTCCCGGGCACGCTCTTTCTTTGGGTCGCCCGAAGGCGGCTCTTCTGCCGCGAGTTTCCAAGCTGCGATTGCCTCGTCGCGTTTGCCGAGCGCAGCCAGCGCTTTACCCCGCAAATAATGAATATGCGCCTCGCGCGCGTTTTCGAGCCGTCCGGTGGCAAGGTTCTCCGGGTACTCGAGTGCACGATTGAACTCCGCAAGCGCCTCTGCAGCACGACCGGCCTCGAGATGTTGCTCGCCGATGGCAAGGTGCGCTTCTTCGAACAGATCGTGTGCTTCGCGCGCGCCTTCCCAGATCGTTATGCGAACGGTATCAAGCAGCTTTGTCGTCCCCGAGTAATCACCAAGTCGCATGAGCGACCGCGCAAGAATCGCGACAAAATCAGATCGGCCTTTGCCCTGTTCAAACGCTGACTCGAGGCTGGCGCGGGCGCGCTGCCATGCTTCCCGTTTGCGTTCCGGCGAATCAGACACGTCGGCGATGCGGTGCAAAACTCTGCTCAGGTCACGGGCGACGATCGCGTCTTTCGGGTCAGCTTGATGCGCCTTCGTCAGGTGCGCGAGCGCGGTGTCGAGATTGTTGTCGAGCGTAAGCGCGGCCATCCCGAGCGCGCGATTCGCCATGGCGGGCTCGACTCCGAGTTCATCGGCTCTCTTCCACATCTCGCGCGCCGCATCATGGCGCCCGAGATGAAACAGGAGATTTCCGAGCGAAAGCGCAAGTTTTCCATCGCGCGAGTTTGCATTGTACTTCGCGTAAAGTTCGGGCAAATCCGTGTACCGCCATGGCCAGTCCCCGGCCATCAAGGCGTCATACCGGGCCGTTACAGGAACGCCGCCCTGACGTCTTTTCTTTGGAGCTCGAGCGGGGGATTCTGGTGCAGTCGGTTCCAGCCCGCCTTCACTAATTCCATCAATGGCCAGCGACGACAAGATTGCCCGGCCGCCGAGATCGCGCACTTGGGCAATCAGATGCACGATGGAGTTGCGGTCCGTGCCTTCGGGCACAACCAAAGAAACAATCGGTTCGGTGTCCTTGTTCAACGCAAGGACAAGACGCGCAAACAAATCAAGCGGGTCAACCTCGAGGTTCTGCCGCGCAAGCGAATCTGAAAGTCTGTTTTTCGTGCCTGCTTCCCCAACGCGGGCGCTCAAGCAGTATGCAAGAAGCCCCCGGCAGAGAGAATCAGCCTGCCACGGCCCGGGCTCACCGAGCACATGAGCTGCTTGTGCCACATTTGAATCTCTGATCAGCAGCCTTGCCACAAGCGCACGCGCCGGTATGGCAGTTAGCGGGTCGCAGGTGGCTTTCCATGCCGACTCGAGTGCGGTCTTGAAGTGGTTCCTCGCATTGTCGGCAGAACCCTCCTCGAGGTTCAACCTGTGCTCCGCCACAGCCAGCGCGTACTGCGCCCGACCAGAGTTGGGATCGACAGCAATCGCAGCGCGGGCGTAATCCGCCGCACGTGCAGGCGCGCGGTCCATCTCGATGTTCGCCAGCCCCACAAGGGCATCGTGGCACTGAGGGTCTTTTTCGAGCGCCTTTTTGAAATCACGTTCGGCATCATCAAAACGCGCGAGCAAGAAATGCTGCCATGCCGACACCACAAATTCCGCGGGTGTTTCCGGAGCCTTCTTGCGCGGCGGCGGAGTTCTCGCAGGCAGGTCCAACGGAAAGTTCCATTCGGCAAGAGTCGTTCCGTCTGTCGAGATGCGGATGAGAAACCGCTTCGCATCATCAACGTCGGTGGTCACCTCGGCAGGGTGTTGTTGATCAATCCGCGCAATCTGATCGAGCAACACTCGCCGGTCATCGCTGACGTGCACGAGCGCATTGGGCCATTCACCCGTACCGAGCAGTTTGAGGACCAGTTTACCGCCCTCGAGCCTCACAGTTGCGGCGAGATTTGTGTTGGCAAAATCGAAACCGCCGATGCCATGAATCGGATACCACCATTCCTGCCATGAGATTGCTTCGCACGGATCAAGCCTGCCGACATCGGCCTGCGTGGTCAGCGGGCCGGTTTGAACCTCGTTGTACGGACCGTCGGTATCGGTAAGGTCGGCCTGATGCATCGTGCCGTAACCGCCCCAGCCCCACGTCCATGCTTTCTTGCCCGGCAAAACGTGGTGGTTGGCGCACGCAACAACGCCGCGGTCGAGATCGTCATTGTAAGACCCGAAGAAGTCCTTGTCGCATTCCCACGCAAAGATCGATGCAGCATCCTGGTAATTGGTGCCGCGAGTGAGGTCTTTACCATCGTGGATGGGCCAGTTGAAAAAGCGTTCGGCGCCGTGGTCGGTCCCAAGCGTCATGGGGTAGATGAACCTGAACCCCTTCGTGTTCGGCACTGCAGTGCAGTTCCAGAAATAGTAGGGTCGAATGCTGTCGGTTGGATTGTATATGCGAATGCGTTCTTCGATGAACGACCGTCCGGGCCTGAGTGTCACAACAACGGTCCATTTCGTTCCGTATATCCGCTCCGTTTCGCCTATGGCAACTGACTGTGATCCATCTTTGCCCGGCGGCAGAATTACGAAATCGACCGGTTGCATGCAGCCGACCGTGTGACCTTGCGGCCCTGTGTTCCACTCGATCCCGCCGGATATCCACGCACCGCACTGCCCTATCAACGCCGGTTTTATCACGTGATTGACATAGAACATCGGCTGGCCGGTCGTTTTGTCGATCACTTCATGCACACGCCCGCCAAGGTCGGGCAGAAACGTAATCCGAAGACAATCGTTCTCCAGTACAACGGTCCGATACACGCGATTGGTCCGGTCCCGACTCAAAAAATCGAGCATCGGATAAGGATAAATGTTCAGCCGATCAGTCCCGCGAAAGTACGGGTGCTTGACCCCCGACCATGGATACGTCGGAAGTTCGATTTGCCCGCGCCACGCGCGCACCGGCGCCGAAGAAGCAAGCGCAATTTGAACCGCAATCAGAACAGCCGCAACCAGGACACAAGCCCCACACAGACGAAACCTTCTGAGTAAGACGCGCTTCATTGGGCAGTAATGTATCCTGGAAAATCTCCGCAGCAATCGCAAATTGACCGATCGTGCGAGACCGTGGCAGTCAGGCCGTTCATCCACCCCTGCCAACATGATCTCCGCTGTCGGCGCAAAGTCGCCCCGGTCAGCAAGACGCGGCAGAGCGCCATGTTTGGAACGGACGGCTTTATCTCGCTGCGATCGTTCGATTGTGCCTGCGCCGCGCTGAGATGGGACGGCAGATTTTTTCTTTGCCAGAAACGCCTGCGCTGCCCATGCTGATCGCATGGGTACGAGGCGTGAAGCACGCGAACGTGCATTACAGTTTTTGTTTCAGTGCGACATCAATCCGCCGGAGGATTTCGAGGCGGCATTGAAATTGTTTTGGGAATCCCAGCAACTCGCGGCAACCAGCACAGACAAAACCAGCCAAACCCGCGACAAGCCGGCTGAAGACGCCACTCCAACACCCGATCCAGAGGTAATCCGGGCCTTCGCCAATGAGCTGATTCGCGGCGCATGGGAGCATCGGAGCACAATAGATGCCCTAATAACAAAGCATGCCAAGAACTGGGATTTGTGCCGGATGGCCGTGGTTGACCGCAACATCCTGCGCATCGCAATTTATGAAATGCTCCACCGCGAAGACATTCCTCCGGTCGTCAGTATCAACGAAGCTGTGGACATAGCAAAAAAGTATTCCACCGAAGATAGCGGCGGATTCGTAAACGGAATTCTGGACAAAATCCGCACCGAAATCTTGCGACCGGCGCGAATCGTGAAAGATTAAGACATGTTCGCTGACTTGCATCTGCATTCATGTTTCTCGGACGGGACATGGACGCCTGAACAACTGGTCGAACAGGCTCGGCTCCACAATCTCGATGCCCTTGGTCTTACTGACCATGACACAGTCGAGGGATGCGCCAGAATGTCCGAAGCCTGCTCGAAACACGAGATCGCGTTCGCCCCGGGCGTCGAAATGACCACCGAGTGTGACGGAGAAGAACTCCATATTCTCGGCTACTTCATCGACCCAACAAGCAGCGATCTTCTCGATCAACTTGCAAAATTCCAGGCCGCCAGACAACAGCGCGTCAGGGAAATGGTCGCCCGGCTCAACGATCTGGGAATTTCATTGCATCTCAAGGTGGTTTTGGAACTGGCAAATTGCCACTCGCCCGGCAGACCCCATGTTGCCCGCGCACTTGTACAGCAGGGGTTTTGCTCGAATAACGAGGAGGCATTCGAGAGGTTCCTGAAGAAACACAGACCCGCATGGGTCCCCAAATGGAAAGTCCAAACCCCGAAAGGAATTCAGTTGATCCACCAAACCGGCGGACTGGCAGTCCTTGCCCACCCCGGCCTCAACAAAGCTGATCACCTGATTCCTTTCCTTGTTGACGCGGGCATTGATGGCCTGGAATGCTTTCACCCCAAGCACTCCCCGGCCATGGCGGCTCATTACACCGCCATCGCGAAACAGCATGGGTTGCTGATAACCGGCGGTTCCGATTGTCACGGACTGAACAAGGGCAAAGCCACAATTGGTACGGTGCGCTTGCCACACGAGTATTTTCAGAAACTGGCGGACATGGCTCGGGACCGGAAGTCCGCACCCGGCAGGCACGGTCGCGAAAACAACAGCGATGGAGATTTGCCCATCGCCAATACGGCAATTGTGAAACAACAGGTTGGGAAATAATGGGACTTTTTCAGAAACTCAAAGAAGGCCTCGGCAAGACCCACTCGCGCCTGGTTCATGAAATCCGGCGCATCGTCACCGGCTCACCGCGGCTGACAGGAACAACACTCGAACAATTGGAAGCCGCACTGCTCGGCGCTGATATCGGGCGTGCCGTAACAGCTCAGATCATCAATTCGGTCAAGGAAGCTTACGAGTCCACGGGCAGTCAGAACGCCGACGTCTTGGCCATCGCACGCGATATCGTCGAACGCAGCTTGAGCAACCACAGCACCGACCTCGCCCGAGCCGAATCGGGACCAACCGTCGTGTCAGTCGTCGGAGTCAACGGAACAGGCAAAACCACAACCTGCGCGAAACTTGCTCATTATGTAAAAGCCCGCGGCCAAAAACCCATGCTCGCCGCGTGCGACACGTTCCGCGCCGCCGCAATCGAACAGCTCAAACTCTGGGGGCAACGCCTCGACGTGCCGGTGGTGGCAGCAGCATACAATGCCGACCCGGCTTCCGTCGCACATGACGCCGTCACTGCCGCTCTGGCTCGAGGAGCAGATTATCTGTTTGTGGACACCGCAGGCCGCTTGCATACGAAAAACAACCTCATGCAGGAACTCCAAAAAGTGCATCGGGTCATGGGCAAGAAACTCCAGGGCGCGCCGCATGAGGTCCTGCTCGTTATTGATGCAACCACCGGCATGAACGCCCTCAACCAGGCACGCGAGTTCCACAAGGCAACCTCGCTCACAGGCCTTGTTATCACCAAACTCGACGGCACAAGCCGCGGCGGTATGGTGGTCGCAATACACAAAGAACTCGCGTTGCCGGTGAAATTCATCGGCGTCGGCGAACAGATCGATGACCTCCAGCCTTTCAACGCCGCCGACTTCGCCTCAGCCCTTTTTCAGGTTTAGCGCGCCTCCACCGCACAAAACTGCTTGAACATTACCGTGGGAATCAGCCAAGCTCGCACCAGATTTTGGCCGCGACCGAATTGCGCAGGCCGCTGCCATTCAGCATTGGATGACCCGATGCACGTCAATGTGCTTAAGCGAAACACACGGGACATCCCGGTCGTTCCCGGAGCGTTTCTATTGCTGCACAAGTTTTGTTCCCCTGCGCCCATCCCGGTGGAGGAAGTACCGTCGGCGGCCAGCCTTGGCGTTAGGGAAAGCGTCGCTGTTCGGAGCGCATCCACTTCAACCGCATGGCATTGGCTCGCTTTTTTTGTCGGTGCAGTATTCATCTGCTTCGGCGCGGCTTGGGCGGCGTCCAACCCGCCACCGGTTCATCCCGTGGACGGTGAGCCGATAATGCAATGGCTCCAGTTGCTCCCAAATCCTCCTTCCAGCCTCAGCTCCGAGGTGATCCGGAGCTGCAGTAAACCGCCCGGCCCGTTCGAGGGTGCTGAGATTCGCGGCCCTGACGGTACCATCTACCGGTGGACGACCAACTTCGCCCAAGTGCCAATGGTTGTCTATCAACAAGCGGGTGAATGGAATGCCGTCCACAAGAGCGCGTTCTTGGCCGCCTGTCTCACACATTCCAACGGCGGCCCCGTAGAACTCCTTGTCAGCACATACCCAAAGAACGACGTCTATCTCAGCGCGGCGCAGCCGCAACCGAAGGATCGCGGCGAGATAAATGCGTTCGTTCCAAGCTTGGCAATCCGTCCCGCCGCGCTGAAAGGGGCGACTTCGTCGCCCAACGGGGGGAGAGATGCAAAAGCTGGATCAGCGGCCCAACAATTCGAAGGCAAAGGTCACGAAGGATCTGATGATCTGCAGTTTCAGCGCAGATCATCCGATATTATACCCCACAGGCCGCACTCTGGTGACAAACTTAGGGAACTCGCAGTCTGAAAATCTTCGCAAAAATAATCGATTTCTCAATATAGTGATACGGTGTACACCTGACGAACGTGTTTTACTTCATCAGCGATTCCATGCTCAGAAACCAACGTTACTGTTACGAAGGGCGTTTGGTCGCCGGAACAAATCTGTTGCTCATCCACGTCCCGGTCTTGAACTCGGATCACAAGCTGCGGGTAATAGCCCTGCCGCCAGAACGGGCAATTGTCGAAGGGCGGCTGTTTGGACCGCGCGGAGAACCGCTCAAGGAACCGGTAGAGATCGAATTGACCGCTGAAGGCCGGGTCCTCTCGCAATTTACTGTCTCGGAAGGCAATTACTTTCGGTGCGCGGTTCTCCCGCAGCGCACGATCAACGCCGAGCTGGCCGCCACTTGCAGAGATATCGGTGCACGACGCGGTGGTCTGTCGCTTTCTCCGGGAAAGGTTGTGACTGCGGACCTGATCCTGTCAAATGCAGTAAGTATTAGCGGGCAAGTGGTTGCATTGGACCCTGAACGCACCCCACTGGGCGGTGTCGTCGTGGAAGCGTCTCGCGAAATGCGCCCGCCAGCAACCTGCCCGCCAGTAACAACACTGAGCAATTCCAAGGGCGAGTTTCAATTCGTCAATTTGCCACAAGGCCGCTATCGCGTTCGTTGCCTGACGCCGAACGGCGCGGTCGAGGGAACAGAGAGCGAACTCGAGGTTGAACCCGGTCGATCGGTTCCGTTTCTCCAGATTCCTTGCCCACAATTCAAGAAGGGGCATTGGTGGCGATACAACAGCTTTGATGGTCTGGCTCACAACTCGGTTTCTTGTGCAACGCTGCTTTCTGATGGAAGGCTGGCATTTGGGACCGAAGGCGGCGTTTCCATTTTTGACGGAGCAAGGTTTGAGACTGTATAATTACAGTGAGAAATCGAACATATTTGCGAAGATTTTCAGACTGCCAGTTTGCTCAATTTGTCAGTATCTGCTTCTCTGGCAGCGGGCAGTGTGGTCACAACAGTGCGGCCTTTGCTGCACAATATTCGATAATCTGCTCGGAAATCGCAGGTCAGCGCGTGGTTCGAGCATTTTGCTTTCGAACTGTTCGTCCGCCGATCCGACTCGCAACTCCTCCCGTGGGCGACGAAGTCGCCCTTTTCAGCGCGGCGCGACACAGCGCCATTCCTGAAACCAAGGCAACGGTTACGCCTCGAGCGTTTGGTTGCGGCTGCGCCGCGCTGAGAGCGTCGCAAATGACGGCTCTGTATGGTATGGGACAACACGAGGTTTTGCCCGATATCACCACGGCCAGACCACGTTCTTCGATCGCGTCGGTGACTTGCGGCTTGGCAACGTGCTGGCCATACAGTGCGTCTCGAGCAACGAGGTTTGGATCGCCTCCGACCAGGGCCTGCTACTGTGCGACGGCAACAGGGTGCGCCTGATGGGCACCGCCGACGGACTCACCAATCCGTTGGTGACGGCTCTCTTCCTTGCGCGGAACCAGACACTCTGGGTTGCCACAAGCACAGGTCTCTTCCGTTGGACCGGAAAGTCTTTCATCAGAGAAATGCGCGACACACCGCGGGATCTCGAACTGGACATCCAGGCAATATGCGAAAACCAGGCAGGCCTTTTCCGTTACGACGCTGCCGGCATCTCAAAGTGTTCTATCCCGAACTCGAACAGGGACGCAAAAAGCCCTCTGGACGACCACATATGGTGCCTGCACGAAGCACGCGACCATCGCCTGTGGCTTGGCACAGCCAACATGGGCGCCGCCGTGTTTGATGGCGTGGCGTGCACCAGTATCGACAGCCGAGACGGCCTTGGCGATAATGCCGTGCTTTCCATCTGCGAGAACCCCGACGGTTCCTTCTGGTTTGCCACGCGCTTCGCCGGCGTAACTCACTACCGACCGTCGCCCGCCAAGCCGGTAATGGAGCTCGAATCCGTGTCGCTCAGTGGCAACCCGGTTGACGACGTCACCAACTTGCCGCCCGTCCCCGCCGGCCAGAACTTGAGTATTCGTTACCACGCTACCGACTTGCTCACGATGCCGGCCAAGCGCAACTATCGCATCAGACTGACACACTCGCACGGACGTGACACACCCCGCACACTGTTGAACGAGTTCACCACTGAAACGCGACGGGACCTGGCTCCCCGATCCCCTGGCCGGTATGAGTTGTTGATTGACACCGTTGACCGGAATCTGAACTACTCCGAACCAATCCGGCTTGCCTTTTCAGTGTACCTGCCATGGCATATGAACAAGGCGATCGTGGTCCCTGGCAGCGCGGGCATTTTGTTGCTCATGATGTGGCTGCTGCTGATGTACCGACGCTACCTGCATCAGCAACGCCTGGCGCGCCAATTGCAAGAGCAAATGCTCGAACAAGAACAACAAATCCGCATCAATCTCGAGCAGAAAAACAGGGAACTGGAGCGTCTCAACACCGAGCTCAAACAACATGAGCAGGAATTGAAAGAAGCCCTCGCCAACATCAAAACACTCCGCGGCCTTCTCCCAATCTGCAGCTACTGCAAGCGAATCAGAGACGACAAAGGGTTCTGGCAGAGGGTGGAAAGCTACATCGACCAACACTCGGAAGCAAAATTCTCGCATGGGATTTGCCCCGAATGCTTGAAAAAACATTTCCCGGAAATAGCCGAGGAGCTCTCGGATCCCGGTTCCACAGAACAAACTTAGCCCGGAAATCTCACCGGATTGAACGTATTCGTGCCCCTTGGATGTTGGCCGGTGACATTGGAGTGAGATCTTCTACATTAGTTCCGATCTATTACCAGCGGCTTGCGCGCAAAAACCTGGTTGGTTTGGACCAGGAAAATCTCATCACTTTTCCCCACCACTTCTTGTTCCGGTTCTGCTGAACGCTCCCCTTGACGCTATTCATTCCACTGGAGATCCCGACGGCGAACGGAGACACAACATGGCTCAAGAACAACCTGTCAACCAAACTGATCTCCGTCGAGATCGACAACATCGTCGGATTGCTTTAGGGTTCCTGGCATGAACTGGCTCGAACGCATCGCCGCTGATCCAACCACGCTTGTTAGCCATCAGTCCATTCGAGAAACGCCCATGGCCGGCGAGTTTATCCTCTGTCTCCTTGCCCGGAGCTGGAAAGAGGAAGAAATCACTCGCAACCTTCGGATGCGATGGCTACCGACCAAAAACATCAATCTTGACCTATGAAAGAAAAACCAACTGGTATCACTCGCCGGAAAGCACTTGCTGGTGCCGGCACAATCGCAGCCACGCTCGTCATGAGCGCCACCGGGAACTCCGCTGCCCAAACCGCATCAGAATCCCCCGCCCAAATCAGCCGTCGTCCACGCGGCAGCCGATTGGCTGACATCATCGCGTCAACGCCGTTTGTCGATACGCACGAACATTTAGTCGAAGAAGAACGAAGAACAAACTGGTCGGGCCCGGTAGGCGGCGTGCCCTGCAACGATTGGGCACTGTTGTTTTCGCACTACATTGACTCCGACCTGCAGGTTGCAGGTTTGTCGGGGAAAGATTATACGGCACTGATCTCTCCGGACACACCGCTTGACCGCAAGTGGGCGCTAATCGAACCCCACTGGCCCGCAGTGAAAAACACCGGTTACGGCCAGACAGTCAGAATAGCCGTCCGCGAACTTTACGGTGTGGACGAAATCAATGAGCACACGATCCACCGCATAAATGAAAATTACCGGTCGCTCGTCAAACCCGGGTTTTACGCCAAAGTGTTGCGCGAACACGCCGGTGTCGAGTCATGCCAGGTGAACGCGCTGGATGTCCCGTTCAGGGAAACCAGCCAGCCGCTCCTTTTGATGCAGGACATCAGCATTCTCTCCCTCGGCTCAGCCAATGCAAATCTCTGGCGGTCATTAACGGACAGCGCCGGCCAAAAAGCCCTGGATTTGGCCGGGTGGCATCGGGTCATTGACGATTACTTCACCAAATACGCGCCTTATGCGGTGGCAGTCAAAACCCAGATCGCATATTCAAGAAGGCTCGACTTCGCAGATGTGCCCGCCGAAGAAGCAGAAGGGCCTTTCAAAAAGATCCTCGCCAAAGAACCCGTCAGCCCCGCTGAGAGGAAAGCACTCGAAGATCACCTGTTCTGGTACTGCGTGCGCCAGGCGACAAAACACGGGCTGCCGGTGAAAATGCACACCGGTTATTACGCCGGCCATGGCGGAATGCCGCTGGACCGCGTTGCCCAGAACCCGTCCGACGTCTCGAACCTGCTCCGCCATGCCCCCGATACCACTTTCGTCCTGATGCACATCGGCTACCCGTGTCAGGAACAAATGATCAGCCTCGCCAAACACTACCACAACGCCGTCATCGACATGTGCTGGGCATGGATCATCAGCCCAACAGCATCTGAACGTTTCGTCAGAGATTTCCTCGTAACCGCCCCCGCCAACAAACTGCTCACCTTCGGCGGCGATTACATCCCGGTCGAATGCGTCGTCGGCCACGCAGCAATCGCCCGTCGCGGCCTCACCCGTGCTCTTGAAGCGTTGAGCGCAGATGGTTGGTTGTCCCGCACAGATGTAATTGACCTCGTCGAACCTCTCATGCGGGGCAATGCCCGCCGAATCTTCAAACTCGATCAAAAAGAACGCGCGCTTGCAAACGTGCCATGGTTGAAAAGCAAGTCTTGAACTTGCCTCTTGCAACACAGAATCGTAAGACCAGTCTGCTTCGCCGCAACACGCCCGCGCTCCCGGCAGAACCGCCGGGGTGCGCCGCATTCAAAACATGCAGAGCCCCGGCCAATTTCAAACTCGACCGTTAGCCCGGCAATCTCAACGGATTGACCTTATTTGTGCCCCTTGGGCGTTGCCCGGTGAAATTCCCGGGTTGGGTGCCATCCGCCAACGCCCATGGCACACAATAGACCGCCTATTAACTCTATTCTTCGCGGAACATGAAAAGCTGCATGCCTGATTATCCCACCGGTGTGATCGAAGGTTTCTACGGCAAACCATGGACAAACAGCGAGCGGTTCCTCCTCTTTGATTGGCTGCACACCTGCGGTCTCAACACGTACATCTACGCCCCCAAAGACGACCTGAAACACCGCGCCGCATGGCGCGAACTCTACAGCGCCTCCGAAAGTAAAACCATTTCATCTCTAATCCGCGCATCCAAACAGCGCGGAATTTGCTTCTGCTATGCAATCGCTCCCGGCCTCGATATGAGGTTTTCGGCAGATTCCGACCATGCCGCCCTCCGAAACAAGCTGGCTCAGGTCGTCAAGATGGGCTGTCGCTCTTTCGCGTTGCTGTTCGACGATATACCTGCGCGGTTGGCACCGCATGACCGCAATAGATTCGGATCACAAGCTTCAGCCCAGGCAGCCACCGCCAACGGCATTTACGAGTGGCTGGACCGACACGCAACCGGCTCGAGATTGTTCTTTTGCCCAACCATTTATTGCGGTGCAATGGCACACCCAAATGTCGCCCAATCCGATTACTTGCGCGATCTTGGGAACAAACTGCACCCATCAATCAAGGTCTTCTGGACCGGGCCTGACATCGTCTCGGGCGAAATATCCGTGGATTCAATCCGCGAATTGCGCTCCGTGTTGAGACGTCGGCCCGTCCTTTGGGATAATCTGTATGCCAACGACTACGACATGCGCCGTCTCCACACAGGCCCCTACGCGGGGCGACCGCCCGCCCTGAAAACCGAAACGGACGGTATCCTGCTAAACCCCAATTGCCAATTCCACGCCAATTTCGTGCCAGTGCACTCTTTTGCCTCGTGGTTGCGCGCACCAACAAGCACAAACCTCCAGCCCGCATGGAACCGTGCCATCCGCACATGGCTCGCCCAATTCCAGATTCGCCAACCACATAAAATAAGCTTCCAAGCGTTGCATCTGTTCTGCGATTTTCTCTATCTGCCAACGGGTCCGGGTCCCGGCGCCACACAATACCTGGACGACTTGCAGATACTGCTCCGCACACCGCCAGGCCACTGGACCGGCCAGTATGAAAGGTTCAAGCGTTCTTCCCGCCTTGTTCTGAGTTTGTTCGAAAGCTTGCTCCACATCGAAAACAGGGATTTGCTCCACTCCCTCTACGCCCATGCATGGGACCTCAAAGAACGTGTTCTGCTCCTTCAGACATGGGCGAACTGGCGCAAAACCAATCCCGCCCCGACAGAAAGATTCACTCCCGCCGAATTCTCACCCGCCCTGCTCCAGCGCAGCACCTGCGCTGAGCTGGATCGGCTGATCGAAAAGATCCTCACCAGACCACAACAGGAGCGCGTGCGCAAAGTGAACTCACGCCGATCGAGTAGCGCGTTCTGAGGCCGTTCAGGCTTTTGGAATCTGTCTATTGTGATCGCCAGCTCAGGCCTGACGCGCCGCGCTGAATGGGGCGACTTCGTCGCCCACGGGGGAGGTGACATTGGGATCAATGCCCGAACAGCTTCAAGACAACAGTCTCGAACCATCCCCTGAAATCAACTCCGTGCCTGTCCCCGCGGGAGAGGGAAAACATAATCCCGCTCCCAGATCCTCCCCGCTGTCGCCCATCTCACTGCGTCTGGCTTGGTCATCAATGATCACGGCTCAATTCATGCAACTGCGGAGGAAGTCCGGCCCAGCCGTGGTTATCGCAACAACGACTTGACCAACTCAACCCGTTGCCCCGGATTCCCTCTCCCCCTGGGAGAGGGCAAGGGTGAGGGCCCCAACCGGTCAATGAACAGTCAACCTCCAAAACACTCGACAGGACCAATCATGAAACCGAGCAGAAAGTCTGGGCAGATTCTGCAACATTGTACTCCAAAGGCCGCACTCTGGTGACAAACTTGGGGAACTCGCAGCCTGAAATTCTTCGCAAAAATAATCGATTTCTCAAAATAGTAATCCAGCCCGGCGTAGCCGGAACCAAAGTTCCCTGACGCGCAAAGACGCAGTGCTTGCGCTCGTCGATCAGAAATCTCTGCGCCGCCGGGCTGGGAAATATCTGCTTCGACTTCGTCCCCTGCCCCCCCGGCTTAGGCCCCCCGGAAAAAAGACAGACACTGCAGATACCGACTCCACAGTACCGTCATGAAAAGCCCAGTGATACGTATCACCGTAACTCCGTGTCTGTCCCCATATCCCGCCCACCATGCGTCCTTTCGGTCACCCCGTTGAAAGTTGAGAGCTGAACGTTTCACGTTGAACGTTCCTGACCAGTATATCGGACATCGTGTCTGTCCCCATATCTGGACGTAGCAGCCGGCCTGGACCGTCCGCCCCGCGCTTGGTCGGGTCAAAGCGGCTCAAGAGTCCGGTCGTCCAAATTGCGTGTCTGTCCCCATCTCTGGGTGCCAGGGCCGGCTTGGACCACCCGACCGGCGCCTGCTCAGGTCCGCCGGGTCAAGAGTCCGTACGCCCAAATTCTGTGTCTGTCCCCATATCCCGACCACCATGCGCCCTTTCGGTCACCCCATTGAACGTTGAGAGTTGAACGTTTCACGTTCAACGTTCCTGACCAGTATATCGGACATCGTGTCTGTCCCCATCTCTGGGTGCCAGGGCCGGCTTGGAGCACCCAACCGGCGCTTGGACAGGTCCGCCGGGCCAAGAGTCCGTCCGCCCAAATTCCGTGTCTGTCCCCATCTCCCGCCCACCATGCGCCCTTTCGGTCACCCCATTGAAAGTTGAGAGTTGAACGTTTCACGTTGAACGTTCCTGACCAGTATATCGGACATCGTGTCTGTCCCCATATCTGGACGTAGCAGCCGGCCTGGACCGTCCGCCCCGCGCTTGGTTGGGTCAAAGCGGGTCAAGAGTCCGGTCGTCCAAAGTGCGTGTCTGTCCCCATCTCTGGGTGTCAGGGCCGGCTTGTATATCGGACATCGTGTCTGTCCCCATATCTGGGCGCCACAGCCGGCTGGGACCACCCGACCGGCGCTTGGTCTGGTCCGGCTGGGTCAAGAGTCCGTCCGCCCAAATTCCGTGCCTGTCCCCATATCCCGGCCACCATACGCCCTTTCGGTCACCCCGTTGAAAGTTGAGAGCTGAACGTTTCACGTTGAACGTTCCTGACCAGTATATCGGACATCGTGTCTGTCCCCATCTCTGGGCGCCACAGCCGGCTTGCACCGTCCGACCGGCGCTTGGACGGGTCCGCCGGGTCAAGAGTCCGTCCGCCCAAATTCCGTGCCTGTCCCCATATCCCGGCCACCATACGCCCTTTCGGTCACCCCATTGAAAGTTGAGAGTTGAACGTTGGACGTTAAACGTTCCTGACCAGTATATCGGACATCGTGTCTGTCCCCATATCCCGACCACCATGTGCCCTTTCGGTCACCCCGTTAAAAGTTGAGAGTTGAACGTTTCACGTTGAACGTTCCTGACCAGTATATCGGACATCGTGTCTGTCCCCATATCTGGGTGCCAAGGCCGGCTGGGACCACCCGACCGGCGCTTGGTCTGGTCCGGCGGGGCCAAGAGTCGGTCGCCAAAATTCTGTGTCTGTCCCCATATCCCGACCACCATGCGCCCTTCCGGTCACCCCGTTGAAAGTTGAGAGCTGAACGTTTCACGTTGAACGTTCCTGATCGGTATATCGGACATCGTGTCTGTCCCCATATCTTGGCGCCCAGCCGGTTGGACCGTCCGGCCGGCGCTGGGCCAGGTCCACCGGGCCAAAAGGTTCGGTCGCCCAAATTCCGTGTCTGTCCCCATATCCCGGCCACAATACGCCCTTTCGGTCACCCCGTTGAAAGTTGAGAGCTGAACGTTTCACGTTGAACGTTCCTGATCGGTATACCGGACATCGTGTCTGTCCCCATCTCTGGGTGCCAGGGCCGGCTTGGATCACCCGACCCGCGCTTGAACAGGTCCGCCGGGTCAATAGTCCAGTCGTCCGAATTCCGTGTCTGTCCCCATATCCCGACCACCAAGCCCCTTTCGGTCACTCCGTTAAAAGTTGAGAGTTGAACGTTTCACGTTGAACGTTCCTGACCAGTATATCGGACATCGTGTCTGTCCCCATCTCTGGGTGCCAGGGCCGGCTGGGACCACCCAACCGGCGCTTGGACAGGTCCACCGGGTCAAGAGTCCGTCCGCCCAAATTCCGTGTCTGTCCCCATATCCCGCCCACCATGCGCCCTTTCGGTCACCCCGTTAAAAGTTGAGAGTTGAACGTTTCACGTTGAACGTCCCTGATCGGCATATCGGACAGACATCGTGTCTGTCCCCATATCTGGGCGCCACAGCCGGCTTGCACCGTCCGACCGGCGCTTGGACGGGTCCGCCGGGTCAAGAGTCCGTCCGCCCAAATTCCGTGCCTGTCCCCATATCCCGGCCACCATACGCCCTTTCGGTCACCCCGTTGAAAGTTGAGAGCTGAACGTTTCACGTTGAACGTTCCTGACCAGTATATCGGACATCGTGTCTGTCCCCATATCTGGACGTAGCAGCCGGCCTGGACCGTCCGCCCCGCGCTTGGTCGGGTCAAAGCGGCTCAAGAGTCCGGTCGTCCAAATTGCGTGTCTGTCCCCATCTCTGGGTGCCAGGGCCGGCTTGGACCACCCGACCGGCGCCTGCTCAGGTCCGCCGGGTCAAGAGTCCGTACGCCCAAATTCTGTGTCTGTCCCCATATCCCGCCCACCATGCGCCCTTCCGGTCACCCCGTTAAAAGTTGAGAGTTGAATGTCTCACGTTGAACGTTCCTTATGGGCATACCGGACATCGTGTCTGTCCCCATATCTGGGCGCCACAGCCGGCTGGGACCACCCGACCAGTGCTTGGTCTGGTCCGGCGGGGCCAAGAGTCCGTCGCCAAAATTCCGTGTCCGTCCCCATATCCCGTCCACCATACGCCCTTTCGGTCACCCCGTTAAAAGTTGAGAGTTGAACGTTTCACGTTGAACGTTCCTGACCGGTATATCGGACATCGTGTCTGTCCCCATATCCCGACCACCATGTGCCCTTTCGGTCACCCCGTTGAAAGTTGAGAGTTGAACGTTTCACGTTGATCGTTCCTGATCGGTATATCGGACATCGTGTCTGTCCCCATCTCTGGGCACCACAGCCGGCTGGGACCACCCGACCGGTGCTTGGTCTGGTCCGGCGGGGTCAATAGTCCGGTCGCAGATACTCAGTGTCTGTCCCCATATTTGGTTCCGGGCAGACTATCCAATGTAACACTTCGAAGACCGCACTCTGGTGACCGCTCTACTCGCTGCCTGAGAAGCGGATACTGACAAACTGAGCAAACTCGAAGTCTGAAAATCTTCGCAAACATGATCCATTCCTCACTGTAATTATATAGAACTTCCTTGTTACATGCTCGCGGAGGAAACCTTGGCGCGCGGCATGAATCAAGCTACTCTTCATCCCAGATGCGAATGTCCAGAATGACAACTTCATGGCATCGATCGTGGCTGCTTGCTACGGCAGTAACCCTGGCGATCCTGTTCTTCAACGCCTACGCAAAGCAGATTCGACTCAGAAACGAGACAATCGACACCGACACACCGGGCGCCAAAGCAACCGCTCTCATGTCTTCGGCAGCGCCTGTGACCGGGCTTTACCTGATCCAGTTCTCCGAACCCCTCAAGCCCGAGTGGAAAACCCAACTGCGAAATCTCAACGTCGAGCTCCTGCGTTTTGTCCCCGAGGACGCCTACATCGCGTTTCTCAATTCGGCATCAATCCAAAAACTCCGCGGAACAGGTTTTGTCCGCTGGATCGGACCCTACAAGCCCGAGCACAGGCTCGACCCACGCCTCGGCCGCGCATTCGGAACCGCCATTTCTCAAGCAGGCCTGCGCGTCAAGCTGCTTCTGTCGCCTCTTGCATCGCCTGCGGAAGCGAGCCGGCTGGCACGGTCGCTCCACAATGCACAACGCCCGAGCGCCTACGCGTTCGGTTCCACTGTCACCGGCTCAGCCACGCCGGCCCAACTCGAGGCACTGGCACGCTCGCCGTTGGTCTTGTGGATCGAACCTGCCCCGAAAATGCGACTGTTCGACGAAATATCGACAAAGATTGTTTGCGGCGATGATTTCGAGTCGGGCACACCGGCAATCGCGCATCAGCTCGGTTTCACTGGCTCGGGAGTAATCGTTGCTGTCCCCGACAGCGGATTCGACACCGGCGAAGCTGACAATGTTCACCCCGACCTCGAGGGCCGAGTTGACGCGTTTTTTGCCTATGGGGGGTTGCCCGACGCCTCGGATGAACACAGCCACGGCACACACGTCGCCGGCATCATCGCAGGCAACGCTGCCACAGGCGAACAAGACGAACGTGGATTCTTCTACGGATTGGGCGTCGCACCGGGTGCGCACCTTGTTATCCAGCGCATCTTCGATGCCGTGGGCGAGTATTACCCGCCGGATACATTCTCGCAACTCACCCAGGACGCAGTCCGAAACGGCGCGGTCATAGGTTCGAATTCATGGGGCGACGATACGCAGGGCCGATACGACATCAGCGCTGCGGAATTCGATGCGCTTGTCAGGGATGCCGATCCGGACACGCCGGGCGCACAACCGTTTATCCTTGAATTTTCCGCCGGCAACTCAGGGCCGGCACGCCAAACAATCGGCAGCCCCGCAGTCGCCAAAAACGTTATCGCAACCGGCGCATGCCAAAACAGTCGCCCTGAATTCTTTCTCTACGGCGATGGCCCCGAAGTTACGGCGGATTTCTCGAGCCGCGGCCCATGTGAAGACGGACGAATCAAACCGGACTTGATGGCACCGGGCACATGGATCGCCTCGCTCAAGTCCAGTTACGCGAGCGACGAGTTCGCATGGGCGCCAATAGACGCATATTACATGTACCAGGGCGGAACCAGCCAGGCCGGACCGCATGTTTCAGGTGCCGCAGCGATCTTCGTCCAGTATTATCGCCAAACCCACGGCGGCGTGACCCCGTCGCCCGCCCTTGTCAAAGCAGCACTCATCAATTCAGCGGATGACATGGGTTTCGGCTATCTCGTGGACGAAGAGGGCAATGTCGAGGTCGTGGGCGACACCGATCCGGTGCCAAACCGCGATGAAGGCTGGGGCAGAGTCAATGTGGAAAACCTGATCACAGGCGATTTGCGATTCGTTTTTGTCGAGCAGAACACGCGGTTGACAACCGGGCAGACATGGGAACAGCGAGTCGTCGTCGGCCCTAATGCGCCTCTGAAAATCACAATGGTTTACACCGACGTCCCCGGTTTGCCAGCCGCCATCCCGGCCCTCGTCAACGACCTTGACCTCGAGATCGTTGGCCCCGACGGCGCGTTGTACCGCGGAAACGTGTTTCTCAACGGCGAAAGCATCCCAAACACAGGCGCCCCGGACAACGTCAACAATGTCGAAGCTGTCCACCTCGAAAACCCGAAACCCGGAGATTACCTCGTTCGCATCCGCGCCCGCAACGTCGCCGAAGACATCAATGGCCGGCATGGTTCACCCCCGGAACAAGATTTTGCCCTGGTGATCTCCGGTGACCTGCCCGAGCCCGGCGAAGGCATCGTGTTTTTCGATCGCCCCGCATACACAGCCCCAGCCAACGCAGTTATTCGTTTGATCGACCAACAGCTCGCTGGCACAAGCGCCGCAACAGTAAAGGTAACAAGCACCTCAGAACCGCTCGGCGAAACCATCGTGCTTCTCCCGGCAGGCAGTAGCGGCGCATTCACCAATTCTGTCGCCCTTGTGCCGGACGTTCCTGTTCACGGCGACGGTCGAATCGGCGTCAGACACGGCGATACATTACGCGTCGTTTACTCCGACGCCGACCCACCGGGCGAAAGAACCTCCCAAGCTGACGTTGACCTTGTTCCGCCGGTCCTGACCGGAGTCACATCTACAAACCGATTCGGGCGCACAACCGTCATCTGGAGCTCTGATGAACCAGCATCATCACGTGTCGTGTACGGCCCGCCGGGCAATCTCCGATTCGCCGAAATCAACGTCGCGCTCACTCAAACGCACAAAATCGAACTGCCAGCTCTTGAAGCAGGACAGGTTTACCAGTTCTATGTCGTCTCGGCGGACCTCGCCGGCAACACTTCCACAAACGACAATGCAGGCAAGTACTACACGTTTGTCGCACCACAAGCAGCCCCCGTGCTCCTCCTCTATTCCCCCGAATCCTTCTGGAACGATTTCATCGCTCCTCTGTTGGGCGAAGGTCCTTACCCGGGAATCGAATGCTGGACCGACGCACTGGATCAACTCGGCGTTGATTACGAGATTTGGGATACCCAGGAACGCAACGCAGCACCCACCGCAGAAGACCTCGCACCGTTCCGCGCCGTGCTGTGGCGCCCCGAAGAATTGAATGCAGTCCCAAACGGACTCGTTGATGCCCTCACAGATTATCTCGCCCGCGGCGGATCTCTCTGCGCTTTCTCCTTTGATCTCCTGAGCCGGTTGGATTCCCCCGCCGACATTTTCTTCAAGACAAATGTCCTCCACATCGCCAATTTCGACGAGGATGGCGGAGCCGCCTCCGTCGTCGCTGAACCGGGCGACCCCGTTGGAGGCGAGCTCGAATTCGACCTTGATTACTCGACATTCCCGGATGCAAGCCTCCTCAGCATTTACTGGCCTGATGGTGTGGACCACATTTACCCGGCCGCTGACGCCGCGCCACTCTTTCGCGATAGCGATGGCCCCGTGGTCGGCCTGCGCTATCCAAAAATAGGTGCCGACAGCAAAAACCGCGTCGTGTTCTGCGCGTTCCCGTTCGAAGCCGTGCCGATAGACGGCCCCACAGGCAACGCCCGAACAGCGCTTCTAGGCAACATCCTTGAATTCCTCGTCCCGGGCCTGCGCGGCCTTGCAACCATCGCTTTCGACAGACCAGCTTATACTCTCCCAAGCGCTGTCACAATCGAGGTCACCGACGCCAAACGCGCCGGAGACAGGCTACTGACCGTTGAGCTAGGTTCGCCCGCCGAAACTGCGCCGCTTAAAATCACGCTCGATGAAACGGTCCGCCCGGGTGTTTTCCGCACCACGTGCGGCTTGCTGCCGGTCGGTACCCCGGCAGGTCCAACCGATCTCCACGCCCGCCCAAACGACACCGTAACTGGAAGCTATATCGATTCAACAGGGCGCAGAGCATCCACAACCGCACTGGTTGATACCACCAAACCAACCATTAGCAATATCGCCGTCGAACCCGCATACAACGAAGCCACCGTAACATGGGAAACCAGCAAACCCGCCGACGCCCTCGTCCAATTCGGCAACTCCGCTTTTCCTTTCCCGATAAACCGAACCGCGTACAACTCGCAAATCGCTTACCAACACGCCGTCGTTCTCGACGGTCTCCTGCCCGATCAGGAATACGTTTTCTCAGTCACATCGCGTGACCGCGCCGGCAACACAACTGTCGATGATAACAGAAAGAAGCTCTACCGGTTCCGGACTCTCACTCCGCTTGTGCCCCCATGGACGGATGACCTCGAACGAGGCCGAACAGGTTGGGTTGTCTATAATGACTCGACCGCTGTCGATGAAGAGACCGGCGAGAGCCTGCTGGACTGCGGGTGGGAATACGGAGTTCCCCAGAACTCAGAAGGCATCAAGGCACACAGCGGTCTGAATTGCTGGGCCACAAACTTGAAAGGACTCCCCGTCAGCCTCGCCATCAGCGACCTTGTCAGTCCTGCAATTGACCTTACCAAAGGCAACCGGGCAACACTAAGTTTCTGGCACTATTACGACTTCACAGAACGATCCGAATTCCTCGACATCGAAATCGGTCAACTGGCCGTTTCCACGAACAACGGCGCCACATGGCAAGCACTCTACAGCATGTCCTCCGATGTTTCACCCGGATGGGAACAAGTCGAAATCGACCTCTCACGCTATGCCGGCCACGTCATCAGATTCATGTGGGATTATCAAATGTTCAGCTTCGAGCCGTACCCCAGACCGGGGTGGCTCATTGACGACGTGAGCGTCACGGTCTCGACTGTACCAACCGGAGTCGTTGTCGTCACGAACAATCTGGTCCAGGCAGATTTCACCATCTCGGGGCCTGTCTCGCTCAGCACAAATGGCACATGGTACCAAATCAAAGATGCCCCAGTCGGTCAATACACCGTCGTCTGGCAACCCGTGCCATTCTTCAATACCCCATCCCCCCAGACGAACGTTCTGTCTGCCAGCAACATCGTCGTGTTCACCGGCACATACGATTTCCCGGACGTAAATCAAAACGGCATCTCAGATTTGTTCGAACAACACTATTTCAATGCCGTCCAGCCTGACCACCGCCCAGACATTGATTCTGATGCAGACGGAATGACCGATTACCAGGAATTCACCGCTGGCACAGACCCAACCAATCCTTCCTCCGCCCTCCGCATGATAAACGCCGAAATCCAACCCAACAGAACCGTCCGACTCCGATGGCACACAGTCCCCGGCCACTCATATCGAGTGCTGCTCACAACGAACCTCGTTGATTGGCTTCCCACCTCCTCATGGACCCGCGCCAGCTCAACCAACGGCGCCATTACGCTTCCACCCCTGACAGACTCAAAGGCGTACTTCTTCAAAGTCGAGTGTATTCCTTAGCCCGCATATTTTGGCGAGGCAGGCAAGGCAATGAGTGCGACGAGTGCCACCTCGGCGTTGCGGCACCGAACGCACTGTCAGTCCGAGACACAGCCTCGCCAAAAACATTGGCCTGCCTCTCGGCAGGCCAATGCTCCAACCGTTTACCGAACCTTTTCAGCCGCTACTACGTGCTTGCCGCTATGCTGCAAATCATGCCAAACAACTCGAATCGCATTACGGAGTTCCGTAAACAGCCGAGGTCTTCCGCGGCGTGTGGTACGAGTACCAGTAAAGATCTGGGTCTGTCTTCGGGGTGGCAATATTGAGCTGGTACGCGCCGTCTCTGGCATTGACTTTCAGCCGCTTGATTGTCGGCCCCTTCCATTTGTGAACCTCAGAATGTCCGTCTGCGAAGGCGAAACCACATGCCCCGTTGTGATAGTTCGCCGGGATATCCACAATGTTCACGTCACTGTTCGGGGCAAAGCACCCGGCGTCATTTATGCTGTCAGGATGCTCGTCCACGTACACCCATGTCTCCGTCGGCCCGGGAATGTTGAGGTCGGAAGCTCTGATGACATGCTGATATATTGAACCCGCCGGTCCTGTTTCCGCATTGCCTTCACCGACGAATATGTTCCCTGACACACTGCGAACGCGTTCAGTCCAGCCTCGCGCTCTTTGCGGAGAAGAAAGGTATTTGTCGGCGGGACACTTGTACACGTTCTTCGAGCTGCCGAAGTACGGTGCCAGTGCCGCATATTTGGGATTGAGCAGATAAATGGTGTTGGTGTTGTCCGAGCTTGTCGTCCAGTCCAACCAGCCGGTCACCCACGGTTTCTCTCGCGGATCTGTGCCTGAAGGAACAAAACCGCCGTGATATGCCATCGGGAACCTGTCCTGGTTGTCGCCCTGATACATGTGGTTGGCGAGCATCAGTTGCTTGGTATTGTTCATGCACATGATGCCCTGTGCCTTCGTCTTTGCCTTCGACAGTGCAGGCAACAGCATGCCGGCAAGTATCGCTATGATTGCAATTACCACCAGCAGTTCAATCAACGTGAACGCACGCCGCATCTGCGCCCGTGCCCTCAATCTTCCAGTAATCTCACGCTCGCGTTTCATATATCATCCACATTCACATTCACCACCGACCGATCTTGGACTGCCATCAAGCAATCCCCTGCCCGGTTCTCAGCCGGCTTCCATTACCTCAAACCATCCGACTGATAACATCCATTTTCGCAGCCTACAATGTGCGTCTCAATGCACACTCGGTCACAACCTGATGCTGACCAACATCGGTCTGTGCCCTGTGCAATGCGCACGCCCAAGCCCGGCTAACCCGGCCCAAAACCCCGAAAAACAATAAACCCGCAGAGCATCAACGCCCTGCGGGTGCAAAATCCCGATCAAAAACCATCATTACGCCCCGTCATCACCAATCGCTTCCACAGGGCACCCTTCTTTGGCCTCCTTGCATTGTCTTTCTTCCTCGGGATTCGCAGGTTGCTTGGACACATAAGAGTGTCCGCCTTCCTCGTTCCGTTGGAAATTGTTCGGTGCAGTTTCGCGGCACAGATCGCAGTCTATGCACTGGTTGTCCACGTAGTATTTCCCCGGAACGTTTTCCGGAAACTTGTTCGCAATATTTGCCATAAGTTTTGTGATGTTGTCTTCGGCCCCTACTAATGCCATCCGAACGGATAAAATCAAGTTCCATTTCTTCAGTGCCGCGCTGAGCTACTTAATCACTTCTGCAATTGCCTGCCGAGGCGTTACAATGCGTTCAACTGCATCGGAACTGGCCCGAACAAGTCGTCCGGGGAAAAGCCCCAACCAAACCAGCCCGACCATCAGCATTATCAGCACAATCCGTTCCGATCGGGTCACCGTTATCGGCTTTGCTTCTTCCAAAGACGCACCCCAATAGACGGCCCTGATCACGCCGAAATAGTAGTAAATCGATATCAGAATCCCGACAACCATCACCCCAATCAATATGATAAGCCCCTTGTTCAACCCCGCTGACCCAACAGCCGATTTGACCAACAGGAACTTGCCAAAAAAGCCGGCCAACGGCGGTACTCCCGCAAGCGATATCATCGACAATGTCAACGCCACAGCCAACACCGGGCTTCGTTTGTAAAGTCCACCAAGGCCGGCTATCTCTGCCGGTTCCGCCGCACCAAAAACAATCGATACCACCGTGAAAACCGCCAAAACCGCGAACATGTACGCTGTCATGTAGTAGAGACTCGCCCCAATCCCCGCCTTGCTTCCCGACGCCAACCCAATTAGCAGGTACCCCGCCGTCACAATGCTCGAATATCCAAGCAACCGTTTCAGGTCCTTCTGTGGAATTGCACAGAGCGCACCGTAAAGGATTGACGCCGCTGCCGACACCGCCAACAAAACCGCCCACAACGTCTCGCCCCGCTGAGCCGTCGAATTCATGACCCGCACAATCAAAACCAGCCCAAGGGCCTTCGATCCACTGGCCAAAAATGCCCCCACAGGAGCTGGCGCCCCCTCATACACATCCGGTGCCCACATCTGGCTCGGCACCGCAGCCAGCTTGAACCCAACCCCCACGAAAACCAAAACGAGCCCAATATCAAACAATTGCTTTCTGCCACTGTCGATCGACGCCACCCTCAACTGGTCGAAATTCATCGTGCCGCTCGAGCCATACACAAACGCCATGCCCAACACCAAAAAAGCTGAAGTAACAGCGCCAATAATCAGGAATTTCACACCCGCTTCCAAACTCCGCCGTCTCTCTCGCGCAAAAGCAACCAACACGTAAAATGTCACTGTCACCAGTTCGAGCGCCACAAACAACAGAACGAAACCGCCCGCCGACGCCCCAAACATCATGCCCACCAACGCAATCAACACAAGCACGGGAAACTCGACGCCAACAACCGCCTTCATCGAACTTCCTGCGGAGAGCACAAGGACAAAACACGCTGCAACCATGAACAGCCTCTTGAAAAACAGAGCAAGCCCGTCCAACAGATATGTCCCTTCAAAAAAGGTCTGGCGCTCCGGCCACGAAACCAAAAACGATGACAGCAGCACCACTCCAACAAACAGCGCCGCCGCGTAACTCAAAAAAGGCCTTCGCTCCGCGGACACGCAGACGCCAATCACCAAAATCGCCAGCGCACCAGCCACGACGGCCAGCTCGAGTCCTATGGCAGAAAACCCGCTCATCGACGCCCCCCAACACCTCCCGCCGCAAAAGCGCCTGTTGTACCGATCCCAAACTCACCAGCGGCTTTCATCTCGATCCCTTTCGCCGCTGTTCCCGACACTGCTTTGGCATCGGGCTTGATTCGCGCTATCAGCAACCCGGGCACAACCCCGAACAACAGCAGTGCAACAACAAGCCCCGCATACGCAGACTTGTGCCACGCGCCAACCGGGTCGGTCGCAGCCGCCAATTCCTTGCGCAATGGCCCGTGCAGAATTGTTCGCACAGCACGCAAAGTATAAACCGCTCCAACCACCAAACCCGCCCATGCCGCAAAAACAACCCAAGTCTTGTCAACCTCCCACGCGCCGAAAAACACAAGCAGCTCGCCCACGAAGTTTGCGAACCCGGGCACGCCGCACCCTGCAAGCATGGCCATTACCAATAAGGCCCCAATGAACGGCAATTTCTCCAACAGCCCGCCCATCCTGTCCATTTCGGTCGAGCCAACCACCCGGCGAAGATAACCGCTCAGCGCAAAATTCAGCCCCGCAAGAAAGCCGTGGGCGATCATCACAACCACAGCGCCCGTCACACCCAATATGGTCAGACTCGCCAAACCAAGGAACGCAAACCCAACATGCGCAACACTCGAATACCCAAGAAGCCTGTTCAAATCGGTCTGCCGCATGGCAACCCACCCGCCATAAATCAGATTCCCAACAGCCAACGCCCCCATCACCGGCAGCCACTCGCGCGCGCCCTCCGGCAGCAGCGGCAACGCAACCCGTATCAGGCCGAGCAACCCGAATTTCTTGATCACTCCGGCGTGGAGCATTGCCACGCCCGTGGGCGCTGCGGCGTAACCGGTCGGCGCCCAACTGTGAAACGGCCAAAGGGAAACCAGTATCCCAAACCCGAACATCAACAGTGGGAAAATCCATCGCTGGGCCGTGGCAGGAACCGGCGTTTGCGCGACATGCCGCTGAAGTTCCACCATGTCGAACGTATCTGCGCCGCATTGAACGTACACAGCAATCAGCCCAACCAACACCAGCAGCGCCCCAAAACTCAAATACAGTGTGATTTGGTAAGTGGCGTAAACCCGGTCATCACCGCGCCCCCAAATCCCTATCATCAAAAACGTCGGCACCAGCGCCAGTTCATGGAAAAAGTAGAAGGCGAACATGTCCCATGAAACGAAAGCCCCAAGGATCCCCCCCGCCATCAGCAACAAAAGCAGGTAGTATTCCTTCTCGCGCTCGACAATCTCCCGTGAGACACACGCCGCTGCAAAAGCCACCAAAGCGCCCATCAAAACCAGTCCGACGTTCACCCCGTCCAACCCAACGTGGTATCCAATTCCCAAAGACTTCACCCAAACCGATTTTGCCTCGAACTGAAGCCCGCTCGCACCCGGTACAAATGCGGCAAACACCCAGATCGCTATCACAGCCGACACCAATGTCGATAGAAGCGCTATTATGCGAATCAAAAACCGGTAGTTGCCAGGTATCACAGCAATCAACCCGGCCGCTGCAAGCGGAGCTGTTATTATGATCGTCAGCGGGTCCATGGAATCAATGCCGCAGCACTATCAGCAACAAAACCGCAACGCCGGCTCCCAACAACACCGCGTGAATTTGAATGTTTCCCGTTTGCGTGAGACGCAACAGTCGCCCGGCCAGCTCGATGCTGCCATGCACGCCCCGGACCAGCACCCCGCTGATTACCCACCGGTCAACGCCGTCTGCAAACCGCGACAGCAATTCGTGGGTTGACCCGTTGACAGCCGCGTAAAGTTCATCGAAATAGAATCTGTTGCGCGCCAAACCCGCCACCGGACCGAGTTTCTCCGGCAAACGGTCAGTGGCCGCATTCCAATAAACTGCAAGCCCTGCCACAATGCCCGCAATTGCAGCGCCAAGACCGCATGCGGTCGCTACAGGCGAGTGCGTAAACGCCGCCGCGATTCGTTCCACCACACCCGCATGTTCAACCGCGACGCCGTTGAACTGGTTCGAGTAAGCGGAGTCGATGCCCCAGAAACCCGCAAACGCACTCGGCACCGCCAGAATAACCAGCGGAATTGTCAGAATCATCCCGGATTCTCGTGCCTGACCGGCCTCCCGGGTCCGTTCCGGTCCGAAGAACGCCACAGCCACCAGCCTCGTCATGTAAAAGCCAGTAAGAACCGCAACAGCCACGGCGACGGCAAACAGCGCGTTCCGGGTCCCGACGTTGCTCTCCAGAACAGAAGCCAATATCGATTCTTTGCTGAAAAAGCCGCTCAACGGCGGAACCCCAGCAAGCGCCAGCGCTGCGATCAAAAAGGTCACAAACGTTACCGGCATCTTTTTCCCCAGCGCGCCCATGCGCCATATGTTCTGCTCATGATGAACTGCGCAAATGACCGATCCAGCACCGAGAAACAGCAGCGCCTTGAAACAAGCGTGCGTTGACAGGTGATACATCGCTGCCACTGGCGGTCGTGACACACTGCTTGCGCCCACTGCCATCACCATGTACCCAAGCTGCGAAAGGGTTGAATACGCCAGAATGCGTTTGATGTCGTCCTGCTGCGTCGCAATCACCGCCGCAAGCAGCGCAGTCAAAGCCCCAACCCATGCGATCAACTCCAAAGCCGCCGAACCCGGCAATACCAGCAGGAAAAAAACCCGGCACAGCAAATAAACACCCGCGGCAACCATCGTCGCCGCGTGTATCAGAGCGCTCACAGGCGTCGGACCCTCCATCGCGTCGGGCAACCACACGTGAAGAGGAAATTGCGCCGATTTGCCCAGCACACCGCAAAATATCAACAGACCCGCCCCTGTGGCCAGCGATCCAAAAAGTCCCGGGTCAGCCGCCAACCTGCCTTCCAATTCGCCAATGTCCACCGTGCCTGTCTTGCTCCAAACCAGCAGCAGCCCCAGCAAAAACCCGAAGTCACCCAGCCTGTTCAACAAAAACGCTTTTTTGCTGGCATCGGCTGCTGCAGGCCGCTGATACCAAAACCCGATCAGCAAATAGCTCGAGACACCAACCAGCTCCCAGCCGATGAACAGAACAACCAAATTACCCGCAAGCACGATCAGCAGCATCGAAAACAGAAACAGGCTCAGCCCGGCAAAGTACCTCCCAAACCCGCGATCACCCCGCATGTAGCCGATCGAGTAAACGTGAATAACCAAACTAACCCACGCCACAATCAAACTCATCGTAAGGCTCAGCGGATCAAACCGCAGCCCCACCGGAACGATCAACTCGCCAACCGACAACCACCCCGCACTGCACTGCCACGGTTCGCCAAATGGCCTGCCTGTGTATGCCAGAGAACTCACAACCGCCACACCAGCAGCCGCGCCAACCGATAACGCCCCGGCCAATCCCGGCCGACGCAGCCCAAAAAGGGTGATCACCGCTGCAGAAATCAGCGGCAACAGCAAAATCCCCCACACCAATTGTTCAATTGCTGGCACAGCACCGATCAATCAAAGCTTCATCCCCGTCAACTCATCCACCGTCGGTTTCAAACCGTGTCGGCAAACGGCAACTATCAAAGCCAAACCAACAGCCACTTCCGCAGCAGCAACAGAAATCACAAGCAACGCAAGCACCTGCCCGTCCAAATCGCCCCTGAACCGGGAAAATGCCACCAACGCAAGGCTCCCCGCAGCCAGCATCATCTCGATGCACATGTAAATCACCAGCAGGTTCCGCCGAAACAAAACCCCGCCCAACCCGATGCAAAACAACAGGCCGCTAACAACCAAATAGTGATTCAAACCGACAGTCATTCGTCTCAACTCGAAGCCGCTCTCGCAAACGGATTCACTTGGTTTCTTTCCTGCCCAAAAAAACCGAGCCAATCACCGCCGCCAGCAGCATCAACGCAATCAACTCGAACGCCAACAGATGTCTGCTTGTCAACAGTTCACCCAGCGAACGCGCGCTTCCTTCAGCCAACCCGACTTTTGTGCCCTGCTCTTCCCCACGCAATGCGCCTCCCAACAGCGCCAAAAACACTGCAAGACTCGCACCGCCAACAACCATGGCAAACTTGCGAAGCTTTTCTCGCTCCACGCCGTCCCCACCCCACACCATGAGCACAAAAATAAACAACACAATAACCGCGCCGGCATAAACAAGCACCTGCACCGCAGCAAGGAAGAACGCGCCCAACAACACAAACAATCCGGCCACAGACAGAATCGTCAGAACCAAAAACATCGCGCTGGTGACCGGATTTCTGCTGATCGGATTTGCCACCACCAGAAAACCGGCCATCAGCGTCAGAACCGCAAACACTGCAAACACCACCGGTTCAATGCTGCTGCCAAAGTTCACAGTTGATTCTTTCGATTCAAATATGCCCGAACCATGCCCGGAGCACCGCAACACCAGCCCCGCCGTGTCTCTCACTCGACCGGCTTCAACAGAATGTAATCGAGCCCGAACATGTACGCCTTGAGTGCCTTGTCATTCGCACCGACCACCGTCACTGTCAGTTCGTTCCCGGTTTCTTTGAGATCGAAGGTGCCGAGCTCGACCTCGTCGCTGGCTCGCACGTCGGGATTGTAAAAATCAATTGAATCACCCGCTTTGATGCCGTTGATCGCGAGCTGGTGTATCCCATAGTCACGAGCGCGCAGGAACTTTGCGATGACCTTGTACTTGCCGGCCTTGGGCGCAGCAAATTCAAGTGCCATCACATCACCGGGTTTCATTCCGGCATGCCACCAAAGATGGCGCCCGCCGCTGAGTCCGTCCCATTCCTGCGGTTCTGCCGTCCCGGTGACGCGGAGTATTTTCAGTTCCTCGCCTTCAATCGCGCCTTTGACACGCGGAACAACGTACTTGGGCATCGGGCGCAGGACAACATCTTCGGCGCGAATCGGCTTGAACCCGTCAGTCGCACCCGGGCGCGCATACCAATACGCAACCACCGCCATGTTCACCTTGCACTTCTCATTCCAATGCCACAGTTCCATGTCGAATTTGAAATCCTTCGTAAACGGAATCCGGTCAAGAATATGGAAGCGATTCACGCTTGTCCGACCATAATTTCCCGGCCCGTCAACGCGCGGCTGGGCATGATACGCATGCGTGAACCGAACCGGCCAGCACCACGCGTACCCGTAGTAGTCCTCGGTCCCGGTACCGAAATGACTCGGGAATGTTTCGCCGTCCACGTAAATCTTTTCGTCTCCTTCACCCCACCAATCCCGCACCGGGTTGTCGATTGCGAACGCAACGCCGACGAACACGCCGCGGCCTCTTGCGTTAAGATAGTTCCAATCAATCATCGGCCGGGTCGGAACGTCGAATTCAACCCGCCATTTCGCATGGAAAAGCATCATGTCATCCGTCCATTTGCAATCTTCAACGTCGAGCTCGCCGCTGAGCGTCACTTCGTCTTTGCCAAAGTTCTCGAGTTCAATGACCGCTCGATCCCTGAATGGCATGTACCAGTGACAGTACATCACACCCTCAGCAGTCATACCCAACGGCAGTCCAGAGTACGGATTGATCCCCGGCGCGCTCCCGAAAAAATCACCCAACGGCGCCTCGATAGTGCGCTCGCCATCGAACGTGGCTCTGAGCACAACGCTCCTCAGCGCCAATTCACGATCGCGCGCTTCAACACGCACAACTCCACGCTTGATTGCAGCAGGCCCGTGGATCTCGTGCCGCATGCTCTGCCCCGGCGCAATGGCCAGCTCGAATTCTTGCGATCCGTACTCGCCCGCCCCAACCGCTTTTCTCGGCTCGGACAGAATCTCGACGAGTTTCTTCACCTTCGGCGCAAGCGCTTCCAATTGATCCAAAGTGAACGACCGCACCGCCGTCCCCGACTCGTAGGTGCGGTAATTGACGTGATAATAAAAGCCGCCCTTGTCGCTCGTCACCTTGCAGCTCTTCGCGTACGGTATCGGAAAGTACAGATTCCACCCTTTGCTGTACTCGCCCGCAATCGGTCGTGGCAACCCCGGGAACTTGCCCCCGAGAATATCCGACATCGGCGATTCAATCACCGGTTTTTCCGAATCATCAATGTAAATCCGCAATGTCCCGGCCGGGTTTGCCGACCAAATACGCACGATCGCACCCGGCCCGGGCGCGTCCATCATCACGTACTCGGTCCGTCCTGCCCTTTGTTCCTCGCGCAGGTAATGACCGCAATCGTCGTTCGCAAACCAGTCCTCAGACGGCGACCGCGCCTTCCGATCGTACGATGAGAACTGCCTGCATGTATAAGCCGGATGCGGGAACCGCGCCAACCCTTTAAGGTCGGTCATTTCATCCAGCAACGACGCCACCGAAACGGCGTCTTGCTCGCCCGCACTCGCGCCAATGCAGCCGATGGCAGCAACAACTCCAACTGCCGCCCGAAAAAGAGGAACGATCGTTTTCACGACCCGATTGTAGCGCGTTTCCCGGGGGCACAGTCAAGTTTAGCTGGACCAAGCCGGGAACCTGATTGTTTCCAACGCGCTGCCGGGAGCGCGGCGCTTCCCGGCCGCCCCAGGAGCGCGCCCATGCTTCGCTGCACACGACCGACAAACATTCGGCCGCCGGATTTGCGTCATAGAAACCAATGTAACACCGGTTGTCGGACTACTGCGCCCGGGGACGGGCGCGCTCCCGACGCGATTGCTACCCCCAACGCACTGGATTGACCGGGGCAATATTTCACCACCTCGTTTTTCTGCCCCCCATTTTTCTGCCTATCCAGGATGTCAGATTGTCTGCGTACTGTTGCCGCTAACCGCCTTACCGAAAAAAGAAGCCGGAATGGGGACAGGCACGTAGTTCAGCAATCGTTCACCTCCCCATCTTTCTGCCCTCCATTTTTCTGCCATCCCCTCTTTCGTCTCTTTTCGTTCTTTTCGGCTATCACCAAAACCTTACTGGCTTTTTCAGGTTAGCCGAAAACAACCAGAAAAGACGAAAGAATATGATTGCCCCACCCTTGCTTTTTGCGGTTCTGACATTGAATGCCCGGGGACGGGCGCGCTCCCGACGCGATTGCTACCCCCAACGCACTGGATTGACCGCCGCAATATTTCACCACCTCGTTTTTCTGCCCCCCATTTTTCTGCCTATCCAGGATGTCAGATTGTCTGCGTACTGTTGCCGCTAACCGCCTTACCGAAAAAAGAAGCCGGAATGGGGACAGGCACGTAGTTCAGCAATCGTTCACCACCCCATCTTTCTGCCCTCCATTTTTCTGCCAACAATATTTCTGTTTCTTTCGCATCGAGTTCTCAACGCAACTACGATCCACGGTCCGTCTTCCGATCCTGCCGATCCCATCCGGCGTGATCCACACATTGACGCGCTCTTGGCTGGACTTGTCGGGCGAAACTCGTTATCTGAGCTTGCATGAAAACCGCTTGTAATCTGATGTCACGGCTTCTCCAGATCCATGTTCTGATGTTTTGCCTGATTTCATTGAGTCAAAAATCACATGCATTGACAATCGCCCGCGACGGCAGTCCCGCGTGCGTCATCGTCCAACAAGCAGAAGCAACCGCACCCGAAAAACACGCCGTGCGCGAACTGGCCTCGGTGCTGAGCCAAATCACCGGCACCGAGTTTGCGGTCGTTACCGCCCCTTCAAAAGCCCCCGCAAACGCAATCATTGTCGGCCAGGGCCAAATCGCCAAGAGCCTCTTCCCTGACGTCGAGTTCGACAAGCTCGGCCAGGAAGAAATCATAATAAGAACAAAGGGTGACAAGCTACTGCTTGCCGGCGGGCGACCGCGGGGGACTCTCTATGCGGTTTCGCATTTCCTCCAGGAAAACTGCGGTGTTCGCTGGTGGACACCATGGGCAAGTCACATCCCGAAACACCCGACGCTCAGGATCGGCCAGTGCGACGTGCGCTATCAATCGCCGTTCGAATCCCGCGACCCGTTCTGGTACCCGGCATTCGATCCCACGTGGGCGGTGCGAAATTTCTCGAACAGCCAATCGGCGCGCATCCCGGAGGACATGGGTGGGTGCATTCGATACAAAGGATTCGTCCACACGTTCTACCCTCTTGTGCCACCGGAAAAGTACTTCGCCGAACATCCGGAATGGTACAGCCTCCTAAACGGCAAACGCACCACCGAACATGCACAGCTCTGCCTCACCAATCCCGACCTTCGCAAGTTCGTCGTTGAACGAGTCAAGGAATGGCTGCGCGAATCGCCCGAGGCACGGATCATCTCCGTCTCGCAAAACGACTGGCACGGCGGGTGTCAATGCGACAAATGCAAAGCCATCGACGACGCCGAAGGCAGTCAGGCCGGCACAATGCTCGATTTCGTGAACTATATCGCAGAACAGATCGAGTCCGAGTTCCCCAATGTCGCCGTTGACACTCTGGCCTACCAGTACACACGCAAGCCGCCCAAAACAATCCGGCCAAGGCCGAATGTCATCGTGCGTCTTTGCTCGATCGAATGCAATTTCCGCGAGCCGCTGTCAGCCCCGGCCAACGCAAAGTTCGGCGATGACATCCGCGGCTGGGCCAAAATCTGTAATCGGCTTTACGTCTGGGATTACACAACCGATTTCGCTCATTACCTGCAGCCGCACCCCAACTGGTTCGTTCTCGGTCCAAACGTCCGATTCTTCGCAGAACACAACGTCAAGGGCCTGTTCGAACAGGGCGCGTACCAGAGTTATGGTTCCGAATTCTCGGAACTGCGTGCATGGGTCCTCGCACAACTCCTTTGGAACCCAAAGCAGGACGACCAGAAGCTTATCGACACATTCCTCAACGGCTACTACGGGCCCGACGCCGCCTTCTACATTCGCGGGTACATGGATATGATGCATAGAGCCTCCGCCGGGTGGAACCTCACTTGCTTCTCGAGAACTGACACACCGTTCTTCAATTTCCAAACACTCGCCAACGCCGAACGCTTGTGGAAACAGGCCGAACAGGCCGCCGCAAACCAACCCGACTACCTCGTCCGCGTCCAACGCGGTCGGATGTGGCTCGGCTACGTCTGGCTGTCCCTGTGGGACAAACTCCGAAACGAATGCAAAAGCCAGGGCGCCACATGGCCGCTCCCGGAATCAAGGAAAGCCTACGCAGCAGAATGGTTGAAGCTCGCCCAGGGTGTCCCCGGCCTGCCATGGACAAAAGTTACTCATCTCAATGAATCCGGCCTCACACCCGAAAAATTCGCCGAACGCTTCGCCAATGAGCCCTGAAGTGTTCGCCCGGTCAACGGAGATTCTCTGATCGACCGTGCCGCGTGCCCCTCATCAAGAGGACACCGCCATGACAGCGAACACAGACAAACGAGTCTCAAGGGACAGAACCAAGGGAAGAGACTCACCTGCCCGCTCTCATTCGCCTGTAATCTCTGGGTGCTCCTAAACGCGCCCGTCGGTTGGGGCCGTCGAGAGGTTCAGATGAGAGATGAGACAACATCCAAAGCCTGTGCGCGCCTCGCTCGGAAACCTCACCGGCCTGAAACCACGGATGCGCCTGTCGAACCGGTCATAAAATCCGGACCGGAATCAATCCTTGCCATGACCTCCTGGGCCAGCACTTCGTAGGCCGAGGCCGCCGGACTGTACGGGTCATACTCGATTATCGCTTTTCCGAAGCTCGGCGCCTCGGCCAAGCGGGTCGTTCTCGGTATCACAGTATCGAACACAAGCTCTCCGAAATGCTGGCGCACCTCGGCCACAACCTGCGGCGAGAGCCGGGTTCGGCTGTCGTACATCGTCATCACGACACCCATCAGCCCCAAACCCGGATTAACACCGGTCTCGCGCAATTGCTGTGCAATGCGCGTGATCGTCGAAATGCCCTCCAACGCATAATATTCACACTGAATTGGAACCAGCAGCCGGTCCGCCGCCGCAAACGCATTCAACGTCAAAATCCCCAATGACGGCGGACAATCCACAATAACCAACTCTGCCCGACCGCTGGTCCGCACCGGCTCGAGAGCAAATCGCAAACGCAGCAAATGATTCTCGAGCCTCGACAGCTCGACTTCAGCCCCGCACATGTCGAACTCGCCTGGAACAATCTCGAGACATTCCCGGCCCGTGCCAAGGATGCGCGCATCCAGAGGTTCCTGCCCCAGCAAAGCCCGGTACGCGCTGGCACCGGGCGTCTTTGCAAGCCCCAAGCCGCTGGTCGCATTCGCTTGCGGGTCGATATCCACCAACAGAATCCGTTTCCCAAGGCGTGCAAGACAGGCCGCAAGGTTTACGGCAGTGGTCGTCTTGCCCACGCCGCCCTTCTGATTTGCAACCGCAATTACGATTGTTGGCACCGCACGATTTAAGAGAACAAACCGCCCCAAAGCAAGGGATTGTCTTCCGCCCGCCACCGCAAAACATGTTGGGCTTGATTTGGCGGGCACAAGAATTATTTGACAGGCCAGCGGGACTTGAAAGAAATTGCGCAGTGAACGCTGAGCTCTTCAGAGTCAGCTCGCGAACACCAGGTCAGACGCGCCAACTGAATAACAGGAAACATCGTTCATCATTACAACCACTATGAAACTGCCCGTTTGCTTGCTCGCGCTGCTGGGCTGGACAGGCCATGTCCTTGCCCTTGACCAACCCGACCAACAAATCCTTTGCCAGATATCTTCGGGCTCTTACACCATGGTTGGCGGCATATGGGGTGAACTTGAAACCCGACTGCCAAACCCGGATCAAACATTTGTCCACCTGAAAATCAACCGAACTGCAAACCGAGCCGATTTGACCATCCTCGGCAAGGACCAGCGCACGGTATTTCTGGCTCTTTCCAACGGCATCGTCACGGACAGCACGATCCTTTTTAAACACCAGGTGGCTCATCCTTACCCGGACATTGAAATGCTTGGCACTGCGGATTATGTCGTTACCCGAGCTGGTAACGAACTCCGCATCAAGGGCGCAAGGGAGTTCCCGGTCGTGTGTTGCGATATTCCGTATTATTTTGCTCACACTGATGTTGTGGCAACCGAAGTGCCGGCACCAACAATACGGGTTAGTGAGGTTGAAATTTGCTGGTCGTCTTCATCCAACTGCACATACCAGGTCCAGTACCGATCCGATCTCGGGAAGGACTCATGGACAGATCTGGGCGACCCAATCCGCGGCAATGGCGCAGTAATCTGTGCCACCGACAAAATCCCTCAGGACGCGCCACAGCGTTTGTACCGCATCATATTGATTCCGTGAATGCACAGAACGGACCAGGTTTGGGCGCCTTCGGCCAATTCATTCGGCAACCAAGGCTCAAAAGCAGAATCCCTGGGAGATAAGGAGTAGTGGCCACAAGTCTGTCATTAACAATCGCGCGCCGGTGCCTGCCATTCCCAGCCAAACTGGCGTTGTCGATTCTGCCGGGCCTTGTTGTCCTTGGCGCGGTCGAAGTCGTCCTTCGGTTGACCGGCTGTGGTTATCCAGCAGGGTTCTTCCTCAGCACAGACCGCGCCGGCCAGAAAACCCTGATCGAAAACACACGGTTTGCGTGGCGGTTCATGCCGCAGCAGACCGCACGAGCGCCGCTCTCATTCCAATTCCCCGAGGACAAACCACACAATCACTTCAGAATATTCGTATTTGGTGAATCGGCTGCGATGGGTGACCCCGAACCAGCCTTCGGTTTCTCTCGAATCCTCCAGGTTCTGCTCGAGGAAAGGTATCCAGCTCTCAGGTTCGAGGTTATCAACACCGCGTTTCCAGCAATAAACTCGCATGTGATCCGCGAAATAGCGCGCGGCTGTGCGGAGTGCGACGGCGACGTCTGGATCGTTTATGCCGGCAACAACGAAGTCATCGGCCCCTATGGCGCAACCCCGGCGTTCGGGTCCACCGCACCGCCCGTCCAAGTTGTAAGAGTTGCGGCCTTCCTGAGCCGATTTCGAATCGGACAATGTCTTGGCGGCCTTGCCCGCAAATTGCGCGCCCGCCAACCCGCAAACTCAGCAGAAATGACCGAGCTTCTCCTTTCTCGCCCGATTGCTGCGGACGACCCTGTTTTGCGCCGGATTTACGCAAACTTCGAAAACAATTTGCATGCTCTCGTTCGCATGGGACTGAACGCGCGCGCTCGAATACTGCTCAACACCATGGTCTCAAACCTGAAAGACTGCGCACCGTTCGTCGAAGGCGAACCGCCTCCGTTACCCCCCGAAAAGCTCGCAGTTTGGCAAACGTCTCTCGCAGAAGGCACACGTTTGTTTGAAGAAGGCAACACGGAAATGGCCTTGGCCCGCTTCCAGCAAGCCTGCGCACTTGCAACCAACCACGCCGGCCTGCAGTTCAGATTGGGCCGCGCCTTTCTGGCCGCAGGCGACACGAATAGCGCCAAATATCACCTCCAATCAGCCCGTGACATGGACGCGTTCAGAGCTCGAGCCGACAGTAAAGTCAACGAAGTAATAAGACGCGTCTCGCAAAGTTACCGGCAGGAAAGACTCGGCCTCATAGATGCAGAACAAGCTTTCAACACATCAAGTCCATACGGCATCACTGGCGCCGAACTCATGTGCGACCATGTGCATTTCCGTTTCTCCGGTAATTATCTGCTCGCCAGATTGCAGGCGAACGCCATTTCCAAATTCATTCCACGCCAGTCAGAATCACAGGCCGAATGGTTGGATCAAGAGGCCTGCGCCCGACGTCTCGCATTCACAGACTGGAACCGGTACAGATTCGCAACCGCGTTGCGCCGCCAAATCTCCGGAAATCTATTCAGGCGCCAGATCAATCACCGCGAACAGGATGCCCGCCTCCAAAATGAAATCCAGAACCTCCAGAACGCCATCAAACCTGACGCAATGCCGCAGCAGATTGCAGCGTACCGCGAAGCCATCAGTGCAATGCCCCACGACTGGGTACTCTACGATCAACTCGGGAACTATCTTCTGGCACACGCGGATCGCGCAGGCGCCGCAGCCGCATGGACCAACGCGGTCCAAATCGCCCCACACGCCTTCACACCTCTGTACAAGCTCGGTCTTCTCCTCAACCAGCCCGAAACCGCCAGCCAAGCGCTTACGTATCTGTTGAAGGCAGAACGCCTCCGGCCCGCCTCCCCAGAAATCCACGCCGCAATCGGAACCGCATTCACCCACATCGGAAAACCAGCCGATGCAGATCGCCAATTCAAGCTTGCCATCGCTCTCGACCCCGCCAGCGAACACGCCCGGATCGCATGGGCCGAATCATTGCTGAATCGCGGACTCACCAACGACGCACGCCAGCAGTTGGAAACATTGCTGATGTTCAACACCAACAGCCTCCAGGCCCATCTACGGCTCGCCTTGTTCTACGCCGGCCAAAACCAAACCCAAAATGCCACCAAACACTTCACGGAAGTGCTGCGCATCGACCCAAACAACGAAACTGCACGACGTTGCTTGTCGTCCTCAAACACTCGATCCAACACGGCAACCAGACCAGAAGAACCCGGCAAAACAAGCAATCTTGCACCAAAACCGCAACCTCGATAGTGTTTTCGCCAATTGTTGGACACGGTCCAAATGACACCGCACTCGCACAAACCAATCTGAAATCGTCATGGCAAACATGCATGCTCGAAAGCTCGCAAACATCCTCGCTGCGCTCATGGCCCTCACAGCAACAAGCATCGCCCAAGAAAGCCTCGGCAATCCCATGGCCGGACTCGAAAGGCTCAAAGAGTTTGAAGCCCGACGTGCTTCGTCATCGGACCCGGACTGGCAAAACGGAAACGGTGATGCGCGGCCAATCCCTCCCGGCGGCACACTCACCCTTGCCGAACTCGAGGGACCGGGCATCATCACCCATATCTGGTTCACCATAAGCCATCCCGCGCCGTTTTATTCGAGGTTGCTCACGCTCCGCATATATTGGGACGGCGAAGAGCATCCTAGCGTCGAGTGTCCAATCGGCGACTTTTTCGGCATTGGCCATGGCGTTGACAAGCCTTTCAGTTCCATCCCGATAACGGTTACATCCGAAGGCAAAGCCAGAAATTGTTATTGGCCAATGCCATTCCGCAAATCGGCAAAGATCGTCGTCAGCAACGAGAGCGACAAACGCTGCAATGCATTTTATTACTACATTGACTGGCAGAAGCACAAAACCCTGCCCAACGACGCCGCGTACTTCCATGCGATGTACCGACAGGAATTCCCGTGTGTCATGGGAAGAAACTATCTCCTTGCTGACATTGTCGGACGTGGCCATTACGTCGGAACCATCCAGAGCGTGTACGCAATGTCAGATGGTTGGTACGGCGAAGGCGATGACTTCTTCTTCATCGACGGCGCCACCGAACCCCAGCTCCGCGGAACAGGCACCGAAGATTACTTCTGCGACGCGTGGGGGTTCCGCCAGCAAGCTTGCCCGTTCTACGGCACACCGCTCTGGGAAGGCTATCAGGCAGGCTCCAGATGCACCGCATACAGGTTCCACCTCGCTGACCCCGTCACGTTCCGCAAATCGCTCCGCGCTGAAATTGAACACAAGGGAAGCCAGACTTTCCCGGACGGCAAAATCAGCGGGTTTATCGAACGCGACGATCTCATGTCTTCGGTCGCCATCTGGTACCAAACCGAGCCTCACAAACCATGGCCGCCTTTGCCTCCCGGACCCGAACGGCTCCCGTTCTCAGAACAAACCTTGATCGTCGGCTGGAAAGCCGTTCCGACCGCTTCACATTCGCCCGATCACACCCTCGAAGTGCAAAACATCGGCGGCTTGACCGACGATAAGCAGCTCTGGTTCAAACCCGACACCGAAAACGCATGGGTCGAAATCAAGTTCAACCTCGACAAGGAAATCAATGGTGAGCTGTCGGTCCGCATGCTCCATTCATGGGATTACGGAATGTATCGTGTGCTCGTTGACGGTCGCGAAACAGCCACACTCGACCTCTACAGCTCAGCAATCGCCCCTCAAACTCATCGCCTTGGACAACACAAACTGCAAGCCGGCGAGCATGCACTGCGGTTCCAATGCACCGGCAAAAACAAAGAGTCAAAGGGATTCTTCCTCGGCTTCGACACTCTCAACGTCAGAATCCCGGTTTACACTCGACCGCCCGGATTCGACCTCCGCAATGTCGCCGGCAAACCCAGCGCCAATTAGAGTACCATATCGGAAAATCTGCGCAGCAATCGCAGATTGGCAATCGTTCGGTTGGGGTGACGCCACGCTGAGGGCTAATGGTATGCCTTGTCCAACTGCTGAAAACGCTTGTAAACAGGCGATGTCGGCTTGATCCGCAATCGAATGCCGTCCAACACGCGGCGCGCTTCAGCCTGGTTCGTCCGCCCGACAAGGACCACATAATCCAGTTCGATGTCTGCCAGCCGCGGGTCCCTGATCTGGCTCCGGTGCTGGTATAGCCACCGCGCAAGAGTTTCCGCGCCACCGCGCTTGGCGTCTTCGTACCCGGCCTCGAGTTCGGCCGACATCCCCGGCAGTTTGCCGGGCGCAGGACCGGATTCACCCCGCTCTTCAGCTTTCATGGCCGACATTTTCTTGTCTATATACGACCAGAAATGCCACCCGCCCCACGCAATCAGGGCAATCAGCAGAATTGTAAGAAAGAATTTCATTACTCAGAAATGCGCCGCACTCTTGCCCCAAGCTTCCGCAACTTTGCATCTATCATTTCATAGCCGCGGTCAAGATGATAAATACGCCGCACCCGTGTACGCCCCTGCGCCACCAGCCCGGCGATCACAAGCGCCGCCGAGGCCCGAAGGTCGCTGGCCATCACTGGCGCACCACGCAATGGCGTCGGCCCCTTGACAACCGCGCTCGGCCCCTCGATCGCAATGTTCGCCCCCAACCGCGCCAGCTCGCTCACATGCATGAAACGCGACTCGAATATCCGCTCCGTTATGATGCTGACACCGTCCGCCTGGGTCATCAGGACCGTCATTTGCGCCTGTGCATCGGTTGGAAACCCCGCGTACGGCTGCGTCGTGATGTCGCTCGGACGAAACGGACCCGCAGCCCTGACAGTCAGGCTCTCGCCATCCTCCACAATTTCAACGCCCACTTCCCTGAGCTTGTCCAACACCGACCTCAAATGCTCCGGACGGACATGAGTAAGAGTGACTTCACCTCTTGTTGCAGCGGCGGCTATGGCGAAAGTAGCCGCCTCGATTCTGTCCGGTATCACCTCGTGATCCGCTCCATGCAGTTCTTTTACGCCCGTGACTGTGATTGTCGGACTCCCTGCACCGGCAATCTTCGCGCCCATCGCGTTCAGGAAATTCGCCAGATCAACCACCTCAGGCTCACACGCCGCGCTGTCGATGACGGTGGTCCCCTCCGCCAACGTCGCAGCCATCATCACGTTCGCGGTGCCCAGCACAGTCGGGCCTGCCCGGCCGCCGAGGAAAATCGGCGCGCCGCGCAGTTTCTCCGCGCGAGCGCAAACATAACCACCGTCAATCGTGATTTCCGCGCCAAGCGCCCGCATGCCTTTCAAATGCAGATCAATCGGGCGCGGTCCGATTACGCAGCCGCCCGGATATGAGACCTGCGCATGACCAAGCCTGGCCAGCAGCGGCCCAAGAATGCAAACCGATGCGCGCATCTTCCGCACAAGGTCATAATCGGCAAACCCGCGAATCCGCGACGCCTGAATCGTAACAGAACCGCCGTTGAACCGAACAGTGGCCCCCAGTGAGGTCAGAATCCGACCCATGAAAGCCACGTCGCTCAACCTCGGGACCCCGCGAATCACGCAAGGTTCACGTGTCAATAACGCGGCAGCCATCAACGGCAACGCCGCGTTCTTGGCACCGCTTATGCGCACCTGCCCTTCGAGAGGCCGCCCACCATCTATCACCAATGCATACATCTCGTTTCCACAACTCGAGCCAATCTCACACGCTTAACACCGCCGCGCAACCAGTATCCGAGGGCACCCTTGATCGTCAATCTTGACATCCTCGACATTCCATCCCGCTGCACCGAAAATGCCACGCGCAGGTTCAGCCTGCCCCTCTCCAATCTCGATCATCAGCCGCCCCCCCGGAGCAATGTAATCCGCCGCTTCAACAGCCAGTCTCCGGATGAAACCAAGCCCGTCAACCCCGCCGTCCAGCGCTATGCGTGGATCATAATCCCTTACCTCGGGTTGAAGCCGCGAAATTTCTTCCGTCGGAATATACGGCGGATTGCTCACGATAAGGTCAAATCGCGTTCCCTTCGCCAGCGGCGAAAAGGCGTCGCCACAGCAAAATGTTATCCGATCCCCGACGCCGTGCCGGGCGGCGTTTGCCCGCGCCACTCCCAGCGCCGCCTCGGAAATATCAATCGCCGTAAGCCGGGCAGCCGGACAACGCAACGCCAGCGCAATCGCAACACAGCCACTCCCCGTCCCAACGTCCAGTACCGCCGGCGTTTCAATCCCCGATTGTTCCAGCCAAATCCAACACTGCTCCGCAAGCAATTCCGTCTCCGGGCGGGGAATGAAAACATCCCGGTTCACGACAATTTCATATCCCCAAAACGAAACCGTCCCGACCAGATGCTGCAAAGGCTCGCGATTCCCACGCCGCTTCACCAGCTCCCTCAGCGTCGCCAACTCGGCTTCTGTAAGCTCCCGATCGAAGCTCAGATACAGCTTCAGCCGCGGCATCCGAAGCACATGCGCAAGCAAAAGCTCGATCTGCAATCGCGGCGATTCGACGCCCTTTCGCCCCAGAAACTCTGTGCTCTTCTGGATAACTTCCAGCACCGTCACGCCACAAGAGTATCCACCGCCGTCCTGCAGCAAAGAAAAAAACCGGTGCGCCCTGCCCGTCTCGAGGCATTGGTCAGCAACCCCACCGTCTGCATCAGGCCCTGCCTCGCGCTTACCCCGCCGCAGAATCTTCCGCTTGCCACACGGTCTTTCATGCCGCACATTGAGCCGGCAATGCGATTTATTCGTGATGTTTACGCCAGTGCCAAAGCCAACGGGCGACCGGTGGTCTCCTTCGAGTTGTTCACGCCGAAAACACCCGAAGGCGAACGCACGCTTGCCCTGAAAACTTTGCCCGCACTGGCCGGGCTCAAACCCGGCTACTGCTCGGTGACGTACGGCGCCGGCGGCAGCACCCGACACAAAACCATCGACCTGGTCCAATCAATCCAGGTCAACTTCGGCGTGCCGGGCATGGCACACCTCACCTGCATCGGGGCAACGCGGGACCAGATACTTGCACTGCTCATGGACGCGCGGCAACGCGGCATCTGCAATCTGCTGGCACTGCGCGGCGATCCCCCCGCCGGCACAACGTCTTTTACACCCATACCGGGCGGATTCCGGTTCGCATACGAACTGGTCGAGCTCGCACGCAAGGTCGGCGGTTTTTCCGTCGGCGTCGCCGGATTCCCCGAAGGCCACATCGAATGCCGCGAAGGCAAACACGTCGATTGGCAACGCCTCAAAGAAAAAATCGATCGCGGCGCCGATTTCGTCATCACACAGCTCTTCTTCGACAACAGGTTCTTTTACGAATTCCGAGATCATCTCGTCCGGCACCTTCACGTAAACGTGCCGATTGTCCCCGGCATTATAACAATCCTCAACGCGTCTCAGATACGCAAATTCACCGCTCTTTCCGGCGCATCAATACCTCAAACACTCATCGACAAACTTCATCAGTTGGGCGACAACGACGACGCCGTCGCCGAATTCGGCATCGAGTTCGCCACCCAACAATGCGCCGACCTGCTCCGCAACGGTGTACCCGGCATACACTTCTACACCCTGAACAAAGCACGATCGGTCTCGCGCATTCTTGCCAACCTCGGCATGGCCGACACCGAAAGCGCAGCCAACACCCGCAACGCTGGTCCTTGCCCTGACCGCGAAGCCACCCTATCATCGGCAGCGCAAAACAAAACACCAACCGACAAGGAATAACATGTACCTCACCGGCATCAGTGACGAGGCGGGCGTCGAACTCGACACCCAGATCAAAGCAACAAAAGAATTGGGCTGGCACACAATCGAAGCACGCAGCATCAAGGTCGGCAATTGGCCGGTCGCAAATATCCATGACCTCCCGGAACCCGCATTCGATATCGCCGCCCAAAAGCTCAAAGACGCAAACATCGGCGTCTGCTGCTTCGGCTCAACCATCGCAAATTGGGGCAAACGCATCACTGATCCACCCGATTCATCCATCGCCGAAGCAAAACGCGCCATCCCCCGTATGCAACGCCTCGGAACCAAGTTGATCAGAATCATGAGCTTCGCCATCCGCGAAGACAACGACGACCAAATGGAAGAGGAACGGTTCCGGCGATTGCGCGAGCTCACACGCATGTTCCTCGACGCCGGCCTCCAACCCGTTCACGAAAACTGCATGAATTACGGCGGAATGGGATGGCCGTTCGCGCTGCGCCTCCTCGAAAATGTCCCCGGCCTCAAATGGGTCTGGGATACCGGCAACCCGCTGTTCAATCCAGACCGCAGCAAACCAAAACCATGGCCCCGCCAGAACCCGTGGGAATTCTACCAAAAGGTCAAGCCCTGGATCGTTCATGTCCATGTAAAAGACGTCATCTGGGACGCCACACGCAATGAAGCCGTTTATACGTGGCCGGGCGAAGGACACGGAAAGGTCCGCGAAATTCTCACAGACTTGATCAACAGCGGATACAACGGCGGAATTTCCATCGAACCACATATCGCCGCCGTTTTTCACGACCCAAACGCGAAGACTGTTCCACCCGAAGCGCAATACGCCAGCTACGTCGAGTACGGTCGCCGCCTCCAAAAATTGATTTCCGACATCCTGCTGGCCACAGAAGAACCCCGCTGCTGAGCTCCGCAAAAAAAAGTTGCGTATCGCGCCCAAGCTCGATTACGACACAACCATGCTCGCTCCATTCCATGCCTCGGCTGCACAAAGATCTGGTCAACGTGTGATTCCGCCGTCTGCCCACCCAAGCATACTCTCATCCACGCTCCGATTGCGTCAGTGCGCAGTGTCGTGCATGGCAGCCATTTCGTTGTCCTTCCCCCAGGACGCATCCCCGGCCCCCGCCAATACAACAAGCTGCCCGCCCAATTTCGTCGTCATTTTGCTCGATGACTCCGGCTGGGCCGATTTTCAGCCCTTCGCGAAAACTCCCTATCCCACACCTAACGTTCAGCGGCTGGCAGATGAAGGCTGTTGTTTTGACAATTTCTACGTCCCACAAGCTGTCTGCTCAGCATCCCGCGCCGCACTGCTGACCGGCTGTTACCCGGACCGCACCCGTGTCTTTGGTGCCCACGCCCCGCGTGCACGGGGTCTTGATCCCAAATACGCGACCATCGCGGAAGTACTGCGCCCGCGCGGTTATGCAACAGCAGTCTTCGGCAAATGGCACGTCGGCGACCAACCGGAAACCCGCCCGCCAGCTCGCGGTTTCGACGAATCCTGCGGCCTGATGTACTCGAACGATATGTGGAAGTATCACCCCGAAAATCCCGAGTACTGGGGACAATGGCCCCTCCAGTTCTGGGATAATGGCAAAATCACGATCGACCCGGTCACGCCAGAGCACCAAACTCAACTGACCACTTGGTACACCGAACACGCCGTCAGGTTCATTCACCAACACAAAGATCACCCGTTCTTTCTTTATCTGCCGCACTCGATGCCACACGTCCCGCTGTTCTGCAGCGATAAATTCCGCGGCAAATCCGGCGCAGGACTTTACGGCGACGTGATGATGGAGTTGGACTGGTCGGTCGGCGAAGTCCTCAAAGCCTTGAAAAGTGCAGGCGTCGAACAACATACCATGGTTCTCCTTACCTCGGACAACGGCCCATGGATTTCTTACGGAAATCACGCCGGCAAAACTCCATTCCGCGAAGCCAAGGGAACAAGCTTCGACGGCGGCGTGCGCAGCGCCTGCATCATCAAGTTCCCGGGCCGCATCTCCCCCGGTACCCGCTCAACCAACGCCTTTTGCACAATCGACCTCCTCCCCACGCTTGCCCACCTTGCCGGCGCAGCACTGCCAACAAATCCTGTGGACGGAAAGAATGTCTGGGACCTGATCACAGGCAGACCCGGCGCCCGCAACCCGCACGAGTATTATCCGCTCACAACAGGATCCGAGTTCGAAAGCGTAATCAGTGGCGACGGCCGCTGGAAATTGCACCTGCCTCACCAGTACCGCACCCTGGCCGAAGCCGGCATGGACGGTAAACCCGGCAAATATCGACAGGAAAAGATTGAAAAGTCCCTGTTCGATCTCGCAAACGATCCGAAGGAAACACGCAACGTTCTCACCACAGAATCATCGGTTGCAATGCGGTTGACCGCTCTTGCCGAGGCCCACCGCCAACGGTTCTACATCGTTCAAATCGACCATAACAGTTCAGCCACTGCGGCGCAGCCCAACACATCGACAAACAAAACATCCCTAACAGCGCAATAGGCATTGACCACGAACCAGGCACAATGTTCTCAAACTCCTCTTGCGCATCTCGGGGGTGTTGTGCTATAAATTTTCTGCGCGCCGGGACCGGTACGAGCCGCACAAACAACAGCGCCTGACTGGTTTTTCGACGTGCCTCGGTAGCTCAATTGGCAGAGCAGTTGACTCTTAATCAATTGGTTCTAGGTTCGAGTCCTAGCCGGGGCACCATCCGTCTTCCAGAGACCCGGCCCCCGGAAGAACGGCGAACAATCAGCACCATGGGAGCACGCTATGAACAGCCTCGGGACCAAAGCTTGCAAAGGGTATTGGCAGAACACGGCATCGCTGATCGCAGCAGCGTGCGCAACCCTGACATTGGCAGCACAGGATATCCCCGTTTACGACAACCTCCCGGGAACTGAGCTCGGCAGATTTGCTGCTCTCGATTTCCTTGGAAAACCAACCGAATTCGGGGACGAAATCGCACTGGCCGGAACCGCGCGCATCGTAACAAAGTTCATCTTCGATTATTACGGGAATTTCACGCCGGACGGCGATGAAACCGCACGCATACGCTTTTACGCAAACGATGCTCCGGGCGTTCTGTTGAAACCCGGGGCGTTGCTTTACGACAGCGGCACCTTCCCAATCGTCAAAGGACCGGCGCGCGTCACGCTCGATATCCCGTACGTCGAAGTGCCAAACTCGTTCACATGGACAGTGTCTTTCGGAGGCGTCTCACAAACCCCCGGCGATTCTGCTGAATTGATCATTTACAATCCGCCTTCAGTCGGAGGACAACTGTCAATGGGATTGATCGGGAGTTACCGGGACTACTGGAAATTCAACGCAGGCATATGGACGGCCTATTTGCTCACCAACGGGCTCCCGGCCAACTTCGCAGCAAAAGTTTACGCAAGAAACGAAACAATCAATCTCGCTATGGTACTCGATCAGGAATCCGGCGTCCTGCGCTTCAGGTGGAACGCCAAAGCAAATTCTCATTACCAAATAGAATCATCGCCGGACTTCAAAACATGGACCCCGGTCGAACTCGTTGAAGCAACCAAAGACGCATACATGGACTTCAGCACACCAATCAAATCCGACGAACCCATGTTGTTCTACAGGCTCGCCAAGCTCTCCCTGCCCTCACCGCGCCCCATAATGACCACAAGACAAGGCACCACGCCCGGCACCGTGGTTGTCAGTTGGACAGGCGGTCGCGAGTTGATTTACCAACTCAAGTACAGCGAAGACCTCAAAAACTGGACCTATCTTGCAACCGTCAAAACCGACGCCGACGGCAAAGCCGAGTACATCGACAAACCACCCGCCCGCGCCAATGTAAGGTTCTATCGCGTTTGGACCTCATGGTAGGCCGCCGCGAAACACCAATTGCGCCGGACCGGTCGAAAGCTCATTAGACCGCAGCTCGAAAGCCCGACTAAAGCCCCCCGAAGGCACAATTCTCCGCACGGCCCAGCCGTGACCGAATGATCGCGGTGAGATAAATGCGTTCGTTCCAGGCTTGGCACTCCCTCACGCCGCGCTGAAAGGGGCGACTTCGTCGCCCAACGGGGAACAGTGGAGTTCGCATGGGGTAAGGTGATGTGGCGGTGACCGTTTCGCAGGTAAGCGTGGTCACCGAGTCAGAATAATGCCTGAAAGCATGTGCCATTGCGGGTAGAAACCGAGCGTGGCGCCACCGCGATTGAACGATCGTTGATCTGCGTTTTCTGCGCTGATTTTCAGGTATTATACTCCCAAAGGCGGCACTGTTGTGACCGCACTCCCCGCTGCCAGAGAAGCAGATACTGAAAAATTGAGCAAACTCGCAGTCTGCAAATCTTCGCAAATATGATCCATTCCTCAATACAAGTATTCGGAGCGATCATTCCGTTGCGGCTGAGCCGGTCTCCGAAGGTGGTGGTTCCCTCAAATCTCGCCGGAACGCCGTGCCCCGTCATCTCCGGAACAGGCTCTTCAACATCCCCGCAGGTGAAGGCAAACCGGTGTCCTGTTTTCTGAACTTCCGGATAAGGTACTGGCTTCGTGCAGCCGTTAGTGCCATAATGAACGCATCATAGCTCTCAAACCGGTCCGCCGGGTTCTTGGCCATCGCACGCACGATCGCATCGCTTGTTGGAATTGAGATTTCAGGGACAACCTGGTGCGGCGGTGTCACCGGCACGTGAATATGCGCCGCTATGACCTCTTCAACCGTTGGCGCCTCGAACGGCACTCGCCCGGTAATTGCATGATAAAGTGTCCCAGCCAAACTGTACATATCCGAAAGAAAAGTCTCGGGTTCGTGTCTCACCTTTTCCGGCGCTATGTAGTAAGGCGTCCCCCAAACCGCACCGTCCTGCTCATTGTCAGCATCTGCTCGCCTCGCAAGCCCGAAATCCACGAGCTTCGGTTCGTTTTCGGCATTGAACAGAATATTGCCCGGCTTGATATCACGATGCAACAACCCATGCTTCAACGCCGTGTCCAGCGCAGAGGCAACCTTGATTCCTATGTCCAGCACCTCGAGCTCGTTGAGCCGTCCCTTTTCGATTCTGTGGTCCAAACTGCCACGATCCGCCAATTCCATCACAAGGTATCGCCGCCCTTCGCTTTCATCGAAAGTGTATATGTGGATGATGTTGGTGTGGTTCAACTGCGCACATGCACGAGCCTCGCGACCGAAGCTCTCCAAAGCCGCCGGGTCATCCTGCAGCTCTGTCTTCATCAATTTCACCGCAACGTCGCGTTCCAATGTGGTGTCGAACGCACGATAAACCGTTCCCATGCCGCCCGACGCAATGACCGATCGAAGTTCAAACTGCCGCAGCCGCATCGGCATCATGACCTCCGCCCCGCACTTCGTGCAGGAGATCGTGCTCAAGGGCTCGAGGCTGCTGTCCAAAAACAGCCTGGCACCACATGAGTAACAGGTCACCATCCGCAATTGTCCGCGCGTTTCCTTTACTTCCATATCCAACACCACACTGACAGCATGATACGTTCCCAGTAAGTCTTCAACATCGAAAAATCAACAGCGTATGTTCCTACCCAAGCACCAACAACACCAGAAAGCAAGCTTCACCTCACTTTGCCGTTTGCCGAGCGCGGCCCTGCGGAAGTTGACCGGCGCCTTTACCTCCGTTACTTTTCCGCCATGCGCGCAAAACCGTGCTTATCGCGATGCCTGGCAACCACACGAAGTATTTGGGCCGCACGCAATCACTCCAAAGCCCGGTTGCATGTCCGCCACCCTGCTCTGAAGCCACACAAACAATGAAAAGTCAATCAGATCAGTTGTCAGAGGTCAGACTCGACAAATGGCTCTGGGCAACGCGGGTTTTCAAAACCAGATCACAAGCCGCATCCGCATGCAATGCCGGTCACGTCAAACTCGCCGGCCAAAACCTCAAACCCGCACATAAAGTCCGAATCGGCGAGGTTTTCACCGTCCAAATCGGAGAACTCACCCGCACAGTACGCGTCGTCGGACTGCTTGCCCAACGCGTCGGCGCAAAAGTCCTTTCGCAGTATCTCGAAGACCTCACCCCACAGGCCGAATACGCCCGCGCGCGCGAACTGAATCGCCAAACAGCGATCTACCGCCCAAAAGGCCGCGGGCGCCCCACCAAGAAAGAAAGGCGGCTGCTCCAACTCATGGGTTTCATTCCGCCTCAGGATTGAAAACGCTGTCTTAATGGCTCGAGCCGCGCTTTCATTATGTTTCCGACTGCGTTTGCTTTGAGACAGATTCACATTACAATTCAATTCGTGCGCGATAACACAATCATCTCGAGACGCACCGGCCATCGACCAAATACGTCGATGCCGCGTTCCACGTCGCGGGCAGGTTTCGCGACATTGGCCTGCCTGCTTGCTGCAATGTTCCTTGCAAACATGCGTGGCATTACAGCCACAACAAACTTCTTTGCCTGGAGCGCCACAAACAACACCGCGGACGCCGAAATCGAAGGCTGGCCCCTGCAGAAAGTCCTTGAACATGTCGCGTCTCAAACACGATGGCAAATCATGATCGAACCCGGCGCCAACCGGCTCGTTACGGCAAAGTTCAGAAATCTCAAGCCCGGTGACGCTCTCAGAAAACTCCTTGGCGATCTGAGCTTCGTCATGCTGCCATCGACGAACGGGCCGACCCGCCTCTACGTCTTCAAAACCTCCGTTCAAACAGCAACCAACATGGTCGCATCTCCGCCGCCTCCAACGGATGTCCCAAGGTTGATCCCTGACGAACTTCTTGTTCGGCTCAAATCAGATGCAACCAACTCCGTTGACGATTTCGCAAGCCGGTACGGCGGCAAAGTCATAGGGCGCATGGACGACCTCCGCGTTTACCGACTGAAGTTTCAAGACGAGAACTCTGCAAAAGCCGCTCGCGAGGCCATGGCAACTGACAACTGCATCGGCACCGTCGAATCAAATTATGCCACCCCCCGCCCGGGTCAGCCCAACACATTGACCGGGCTGGATGCAATTCCAACGCTCACGCTTCGCCCCGCACAAACCGGCAACCAGGTCGTGGTCGCTCTCTTGGACACAGCCGTACAACCAGACGGAACTGCTCTTGGCAACTTCTTGTTGCCCCAGGTCTCGGTTTCAGGCCCAAGCCAACCACCGTCCGACATGCCATCTCACGGCAGTAGCATGGCCGAAACCATTCTCTACAGCCTCGCTCGAGTTTCCACCGAAACCGCCGAAACCCCGGTCCGGATTCTTCCGGTGGACATTTACGGCCCCAATGAATCAACCACCACGTTCGACATCGCCAACGGCATCATCACAGCCGTCAACAAAGGCGCTTCAATCATTAACCTCAGCCTTGGCGGCACAGGCGACAGCCCGCTCATTCACAGCTTGATCAGGTCAGCACGCGATCAGGGTGTACTCTTCGTCGCTGCCGCCGGCAACGAACCCACACTCGCCCCAACCTACCCGGCTGCATACCCGGAAGTCATCGCCGTAACCGCACTCAGCACAACCGGAGAAATCGCGCCTTATGCTAACAGAGGCGATTTCGTGGACGTTGCTGCCCCGGGTGTCAGTTTGGTTCCCTATGCCGGGCAATTGTACATGGTCACCGGCACGTCCACCGCCACCGCTCACGTGTCGGCTTTGGCCGCCGCACTCATGTCCAACGCCACAAGAGACCCCGCCATCGTCGAAGCCCTGATCCGCCAAAACCTTGCAGTAACGGCTTTAACCCCCAAGCCTTAGCCCGAAAACCTTTTCGCAATGACACTTTGGATGGCTTTGGATGGACGTCAGCGGCCCGACCACCTGGCCATGCCCCGCGCCCGGGCCAGAATCAACCAAACAGCGTGACCGGATTTGTCGTCACGGGCAAATTCTTGCCACCGGTGTAGAAACGCTCGAACCTGCCGTTGCGCCATCGCTGCAGCCTGTAAAGCGTGGCAAACTTGAAATCGGGCGCTGCCCCGCCCTGTCCACCCACAAGCTCACCACCGCGCCGCACATTGTCCTGCATCCACGCCGGGAGCAGAATGTGATACGGGTTCCGCTGGACTTCTCCGACGTGAAATGAAATCCCGGCGATCAGGTCGGCCAAATCCTTTTCCGTCAACTCGACCATCAAATTCGGGTCGGTCATCTGCCCCCAATACTCCGTCTCAACTGTCCAGCACTCGAATGTTGGCCCAAGCTGCTGCAATGCATCCGCCACAAGAAAATGCACACCCTCATGCGTGCTGTTCCAATCCTTGTCGTGAGGAAAGTAAACCACGCTCGGCTTGTGCTGCATAATCAATGCGGCGATTATCTTGACCATCGAAGCCCAGCCGGAAGCGTCCTCGATGCGCCGCCGCGGACTGACCTTCTCCAAACCGGTCGGCGTTGTCTGCACCAGCTCGAATCCGAGATAACGACACGCTTCGCGCAGCTCGGCAAGACGCGGTCCTTGTCGCTCCTTCTTGCTACCGAGAGTAACGGCAACATTTATCACCCGCATTCGCGCCTCGCGCAACAAACGCAACGCAAGCCCACCCACAATGCACTCGTCATCCGGATGCGGCGAAAAAACCATTGCAACAGGTGCGTCGGTGGGAACAGGTTGATGTGCCGGCATTTCAATGCCACCAAGGGGCAACGTCCGCCCTTCCCGCACCAAGCGCGCGAAATTTGCAACATAATCGAAATATGGATTCATGGTGTCATCACTCCAATCATTTCAACACTGGCAAACTGGCTGCCGCAACCGCTTGTCCATGCCGTCTTTCGGTTTCGCCCGGCATGTGCAGAGCAATAGTGTCGTACAGCCCGGGGAATTCTTCCCGCAACACGCGGCGTGCTTCTCCGAGTATCACCTCACCTCCGGGGCCGGAAGTGACCCGGCCAAGGAGCAGCAGATGCCTGAACTCGTAAAAATCAGCAAAGTGAGCCAGAGTGTACCCCAGAAAAGTCCCGATCGTCTCGTATATCGCTTTGGCTCTGTCATCGCCCTTCTTCATCAAATCCTGCACATGTTTCAACGCCTCGGGCAGGGGCATGTCAGGCGGAACATCAATGCCGGCGACCGGCGCCAGCCTGCCCACGCACTGCTGAGAAAAATACTTGCATCCGCACCCGTAATCACCCGACCACTCATCCACCGGCGCGTTCTGTGCATAGTCAACAGGCACAAATGCCAGTTCGTTCAGCCACGTCGTGATATTCCCTTCCGGCGTCACATACCCGCCTGCCGTGCTCGTTCCAAGTGCAAGGCCCAGCACCGCATTGTCACCAAGCGCCATCGACCCCGCAAGCGCGGTCACTTCACCGTCGTTCACCACCTCGAGCGGCACATTGTTCCACGCGCGCTTGATCTCGAAGAACAGGTCTTTGACACGCTTGTCAAACAGGTCCTTCGGCACGCCTCGGAACAACGACGCCACTTTGACCCTGTTGTTGACGTACACACCTGCAGCGCTCCCACCGATTGCGTCCACTCGAGGCAAGTGCGCGGCGGCCTTCCGAAGTGAGTCCATTATCCCATCATAATGATACTGCGGGTCTGATTGTGTCACCGGGTCCCAGGGCGTTTCATCGCTGAAAACCGCTTTCCCATCAATCACCGCCGCAACTTTCCGGTCGCTTCCTCCAAGGTCGAACCCAATTCTGCAGCCATCCAGATGCCTGCCCAGAGGCTGAGTAACCGAGTGCGCCGGCGGAAGGTCTTCTTCCCGGCAATACCTCACTTCAAACGGGCGTTCGTAAATCCTGTCGCCCATCATGTAAGCGTCAAACTTGCCAGTTGCGTCTCTGATGTAATGCTCCGCAAGTGCCCTCGCCAATTCCGGCGGCCCGGCAAAATGGACCCGAAAACCGCCGCGCGACCAAAGCAGAAACTTCACATACCGCTCGATGTAGAAAAGGTTCAACTCGGAATCCGAATGTCCGGACGGCAAAACCCGGGTCGAAAACCTGAAGACAGACCCGTCCGCCTGTTCCAAGGCAAGTTCAACCTTCTCCGGTTTCCCGCTCTGTTCAACCAGTTCGCGGAACCTGCGATTCACCACAACCGCAGGCCTGAACCCGGGTTCAAGTCTCGGCAAAATACGCGGCGCTGTTAGCAACGAATTTGGTCTGGACATAAAACGCGGCAGATTTTGAACAAAGGCAATTCGGAAATCCAAGCATTAATCGCGCAGCGCGGCCCGGCCGCAACCGAAAACCACGTCACCGGCAAATCATCAACCCTCCACACCGGAACACTAACCCGGAAATTCCACCCGCTCACCAGCCAAAACCAGCCAAAGTTTCACCTCGCGACAGGTTCGAGATCGACTATCTCCCCATGCCGCACATTAAGACCGAGCGGCAAACTGACAAACACCGGCGTTCCAAACTCGAGCGCAGTTCCAAATGTCCTCAAAGAAAGCACCAGGTTCGTCGGCATGCGCTCAACCATCGGCCCCACCTCAACCACAGAGCCGATACCAGAAAGCCTTTTCGGCGCTCTCGACCTCACCAGAACCTTCATGCCCGGTTCAGGCTCAAAATGCGATGTCTGCGGTATGTACGCCACAATCCGATCCGGCGGGCTTACAATAGTGATCAGCGGTTCGCCGGCCACAATGTTCTCCCCTGACCGACGGTAAATCATCGCCACACGGCCGCTGATCGGCGCAACCAATGTAACCGGACTCAGCTCGGCTGCCGTTTGCTCCAGCAACTCTTCCTGTACCTTGATCGCCGCGCGCAGTGTGTCCTCCCCGGAAGAACTCGAATTTGAAGCCTGCGCAGTCACCAGCCCCTGCAAACCCGACTCGAGCTCCATCACAAGTTGTTCCTCAACCTCAACCCGCGCCTTCAATGAATTGCGATCCCGCACCGCCACATCATACATCTGCTTCGACACCACGTTCGTCCCGCTGGTCTCGAACAGTTGGCGAACCCGGCCAAGCTCCGACTCCGCGTACTGCAGTTGAACCTTCGCTGCAGCAAGCTCCAGCTTGTGTTCCAATATCCTCAAGCGAAGCTGCTCGTACTGCAGCCGATTGCGTTCCCGGCCAACCAACGGGTCCATGCCGGCTCTGATCAGCCCCACCTGCGCACGAATCACCGCCAGCGAACTCTCGACGTATCGCGGGTCAGCCACAATCACGTCCGCCACAGGCGCCCCTGCCAAAACCTCCTTGAACCGCTCCACCCGCAACTGCGTCAGCATCCCGGGCTTGGTGCTGGTTACCGTAACCAGATTCCCCTCGGCTTGACCCACCATGAAAGGCGCGGCCGCATACCGCGTCCACAAAACAACAACAGCAACCGCAGTCCCGGCAAACACAAGGAACGGCAAAAACCGCACCTGAAACTCACGCCACCTGAGCGACCACGGAGTCGGAATCGGCGGATATTTCTTCATCGTTACACCTCCGATTCGTCCTCAGCCAACAGGCTGGTTACGCGCGAAACACCTTCCATGCTACGCAATTCACTCATCAATTCCTCGACACGGTTCGGGTCCCGCAACAACAACCGGTAGGACAAGTCCGTCCCACCGGACGTTACGCTCGCACGCTGGCTGGCACAATGAGTGCGCCTGCTGTGCCGGTGCAGCAACGCCCGCAGCTCATCAAGGTCGGACATGGGCCGATCCCAGTGAAGATTGATGATCAGATCGTAACGATGCCTGCTCCCGAACGAAGTCACCCACAAGTAAATAATAATGCCGCAGGTCAAAACCGTCACCATCACTGCCACCGGATAACGCTGTGTGCCACACCCCATCCCGATAACAAGCGCCGCCAAAATAAAGCTCGTGTCAAGCGTGTCCCGAAGAATGTTTCTGAACCTTACGATCGCAAATACGGCCATCATCCCAAATGCAGTCACAAGATTGTTCGACAGTACCATCATCACCCCGGAGGTCAGCGTGGGTATTATGACCAGCGACCCCACAAAAGAACGCGAATATGAAAGCCCGCTGTGGGTGAACATGTACACCCACGCCAAAGCGTGCCCACCCAAAAATGCCAGCAGCAACCCCAATATCACCAGCGGCACGCTCACCGGGGTCGCCGCATAGTCGCCCCTGAAAAACCAATCCATATCCAGTCCAATCAAAAAAACCGAACCAATTCTTACACCAAACCACGCCGCCGTGTCCACGACGGAATCGCACCCGACGCCGCTTCGTCTTCCCCTCCATTCTGATCCCGGCGTCGCATGAACATATCGACACCCAACATCGCCACCCCATCGGCGTATTTCGCCGCAGCGCCACGCACAAGATCGAAAGTTTCTATCATCTCCCTGAACCAGTTCGGAAACCGCGCCGTGAACTTCAACTCGAGAATAACATTGTTACCAAACGGCTTCACCGGATTCTGCAGGTCCGTTCTCAACGATGCCGTAAATTCCGGCGAACAATAGACGTTCCTGTCCATTGTCACCCGAATCGAATTGTCATGCGTGCTCACCCACGCTTCTCGAAAATATGTCACATGCGCCTTGGGCGATGCCCTGATACTCAACATGAGCTGACTGAAACGCTGCAAAGCCACAAGCTGCCGCGCATTGTCAGGAGAAAGCAAATGCTCCGGCTCGGGCATATGCCCGGCAAGCAGCCAGTCCACAGCCGGCCGCCGCACCCCGCCCCGTTGCTTCATTATCGCGTCGTTCATCCGGCGCTTTATCTCGAAGAACACCGGCGAATCAGGCCGATCATCGTAGTATCTGAGCCGAAGTTTGAATCTGTTCTTGACCCCGTTGATCGTCTCCCAGTAGGTCAGCATCTCGTCCGAGTCCAGATACAAGCTGTGTATCCGGTACGAGTAATTCGGTTTGTCCACCGAATACTCGTCAAGTTCGAGGTACGACCCGACGAAATCGCGTATCGCCAAGGCCCGATCCTCGCTGATCAAGTATTTCAGCTCAAGCCGCTGCAGTTGAAGGCGATCCTGGTCCATGACACCGTGAGCTCAAGTCAAGACTGCAGCAATAATAATACCAAAAACCATGCCCTGAATCATCACCCACCACCCTGCCACACATGCGGTCCCTCGATCAACCACAAACCCAGGGCCCCGGCAAACAACCTCGGCGCTGCGCAGCCATAACCGAATGATCCCGTTCATCATTTATCCCCAACCCCAATCCATCCTCCCGATTCCGCAGATTCCACCACCGCATCCATGACAAACTGAACCCGCGCCCCGTCGTAAAACGTCGCATCGCAAGCACGCCCATGCCGTATCGCATCCACAAACTCCCAAATCTGATCATACCGGAAAGCCACCAGCGGATCATACGCGCGCGGGTCACGTGGACTCCCCGGCCAGCGCCAGTATTCCTCCGGCACCTGCACCTCTTCAAGCCCCGAACCGCCGGCCTTTCCCACCCGCAGCCGGTCCCATGAACCGGTCATGAAAACAAAACTCATTTCACTGCCGTTGATCTCGACGTAATCAAGGCTTCGCCAGCTCTCGTTGCGCCCGCTGGCAACCTTGCTGCTCTCCAACACGCCGGTCGCGCCATTCTTGAATTCCCCAAGAACAGCAACCCAATCCTCGAGTTCGTTCGCCACTCCGCCGCGCACCGGGACAAGCCGTTTCATTGCCGCTACAACCTTCGCAAACGGCCCTATCAGCACATGCGCAAAATCGATTCTGTGACTCAACATGTCGCCCAGCTCGCCTGTGCCTGCCATGGACTTGATCTGCCGCCAGCCAAGATTACGTTTCCCCCAATCCTGCAAGCGGCACGAACGATAGTGGTACGGCTCGCCCAAATCGCCCCTCCGAACAAGATGCCTCAAATAACGCATCGCAGGAACAAAACGGTATGTGAAAGCAGTCATGTGCCGTACGCCGGCCTTCTCTGCCGCTTCGGCCATCGCCAGAGCCTCGACACCCGTAAGTGCCAAGGGTTTCTCACACAGGACATGTTTCCCGTTTGCAATCGCCGCAAGAGCAATCCGCGCGTGCAGGTGGTTCGGCGTCGCAATAATCACCGCATCCACGTCGTCGCGCCTGACGATTTCCTGGTAATCAGTGGCGCAAACGGCAACCCCGGTCTGCTGGCGCGCCCGATCCAACGCCGCCGGGTCAGAGTCGCATAAGGCAACCAGTTTCGCCTCCGGACAAAGCCGAATACCCGGCACATGGTTTTGCAATGAAATGCTGCCGCACCCGATTATGGCAATTCGCACCGTGCTCATTTTCCGTTGTGACAAGAAACCAAGACCGACATTTTCGGCTTACTGTTGCAATTTCCGGTCCGTTGCGTCACGGGCGCGGAGTTTGTCGGCCACAAACGCGCTGCGAGCTGCCTCGTCCAGCGCCCGCCCGTGAGCCGCACACCACTTCACAAGGTCATGGAGTGGCACATCAACCTTTTCGACCACGTACCCCTCGGCCTGCATGCGCACATAGGTTTGCTCCGCAATCAAAAGCCATTCGTCGTAGGTCTCCGCCAATATCTCAGCATCCACGGCAAGACTCCTGAGCAGTGGCCATTCGTGCCTTCGGTACCATGCAACACCTGTCAGTATCCCAGCCATACCATTGTCCTTGATAATCTTCGCAGAAATCGCAGCCGGATTGCAAAACCCCGCGCCACATCAAGTCAAGCCCGAAAACTCCGACCGCGAAGATTTGACGCCGCGCCCAAAGACGGTTACTCTGATCCACCGAAACAAGTTCTCTTTCGCAATTTGCTTTCCTGTCAGGAAGACAACAACGAATTGGATTTTTGATTATGGCACAAGAAACACAAACGTCGCATCGCCGGTCGTCAGCATGGCGGCACTTCCCGATCCTTGCCGCCGCGGTAATTGTGGTCCTGCTGGCACTGTACTTCATGGTTTCCAGCAGCGCATTTCTCAAGGCATTCGTTGTCCCGCGAGTCGGAAAAGCTCTCAATGCCAGGCTAACCGTCGATAAGGTCTCCCTGAGCCCGTTCAGCAAGCTCGTGGTCGAAAACGTCAAAGTCGAAACAACCGGTCTGCAACCGGTGATTCAAGCGGACCGGATGTCTGTAAACTACAGCTTGTTCCAACTAATTGGCGGCGCCGTTGCCCTGCAGAACATCACGGTCAATGGCGCAAAAATCCGTGTCATTCAACAGCCCGACGGCAAAAGCAACCTCGATCCGCTGCTGCAAGCGCGCGTTGGGGAAACACAGCCACCCCCGACCGCAGGCGCAAAACCAACTGCACTTGATATCGGCAAAATCACCGTCACACAGAGTCTCATCTCATATACCCAACTCAGCAATGATTCATCAAGCCAGACAACCGAACTGTCCAATGTCGAGCTGACAATCGAAAAGCTCCGCAACCAACAACCGGGCAAACTCGCTTTCACGGCCTCCATCAGCCAGTCAATCACACCCCCACCAGCCACAACAAACCAGCCCTCAACTCTCTCCGGCAAACTCGATGGAAAGTTCGATTTCAACCTCGATGCAAACCTGATCCCAACAAACATCAAAGGCGACGCGCGACTCGCAGTCGCCAACGCAGTGGGCGCGTTTGCCGACCTCGCCAAACTCTCCGGACAATTCATCTGCGAAGTTACCCCAACAGAAGTGCGTGAAGTCGCTCTGCGTTTCGAGCGTGAAGGACAACGCCTTGGGCAGGCGCGTTTGCGAGGGCCTATCGACCTCGGCAAACGCGATGCACGGCTTACACTCGAAATTGCAGGGATCGACCGCCACGTCCTCAATCTGTTCGGCGCGCCGTTCGGGCTCGATTTCGGCGACGCTACAATCTCAGCCTCGACCCTGCTCGATGTAAGCCAGCGCATGAGCGCAATCGCAGCCACAGGCAAGGGCACGGTGTCCAAGTTCGGTCTCAGGCGTGCCAATACCGCAACACCGCCCGTTGATATCGAATTCGAGTACCAGGCAAATCTCAACCTCAATGACAGTTCCGCCATCGTTCACAAGTTCAGCCTCGTCGGCAAATCAGGAAACCAGGAATTGCTCCGCGCCAGCCTTGACCGCGCACTCAACCTGTCATGGGGCAAAACCGTTCACGGTCTCAACGAATCCGTCGTTTCAATCGCAATAAGTAATCTCCGGCTGCAGGACTGGCAGATGCTCATCGGCACCAACATCCCCACCGGCACCGTGACTGCCTCAGCCAAGCTCACTTTCCAAAACGACGGGCGCAGAATCCCCGCAGAAATCAACCTCGACGCCAAAGACATATCAGCCAGCTTCGGCACCAACCAGTTCGCGCGCATTCGAGACGCAAATGTCCGACTCGAATCAACCGCGCTCATGACGGACTTCCGCTCAATTCTCGCGGATCACTACAAACTCGAAATGAGCGAAGGCAACACCAGGTTGTTGACCGCTACAGGTTCAGCCGGCTACGACCTCGTCAGCAAAAATGCAAATCTCCAGATAAACCTCGACGCAGATCTCGCCGCCGCCCTCAAAAACCATCCTTTGCCGGATGTCTCGGTCGCGTCCGGCCGGGCCTCGATCAATGCCCTCGTCGCACAGGAGAAAAATCAACAACAGGTCAGCGCAAAACTCGCCATTGCCACCTTCACGGGTGGTTACAAGGATTTCTTCCTCACCAACTACGAGGCCAACGTCGAATCTGATGTCGAACTCACAAGCAATTACCTCAACATCCGGCGGCTGGCGCTCGGCGGAAGACAGGTGGGCACTTCCGGCGGCTCGATCGAATTGTCCGGTCGCTACGACCGCGTCCTCACCAACGCCGAGTTGAATGTCACTCTGCTCGGTGTCAACCAGAACTGCTTGCAGCCCATCCTCGCCAGCGCAATCGCCCCCCGCCAACTGCAGTCCATTTCCATCAATGGCTCGGCCGCAGCAAAATACAAGGCCAATTCGGAAACAACCCTCAAACTCGACACCGAAATCAGCCAGTTGCTCTTGTCGGCACCGGACGGAACCAAGACACCCCCGATGGACTTCAAAATCAACCTCGACGTCGCAGGCAACGCCCCGAACCGCTACGAGGTCCGAAAGCTCGAATTCGCCCTTCCCCAAACGCCAAAAGCCAAAAACATCATCCAATTGCAGGCAAAACTGGACCTTTCGCCCACGAACGCCACCCCCTCGACAATGAACATCGGCTCAGACGCCCTTGACATCAGCCCGCTCTACGATGCGTTCGTGATGACCTACACCAACCAACCCCAACCCTCCCCTGCCCCACAACCCGAAACTGAACCGGGCCCGATCAACCTGCCAATATCAACTCTCACCGCCGACCTCAAAGTCGGCAAACTGATTCTGCGCGAGTTGATCGCAACCAACGTCACCGCCACCGCAAAACTCAACCGCGGCGTGCTCAAAATCGATCCCTGCAACTTTCTCCTCAACGGCGCACCCGTGTCTGCAACAGCCACCGTCGATCTCACAAAGACCGGCTACGTGTACGAAGTCTCCGCAACTGCAACCAACCTGCCGGTCGAGCCCCTCATGAGCCTTTCAACGACTCCGTCGCAAATTGTCGGCGGTGATCTGTCAGGCTCATTCCAAATCAAAGGCGCCGGAATCACAGGACCAAACCTGCAGAAAAACCTCGCAGGCAAGTTCGGTTTCGGCAGCACAAACCTTAACATCCCGGTCGCTCAGGTGAAAAGCCCGGTCCTGAAATCCGTGATCAACATAATACTCGGCCTCCCTGACCTCGTAAGACGTCCCGACGCCGCGTTGGCGAACCTTTTCAGCAGTTTGACAGGCACGCGCACCGCATCAACAAATTCATGGATCGATCAGTTATCCCAGGCGCCAATCGACACCCTAAAAGTGCAGGGTAACGCCGGCGATGGCCGCGTCCAGATCGCCCAAGGGTTCGTTCAAAGCGCCGCTTTCCAGGCCGACGCGCGCGGAACAATCGCCCTTGCCCCCGTTCTGACAAACTCGACTCTCGAATTGCCCGTCACAGTCCATTTGCGACGCAGCCTCGCCGAGAAAGCCTCGCTCCTGCCAGATGGCGCACCCACAAACGCTGTTTACGTCAAACTCCCGGATTTCCTCACCGTTAGAGGAACAGTCGGCGATCCAAAGACCGACATCAACAAGCTTGCGCTGGCCTCGCTAACGCTTAAAGCCGGCGCCGGTATTGTCGGTCAAACCGGCAACGCCGCAGTGGATAAAGCAGCCGGCATCGTCGGCGCCGTCGGTAACCTCCTTGGAGGCATCACCGCACCAACAACCAATGCGCCACCGCCAACAAGCACAAACACCCCCGCAAACAAACCCGCCCTCCCAATCAACCCTCTGGACCTGTTCAAGAGAAAATGAACGCTGCGCTTAATTACCTCGAAACAAACCAGTCAAGGTTCATCGACGAGCTGTGCGATTACGTGCGCTTCCCTAGTGTGTCCGCGCAACAAGAGCATCGCCCGGACATGGAAGCCTGTGCGAATTGGATCGCCAGCCAATGCAAGAATACCGGGCTTGTCACCGAAATACACAAAACCAAAGGCCACCCAATCGTGGTCGCCTCAACCCCGGACAAACACGCCGATTCAAAACCACATTTCCTCGTTTACGGCCACTACGACGTACAACCACCGGACCCGATCGAACTCTGGCGCACGCCACCTTTCGAGCCCCACATCCAAGGACGCTCCCTTTACGGACGCGGCGCCAGCGATAACAAAGGCCAGCACCTCGCCCACCTGAAAGCAGTCGAAGCCATGTTGCGCACCGGCACCGAACTGCCCTGCCATCTGACCTTCATAATCGAAGGCGAAGAGGAAGTCGGCAGCCGAAACCTCGCAGATTTTCTGACCGCCAACAAATCCCGGCTCAGATGCAATGCTGTCGTCGTTTCCGATACAGGCATGCCCGCACCCGGCATGCCCGCCCTCACCTACGCCCTGCGCGGAGTCGCAGCCATCGAAGTCAAAATCACCGGCCCCAACCGCGATCTTCACTCGGGCATATTCGGCGGGTCGGTTGAAAACCCGGCAATGGCCCTCTGCCAGTTGCTCGCTTCCGTCCGTGACAAGAACGGTCGCATCAAAATCCCGGGTTTCTACGACGACGTCAAACCCCTCACAGCATTCGAACGGCGTCAGCTCGCACGGCTGCCGTTCAACGCTCGCGAATACGCGCGGTTTCTTGGTGTTCCAGCCCTGTTCGGCGAAAAAGGCTACACCGCGTGGGAACAGCGCACCGCGCGACCGACCTTCGAGATCAACGGACTCACCAGCGGTTACCAGGGCGAAGGCAGCAAAACAATCATACCCTCAACCGCCACAGCCAAAATCACACTCCGCTTGGTTCCAAACCAGGACCCCGAACATGTCACGCGCCTTGTCTGCGATTACCTCAAAAAGGCCTGCCCGAAAACCGTTCGACTCGAACTAAAGACTGGCCATGGCGGCCAGCCTTACCTGTTTTCTCCAACAAGCCCGCTGGCCACGGCAGCGTTGGCCGCACTCGAAACCGCCTTCGGCAAAAAACCCGTCTTGCTCCGCGAAGGTGGCTCGATCCCTATCGTCACCGATTTCAAACGGATTCTGGGCGCTGACACTTTGATGTTGGGCCTTGCATTGCCGGACGACAACGCTCATTCCCCAAACGAAAAGTTCGACCTGGACAATTTCGCCGCCGGAATGCGCATGGGCGTACATCTCTGGCCCGCCCTCGCCTCAGCGCTGGCAGACACAACCGAATGATCGCGGCGAAATAAATGCGTCCGTTCCATGCGTGGCACTCTGTCGCGCCGCGCTGAACAGATTTTCCGCTTTGGCAAAAAAGCATGTAAACTCAGCAGATGCCCCACTGCAGACAATCCCGGCCCTGAAACCCAACCGGAATGACGGTCCTGGCGTACATTGGTCGTCCTCAGGTGAAAGTTCATGGCCAATGTCATTGATGGGTTTCACCTGAATTTGGAGCAACAAGGAACAACGAGCGGACCGGCGCAAGTTTCACATGCACGCGCGTAATAGACCCTTCTTTCCCGATGGCGTGCTCGAACTCGGCAGGCCCGACCTTGCCGTCATGCGGATTCCAGATTTCCGGAACGAGCTTCCCACGCAAGGCAACCCATGTGTCCACACCTACATCGGAGGAGTTGGCAAAGAAGTACAGGGATTTCGCGTCTTTCTCTTTGTGGATATACGAAAAGTTGCCGCCGGGAAGGGTCTCATCCAGATCAATCACCACATCACCGTCAGGTAACGCTTCAGCCAAGACCGCTCTGAACGCTGCCGGCCCCGGTGATGGCAGGAACCATGCCTTGCCGCCTTTCGCATTTCGGTGGCAGGCAGAGGGCGCACGATCAAAAAGGTTCCGTCCGTCAGCGCCAAGTATCGTCCATTCTGCAATCGAGGCGCTGTCGCTGGCGACGGATTCCATGAGCAACCTAATTTTGGTGGTGGCAACGGCGGGGAAATCGACCTTCTTGCTTTTCCCGAGTTTGTCGCCCCTGGCCTGATCAACCCAGGCTGTGCCGTCCCAGGTCTGGATGCGATAGCCGCGCACCCGGTCGAAAGCTTCGTTGACCAACACACCGGCAACCGTCTGCGTTTTGCCGAAATCCGCTTCGAGCCATTGTGCGCCCTTGTCCCCGTCGGCTGCATTCCAACGCGTCCGGGCGTTGCCGTCCATTGTCTTGGCCGGTTCGTAGCCGGCCCAAGTGGTGGATGCGGTAACACGTGGCGCGTCGTTTTGCAGGGGGACCTCTGAGCCGAAGATGTCCGCCACCAATTGGCGAACCTCGGCATCGGCACCGAATTCCGCTGCGCGGTCCGGCAAGCAGGTGGTGGCAATAACCGTCCCGCCATTGTCGTAGAACTGCTTGATCCGGCGAAGGGTAGCGACGCTGATACAGCGCGAGCCCGGGATGATAAACACGCGCCAGTGTTCGTGATTGACCTTGTTATTGAGAGAGATTGTGGCGCCGTCAACAGTGCACCGTTCCTCGAGCACTTCGGGGTGGACAAAGGTGAAATCACGGCGCACCTCCAACGACAATACTTCGCCCACGCGCATGTAATCGGCTTCGGGAATGTCCACGCACCCCTCATACGGGTTGCCCGGGCCGAACCATGAACCGGCCTGGAGTGTGGCGATCGGATAGAGCACGCCGATGTCCGCAACATGGCGTCCACCCTGAAGCATGCGCTGCAGGCGCCCGATGTATCGATTGTAGTCCGGAAGTTCGGGCCCGTATTTTGGCGCGTTTGGTGACAGGTCCGGCTTGAAAATGATGGTCGCCGAGTCATACCAGACCGCGTGCGGCACCATGGTGTTGATCCCCTTGGCAAACTGGTCCATGGCTTCCTTGTAGAGATTGGGCAGCGGCAAATCCATCGCACCGTAACACTCGGTTACCACCTGTGGTCGGTCGAAATTGTTGGCTGCCGAGCTGACCACTTTGTAGGCGCATGAAGCGCGACCGTAATGGCCGATCTGGTCGATCCCGGGCATGCTCTGGTATTCGAAGCATTTCATGAGGTCGCCAACGGTGCCTATCACCGGGTTGGCAACCTCCTCTTGATCGGCATGGCCCGTGAGCCGCATTTGATGCGCAGCGCACCAGTCGTTGATCGTTTTGACAAAGCCGGTGGCAAACAGCTCGGCGCGCATGCCGAACAGCGCATTGCGCGCAGCAGCCGTGTCAGGACCGATGTCGAACCACAAGGCCGGATAAAGCGTGACCGGGTTGGTCTTGAAACGGGCGCGAAAGTACTCGTTGAAACGCCCCGTCCATGCTCTGCCGCCCTTGACATGATAGAACGCTGGTTCGTCGTAGAACGCGCTGTCGATGGTGGTGCCGAAGTGGTCCGGCATTGCATCGTGATATGCCTGGTAGGTGAGTTTGATGAAGGCGTTCACTGCCTCAGGCTCGAGGTAGTCCACAAGACCATCCCCGCCATCGCGTACGCAGGTAAAAATCATCACCTTCCACTGGCCATCCGGGACGTTCCATCGCAAAGTGCCATCCCTGATAGAATCAGTGATGTCAAAACGTTGGTTGGTCGCCATCGCCATCGCAACTGCACCCATCAAGGTTCCTTCTGGCACGGCTTGAGTGAACTCTTTGGGACCGCTAACGTCGGTGGCCAGCATATCAAGGCGTTTACTCAATGCCTCGGGATGTTTTTTGGCCAACAGGCCGCCTGCCGATCCACTCGGAAACCAGAACTCATCATACAAACACATCTTCATGCCCAGCCGACCGGCCTCGTCCATTGCGACCTTGTATTGCTTGAGAAACTCGGGGCTCATGAAGTCAACCCCCATGCCATCGCAAGGCAAGATACCCATGCCGTAGTAACCGGCTGCTTTACAAGCCGCCACCATGGCTTTGGTCTTCTCGGCCTCGAGCTTGCCATTCCAAAACCACAATGGCCGGGATTTCCAGCGCAGCGGGGGATCACCAAAGTCACGGCGCAGTTCCGCATCATCCGCGGTCTCCTTTGACACCGCCGCAGCGGACAACAGCGGACTCCGGTTGCCGGTCGTCGCCCCTGATGCGGACGTTGACGAGTCTTCAGCAAGAAGCAAGTTGACAGGATCGGTCGTCAGCAGGCCGAGACTGAGCGGGACAATTGCAAATAGTATCTTCACGGTTGCATCCAAACGGTGCGTATTACGCGCGGCCATCTTCTGAAATTTGCGCAACCACGGCAAGAGATTGTCCGCAGTACCATCTCAGCGCGGCGCAGCCGCAGCCGAATGATCTGGGCGAGGTAAAGGCGTTCGTTCCAAGCTGGGCGCTCTGTCGCGCCGCGCTGAAAGGGGCGACTTCGTCGCCAAATGGGGAGATCCGAGTGGGATCAGTGGCCGAAAAGTTCGAAGGCAAAAGTCTCGAAGCAAGCGCTGATCTGCAATTTCCGCGCAGATTACCCAGTATTATACTCGACTGCAAAGGCCGCACTCTGGTGACAAATTGAGCAAACTCGCAGTCTGAAAATCTTCGCAAAAATGATCGATTTCTTAATATAGTAATTCAGCGCGGCGCAGCCCAAACACCGAGAACTGCGGGAGCATGTTTGGTGTTACGACATCACGCCGCCGACCGGTCTCGAGCCGAACCTCGCTCAGCCAACCTAATTTCGTCTGCTGCTGCCGCGTTCCACGATTGCTTTCATCGCAGCCATGAGCTCATTCACTTTGTCCGTGTATTTGGCGGCGAGGTTCACCGTCTCAGCAGAATCCGACCGTAGGTTGTAAAGCTGCACCGCAGGCTCGCCGGGTTTCGGCTTGATCGAGCTCGGTTTTGTGAAACCGCCGGAGCCAAGTCCATTGATCAATTTCCAATCGCCCGATCTAATCATCATCATCGATGCAACGCTTCCTGCCTGCATCACAATGGGCGGACGAATTGGTTTGTCGCCAGGCTGAACCCCTTCCAGCACCGGCAGAAAACTGAAGCTGTCCAGTCCCGCATCCGGCGGAAGGGCGGCACCGCAAATCTCGGCAAACGTCGCAAGCAGATCGGTAAAGCAAATTGTCTGGTCGGTGGTTGTGCCGGGTTTGACTCGACCCGGCCAGCGGACAATGAACGGCATGCGATGTCCCCCTTCCCACGCGTCCGACTTCATGCCGCGCCATCCACCGGCAGAAGCGTGCCCGAACCTTTCCACGTCCGCTTGATACCAGACGGGCCCGTTGTCCGAAGTGAAAATCACAAGCGTGTCTTCTGCCAGCCCGCTCTTGTCCAATGCGGCCAGAATACGTCCTATTTCAGCATCCATCATCATGGTGAAATCGCCATACATGCCTGCCCCGCTTTTGCCCGAGAATTCCGGCGATGGCAGCCATGGCGTGTGCGGTGCCGTCAGGGCAAAGTAGAGCATGAACGGCCGTTGGTTCGTCTGGTTTGCCCTGACTTGCGAGTCGATGACATGAAGGGCTTCATCGGTCAGCCTCGGCAGCACATCCTTGAGCGCAAGCCCGGGTGCAATACCGCCAGCTCGCCAGAACTCGCCCTGGTTCGACGACCACCCCTCAGAATGGTGTTCCTCGATATGATCCGTGGGCGGCGTCGCAGCACGGTCGCCGCTTATGTAGAAATACGGCGGGATGTCCGTGGAAGCGCGCGTGCCAAAAAACGTGTCGAACCCGCAATCAACCGGCCCGCCCGACAGCGGCTTGTCGTAACCATCTTCGCTGAAGCCGAGATGCCACTTTCCCACCATGGCAGTGCGATAGCCCTGCGATTTCAACAGCGATGCAATCGTCATCTGCCCGTGCTCGATCAACGGCTGTTTTGGCCATCGGGAAACATCGGTGCGAAACGGATACCGTCCGGTGATCAGTCCGTAACGCGACGGATGGCAGAGCGGCCCTGCCGCATGCGCATCAGTGAACATCAACCCTTCCCTTGCCAGCCGGTCGATGTTGGGTGTGGCGATTTTCGATTTGGGATTGTAGCAGCCGGGATCGCCATAGCCGAGGTCGTCGGCGAGGATGATGACAATGTTAGGTTTACTGGACGGCTTGTGGGCAGCGGCGTGCAGCGCACCCGGTAACCCGAGCAACATCGTTGCGATGAGCATCAAGGCGGATTTCATTCTGACACAATAGGGACATTGCAGAACGTGAGCGCAGCTATTCCGTTGGCGCCATAAAGGAGGTTGGTCGGACTCCACGACTTGCTGTCAAGATAGGTAATCCGTTGCGCCGTTGCGGGTGGAGCCAGTTTCAACGTCAGAACATTTCCGGTCACAGAACCGGACACGATCTTGCCCATCTCGCCATCGAGGTAGAACTGGCTGGCGAGTGCGTCGGTCCACACAACGGGCTGATCAAACTCGAGCGCGATGGCGTCTTTCTGGTCGGTGAGATAGGTGGCTTTGACGAGGTTGGGCGGGGTGATGCTTTCGGAGAAAGTCCTGCCGTAAAAGTCGCGTTCGATTAGCGGTTGGAGCAATCGCGCAAATTCCGCCCAACCTGCCAGTGGGTAGTGGCAGCCGCCGGGCGGCTTGATGCCGATCGTGGACATGATGCTCATGTTGGAATAGAGCGACGGCAGAGTGCGTTGCACTTCGCGCAACATGTTGTCGGAACCGTTCACGCCCATCGCGCATGCCTTCGGCCAGATTTGGAAGATGTAATAGCGCTGGACATTCGGATAATCCTGTTTCCAGCCGCTTGACATCTCGATGAAATACTGCTGGTACGTTTCCCAGCCGTACTTGCCGGTCGGGCCATCGGCGCCCTGGTCACTCTCACCTTGATGCCAGATGATGGCGCGGATGCCGTGCGTCAATCTCGCTTGCCGCACACGCCACAACAATCGTCCATAAATGGTGTCGAGGTCTTCCGGGTTTGCAGTATTTCGTTGGTGCTGGTCAATACGAGTTCCGCCGACGGCGCCATTGATAATGCAGATTGGAATCTTTTGGCTTTCAACCAAATGCTTCGCGAGTTCCATGCCCCAATAGCCAAGCTCAGCCTTTTCTCCCTTTTGGGCCTTCCAGACCGGGTTGCACCACAGGTTGGCGTGGCTGTCTGGCGGCTGACCGTCCGGACTGCCATAACTGCGAATCCAATCGTTGGTTTCCGCGGGCGCCTCTTCAGCAGTGTCAGTTGCCAGCGCATTGGATTGGCCGTTTATCAAATAAGCGTCGCCGCAAACAATGTTGGTCACAGTGTGCCGGACCGTCGCCTGCCCGCCGATCTCCGTACCAAACTCAACTTTGTATTTGATCAGCCCCGGCTTGAGCTTCACCGTGAAGGCGTAGCCATTGTCCGCACCGGGATTGGCATGCTCGGTCTTGATGAGTTCGTCGTCGGCGTAAAGCCTCAGGAAAACCGAGTCAGCCGCTTCTGCCAGCTTGCCATTGTAGTAGAGCGTGCCTTCGTTTTTGTCGTCGCGGGCATAAAACTGGCCGTTCTCAGGCTTTTCGTCCGGGTCGGGCGCCCGGACCACCCATGCATCGTGCTTCGGCTCGCGAACCGCGATGGCAGCCGTTTGCGTGATTGGAGCGCCCCCGTTGCTGATCGTCGCCGCAACGGTCAGATTACCGCTGTTCTGCGCACGCTTGAGGATGAGTTTCCCCGGCGCGATCTCCTTGATTACCGCGAATGGTCCGGCGCTCCACTCCGTTTTCAACTCCCCTGCGCCTTTGGCCCGCATCGCATCGAGATTGCTGATCTGCGGTACTACTTCAATCCACCGGCGACCGTCCCACTCGCGCGGTGCTTCAAGTGTAAAGACCGGATCGGGAATCGCTTCCTTGACGGTGATGGCGATGTCTTTGCTCTTCACGCCGTCGGCATAAATCGCTTTGAACTGAAGTGTCGCGGAAGTGTCGCCGGTGACGCGTCCAGCAGCGAATGTAAACACGAGCCGATCCGTCGCCACGACATCTTCCCGCCCGCCGCGTTTGAGTACCCAGTAAATCTTCTGTGCGCCGCCCGCCTGTGCTGTGAGCGTGAAGCTCTGGCCCTCCGGTACGATGATCTTCTCATCCGACACGCCGAAGGCATTGCCCGGCTGAACCACCAGCCCAACCAACGTCTGCTGCGGCTTCTGGTTTTCGTATTCCAACCGCGCCCAATCCGCCGAACGTGCCACCTTGGACACGCGCACCTCGTCAATTTCACCGACGAAATTGTAGTTGTGATACCAGCCCCCAATCCACAACCGCGCCGGAGTCTTGATGGCCAAGGGCGCGTCTTGACCGGTCGAAACGCCTGCAAGCACACCGTTCACGTAAATGCGCGAATCACCTTTCTGGTACGTGTGCATGACATGAACCCACTCCCTCACGGGCAGCCGGTTGGTCGTCCCAACATCCGCACCAGAAAAGTAGCAATCCATCCTCACGTGCGGCGGGCTGCGAAAGTTCATCACCACTTTTCCCTGACCATGTTCGTTGCCCCACCCGATCACGGTCCCGTTCACTTTCTCGGCGCGGAACCACGCCTCGGTGCTGTGGGGACTCGAACCTGCGGGGTAATTGCCAATCTGTTCACCACCGAAAATGCCCTTGCCCTCAGCGAAATGCCTGGCCTTCCCGATCACGCCCGCAGTCACGGTAGTGTTTACGTCTTTGGATTCCGTTGAACCCACTTCGTCCTTTACCGCGTCACCCATGTGCCACACACTCAGGTAACCGTTGGACTCGTTGAACACCGCAGCTCCGTTGGATTCGCTCGCAGCGTCAGCCCTGCCCCAATACAACTTTATCTCCTGTCGTTCGTTGCCTTTGATCATCGGAATTCGCACCCAAATGCTCGCAGTTCCATTGGTTACGTCCCACTCCTCGATCTGGTACGGCAAAGGCGCACCATCGCTGGCGGAAAAACGCACGTCCTCACCGTTGGCTTTCGCCTGGCTGAAATCGAAGAAGTCCTTGTGCAACCGCACCAGCAAAGGAAAGCCCTCTACCGACGCGGTGGCCGGCAGACATGCACCTTCGGGCGTGGTGATGATGTAGAGCGAGCCGGAATGTTGCCAACCCGGGTATTGAGCCAATACACCAGGCAAAAGTAACACAAGCACAAGCGCGCAGCAGACGGTCTTGTTCATTCTATTTCCAACACCTTCAGTTCTCTTTGAAATCAATCCTGTAAACAAAGGCGTGCTGACACGGTCTTTCTCGTGGAACCGACAGAACAAGTCCGTTCTCGGTCTGTCGCCATGTGATTGCCTCCTTCGAGCCGAGCATTCGAACCGAAACGACCTGTCTTTGGGCAGCGCCTTTCGAGGCCAGCGACCTGACGACAAGATTCTTCTCAGGCCACGCAAGACAGATGCAGTAAAGCGAATTGCCTTTGGCAGTGAACCGAATAGCGATCGAGGATGCCTCGCTTTTGGCCGGGCCACCGGTCGCATTCTCGGATTGCAGACCTTCGCCATAAACCTTCCATGGCGACGTTCCATAGATGGCTTCGCCGTTAACCGCCATCCACCCGCCAACCTCCATATTACTATATTGAGAAATCGATCATATTTGCGAACATTTTCAGGCTGCGCGCTTGCTCGGTTTGTCAGCATCTGCTTCTCTGCCAACGAGCAGTGCGGTCACCACAGTGCGCCTTTGGGATACACTGTTGCAGATTCTGCCCAGACTTTCTGCACGGTTTCATGATTGTCCTGTCGAGTGTTTCGGAGGTTGACTGTTCATTGACCGGTCTGGGGCCCTCACCCTTGCCCTCTCCCAGGGGGAGAGGGAATCCAGGGCAACGCGTTCGGTTGGTCAAGTCGTTGTTGCAACAACCACGGCTGGGCCGGACTTCCTCCGCAGTTGCATGAATTGAGCCGTGATCATTGATGACCAAGCCGGATGCAGTGAGATGGGCGACAGCGGGGAGCATCTGGGACCGGGATTACGTTTTCCCTCTCCCGCGGGGACAGGCACAGAGTTGATTTTGGGGGATGGTTCGAGACTGTTGTCTTGAAGCTGTTCGGGCATTGATCCCAATCTCGCCTCCCCCGTGGGCGACGAAGTCGCCCTCTTCAGCGCGGCGCGAGGGAGTGCCAAGCTTGGAACGAACGCATTTATCTTACCGTGATCATTCGGTTGCGGCTGCGCCGCGCTGAGGTGTTTGGTGGTAAAAACCATGTATTTCATGCCGGCCTGCTTCGCGACGGTGGCCCATGCCATGGCATCGAATTTCGACGGGTTGAATTTCTCAGCAAGTTTCTCGTACTCTTTGGCGGGAATCTTCTCGGCGAACATGATCCATTCGGAATAACCCGCGGCGTGGACATTGTCTTTCCATACTCCGGCGGGAATCGCATACAGGCCCCAATGGATGAACATGCCGAACCGGGCCTCGCGCCACCATTGAATGCGCTGTTCGCGTGTCAGCTCCACCTCCGGCCCAGAATCGGCTTCAAGCCGCGTCAGCAGGATTAAAAATAAAATCGCAAGTACAAATCGGCTTGGTCGTGATTTGATTCTATTTAGAACATAATTCATGGTTCAGTAAACGGCGCCGAACAAGCGTCGAATCAGTGCAGCACTATTATGTGGGATGCTCATCGTAGCAAGCGCAAATCGGTGGATGAGTTGGCAGAAAAATCAGGTGGTGAATGATTGCGGCGGTCCCCCCAGCGCGTTGGACAAAGCAATCGCGGTCGGCAGCGCGCCCGTCCCCGGGCTCATCAATCCGACGACCGAATGTTTACCGGTTTCGTGCGGCCGGGAATGGCCGCGCTCCAGCTTGCGCGCCGGAAACAATTTAGCCTGTCCCCGCCATTTGCATTACCGTTCCAAGGTCACCGCCACCAGCACAGGCGCAGCCGGCGTGCCCAGGTCGCAAAAAACAATTCGTTCTACAGGCACTGGACGCAGAGCCACGCCAAGCACGTTGAGATGCCACGGATCGCCGCGCAAACCGACGGCCACCTCCGCGGCTGACCGAAAAATCAGCGCAAAGAGGTAAAATGTCAAATTTCAAGGGCCGACCCCGAGCGTGTGAAGACCGCGATCGAAAGCCCACGGCATTTCCGCCATTTGCTTAGACAAGGAGACGGGTTCAAACCGCTTCGATTTCGTGTGTTTCGTGTATTTCGTGGTTGTCCTCCTCAACCCTTACTCCAGGAAAAAGGGGTCGGTTCTTCGGCGGGGCTGGGGTCACTTTGGGTCACTTTGGGGTCAGCCCTTGACATTTGACAATCTTGTTGATTCTGCGGTCGGGAAAGGTTAGTCACTGCGCCGTTATGGCAAGAAAGCTCCGCATGTTGTTCAAAGCCGCAATCTACCACGTCACCACCCGTGGCATCGAGCGGCGTCGGTTGTTCGACGATGATACAGATGAGGCGGCGGTTTCGCATCAAATCCAGCGCCTGCATCAACGCTCAGCGCGGCGACGAAGTTATTCACCATCGGGGCGGCGGGCGTTTCTTGGCGGCCCACCGCCCTGCCGATGAATAACTTCGGATAACCTATATTCCGGGTAATAGAAACCCGCGCCTGCGAACCCACCACTCCGGCACCAGCTACGGATGGCAATCACACGGATATTCGATCCGGACATCCGGTTCGGTGCACAACCGCTTCACCAACCTTGACAATTCATAATGCATGGGCCATTTTCGTTCCATGAAAACAACCGTAACCACGAAGAACATGGTTACCATACCGGCGGAGATTTCCCGCCAGATGGGCATCACGCCCGGTTGCCAATTGGATTGGCAAGTGGCTGCCGAGGGAACGGATGAGCTTCGGGTGCGGGTGATCCCCACCCGGTCTGAACTTGCCCGGCGGCTCTTCGGCAGTGGCAAACGTTGGTCGCCACAGCGCGATTCCGTGGCGGAGCTGGAAGCCGAACGCGCACAGGAGGGCTGAAGGATGCGGTATCTCTTTGACACCTCGGCCCTGCTGGCCCACTACCGCAGTGAACGTGGCGGGGAAGCCGTTCATCGGCTGTTGCAGAACGACGCCATCGAGCCCGTGATCGCCAGCATCACCATCGCAGAATTCACACGTCGCCTCCGAGATCTGGGTGCGGATGAAAAGACAATCGCCGAGGTCATGGAATCCTATCTGGCAATGATGGAGGAAGTGGTGCCGGTGGATGCCCCGGTGGCATGGGAAAGCGATCGCCTGCAGCGGGTCTCCCCGCAGCGCCTGCCGCTGGCTGATGCGCTGATTGCCGCCTGTGCCAAATCCCGGGAGGCGACCTTGGTCCACCGCGACGTTCACCTGCGTCATCTCCCCGAGGGTCTGCTGTCGCAACTGGATCTGGATCGGCCATAAAAGAATCCAATTGAATCGAGAAGATTCTCAGGCACTGCGGACTGTACTACTATCTTGGAGAATTTGCGCAGCAACAGCAAATTAGCGGATTGTTCGAGAATTTTCTCTGCAAACTGTTCGGCCACTGATCCAAACCTCATCTTCCCCGTAGGCGACGAAGTCGCCCCTTCAGCGCGGCGCGACAGAGTGCCGACGTTGCAACGAACGCCTTCATCTCGCCGCGATCATTCAGTTCCGGCTGTGCCGCGCTGAGTGTTCACACTGGTCAGTTCCACCGGTGGTTCAGGCCGCTTCAATTGCCGGCGACCATCTTGCGTTGCCGGCGGATGATGCCGGCCAGGGCCCGTAGAGAATCGTTCGGCACGCGAGGGCAACTGCCCGGGCAAAGACTTACCAGCGCGGCACACAACACGACGATGGTTTTGTCTATGCCCCGGGGCATGTGAGTTCCTGATGCAATTTGGCGTCAGCTTCCAACGTCCTGGCACGCATCGAAGCTTTGTGTTCGTGCAAGCGACGTTTAAGGTCCGGGTCACCCAGGGCCAGGATTTGCACCGCCAACAACGCGGCGTTTGTGGCGCCCCAAGGACCGATAGCCAGCGTGCCGACCGGAATGCCTGGTGGCATTTGGGCGGTGGAGAACAGCGCGTCCAGTCCGTTTAGCGACGTGCTCGCCAGTGGAATGCCCAATACCGGCAGAGTGCTGTGGGCTGCCAGTGCACCTGCCAGATGGGCCGCACCGCCCGCCGCAGCGATCAACACTTTGAGGCCACGCTCCTCTGCGGCGCGAGCAAATTCCACAGCTTCAACTGGCGTGCGATGGGCACTTAAGACGTGTACCTCGTAAGGCACGCCGAAACGCGAAAGCGTGGCAGCGGCGTCTTTGAGCTGCGGCCAGTCCGATGCGCTGCCCATCAGGATGGCGACCAGGGGTTTGGTTGAGTTCATCGGGTTTGCATTCATTGTCTGTTGCCTTGAGATTGTTGGCTTGTTTGGCGGAGAATCCAGTCTGCCGCCGCCGCAATATCGGCTGCCACTATTTCGTCCCCGCGCAGGGTTGTGCGGTGTTTCTCGCCGTGGCCTGTGAGCACGTAAATGCCCGTACCACCCATCTGTCTGCCAAACTCGACGTCGTGCGGGTGATCACCCACTGCAAAGGAGCGACGCAGGTCCAAGCCATGTTCGCGTGCGGCGAGATCGGCGAAGTAGCGATTGGGTTTGATGCAACGGCAGCCCTCGGTCCGTTGGTGGGGGCAACAATAGACATCAGCAATGGACACACCCACCTGCTGCAACCGCTCAATGATGTGGGCGTTGACCGCTTCGACCTGGGCGGGGGTGAGTTCGCCTTTGGAAATGCCGGGTTGGTTGGTGACAATGATCAGCTTGAAATGCGGCTGCAAACGTTTCAATGCCGTCACAGTGACCGGATAAAAAGCCACTTCATCCGGGGAACGCAGATGGCCGCGGTCCTCGATCAATGTCCCATCACGGTCCAAAAAGACCGCTGGCGCAAGCCCGTTGATGTGAACACAGGACATTGGCCTGCTACGCCAGATTGAGGACGAACCGGTCCATTATGCATCAGCTTAACAGCATTCGAAGAATTCACCGGTGCTGCCGGACACGGTCGAACTCGGGCCTGGCGACTGCATTCCGGTCAGGCGGCGCAAGGCCTCGAGGTATTTCTCGGTTGTCTTGCGCACGACTTCGGGAGGCAGTTCGGGCGCGGGCGGCTGCTTGGGCCAACGCAGCGACTCCAAATAATCGCGCACGTATTGCTTGTCGAAGCTTGGCTGTGGCCTGCCGGGCGCGTACCCATCCGCCGGCCAGAACCGGGACGAGTCAGGCGTCAGCACTTCGTCAATGAGCATCAGTTCGCCTTTATGGACGCCGAACTCGAACTTGGTATCGGCAATGATAATGCCATGCTTTGCCGCATGGGCAGCGGCTTCCTCGTAAAGCCGCAGGCTGATGCGGCGGATGGCCTCGGCGCGGTCGCGTCCGACCATCGTGACCATCCGCTCGAACGAGATGTTCTCGTCGTGCTGGCCTTGGGGGGCTTTGGTGGCGGGCGTAAAAATCGGTTGAGGCAGCTTGTCGGATTCGCGGAGACCGGGTGGTAACGTGATGCCACACACGGCGCCGGTTTGCTGGTATTCTTTCCAGGCCGAGCCACTCAGGTAGCCTCGCACCACCGCTTCGATGGGCAGCGGTTGGGCTTTTTCGACGACCATGGCGCGACCTTTGAGCGGCTGGAGGCTTTCCCATCGGCCCACTGCGTCTTCGAGGTCCATCGTCAGGAAATGGTTCTGGACGATGTGTGCGGTCCGCTGGAACCAGAACCGCGACATCTGGGTGAGCACGGCGCCCTTGTCGGGAATCGGCGTGGGCAGCACCACGTCGAAACACGAAATGCGGTCTGTCGCGACGATGAGCAGGGCGTCGCGGAGGTCGTAAATGTCCCGCACCTTACCCCGGCCCAGCAGGGGCAGTTCGGGTACGTTCGAGTAGGCAATAGTTGTTTTGTTCATTGGCATAATGGAATTACTGTTGTGGTGGTCATTCTGTTTCTTGTGATTCGCGAAGTACCTGACTCAAGGGATTTTCCGAGCCGGGTGGTGCAACTGCCAGCGCGTATAGCTGCGTCATCGTGGCCACGTAGAGGACTCCGTTGGCCGCGACAGGGGTGGCGTAGGTTGGGCGGTCGAAATCCACTGAGCTGAGGGCCTGTTAACCACGACAGGCGCAGTCGAGCCACGCGCACCGGCTACCAGCAAACCCGCCGACACGGCCCGAATCCGGGTAAACACTTTGTGCAGTGGCGTACCCAACACCACGCCTGGCATGTCGGAACTTGAACATGCTGTATTCAAGGGGTTTGCCCGGCAACGCATGCCATGATTTCTTGTTTGGCGATTTTTGCGGCACTCAACCGTGTGCCAAGGTCGTGCAGTTGCTCTTTAAGAGCAGCAGGCAGACGATCACCGAACTTCTTGTAGGCTTCGGCCACATCCGTGGCCTCTTTTTTCCAAGCCTCGACGTCCACTGACAGCAACTCGGCCAGATCAGCGCTGCTGATGTTGAGACCGGTGGTGTCGATCGCATCAGGCGTTGGCAACCAACCAATCGGTGTTTTGACAGCTTTGCCCGTGCCCTCGACGCGTTCGCAAATCCATTTGAGCACGCGACTGTTCTCGCCAAAACCCGGCCAGAGCCATTTGCCCTCCGCGTTCTTCCGAAACCAGTTTACGAAGAATATCTTCGGCAGCTTGGCGGGATCTGTGCGCCGTGCAAACGACAACCAGTGCGTAAAGTAGTCGGCCATGTTGTAACCGCAGAACGGCAGCATGGCAAAAGGATCCCGCCGCACGCCAGCCGCCAGACCAATGGCGGCTGCGGTGGTTTCCGAACCTGCTGCCGAGGCCACGAACACTCCATGCTCCCAGTCGAACGTCTGATAAACCAGCGGCACGGTCGTAGCCCGACGTCCGCCGAAAATGAACGCCGAGATCGGGACGCCCTGCGGACTTTCCCAATCGGGGTCGATCACCGGACATTGGGCGGCAGGCGTGGTGAATCTTGCGTTGGGGTGCGCGCCTTTCCGACCGCAATCCGGTGTCCATTCCTGTCCCTGCCAGTCAATCCCCCTTGCCGGCGGCGGCACGCCCATGTCCTCCCACCACACGTCGCCTTCTGGTGTGAGCAACACGTTGGTGAAAATGCTGTTGCGGCTGAAAGTTGCCATGGCGTTGGGATTGGATTTGTAAGAGGTGCCGGGCGCAACGCCAAAAAACCCGGTCTCCGGGTTCATGGCATAGAGTCGGCCATCGGCGCCAAGACGAATCCAGGCAATGTCGTCGCCCAGACAGGTCAATTTCCAGCCGGGCAGCGTGGGTTGCATCATAGCCAGATTGGTTTTACCGCAGGCGCTCGGCAAAGCTGCGCAAACGTAGTATTTCTTTCCTTGGGGCGACGTCAGGCACAGAATGAGCATGTGCTCGGCCAGCCAACCCTCTTGGCGGGCATACACAGAAGCAATGCGCAAGGCCAAACACTTTTTGCCCAGTAACGCGTTGCCGCCGTAGCCCGAACCGTAGGACCAGATGGTGTGTTCTTCGGGGAAGTGCACGATGTGCTTTCGCGAAATGTCCGGATCGCAAGGCCAAGATGCGTCCGGCTGGCCCGGTTTGAGCGGCGCGCCCACCGAGTGCAGACAGGGAATAAAGTCGCCCTTGTCGCCCAACCTCTCCAAAACAGCTTTGCCCATGCGTGTCATGATGCGCATGTTGGCCACAACGTAGGGTGAGTCGGTCAGCTCGATGCCGATTTTGCAAAGCGGCGAGTCCAGTGGTCCCATGGCGAAGGGGATGACATAAAGCGTGCGACCCTGCATTGAACCTGCGAACAGGCCCTCGAGCTTCTGTTTCATCTGGTCCGGGTCGGCCCAGTTGTTTGTGGGGCCGGCATCCTCTCTGTTGCGAGAGCAGATGAAAGTGCGGTCTTCGACACGGCCAACGTCGCTGATGTGCGAGCGGGCAAGGTAACAGCCGGGACGTAGCTTCTCGTTCAGCCTTGTGAATGTGCCGCCTTTGACCATGAGGTCGCAAAGCGAGTCGTATTCCTGTTGCGAGCCATCGCACCAATGGACACCGGCAGGCTGGCAGAGCTGCGCGGTCTCCTGGACGAAGGCGCGGAGTTTCAAGTTGTCGGTTGGTACTGTCAGCATTTTTGTTTCTCTTCTTTGTCTTTTTCCTTGATCGCGGGCCATCTGCCCAACGACCCGTTTCAAATCTGCTTTCTGTTGACACCCGCACGGCGGCAGGCAGGTTTATTGACGCACCGTTTGCGGGTTTCGGAACCGGTCCGCCGGTCTTGGCGGCCTTCGAGCTGTTGGTGAAGGCGGGTTACCACCTTTCGCCAGGCGACCGGCCACGCGTAGTCTCGGGCAGCCGCAGCAATGCTCGTGCCTGTCACTGCCAGCACAGCCACAGCTTGAAAAGGCGGTGTAACCTCACGTTGGCACTGGAACGCGACGGAGGCACAAGCAACGGGGATCAACTGGCCAAGGTGATCCAGATCGGCTTCCACCTGCCGGCGGATCTCGCTGCTGTCCTTTATCCCTTGAAGCTGGAATTCGATTGTCATTGTCCGGGGCGAATCACTATCGGCTCTCGGTTCTGGCCCCTGCGATCATGGAACACCGCCGTTGCGGTGTGCGATGTCTCACCCGCAACGGCTTATGTATGGCCACTGCAAATGACAAACCATCGCAAAACGCCAGGGCCACATGGCGCAGGCGACTGCCGCCACTCTCTTTTCGCCGGGTGTGTCGTGGTGCCTTCATCAAGTGCGACAGTCTCATCCGGTTCCACCCCAGAGGCTACTATGCTTTTTGAATTGAGGCTTTAGGTTTAACCTAATACGCTCACGGTTGTGGAATTCCTGAACTATCATCACCTGCGCTATTTTTGGGTGGCCGCCAAAGAAGGTGGCCTCACCCGCGCCGCCGAAAAGTTGCGTGTTTCCCAGCCGAGCATATGCACGCAAATCCAGTCCCTCGAACACGCGCTGGGCGAAAAGCTGTTCCGACGCACTCCGCGCGGGTTGGCGCTCACCGAGGCGGGTCAAAAGGTCTTCAGTTTCGCGGAGGAGATTTTCTCGCTTGGGGATGACCTGCTCAACACCATGAAGCAACGTCCCACTGCGCGCCCCTTGCGCGTAAGCATTGGCATCACGGATTCGTTCCCCAAACTTCTGGCGAATGAAATCCTCAAGCCGGTCTTTTCCATGCAGCAGGCTGTGCATGTGATTTGCCGCGAAGGGAAGATGCTGGACCTGCTTGCACAACTGACCGCCCACCGCCTGGACATCGTGCTGGCAGACGAGCCCTCGTCCAGCAGTGTCAACTTCAAGGCATTCAATCATTCGCTTGGCGAGACCGGCGTGACCGTTTGTGCGGAAAAGAAACTGGCTGCGAGGTTGAAGCGCGGCTTCCCGAAATCACTCCACCGCGCACCTGCTCTGCTGCCGGCAGAAAACACCGTCCTGCGCCGGGCGGTCGAGGCGTGGCTCCGCGAACAGTGCATTCAGCCCCAGGTTGTGGCTGAGTTCGAAGACATGGCGTTGATGAAGCTGATGGCGTCAGAAGGCCGCGGTTTCATTGCCGTGCCCAGCATCGCCGTTGTTGATGCGGTGAAGCATTACCAGATTCAGAGCGTCGGCGTTGCGCACCGGTGTCGCATACAATTCCATGCCATAACAGCCGGCCAACGCGTCGTCCACCCGGCTGTGGCACTCATCACTGCAAGGGCGCGAGCGCTGTTCAGCCACTGGACCAAGGAACCTCCGCAAAGTTACCGGTCTGGTGCACGCAACTCTGCTTCTCTCTTGACAAACCTTGTTTGAGCTTTAGGTTGGCAAACCTACAACCAAAGCCACACTGACATGAAAGACAATCAGCACAAGCCCACAACCAAGGATTCGGGCATACCTGTATCAAGTGACGAGTTTTCTCTCACCGTGGGACCGGATGGCCCGATTCTGTTGCAGGATCACTATCTCCTGGAATTGTTGGCCAATTTCAACCGGGAGATGATCCCGGATCGCCAGCCTCACGCCAAAGGTTCCGGCGCTTTCGGGTTCTTCCATGTAACAAGCGACGTCAGCGCTTACACAAGGGCGGCAGTTTTCCAGCCGGGCACGAAGACGGAGGTAATTGCAAGGTTTTCAACAGTGGCCGGTGAAAGTGGAAGTCCAGACACGTGGCGTGACGTGCGCGGTTTCGCTCTCAAGTTTTACACAACCGAGGGTAACTACGACATGGTGGGAAACAACACGCCGGTGTTTTTTGTGCGCGATCCCATGAAGTTTCCGCACTTCATTCACTCGCAGAAACGGCGCGCCGACAATGGCCTTCGCGACAATGACATGCAATGGGATTTTTGGACTCTTTCCCCGGAAAGCGCCCATCAGGTCACCATTTTGTTCAGCGACCGTGGCATTCCTCGGAGCTACCGGCACATGAACGGTTACTCGAGCCATACCTACATGTGGATCAACGCCAAGGGCGAGCGTTTCTGGGTAAAGTACCATTTCAAAACAAACCAGGGCATCCAGAACCTCACCCAGGAAGAGGGTGATTACCTGGCCGGGAAGGATCCAGACTGTCACCGCCGCGACCTGTTTGATGCCATCAAGCGCGGGGACTATCCGAGCTGGACGTTGAAAGTGCAAATCATGCCTTTCAGTGAAGCTGAAACTTATCGGTTCAATCCGTTTGATTTGACCAAGGTATGGCCGCATTCGGATTACCCGCTGCACGAAGTCGGCAAGCTCGTCCTTGACCGTAACCCGACAGATTTTTTTGCTGAGATTGAACAGGCTGCATTCGACCCGGCCAACATGGTCCCCGGCATCGGACCGAGTCCAGACAGGATGTTGCTGGCACGGTTGTTTGCTTATGCCGATGCGCACAGGGCGCGGCTGGGTGTCAATTACCAGCAGATTCCGGTCAACCGCCCGAAATGCCCCGTGCACAGCTATGGCAAGGGCGGCGCCATGCGAATCGACAAGGTCTCTGATCCAGTCTATGCACCGAACTCGAAGGGCGGCCCGAAAGCCGACCCTGCGCGATATCCGGAGCTGGCCGTTTGGAGTGCCAGTGGCGATTTCATGCGCACTGCCTACAGCAAGCGCAAGGACGATGACGATTTCAGTCAGGCTGGCACCTTGGTGCGAAAGGTCATGGACGACGCCCAGCGCGCCAGGTTGGTGTCCAACGTGGTTGGCAGCTTGAAAGCGGGCGTGTCCGAACCCGTATTGAAACGTGCGCTCGAGTACTGGCGCAACATCGACAAAGAAACCGGAGACCGCATAGCAAGGGGCGTCCAAGCAGACTGATCCGCTCAAGTTCGTCCAATCTCGATAAAACGCCGGGACATATCCACGCGGGTCATAAGCCGAGCGTCGGGGTTCTTTAGCCGCGCGGAGAGGCCGCTTTTGCCTTTCTGCGATTGGCAAATTGTCAGGCTCAGCGGTGGGTAAAGAGCCCTGAAACTTTGCCGACAAGGTTCGTGCGTCGGTGAATGCTCGTGGCGTGGTTCAAGGCTTGGCGAGGTCTTGCACATGTATTTCTTTGAACCTGATCCGGAGGCGATCGCCGGTGTGGATTTGGAGGGCGAAGTGACCTTTCATTCCAACGTTCCGTGCCCGGTGCGTCGAGTCGTCAAGGACCCCGGCGCCGTCGTAGTTCATCACCTCGACGCCGTTCAGCACGGCCTTTAATTTGGGACCACGGGCGGTAATTTCGAGCTCGTTCCATGCCGGCGTGTCGTCGGCATAGAAAAACTTGAGCATTGGGTTGGCCATTTCGGGTTTGACCCACTGGCCTTTGGGTACGGACGGCCAAAGCCAGCGTTGAACACCGCGGGTTTCATCCCAGATCATGCCTGTGCGCCATGGGTCGGGCGGATTGATGTCCACTTGAGGGCCATCGAGCCAGCCTGCGGTGTCGTCGTAGCAACTGCGAATTTGCACGCCGCTGTTGCCGGGGCTGTTGCGGAAAGCCTGGAATTTCAGCCGCAGGATGAAATCGGAGTACTCCCGATCGCTGACCAGCCAGATGTAATCGTGTTCGGCGGTGGCCATCGAGTCGGCAACAATGCAGCCGTCTTCGACTTTCCAGAATGTGCGTGTGCGGTCTGCCGGTTTGCACTTCACGGTCCAGCCGGTGAGGTCCTTGCCGTTGAAGAGCGATTGCCACGGCTGTGGGTCAGCAGCACAGGCGGTGCATGCAATCATGCTCAGTGCGAGAGCGACCTGCGGGTTTAATCGGCAACGTTTCATTGCCAAGAATTGCAGTCAATTTGGCCTTGCAATTCAAGCCGGGAAAATCGCCAGACGATGAACTTGGCGCAATCCGTGAGAGTGCGATTACCCGCACAAACCGCAAACCATGGCCATTTCACCTACAGGGCTGTGGCGAACAGATTCTATCGTCCGCGAAAACGTTGCTGGATGTCGCTCGATCCATTTGGCAAGTCGTGGCCAATGCAACCGACCAAAGTTGCACCAGAACGGAGCCTATGACCCGGAAATCTCGCCGGGTTGCCGGCCAAAGACATCGGTAACTTCAATCCACCGAGATTTCTGCAGCCCCTCAGCCGGTTCGACGTGGTGAGTGGCAGAAAAATAGAGGACAGAAAAATGTGGTCAGGGTGAATGTTCGGCGCGACGGAGTGCCAAGCCTGGAACAAACGCATTTGTCCCGCCGCGATCATTCGGTTGCGGCTGCGCCGCGCTGAGCATGTTTCTGGGCCTGCGGTTCAAGGGGCATTGACCCGCTGGCCGCGGGATTTGGCCCAGCGCATGGTCGAAACGAACTTGGGGGACCTGGCCGGATTTTCGTCGTAATACTCGATGAGTCCCCAACTGCCCCACTTGCTCCATTTGGCAACGGAGGAAAAGTGGCACAGTAAATCGCCGCCGGCGCGCTCCCAGGCCTTGTAGTACAGGTCGTAAACTTGTCCCATGCGCGGATGGCGGTTGGCGGCGTGGAACAGGCGTGTGATGGCTTCGTTGTTTTCGGCGCCGCCAACGCCGACCATGTGTTGACCGGCTTCGTAAGCGATGAGTTTGAGGCCGAACTTGTCGGCCACCTTTTTGCTGTTCTCAATCCACCTGATTGCCTCCGGCAGGGCGTTGTTTTCCATGTAATCCATGGCGTGGTCCACTGTCCAAGCGGCGACCATCGCTTCGTTGAGTTGTCTGCCTTCCCGTGGAACGTTGCAACTGATGTAGGGAGCAATGGCAAGGGCATCGGCATGTTTATAAGCATCCTGCCATTCCACGATGCGCTCCGAAACGTAAGGGTTTGCGGCCTGTGAAGCCAGGACCCGCACCAACCGTTCGCTGCTGCCAAAGACCTCCTCCCAGATTCTGAAAATCTGGACTGACCGATGTGCGTTAAAGCGCCAGCCGGCCTCCCATGTTTTGTCGGCGAAACCCAGCTTGCGACCTTCCTCGCCGGCCCAACGCGTCTGCTGGAACATCGAATTCCACAATTCGTTGGAATACTCGATGTACACTCGGGCTTTGGGATGCAGGCGGGCCTTCACAAGTTTGGCAAACTCGCGCACGTATTCATCGTCGGCCATGTGGGGTATGCAGAACCAGCCGTCACATTCCATGCGGTTGCACAGGTCCACTATGATTTCCACCGGCACGCCGGCACGTGTCCAGGTGGCATCTTCGATTTTCGGGCGGTCGGCCCAGTGTTGCTGTCTTGAATTGTTGGTTTCCATCCAGTCCATGAACCTCAGGCAGGCCACGCCCTCCCAGCGTTTTAGAAACAACGGGTGAAAAACCTGATCGCGATAGGTCTTTTCAAAGCCGGGCATGATAACCCGCAAATTGCGCGGGTAATCGGCGGGGTTCACCCGCATCACGCGCACAAAGAAAGCTCCGCGGGCAGCATCCGCTTTGAACACGATCCGCCCCGGCGCGCGCGTTACGACCGTGCCATTGTTGAACTCGAAGTCGCCATCGCCCTCGTACAACAAGGTGTACTCTCCCGATGGGTAATGCCCGGCATCAATCGTGCACATGAGCGTTTCAGCAAAACAGTCCGGCTCGAGGCGGGTCACGTAACCATGGGCGTCCAGCTCAAGTTTGGGTCCTTTCCCCCACGGCTGACCTTTTTTCTGACTGATCCACTCCCGCGACAGGCGCGCCACATCCACAAAAGGCAGCTCGGTATTCCAGTCAGCCGGACCGCTGAGATTCATCCCCAGTCGCGGCACGGGCGTCGGAGCTGCAGGCAAAGCCCTTTCCACCAGGCAGACCAGGGACAGGCCAACGCCCCAAACCAAACACAGGTACTTTTTCACAAATGATTCCGGACCATCAGCCTACCCGGTGGCACCGAAAGAATCCAGTTTTGCAACGCGGTCAAGCAGCCTCCACCTGCCAGGCCCGGCTGTGCCATGGCATGACATCGTCGCTCCTTCATTCTGGAGAATCTGCGCACCAATCGCAAATTAGTGGATCGTTCAAGGCTCTTGCCTTCATACTGTTTCCGCACTGATCCATTCCCCATATTCCCCCCGGCACCATAACCCGGCATTCGCCCTGGGTGAAGGTCGCGGAAAGTCGGACATCAAGATACCGATTGCCAGACGCTGGGCCTTGCAGAGTGAATTCAAACATGCCCCAGCGTTCGACGCCAAACACGGAAGGGGCGAGGAAAACCGACAATAGAACCGCCGTTGTTTTCACGACCAAAACCCTCCGTACACTCTGATTAACTGATAGGCGTTTGCTTTTTCGGCGTGACTGGAGTGTGCCTGGTCGGGAGTGCCAATCAAGGCGAAACGGGGCACAATTGTCTCCTGCAAGGTGCCTGGCTGGCCTTCAGGGGCGGGTGATCGTCCGTCTGCTTGCCACGAAATCGGTCGCAGTCTCCGAGATGGCCGCTGAATAACTATATTGAGAAATCGATCATTTCTGCGAAGATTTTCAGGGTGCGAGTTTGTTCAGTTTGTCACCAGAGTGGAGCCTTTGCAGTCGAGTTTAATATTGGATAATCTGCATAGTTATAGTGAAGAGTCCATCATATTCGCGAAGATTTTCTGACTGCAAGTCTGGTCAATTTCTCGGCATCTGCTTCCCTGGCAGCGAGTAGTGCGGTCACCACAGTGCGGCCTTTGACTACAATATTGGAAAATCTACGCTGCAGTCACAAATCAACGGATCGTTCGAGACCTTTGCTGGCAAACCACTCAACCACCGATACCACACGCATCTCCCCTTGGGCGACGAAGTCGCCCCATTCAGCGCGGCGCGACGGAGTGCCAAGCATGGAACGAACGCATTTGTCTCGCCGCGATCATTCGGTTGCGGCTGCGCCGCGCTGAGCGGAAATTGCAGGTCAGCGCGTGCTTCGAGACTTTTGCCTTCGAACTTTTCGGCCACTGATCCCACTCGGATCTCCCCATTTGGCGACGAAGTCGCCCCTTTCAGCGCGGCGCGACGGAGTGCCAAGCATGGAACGAACGCATTTGTCTCGCCGCGATCATTCGGTTGCGGCTGCGCCGCGCTGAGTGAGCCAGTGGGGGTGAAAACCGCGGCAGACCGCGACCGTCGTTGCGCCCTCCGGCCACCCGATAGACCGTGATCGCCGTGCGCGCGATCGCCCGGCCAGCCTGCGCCGAGGCCTCGGCAGACAGGGACAACTCGCCCAACAGCGGGCGGTCGAACCGGAACTGGATCCGGAGCTACTTGGGAATGGTGACCTGCCTGCCCCGATGCCAGGTTGTGTCGTGCAAGGTACCGCAGACAGGTTCGCGGCACAGGCAGGCGCCGGCAAACCGGTGTTAGACAAACGTTATGAGAAGCGCGCAATGTTCTGTTCCTGTTACAAACTACGTGCCTGTCCATTTATCGTCTCTTATCGTGTCATGAAGAGCCCGGTTCTACCGGGGTCTGTGGTTGGGCGATCCGCATTCGCAGGGAGGAATCAGATGATGTGATTGTCAAACCTCGGGCGGCAATCAATCATATCTGCCAAATGAAAGTCACCAGCATGAAAACACTTACCAGCGGGCTTTTCGCCCCGGCCCTCATCTTTTCACTCGGCGGCTCCCAACCCGTCCATGCAGTCGCGCAAAATGCCGCGCCATCGGACCGGAACGCCGTCAACACCGCCGCGCGTCCCGGCGATATGATGGCCGATTCGCCGGTCACGTTTCCCAATGAAGGCGCCTTGCCCGCCAAGTATCCACCCGAGGTGGAAATCTTGCTGGCCACAGGCGCGTTCGGCACGGCAGACCCTCGCGATCCCGTCGCGCTGGCGAGAGCACCGCATTCGGGCACCGGCCCCCACGGCAAAGCGCTCAAGGCACTCGCTGCCGAAGAACGGTGCGCCTACCTCGACATGACGAAGCCCTGGGCCGAATACATCCGCTCGTCGAATCTGGATCCGCATATTTCCCAGCCCGGCGTAGCCGGAACCAAAGTTCCCTGACGCGCAAAGACGCGGTGCATTCGCCCGTTGATCAGGAATCTCTGCGCTGCCGGGCTGGGAAATATCTGCTTCGACTTCGTCGCCTGCCCCCGGCTCACGCCTCCTCAAAAAAATACAGGCACTGCAGATACCCACTCCACAGTACCGTGATGAAAAGCCCAGTGATACGTATCACCGTAACTCCGTGTCTGTCCCCATATCCCGCCCACCATGCGCCCTTTCGGTCACCCCCGTTGAGAGTTTCGACTTGATCGTTGGACGTTGAACGTTCCTGATCGGTATATCGGACATCGTGTCTGTCCCCATATCTGCGCGCCGAGCCCGCCTCTACCGCCCGACCCGCGCTTGGTCAGGTCCACCGGCCCAAAAGTCCGCTTGCTTAAATTTCGTGTCTGTCCCCATATCCGCGTGCCACAGCCGGCCTGGACCGCCGACCGGCGCTTGCTCAGGTCCATCGGGTCAAGAGTCCAGTCGTCCAAATTCCGTGTCTGTCCCTATATCTCGACCACCAGGCCCCTTTCGGTCACCCCGTTAAAAGTTGAGAGTTGAACGTTTCACGTTGAACGTTCCTGACCGGTATATCGGACATCGTGTCTGTCCCCATATCTGTGCGCCCGGCCGGCTTCGGCCGCCCGGCCCGGCCCTTGCTCAGGTCCGGCGGGCCAAAAGCCCGGTCCTCCGAATTTCGTGCCTGTCCTCATATCCGGGCGTCCCAGCCCGCCTCGACCGCCCGACCGGCGCTTGGTCGGGTCTACCGGGCCAAGAGTCCGGACGCCCAAATTACGTGTCTGTCCCCGTATCCCGGCCACCATGCGCCCTTTCGGTCACCCCATTGAAAGTTGAGAGTTGAACGTTTCACGTTGAACGTTCCTGATCGGTATATCGGACATCGTGCCTGTCCCCATATCTGGGCGCCACAGCCGGCTTACACCGTCCGACCGGCGCTGGCTCAGGTTCATCAGATCAAAGGCCGGGTTCCCAAAACATTGAGTCTGTCCCCATATTTGGTCCCGGGCAGATTGGCCAATGTAACACTCTGAAGGCCGCGCTGTGGTGACCGCACCGCTAGCTGCCAGAGAAGCAGATACTGACAAACTAAGCCAACTCGCAGTTTGAAAATCTTCGCAAATATGATCGATTTCGCAATATAACAATACGGAGGACCTGCCAGCCGAAAGAGGACTGTCCGGCCATGCCAGACTTGTGAGGACATGCTTGGCAATAGCAAGTTACTCCGATACAATTGCAGACTTATGAGCATGGAGCAACTACTGCGACAATACCGCGCTGACATTCTGCGCTTGGCCGCCAAGCACGGTGCGCACAATGTCCGCGTTTTTGGCTCCGTGGTGCGCGGTGAGGACACGTCGGATAGTGACGTGGATTTTCTCGTGACGATGGAGCCGGAACGCAGTCTGTTCGACCAAGGGAGGCTGGTGGCGGAATTGGAGGACTTGCTCGGTTGTCGCGTAGATGTCGTGGAACAGGAGGGGTTGCACTGGTACATCCGGGACCAGGTTATGAAAGAGGCAGTAATCTTGTGAAAGACGACCGGCTCCATCTCGTTTACATCAGCGAGTGCATTGCTCGGATCGAAAAGTACACAGCAGCAGGTCGCGCGGCTTTCAATAGCGACACCCTGATTCAGGATGCTGTGCTGCGGAATCTGCACACCTTGGCCGAATCCACTCAGCGGTTGTCGCCCTCACTGAAGGCACGACATCCTGAAGTGGACTGGCGAGCAATTGCCGGATTCCGCAACGTGTTAGTGCATGACTATCTTGGCATCAACTTGGACCGCGTCTGGCTCACTGTGGAAAAGGACATCCCGGAATTCAAGACGCACGTTGATGCCATGCTTTCAGAGTTGGGGGCGCTCTGATCACTGGCCCTCAGCGCGGCGCAGCCGCAGCCGAAGGATCGCGGCGAGATAAGTGCGTTCGTTCCAGGCTTGGCACTCCGTCGCGCCGCGCTGAACGGGGCGACTTCGTCGCCAAATGGATGGAGAGATGCAAAAGCCGGATCAGCAGCCGAACAATTCGAAGGCAAAGGTCACAAAGGATCTGCTGATCTGCAGTTTCAGCCCAGATCATCCAGTATTATAATCCAAAAGCCGCACTGTGGTGACCCCACTGCTCGCTGCGAGAGAAGCAGATACTGGCAAATTGAGCAAACTCGCAGTCTGAAAATCTTCGCAAAGATGATCGATTTCTCAATCTAGTAATTCAGCGCGGCGCAGCCGCAGCCGAAGGATTGCGGCGAGATAAACGCGTTTGTTCCAGACTTGGCACTTCGCCGCGCCGCGCTGAATTAGATTTCTGGTATGGCCTGGGCTCTTTCGGTATCAACTTTGGGCGATGGAACCTTTAGGGCCGTGACGGCCAGGGCCACGAACATTGCGAGAAAGAGGAATATTTCCGAGGGCCGGATTGTTGCCCGGTTGGCGACGAAAACCGATGCACCGGCAAGCAACATGGCAAGGTTATCAACGAAATTCTGGGCGGCGATTGTTTTGCCGAGTCTTGCCGGTTGACTTTCGGACTGGAGAGTTGCGTTGAGTGGAATGAGAAAGCAACCTGCGACGGTCCCTATTGCAACGAGCAGCAACACGATTGGGATGTCGCCTTTGGCGTAGCCTGCGCCGTACACCAGTTCTGCCGTGCCGAGCACTGTAATCAGTGCCGCCAATCCCCAACCATAAACGCGGGTGTAACGCAGGTCGCCTACACGGTGGAGGCGACCGGCAAGGAATGAGCCGCATACTATGCCGGCTGTCAGCCAGACCACGTACAGTGAGATGCGTGTGTTTATGTAGGTTGGGAGATTTGGACCGTCCGCGAGATGAACAAGGCTGAGGCCCCAAGGTTGGAAGTTCATCTTCATGACCGCCGCGCTGAACCAGAACAATCCGGTCCCACACAGAACCCGGAACAATCGCGGGTTGACAAGCAAATCACCAAGGTTACCAAAGAACTCGTCCACGCTGAGGCCAAGTTTTACATGTGGGTGATCGGGGGTCTTGGTCATTCTTGCGTTGAAAGTGAGCGAACCGGCAAAAATGAGCAGGAGGACGACATAGCACCAAAACACCGGCATCGTGTCGATCATCACCGCACCGCCAATGAAGCCGGCGAGGACTGCGGTGACGGTCAGCAACTCGAGCAGGCCATTCGCTTTCACCAATCGGTCGCGTTCGACTATTTCGGGGAGAATCCCGTATTTGGCTGGCGAAAAGACGCAACCGCCTATTCCAACGAGCAAGTAACCTGCACCCTGCCAGATTGGCCCGGACCATATGCTTGATGCGGCGACGATCATGCCGCACATCTTGACAACGTTGCCGCCGATGAGCCATGAGGTCTTTGCATAGCGATCATTTAGAAAGCCCGCGATCGGCGCCAGAAACACATAGGGAAAGAAAAACAGGCTCGTGTAAACCGCGTTGAGAGCGCCCAACTGGGACTCGGACAATTTCCCGGATTCCTTGAGAAAGGTCAACTGGCCAAGTATCACGGCCAGCGTTGCGTTGTCAGCGAACGCGGCCAAGAACTGGCTTGCGAGCAAAAGCCGATAATTGCGCCTTGAATGCGTCACGGCGCGTGATCATCGGCAGAACAGTTCCGGGTTTGCAAGCGCAGTGTGATCACGGTTTGAAGAGCCTGTCGAGCACGGCGGGGTTTTCGGGCAATGCCGGATTGATGACAAGAACAGGATCGGCCACGAGCGTGCGTGCCAATCTGTCTGCGGCCTGGTCGGTCTCAAGTTTTGACTTCCATGCCAGATCGAATTGAAACTCCATCACACCCGGACTGTCGCCCTGGAAATTTGTGTACCAGAAATTGTCATAGACAATCGCCACCATCCGGCCGGTGCGCGACGGTGGGGCAGTGATATGCGACTTGGGATGGGGACCGTCCACCGTGACCAGCGGAGCATCGCGGCTGACCCAAAACCAACTGCCGTCGGGGGTGGCGTAATGTGCCCAGCCGTCGATGGCGAAGTAATCGCGGCACGTGCCCGGTAATTGGTCGGTGAAAGGCGTGAAACCCATGCCGCCGCTGCTCAAGCGGGGAAGGACACCGTCGCACGGCATGGGGTTGACAATGCAAAGCAGTTCCGGGTCGAACGATGAAATCCTGTGGAAACGCACGGTTAGGCGGGCGCGTGGTTCGCGTTTCCACACTTCCAGTTTGCGCGTGCCCCACTTGAGGCGCGGGTGATCGAAGCGTTGGGTGTAAAGGATCGTGTGCGGATTACTTTCGACGGTTGCTGTGCCAACGGGCGTTGCGAAAACAAAGTCGAGGTATTCCTTTTGGAGCCGGGCTTTTCGGGTCGGGTCTTGAGCATGCCAGATATCCTGAGCGATCCAGCGCGGGGCAAAGCCCTTAACGTTGACGCTGACAAAATCGCCGATGCCTTCGGTGAACAGCGGCTTGTTCATTCCCGGCCAAATGGCAGCCGTGGGCCAGCCAGAGGTGTTTGTTGTGACTGTGGGAGCTGCGGTCGAGGCCGGTATATCCTCCAATTCCTCTCGGCTAAGTTGAAAGCGTTTGGCGCTGTGAGGCTGAAGGTTTTCCACCCAGAAGCGCGCAAAGCGATTGGGGGAACGGTCCGGGAACGTGGCGGAGACGTCTTCGTAACTCAAGTCCGTCGGCTTCGAGGGTCGGCCCCAAAGAGGACCGGGTTCGTAATACAGTTTCGATCGAGTGCCGGTTGCGACATCGGCAAGCGAATGCGTTTCCTCTCGGAGACAGGTAGTGATCATTGTGGCCCAGCCGGTGAACGGTGTGTCAGAAGGATTCGCCACCCAGAGTCCTTCGCTTTCGGTGGCGAACCGTGAGCGGGCGCGTTGGCCAAGGACCCACTCGGCGAGTGCCATTGGCCGCCATGCAAACCTTGCCTTTTCATTCCACTGGCCCTGTGCGTCGAGGCTGTAAGGCTGTCCCACGCTCATGCCGGAACCCCATGTATGCTCGTCGAACAGGCACAGGTCCTGCCAAAGTTCTGTCATGCGGGCGCGGGTATTGCCGTCCAACGGGCCGAATACGGGCGATTGGGCGGCAGCGAGGAAACGTTTGGCGAATCTGCTGGCGGCTACTTCGCGCGGGGCGCAGGCGGTGCCGTTTGCCCACCAGTCAGTCCACTCACCGGTGTATTCCGGGGCGGAGGTTTCGGCGGCTTTTTCGAGGTCTTGCATGGCTTCTGAGACGGTGGTCAAGCGGAGGCTTGGTTGGAGTCCCAATCGGTTCCATGCGGCCACGAAGTCGGAAATTGGCGGGAAGGGTGGATCGTTGTCGTAGCGCCACATGCTTGTCATCGAGACGGCGAGCACCGGCAGGCGATATCCGTTGTTCTCAAACTCGCGCAATCGGCTGAGACAGCGTTCGTGGGCCTTGCGGAGCGAGTTTTCATCGGTTTTGAGAATGTCGCCGGCGCGCGGGGGGCGATACGTGCCGTCAGCGGCTCGAGGCAAAGGACCACGCCGCCATTCCACCGTTTCAAAAAGGAAAAAGCCGTCCCCGTAAGGCAGACTCATATAGACGAAAAGACGCCGGTCATCGGGTTGTTTCCACCAAAAAGTGGTGAGACGTGGGAATGGTGGACCGCCGCTGTCACTATTGATGCCTGTGAACAGATAACGGATGCCGCGGTCCAGCAAAGCGGCGGCACCGGCCCGTGGGAAACCGTTCACGTCATTTTGAACGGCAGTACGCGGTTGTAAACTGTTCCACAAATCGTCAGGCAACCAGTGGGTCATCACTTGCCACTGTTCGGCGCTGAGGAAAGGTGTGTTGTTGAAGGGGAGGGCAGTGACCTCGATTTGGCCGTCGCGGACTGCCTGCAAGAATTTCTCGCGGCGATCCGGTGTGGCGCGCTGCCACCAATCGAGGACGGCGATGGTAGTTTCTGCTGTCCAATGGAACCTTGCTTCTGGCGGCAGGTGGCGCGTGGCGATGGCCGTGTCGAGCGCCACGTCAAGATAGCGCACCTGCAAATCGCGGCAGACAGCGGGGTGGTCGGTGAAACCGTAGTCTGTGTGCGAGAAATGAATGAGGTCAATTTGCCGGACGTGTTCTGGAACGGGAGCGGCGTCGGGTTTCGGGGAATCAATGGCCGCGATGCAGATCATAACAGCCAGTTTTGGTCCCAAGCCGTGCAGAGAAATCATTCGCGTGGCATTCATGCGCCCAAATTAAGGGTCAGCTCGGGCTGCGTCAAACCGGCAAAGCCATGGCAGGGAATCTCGACGGTCACCGCCAAGGCGCAGCCGGACCGTTATTCCGGCGAGCACCGGTTGCGCAATCTGGCGCCGCATGTATTGTCGGTGTGAAGCAGTCTATCGGAGAATCTGCGGAGAAATCGCAGGTTAGCGGATCGTTCGAGACTTGTTCCTTCGAGCTGTTCGGCCACTGATCCCGATCGCATCTCGTCCGTTGGCGACGGAGTCGAACCGGTCAGCGCGGTGCGACAGAGGGCCGATCTTTGAACGGACGCCTTTATCTCCCCGCTATCATTTGGTTGCGGCTGCGCCCCCCTGAGCCACTGTCACCCAGATTTTGCGAGATCTTGGACCGTCGAACTCGCACAAGTAAATCGCCTGCCATGTTCCGAGTTGCAGCCGACCGTTGCTGACAAGAACCTGAATGCTGGAGCCCATCATGCTGGCTTTGACATGGGCTGCGGTGTTGCCTTCGCCGTGGCGATAATACGGCGACGTCCATGGAACGGCTTTGTCGAGCGCGTAGAGTACGTCAGCCACAACGTCAGGATCGGCGTTTTCATTGATGGTGATTCCGGCAGTTGTATGGGGGACAAACACGGTGCAGACACCGTCCTTGACGCCGAATCCGGCCACGGCTTGTTGCACTTCACGTGTGATGTTGACGAACTGGTCGCGTTGGCTGGTACGGACAATCAACTCTTTCATTTCAAGCCGCGTTTACAGGAACCGATGTACGATGTCGATGAAATCTTTGCCTGTACCGGACTTCGCCGCGTCTGACTGGTTGAAGCGAGGCGTTGGCGTGGGGGATAGCCGAAAAAAAAGTCGAAAAAAGAGACTGGTGTTGGGCTGCACTTTTTCGTCTTCTTTCGTTTTTTCGGCTAACCTTGAAATCTGGCGGCTGGCGTTTGACCGACGCGATTGGTTTGGCAGTAGCCGGAAAAAGAAATACGAGACCGAAAAGGAGAGGCCCTTTTGCCTTTGAGGCTGGTCAGTTGGTTTAGCGTGGACATCAATGTGCTCGCAAGGCACCATATAATCTTGGAACAAGAATGAACGATATGAAAGCACATTCACGGAGGCGGTTTCTCAGAAATGCGATCCGAATGAGCATCGCTGCAGGTTCGGGCTGGGCTTTGCTTGAACCAACACCTTGCTGTGCTGCCAAGGCCGGTGATATTCCACGACGCAGAATGGGCCGGACCGGCCTGAAGGTGTCGATCATAGGCCTGGGCGGCTGGCACATCGGAATTCAGAAGGACCCGGCTGAAAGCGTTCGACTGATCCAGACGGCCATCGACGGCGGCATAAATTTTCTGGATAACTCGTGGGATTACAACGATGGCCAGAGCGAAATTCGAATGGGCAAAGCCATCAAAGGTCGCCGTGATCGGGTCGTTCTGATGACCAAGTTTAATGCGCGCGACAAGAAAGGGGCTTTACGTGAGCTCGACGAAAGCCTGCGTCGCCTTGACACCGATTACATTGACATCTGGCAGTTCCATTCGATCGAGCGGGCTGAAGACCCTGATTGGTGTTTCTCACCGAATGGCGCCATTGAAGCGGCTGTTATTGCCAAGAAGCAGGGCAAGGTGCGCTTCATAGGTTTCACGGGACACAAGAATCCGGAGTTTCACCTTGCCATGCTCAACAAGGATTTTCCATGGGACACAATCCAGATGCCGCTTAACATTCTGGACGTGCATTTTCGCAGTTTCCAGAAAATGGTGTTGCCGGTGGCGGTCAAACGCAAGCTGGGGATCATTGGCATGAAACCCATGGCGTTCAAGACAGCCCTTGAAGTGGCCAGTGCACATGAATGTCTCCGCTACGCGATGAGCCTCCCGGTCAGCGTCACCATCACTGGCTGCGAAACCATGGAGCGGATCGAGCAGGCACTCACGGCTGGACGTACATTCAAGCCAATGTCAAAAAAGGAAATCCAGACGCTTGAAGCACGAAGCAGGTCCGTCGGCGAGACCGGCAAGAGTGAGCCGTACAAAATCACGACCGATTTCGATAACAAACCGCCGGCCACACCGCCTCCTTACGAGGCATGAATGCCAAACATCGAGCGCTTTGATTCTCGCTGCGAGGCCGCTGAATTACTACATTGAGAAATCGATCGTTTTTGCGAAGGTTTTTAGATTGTGAGTTTGCTCAGTTTGTCAGTATCTGCTTCTCTGGCAGCGAGTAGTGCGGTCAGAACAGGGCGACCTTTGGAGTATAATGGATGATCTCCGCGGAAATCTCAGATCAGCGTGTCGTTCGAGACTTTTGCCTTCGAACTGTTCGTCCGCTGATCCCACTCGCATCTGCCCCAAGGCGACGAAGTCGCCCCTTTCAGCGCGGCGCGGCACAGCGGTATTCCTGCAACCAGCGCAATGGTTACGCCTCGAGCGTTTGGTTGCGGCTGCGCCGCGCTGAGGATCAGACGAGCTTGCTCAAGTGATCGAGGCTCTTTTGCGCCTGTGCGGGCGTGCCGCATTCGACAGAGAAGACAATGTCGCGCGGGCATTTCTCGCGGACAATCCGGACGATGCGTTCCCAGTCGAGAACGCCCTCGCCGCAAGCGCATCCGACCGGTGTGCCAGTGACTTTGCCGCGTTCAGCCTCGGCATGAGTTATCGAAATATCCTTGGCATGCAGGTGAACCAAACGCGACGCGACACGTTCAAGCCACGCATAGACGTCGTGACCACAAAGATACGCGTTGCCGGTGTCAAAGTTGATGCCTATGGCGGGTGATTTGACGAGGTTGTAGATGCGATCCAATCCGTCCGGATGGCGGGAGTATTGGGCATGTGGTTCGAGGCCGATCTTGACACCGCGTCGTTCGGCGATGAACGCGGCTTCCTGCAGCGTGTATTTGATCAGCACGAAGTCTTCCTCTTCGGTGGTCCATTTGGCTTTGATGCCTTCGTCTGTATTTACCACGGGCACGCCGATTTCCGCAGCCACGCGGATGGCAAGTTTGATGTATTCTCCGTGGACATCGGGTCTGCCCAGAGGCCCGTGCGCCTGTAGAGCCGATATGGTCAGCCCGGCTTTGTCGCACGCTTCTTTGATGCGCCACGGGTCATCGAACATTGACACGGTGTGGAAGTAACCTGCTTCGCTCATCAGCTCACGACCGAAGTGTACCATGGGCTCGAAGTACTTGTACCCCATGTCCGCAGCGGCTTTGACAGCCCATTCGAATGGTTTGTCCGAGCTTCGGGAGAACTCCGCATTCAGTCCGACGTAGATTTTGGCCATACACTGTTCCTTTCGTTGGTCGCATACTGCAAGATTTACATGGCCAATACAAGCCTGCGCACGGCGGCGCGAACGTGCTGGAAATGCGCAACGTCCGCGGCGCCGAACGTCGCGAAGCGCATGGAGTGCGCAGGCTCGCCTGCGCTTTGTTTTACGGACACAGAGGATCGGTCAAGAAACACAAAGCGGCAGCAAGCCGCCGCACTCCACGCGCTGTCGCGCACCACAACGACCCGTTCCCGCACAAGCGCGACCACGCTGTGCCGCCCTCCGGTTCCAAGACACCGGGCAAAGAAGCGACCATGCACTACCACCGCCTTTATCTCGCCCAAGATCATTTTGGTTATGGCTGCGGCGCGCTCAGGAATGGACGGCAGATGTTGGTGCGTTAGTTGAGGTGGGTGGTTTGGCACTCTGGCGGTGGCGCAGGAGAAGTGCCGACCCGGCACAGTAATCCAGCAGGGCTGCTGAGCTCGAAATGTTTGGGTGGATTGAACTCGGCTGTGCAGAGATTTTCATTCAGAAGGGCGCTCGAAGTCTTTGAGAAAGCTCCCTTCAGCGGTCAATCGTTCTGGTTAGGCTTCTGCCAAACTTGGCGGCTGTTTTGACAATAGTCCGGCCCTGCCGGGCTGGACATGTGCTGTGGTTCGATGCGCGCAGGCTACTGGAACAATTCGTTTATGTGTTTTACAGTTTCATCGACGAGCACCTGTCCGCCTGCTGGTCCGACGATGAACTTATCGGCGCTGTATCCGCCGCCTTTTACTGCGCGGTCGGTGGGCAGATAACCACTATGTCCGCTGCAGATTTGGACGAGCATTGTGAGTGGTGCGGTGCTTCGGGCTTCGATTCGCACGCCGTAGTCGTGGAACAGTTCAAATGGATTTGTCGCCATGGCCACGTCGCCAATGCGCAAGACGTGCAGTTCCGCCGGGTGGACGGAGTCAGTTTCGTAGAATGGCCGTGCGATCGGCTGGTGTTCGGGCAGATCAACGTGCACAACGCGGTGCCGGAACAGAATTCGGTCGGTTTTCGTTTCTTCGGCGACCGGGAGACTTTCTTTGACGGCGTTTGCGATTCGCCTTGCGATTTCCTGTCTGCGTGAAAGGCCGCGGCGTTGGGCCATGATTTGCTCGGTCTTGCTGCGATAAGTTGGGTGGGGCGACAGATCGCCGGACGGCGCGCACTGGGGCAGAACGTAAAGATGCTTTCCATATTGCTGGCGCAACGCGATGCGGACGTCGTGCCAGAAATCTGCGGATATTTCGTTCAGGTTCTCGGTTTCCTGGGAAGGACACGCCAAATTGACCACAACTCCGGTGAGTCTGTTGTCGCCGTCCCAAAACCCCATGATGTCCACTGCCGTCTCGATGCCGCCCTCGATATGGGAGAAGTTGGTTGTGGCAGTGTTGCCGTACATTACGGCTGAGCCGTCGGTGTAAACGACACGGCGGTTAAGGCCGACGACGGCGTGGCTCATGGCCCAGCCCATGTGAGCCGGCTTGCGGTTTTTCCATGCTTCTTCGCAAATGCGGCACACGCGGGCCAGGAAGAAGTCGGCGTACTCGGACGCCTTCATGACGCCCGGGTCTTTGGTGACGTCGTAGAGGTCACCGAACGTGCTGTCCACGAGTCCGGGGCCATCGTGTGTGTGGGTGCCGAAGAGGAAGACCTTTGTTGTGTCGAAGTCCGGCAATCGTTCCTTGAGCATGTTGCGGAGGCGTTCTTGAGCGACGCGCTGGATCATGATCAGGTCAGCGGAAACCATCAGGGCCTGCTCGCGTTGTCCATCTGCTGCGCGGGTTTCAATGGCAAGCGCGGTGGCGGTCAACGGATCGCGCACGCCGGTGGAGATTCGTTTGTGCAATTGGCCGGTGAGCGCAACCGGCGCGGGCGGGGTGATGTCGGTTGTTGCCCAGCCTGCGAACAGCGGGTGTGACGGGGGCGCAGCGGTTTCAAGTGCTGCAGCCTGGTTGTGGAAGAACTTTGCGCATTGGGCGATATCGTTGCGGTTGTCGTCCCAGTTATACTCATACTCGATGGCGAAGAGCGTGGGGCGAACACCGAGGCGATGAACCTCTCGCAGGACGGCAGCGACATCGCTTTTCCCAGTTCCCCACCATACATCATGGCCCTCAGGGCCGGCCTCGTTGAGGTCCTTGACGTGCAATGAGAGAAGGCGCGAGCCAACGGTGCGGACGGCCTCGGCAGGGTTGATTCCCGACCGCAACCAGTGGCCGGTGTCCGCGCAGACGCCGAGACGCGGACTGCGTCCTTCGAGCACTCTGAGGGCTTCCTGTGGGTGCCAGTAACGCGAGCTGCCTTTTGGGTGATTGTGCAATGCGACGTTGATTTTGAACTCGCAACACAACTGTTCAATGTGGCTCAGGGCTTCCGGACGCGGCTCTGATATGATCGTTTCAACGCCGAGTCTGCGGGCGAACTCGAAGGATTTTCTGCACTCGATCTCGTTTGTGGAGAGCTCATGGATGTAGATGCTGAGGAGGTGGACCTTGGCGGATTGCAGTTTTGCGTGTAGGCGATCGATCGCCGCGTTCGACATGTTGACGTCGAGTTTGGTTTCGCTGCCGGGCTCCAATTGTTGGCCTTCGAATGCCTCGATGTACTTCAAGCCGATTGCAGAGGTGCGTTCGATTACGTCGAACAAGGTGAACCTGTTAAAGCTCCATGCGGCGACGCCGAGTCGCCAACCGAGAGGCTCTTGAGGTTCGGCTGCTGCTGCCGATGTGGCGGCTCCGGCTGTGAGCATGAAACAGCAGAGTGATGTGAAAAGTCCTTTCATGTTCAATGTTCTTGTTTGAGGTCGCTGTAGCTTGCCAACACAATGCCTTTCCTCTGGATGGCGGCTTTTGCTTCGGGGCTCGTAAACACACGTGTCACAGCCTCGCGGTCCTCTGCAACGTTCTCATATCCTTTGTGGCCTATTGCCTGCATTTCAGGCACGTTCATGCCCGGATGCTCGATGAAAATGTAGGTGCCGGGTTGAAGCTGCTCGACGCTTGTGACGAATCTTCTGATGCGTTCCTCGGTTGTTGCGGCTTTGCCCCAGCCTTGGAACGGTTTTGCGGTTGTGAGAAAACCTTCGGTTGCGAGGCCGTATTCATCCGCCAACTTTTTCACCAGAGCGGAAATGGCGGGGTCCAGTCCGGCGAATCCCATGTGACAGCTCAGGTGGGAAATGCGGGGCAGATGTCGGCGGGCAGTCTCGATTTGGGCGCGGAGCTCGGTTTCAATCTCGGACAATTTCCATTGTGCCTCTTTCAATGAACTTTTTGGTGGAAAGCTCTGGTTTGGCCATACCATTGGGAAGAAGTAACCGTCGGGATCGACGAGAGTTTGGGCGTGCGTAAGGGGGCGCCATTTCATTTTTTCCCATTCGCTTGTCAAAGTGAGGTGAACGCCGACATCAAGGCCGGGGTTTTCCTTGAGGAGCCGTACAGCTTCGGGGAACCACGCGCAGGGGACCATGAGTTCGACGGAGCGTACGATTCCGTCGCGGTAGCACTGGATGCAGGCGACGTTTGCGGCGTGGGTCGAGCCGATGTCATCGCCGCGGACGATCAAAGTGATTTTGTCAGCGGCGTTGGTTGTCAGGGCGGCCATGCACATGGCGGCGCAGGCCAGTTTCAGACGACGCTTTGGATGTGGTGTTTTCACGGGGTAGTCTCTAGGTGGTTGATTTGGTCACAGCTTCCATGGTGAGCGCATTGGTCTGTCGAGCATTGCATTGGCTTCTGGATTGTTCACGAATTCTTCTTTTGCAGGGTCCCAACGCAGACTGCGGCGCAGTTTGATTGCAATTTGGTCGAGCCAGCAGATCGTGTCAGATCGCACGGCGATGTTGATTGGAGCTGCTGGTCTGGCACGGCCTTTGATGGCGTCTATGAAATTCGCATGGTGATTATCGCTTTTGAACAAGCGAATGTCGTTGTCGCCGAGACTCAGCTTGAGGAGCGACTTTGGTTCGGCATCGATGCCGCTGCGGTCCACATGCACCCAACCTTCGGTTCCGATGAACAGGATGCCATGGCCATGGCCGCCTTTTTGGAGCGGGTGGGCTTTGGCAGTTTCGTCGTCCATGTGAACCAGGGTAACGCCGTCGGCGAATCGGTTTTCGACCTTCCATGACAGGGCGCAATCGGCGAGGCCGCTTGTTGGGAAAGTTCCGTAGCCGTCGATTTCAACGGGGCCGGTGTTTTCTGAGCCGTGGCCCCATTGGGCGATATCGAGGTGATGTATTCCCCAGTTGCCGATGAATCCGATGCAGTAGTCGGAGATGTGGTACCATGTGCTGTAGTTGCGGGTCCAAGGTTCGTTGGGGCGGTGGGTGTACGGTCGGACGCGCTCGAAGCAGTAGGGTTTCATTGGGGCTGGCCCAAGCCACATATCATAATCCAGCTCTTTTGGCACTGGTTCTGTTGGTTGGTCGGGGCAGGGAACACTACCTGGCACGCCAACCAGTATGGTTTTCAGTTCACCGATTTTTCTGTTTCTCACCAGTTCGCATGCAAACCTGAAATTGCCGCTGGACCTTTGCTGTGTGCCGAACTGAAAGAGGACATTGGCCTTGTTGATGGCGTCGCGGACAGCTTTGGCGGCACGGAAACTCCAGCCGAAGGGTTTCTCGTAGTACATGTGTTTGCCGGTTTTTGCGGCTTCGACGGCTATGATGGGATGCCAGTGATCGGGCGTGGTAATCTGGATGGCGTCGATGTCTTTACGTGCGAGAAGTTCCCGGAAATCGCGGTATGCAGCGCAATCTTTGTTGTCGTAGAAGCTGTCCACGGCGGTTTTGCCCCTGGCAAGTTGCGTTTCGTGAACGTCGCATACTGCGACGACACGCGTTTCTGGATGGCCGAGGAATGTCCGCATGTTGCCGGTGCCCTGAATGCCGAGGCCGATGCAGCCGATGGTTACGCGGTTCGATGGCGCTTCGGCGCCACGGCCGAGGACGGATGCGGGCACAATCAATGGCGCGGAGACAACCGCGGCTGTGCGTTCGAGGAACAATCGCCGGTTGAGAAGGCTTGTGGTTTTCATTACTTTGGCAAAGTGCGGTTTTTTCGTGGCGGCGTGCAAGACCTATTGGGGTTAATGTTTCTCTTTGGCCGCGGCGCGGCGGTTGTATTCATCGAGGATTGCTGCTGTTGCAGTGGCGCCGCAGCGTGTGACACCGAGTTCCTTGAACATGATGAGGGTGTCGAGGTCGCGGATGCCACCGGCGGCTTTGATTTTCACCTTGGGTGAGCAGGCGGCACGCATCAGTTTCACATCATGGGCGGTGGCGCCCTTGTAACTGTAGCGACCGTCCTGGCCTTTTACGAAGCCATAACCGGTCGAGGTCTTGACGAAATCGGCGCCGGCGCGCTCGGATATTTGGCACAATTTGATCTTGACCTCGTCGTTTGGAAGGAAATCGGTTTCGAGGATGACCTTGACGATTGCGCCGCGGCGATGCGATTCGTGGCAAATGAGCCTGATTTCATTTTCGACGTAAGCCCAGTCGCCTGAGAGTGCCTTGCCGATATTGATGACCATATCGATTTCACGGGCGCCGTCCTCGCAAGCGGCGATTGTCTCGTAACGTTTGACTTTGGGGCTGCTGTTGCCGTGTGGGAAGCCGACGACTGTTCCGACTCTGACCTGGGTACCACCCAGGATGTCTGCTGCGAGCCGCACTGCGTAAGGTTTTATGCAGACTGAGATGACCTTGTATTTTGCCGCCAGTTGGCAGCCTTGTTCGAGCTCGGCGTCGGTGAGCGTCGGATGGAGGAGGGAATGATCTATCATTCCGGCGATATCTTCGTATGTGTATTTCATGGTGTTGGTGTTGTTCAGGTTGTCAGGGTTTATCGGAAGCAGATTTGCCGAACGCACTCCTGAAAGTCGCGCGCGCCACGGACGATTTTGATTTCGACGCGGATAAAAAAGATCGGGAGGTCGCGTCTTTCGAGTCTGGGGAACCTGACTGCGTCCTTTTGTGTTGTCACGACCATGGCGGCCTGGCGTTTTTTGCTGCGGTTGATGACATTGATGACTTCTTGCTGGGTAAACCGGTGGTGATCGGCGAATCGCTTTGAATAAACCAGTTCGGCACCCAGCTTGACAAGGCTTTGCTCGAAGCTTTCCGGTTGGGCTATGCCGCTCAGCGAAGCGACCTTGCAGCCTTTGAGAAGCTCGAGACCCAACCGCTCTCCTGTGAACACGTCTTCGAGATACAGGGGGTTGTGGACGCACTCGATGATCCGTGCGCCGGGATTGATCCTTGCTATTTCCGCGCGCAAAGCACTGGTGTCGCCATTGCACTTTGTGATGAAGATTGTGCTGGCGCGGCTCAGGTGTGACGGCGGCTCGCGAAGAGTGCCGCGGGGCAGCAGATGTTTGTTTCCGAATGGCTGCTGGCAATCAACGAGCACGATGTCATGGCGGCGCCCAGCAAGTTTCCAATACTGGAACCCGTCGTCGAGCAGCAGAGTGTCGCACCCGAATTTCTCGATGGCGTACAGGCCGCTTTTCACGCGGTCTTTGTCAACGAGCACGACGACGTCGCGCAGGTTGGACGCCAACATGTAAGGTTCGTCGCCTGCCGTCTCGGAATCCAGCAGCAGGGATTTGCCGTCGGAAACGACTCTCGGGGGTGTCTTGTCTTTGCGAAACAGGGCCTGGTTCGTCAATCGCTTCAGGAATGGCTCGGGCTTTGACCTGTAACCGCGTGACAAAATCGCCACGTTACGTCCCTGGTCGCGAAGTTCTCGAGCAAGCTTTTCGACGACAGGTGTTTTCCCCGTGCCACCCACAGTGAGATTGCCGACAGCGATCACCTGAACGCCGAGGGTCGAATCGCGCAGAATACGCATTTCGTACAACAGACGTCGCGTCTTGACTGCGACGCCGAACATCCTCGACACGGCATAAAGCAGTCCACGCAACAATGCGGCGCGTTTGCCCTTTCGCTGCCCGAAAATGACTTCGAGGGCGAATGTCTCGATTGATTCAGTCCAGCTACGCAGGGTCTCGCGCATGAAAAACAAGATTGCCAGCCGGGTTCAACCCCCGCAAGCCGGGAGACAGGAAACAGGAGACGTTAGTTCTGGAGTTCCGCACTTTGGGGCGTGGACGATCTTGGGGCGTTTGGTTTTGCGGGGTGCTGCGCCGGGCTGATGGATGCAGCGGTTTTGGCGCAGCGCATCCGGCCCCGGGCGCGCAGTGGTTCGGGAATTTTGGGATTTGGAATTCTGATTGCATTGCGACTCATAATTGTGAATATTTGGCGCAGACGAGTTGGTGTCGGAGCGTAGCTCAGCCTGGCTAGAGCGCCAGCTTTGGGAGCTGGATGTCGCAGGTTCAAATCCTGTCGCTCCGACCATTAAACCTTGCATCCCCGGCAAAACGGTCCTGCTGACCTGGAAACCTCCGGTTCATCAGCCAAAAACACCGAGAGCCTAAGTCTTGCAGTACTATATTGGAAAATCCGTCCATAAATCGCAGATTAGCTGATCGTTCGAGACTTTTGGCGTCAAACCGTTCATCCACCTATGCCAAAATTATCTCCCCCGTGGGCGACGAAGTGGCTCCTTTCAGCGCGGCGCGATACAGCGGTATTCCTGCAACCAGCGCAGTTGTTACGCATCGAGCGTTTGGTTGCGGCTGCGCCGCGCTGAGTACGACAACGCTAATGATTCGGAAAGGCAAAAAGGCAGAAAGATCTCAGCGCGGCGCAGCCGCAACCGAATGACCGCGGCGAGATAAATGCGTTCGTTGCAGGTTTGGCACTCCGCCGCGCCGCGCTGAATGGGGCGACTTCGTCGCCCAAGGGGAGATGCGTGTGGTATCGGTGGTTGAGTAGTTTGCCAGCAAAGGTCTCGAACGATCCGTTGATTTGTGACTGCAGCGTAGATTTTCCAATATTGTAGTCAAAGGCCGCACTGTGGTGACCGCACTACTCGCTGCCAGGGAAGCAGATGCCGAGAAATTGACCAGACTTGCAGTCAGAAAATCTTCGCGAATATGATGGACTCTTCACTATAACTATATGGCGTGCCCGGCCAGTCTGGGACGCAGCCCTGCTAAAATTGAGTTGAATATCCGGCTTGTTTGGGGAGGAATACTGGCATGGCGACCACTAACTTGACCGAAGAACAAAAAGCACAGGTCCGCAAATGGCTTGACGAAGGCCTGCAACTGGCAGAAATCCAAAGCAGACTCGAGTCGGAATTTGGCCTCCGAACAACATACATGGAAGTAAAACTTCTGGTGAGCGACTTGCAAGTTTTGCCAAAGGACCCGGAGCCTTTGGATCGCCAGGACAAAAAACCTGCGCAGGCTGCGCCCGGCAAGGGCGCACAAGATGGAAAGAACGCCACTGAGCAACAGGACAAGCCGGCGCGCGGTCGTCTGTCGGTTACGATGGACCAAATAGCCAAGCCGGGGGCGGTTGTCAGCGGATCTGTCACTTTCAGTGACGGGAAGAGGGCAAACTGGTACGTGGACGAATACGGTCGGCTGGGCATAGCGCCGGCGGAGCGGGGTTATCGACCAACGGAGGCTGACATGCGCGAATTTCAGATTGCGCTTGAACAGGAACTTGCACGCCAGGGGTTTTAGAGCAATGCACAGGCAGCGACTTTTCCTTGCCGCGTTTGTTTTGGGCGCGGTCGTGGGTGGAACATTAAACAGCATTTCGGGGCTTGCGGCGGAACCCGTTCAAACCGAGATCATAAGGACGGTGGAACCGGTTGCGCGTCTGTCCACCAACCGCGTGATTACCCCGGTCAACCAGGTGGTGACGCCCATTGGCATTCAAATCGAACTTCCGGGATTGCGGCCACAGGCGATAGCCCTTAGCCCGGATGGCAAGTTGTTGGCCACTTCAGGCAAGACCCACGAAGTGATCATTGTGGACCCTGTCTTGGGCTCGATCCGGGAGCGGGTTGACCTGCCCTCTGACAAGGCAACTGAAGCGCCTGCGGAAGCTGTCTCGACGCATATTCTGGAACCGGACAAAGAGGGGCAGTTGAGTTACACGGGTCTGGTTTTCGCGCCGGACGGGCGCAGGCTGTACCTCGCAAATGTCAGGGGTAATGTGAAAGTTTTCGCGGTTAGCCGGAGCAACACAGTTTCCGGGTTGTTCACGATCCCGCTGCCGCCGGCCAACGCTCCCGGCAGAAAGGAAGAAATACCGTCGGGGCTTGCGGTGTCTGCCGACGGGAAGAGACTTTATGTGGTGTGCAATCTGTCGAATCGGCTGGTTGAGTTGGATGCAGCAACCGGGCGTGTGTTGAGGGTTTGGGAAGTTGGGTTTGCGCCGTATGATGTTGTGATTGTTGGCAACAAGGCTTACGTGAGCAACTGGGGCGGACGTCGTCCCGATGCGGCGAGTGTAACCGGACCTGCCGGACGTGGGACACGGGTGAGGGTTGACCCCGTACGGCACATAGCCAGCGAAGGGTCAGTGACGATTATCGACCTTGGAGAGAACCGGGTCGTGAAGGAGGTTTTGACAGGGTTGCATGCGTCTGCGCTGTGCGCTTCGCCGAACGGGCGATATGTCGTCGTCGCCAACTCGGCGAGCGACAATCTGACCGTGATCGACACCCGTACGGACGAAATCGTCGAGACCATCTGGGCCAAATCGAATCCGGCTGACCTGTTTGGGGCCAGTCCGACTGCGTTGGCGTTCGACCGGAGTGGGCGTCGATTGTTTGTTTGCAATGGCGGGATGAACGCGGTTGCGGTGATTGATTTCAAGCCGCGCAAGTCGCGGTTGCTTGGTTATGCGCCTGTCGGCTGGTTCCCGGGAGCGATTGTTTACGATCACCGTCGAGATGCTCTTTATGTGGCGAACATCAAAGGCATCAGCGGCGGGCGGCGCAACGCGAAGACGGGTCGAATCGAGTACAACTCGCATCAATACCATGGGTCGCTTTCGTTGTTTCCAGTGCCAGGCGCTCGGGCGCTCGAGGCGCACACGGCCACGGTGCTTCACAACTGCCGCGCACCGATGATTGCGGCGTCGCGGTTGCCTGCTCGCCCGGGCCAACCCCCGCGCCCGGTTCCGGAGCGTGTTGGCGAGCCGAGCGTTTTCAAGCACGTCGTCTATATCATCAAAGAGAACCGCACATACGATCAGGTTCTTGGGGATGTGAAGGAAGCGAATGGCGATCCTGACCTGTGCGTGTTTGGGGAGGAAGTGACTCCGAACCAGCACAAGATGGTGAGGGAATTCGTGCTATTGGACAATACATATTGCTCGGGGATTCTCAGCGCTGATGGACATCAGTGGACTGACACCGGTTATGCGACGGATTACATGGAGCGTTCCTTTGCCGGGTTCCCGCGGAGTTACCCTGACGGAATGGAAGACGACGACGTTGATGCGCTGGCTTATGCGCCTTCCGGGTTTATTTGGGATAATGCGATCGCGCATGGCAAAACGCTCCGAGATTATGGTGAGTTCGCGATTACCGAAGCTTCATGGAAGGACAAGAACCGGCGAGGTTCTCCAAAGTTTCTTGATTACTACAACGATTTCATCAACAAGACCGGGCTGATAAACATCAGCAGCCGCCCGGCCATTGAATCGCTTCGGCCCTATCTCTGCACGAACACTGTCGGATGGGACATGGCCATTCCGGATGTCTTCCGGGCTGCAAAGTTCATCGAGGAACTGCGCGAATTCGAGCGAAAGGGCGAGTTCCCGAACCTCGTGATAATTTGCCTGCCGAACGATCACACGTCAGGGACTGCGGCAGGCAAACCCACACCTGCAGCGCAGGTTGCGGACAACGATCTTGCGTTCGGACAGATCGTCGAGGCGATAAGCCACAGCAAGTTCTGGAAAGAAACATGCATATTTGCGATCGAGGACGACCCGCAGGCAGGCTGGGACCACGTGAGCGGGTATCGCACGACAGCTTACGTGATCAGCCCCTATACGCGCCGCGGTACAGTGATCAGCACCCAATACAACCAGACCAGCATTCTTCGCACGATCGAGCTCATCCTCGGCCTGCCGCCGATGAACATCATGGACGCCAGTGCGACGCCGATGACCGATTGTTTTACGGACACGCCTGATTTCACCCCGTTCGTGGCCGTGCCCAACCGCATTCCGCTGGACCAGATGAATCCGGATCCGAAACAGGTCTCGAATTCTTTCATGCGCAGGCTGGCAAAGGCGTCGGAAAAACTGCCGCTCGAAAAGGTCGATCAATGCCCTGAGGACCTTTTGAACAGAATCATTTGGCATGCGATGAAAGGCCCGGACGTTGCTTATCCGGTGTGGGCTGTACACGCCAGTCTGGAAGATGACGATTGATCGTTTCGAGCGCGCATTGGTTTTTTTGTTGTGAAATTGAGGTATTGGTGGGAACGAGTTTTTTGTGGGGCCGCGCTGATTGCGTTCGTGGCGGTCATCAGAGCCGATGCAGGTGCCAGGGTTGCTGAAACCGAAGCCGGCTCAGCGAACAAACCAGTCCCCTTGGTTCGCGCTCACGCTCACAACGATTATGAACACGCACGACCGTTGCTGGATGCTCTTGACTGCGGGTTCTGCAGCTTCGAGGCAGATATTCATCTTGTCGATGGCGAGCTGCTTGTGGCGCATGACCGCATCCGCGTTCGGCCGGATAGGACGTTGACCGCGCTGTATCTCGAGCCGCTTCGACGTCGGATACTCGGGAATGGTGGGCGCGTTTACCGCGGCGGCCCGGTTTGCACCTTGTTAATTGATATAAAGTCCGAAGGCGAACCGACCTACGAGGTTTTGCACAAGCAACTGGCCCGTTTTTCCGACGTTCTGAGCGTGTTCACCGATGGCAGGATTGTCACCAATGCTTTGATCGTGCTCGTTAGCGGGAATTGCCCGCGCGAAACAATGGCTGCACAACCGCTCAGATACGCCGCATGCGACGGTCGCAAGCCGGATTTGGATTCAGATGTGCCCGTCGGTCTTGTTCCACTCGTGAGCGAGCGTTGGGGCAGCTTGTTCAAATGGCGCGGCACAGGGCCTATGCCTGAATCGGAACACGAGTTGCTCCGTGCGCTGGTTGACAAGGCGCACGCGCGGGGACGGCGGATACGGTTTTGGGGCACGCCGGACACACCGGAATTCTGGCGCGTGATTTATGATGCAGGAGTGGATTTGTTAAATGCCGACAAGCTCACCGTGCTTCGCGATTTTCTCCTGTCAGAAGGGCGCGCGGTTTTATCTGACCCGGAAATCTCGCCGGCCAACACCCCGGGAACACAAATACGTTAAAGCCGGTGAGATTCGGCTCAGCGCGGCGCAGCCGCAGCCGAAGGATCGCGGCGAGATAAACGCGTTTGTTCCAGACTTGGCACTTCGCCGCGCCGCGCTGAAAGGGGCGACTTCGTCGCCAAATGGGGAAATGCGAGTGAGATCAGCGGCCGAACAATTCGAAGGCAAAAGTCTCGAACCACGTGCCAACCTGTGATTTCGGCGCAGATTATCCTATATCATACTCCAAAGACCGCCGTGTTGTAATCGCACTGATTGCTGCCAGAGAAGCGGATACTGACAAATTGACTAAACTCGCAGTCCGAAAATCTTCGCAAAAATGATCGATTTTTCAATATAGGTATTCAGGGACCTGCTTTTCTCTGACCTTCATCCCAGGCGTTGCCTTGCGAGTGCGCCCGGTGTGCGGACGTTTCCTGTTCGGACGGTCAATCTTTGTGAGTCCATATAATCGAGCAGGGGGACGGCGTATTTGCGGCTTACGCCGAGGGCGTCGCGGAATTGCATGGTGGTAAACGACGGCGCGTGCGCGAACAATTGAAGTACCACTGCTTGCGCAGCGGCGATCGCATCAGAGTGAAAGACAAGCTCTTTGTCTGGCTGTACGGCTTTGCCCTGCTCGATCAGCAGTTTGATTGCTGAATCAACAACGTTCTGCGGAAGACCAAGCGCTTTCGCCATCTCAGGCTTGCTTGGCGGAGAGAATCGGGCGCCGCGCAGCAGAGATTCGACCTGCTGTACAGCCAATTCCTCTTGTGATGACACTGAAACGCGCCAGCCTGAAATTGCGACGAGGTCGCCTCGGCGTTCGAGCTCGCCTTCCCGGGTCACGATTTCGATTGCCATGCTCAAGACATCTTTATCCTCAGCAAGTCTTGCAGCCAGGAAAGCTGAATGGCCGGGTGACGCAGCGGCGTTTCCCTGGTTTTGGGCTTGTTTATCCTGTGCTCCGGGAGATTCGAGAACGGTGTCCAGGGCCTCTCCTATTTCGCGTGGGTGAAAGCCAAAACGCTTTGGATTCGTGGTGTGCAACATCCGCACTGCCGATATAACAAGGTCGGCCAGGGCCTCGACTGAGTCGATGTGCACGAATTGGCCGTTTGAATTTTGAACCGCGCGCCCGGTTGCGATGAGCGCGTGCAGGTCTGGCAGCATTTCTGTTCCGGATCGAAACGAAAGTCGTGCCCACTCAGAGAATGTCAGAGGGCGGTCGCTTTCCCGGAGCAGTTGCTCGATCCAATGGCGCGGCTGATCGATGACCGCGGCGCGCATACGCAGATTCGAGATTGTCCATGGGCGACGACGGCGGAGTTTAACGTTGCTATTGCCCAGGACCCGGCCTCCGCCGATGGTTGTGAGCCGGCCCTGTTCGCTGCCGGGCAACGAGGCTCTGACGACGAATCGGTCGCCGGGCAGGAGACCGAGCGGTTCTGAGATGCGCAACTGAATCATCTGGGACTGTCCGCCGACCATGCGGTCGGTTTCCAGAAACGCGAGTTTTGCCATGACCGATGCGGTTCCGATGTGAAGATGGACTTCGGTGTTGTCCCTGAGTTCGCCTGTGACATTGGGGAGAAGTTTGAATTCGGCTTCGGCCATCAGCACGGGCAAAAGCGCGTCGGAGCAGGTCACCACCATTCCGCGTTTCAGCGTGGTGTGTTCGAACTCCGGAACGTTCATTGCGACGCATTCACCGGCGCGGCCTTCCGAGGCATCTTGACCGTACACTTCGAGGCGCCGAACGCGGCCTTTTATGTTTTCGGGCACAAGGAACAACTGGTCGCCGGGTTTGACATTGCCGCTGGAGGGGATGCCTGTAACCACTGTGCCGAAGCCCTTGATGGTGAAAGCGTCTGCGATCCATGTGCGAAACAATCCCGTGCACGGGCGGGAATCGCAGGCATCGATCTCCGCCGCAAGAGCGTCGTAAAATGCGTCGAAACCTTCGCCTGTGACATTGGACAGGGGGCAGATTTGTGCGGATTCGAGGAAAGTGCCTGTGAGGAATGTTCTCAATGAACTGAGCACTTCATCGCGCCGGGAGGGTTCAACGAGATCGATTTTTGTCAATGCGACCAACCCGCGCCGGACGCCCATCAATGTCAGGATGTCCAAATGCTCACGTGTCTGCGGCATGATGCCATCGTCGGCGGCGACGACGAGGATTACGATGTCGATGCCGTGGGCGCCTGCAACCATGTGCCGGATGAAATCAACATGGCCGGGCACATCGACTATTCCGATGACACGGTTATCGGGCAAACGGCACGGTGCAAAGCCGAGGTCAAGAGTCAGCCCGCGCGCTTTTTCTTCTGCCAAAGTGTCTGTGTCACATCCGGTCAGCAGCTTGACAAGTGCTGTCTTGCCGTGATCCACGTGCCCGGCTGTGCCGAGCATGATGTTTTTACTGCCTGCCATGGACCGGATCTAACGGTTATGAATTCTTGAGTATCGTCGGTGTTCTGTTAACAAGGTTTCTCAGGTGCAACTTGCGAGTGGCGTATCAATTGCGTTTGCCACTCGACGCAGCGCTTGTGCGATAGTGTCAATCTGGGCGTCGGCAACTGTTCGCATGTCCATGCAAACACGATCCTGTTCGATGCGGGTGAAAATGCACGCGTCATCGAGGCGCAAGCGTTTGGCGAGCTCGGAAGCGCTCAGCCCCTCCATTTCCACTGTCACAACCACGCTTGGTATTGCCTGGGTTGGGAGCGATCCGCTGCCGAGGTAGGACACACCATTCTCGATTCTTGCGAGCAGCTTTGGGGCGAGCGGCTGGATCAGTTCCAGAATCCGTCGGGCGCGCGTTTGCAAAGTCTCCGTTGGGGTGGTGAGCATGCTGTATGTCGGGTGCGAGCTGGCCAATTGATCCGGCCTTCTGAACAACTGCAACGTGCGTTCGAGCACCATGAGGCAGGTTTTGTCCACTCGAACGGCCCGCATCAACGGGTGTTTTCGGATGATGTTGATGACGTCTTTTCGGCCGATGATGATTCCAGCCTGAGCAGCGCCCATCAATTTGTCGCCACTGCTGAGGACAAGGTCCGCGCCGGTCTTGATCGATTCGCTCATTGTTGGTTCGTGGGGCATTCCGAACCGTTCGAGTGGTACAAGCGCGCCTGCCCCGAGGTCGTCGATCAACAGCAGATTGTGTTCGTGCGCGAGCTTTGCAAGGTCAGGCAACGAAGGCTCGCTTGTGAATCCGACTATCCGGTAGTTGCTGGGATGCACGCGCATGATTGCGACCGTGTTCGGCGTGATTGCACGCGCGTAATCTTTCAAATGAGTACGGTTTGTGGCGCCGACCTCGACAAGCCGGGCACCGCTTTGGGCCATTACTTCCGGAAGCCGAAATGAACCGCCGATTTCGATCAGTTGGCCGCGGGACACGATGACTTCTTTGCCTGTGGCGGTTGCAGCAAGGACCAGCAGGGTTGCAGCGGCGTTGTTATTCACCACTGTGGCAGCTTCGGCACCGGTCAGTTCAATCAACAGACTTTCGACGAGCTCGTCGCGTTCGATTCGCTCGCCTGTTTCGCGGTCGATGGCCAGAGTGCAGTAACCCTTAAGTTCGTCCACGATCGAATCCACGACCTGTGCAGGGAATACGGCTCGCCCAAGCCCGGTATGGAGGATAATGCCAGTGGCGTTGACGGCTGATCTGACCCGGGGTGCGACACGCTCTTGCATGAGTTTGGTGGCGCGCGCCAGTACTGAATCAACGCTGGCGTGGATTGGTCCGCAACGCCCGGCACGATTGCTCAGAATTGAAGACCGAATTTCGGCAACCGCCTGGCGGAGACAGTCGGCGACCAGAGATTGCGGTTGTTCAGCCAACCAGCGTGTGGCGACGCTTGTTTTGAGCAATTCGGTTATCGACGGGATTCGGGCTAACAATTCATATTTTACATCTTCGCCCATATGATCGACTCGGGGGATCTGAAATCGCCGGCTTCTCCAATTATCATTCTGCTCGGGCTATTATGCCGATTACGGTGTTCGCGGTCAATGGCGCGGTTTACGGTTGCGTGTGTGAAGGACGAATGAATAGCGTCAAATGGATTTTATCAAATAGGTATGGCAGCATGCGTTGTTCGGTTGCGGCTGCGCCGCGCTGCGCCGCATGCGGGTTGGCCTTTTTTTTTGTACCAATGTCAATGGCGTTTCAAAAATGAGAAACAGGCGAAATTTTCTGAAGCAAGCCGGTGTGGGTGGTATTTCTCTGGCCGCATGGCCGTGGGTTGCCAGAACCGAAGAGCAATCGATTGCATCACAGACGCCGGACTTTCTGAGTTTCAGCACGGCGCCGTCTTTGCAAAATCCGTCGGCGACAGGTGTTACTGTTGCCGTGGGCGTCAACAAGCCGTGCACAGCATGGGTTGAGTACGGGGAGACCGAGCAACTTGGCCGGGTGGCAACAGGATCGCGCCACGGGTTGAAACCGTACGACGCGCGGGCGCATCATGTTCGCATTGAGGGGCTACGTCCGGGGCAGCATTGTTTTTATCGGGTCCATGCATGTGCCGTCGAATTCAAAAGCGCCTATGACATACGGCGTGGCGAGACCGTGACGTCGGACATTCACAGCTTTCGGACGTTTGACCCGGCAGCCAAAGAAACGCGATTTGTTGTTTGGAATGACACTCACGAAAACGCCGAGACAATGGCGAAGTTGATGATTCACACAGCAAAGCATTCCGCAGATTTTCATGTCTGGAATGGCGATGTCACAAACGACAACTACACCGAAGACAAAATGGTTGAGCATTACCTTGGCGCCGGCGGACAGCCGTTCGCGCGTGAAACACCTTTGTTGTTTGTCCGCGGCAACCATGACACCCGCGGTCCTGCTGCGCGGGCGTTGCCCCGGTATCAGGAAACACCCAACGGACGGTTCTATTACGGGTTCAGGCACGGACCGGTCGCAGGCGTCGTGCTGGACTCGGGCGAAGACAAGCCCGACAGCACGAAGGTGTATGCCGGGTTGGGCGATTTCATTGCATATCACGAGGAACAGACTGCGTGGCTCCGACGTGAGCTCGAACAACCATATCTGCGCGATGCCCGGTTCAGGGTCGCTTTTTGTCATATTCCGTTGTGGTGGTCTGACAAACGATATCCCGAAGACCAGACCGATCCGCGGTTTCGATGGCATGAGTTGTTGGCAGACGCTCATTTTTGCATGGTGATTCCGGACATACGCACAGCACAGGCGTTTTCCCGCCGAACGACCACAGACCTTACGCGCAAATTATTGGCGGTGGGCCGAAGCCGGAAAATGCCACGTTGATCTGCGGTGTTGCGACATCAGAAAAACTCGCCATCAGCGTGCTGAACACCGAAGGCGTCGAGCTGAACTGGTACGGAACATTTGCACCGGATTGATGCGACCGGGCCGCCTGTATAGTTACACTTAGCCCGCATATTTCCCAGCCCGGCGTAGCCGGAACCAAAGTTCCCTGACGCGCAAAGACGCGGTGCTTCCCCCCGCCGTTGATCAGAAAGCTCGGCGCCGCCGGGCTGGGAAATATCTGAGGCGACTTCGTCG
>Ga0315298_1000198_pt1 | contig 121451 bp, 125 predicted proteins | sample WHS_1_MG_FD_203077 | JGI IMG/M metagenome (GOLD analysis project Ga0315298, IMG submission 203077) | Extremophilic microbial mat communities from Washburn Hot Springs, YNP, Wyoming, USA - WHS_1_MG | ecosystem: Environmental > Aquatic > Thermal springs > Hot (42-90C) | place: USA: Wyoming...
GAAGCGGATGATGTACTCCCCACCTCCACCCCGGGAGGCGATCTCCTCATATTCTTCCTCTCCTGGACCCAATTTCAAAATTCCGTGCTCCACCGCCGCCCCCACATACTGAAAGAACCAGTCCGCCCGGCTTATCCCTCTCAGGGAATCGTCCCTCTCCCTGATGAAAATTGTTTCCCATTCGCTTTTTTACCCAATTTTAAATAATCTTTCAGGAAAAACGATTCCGGGGAGGGGCCTCGCTTCCCCAATTTTTCTCCTCTTTCTAAGGCCTCACCGCCAGGTGCTCGGCGTTTTCCAGAAGAAAAGTTAACTGGTGGGTCTTGGGATCGAAGAGGTAGTAATTGCTTGCCCCGCTGGAGTGCTCACCTTTGTGCTCGATGATTAATTCCCCCGAGGGAAGGAAACCTGCGGGAGCGGAGGGATTGTAATTATCGATGATGTAAGGCCCTCCCGGAATTTCGTCCCACCAAGAAACTTCCCCCCATCCCAGGTTCAAAGCAAATGTCCCTTCCGAGCAACTCCCGGCAATCCAGCCTCTATCCGGTGACCACACCAGGTCGAAGGCCTGACCGGGAAAAGCGTAAACCTCCGGGGGCATGGCGGGAGCGTTCACATCGAAAATTTCAATTCCCTGGAAAGTGTTCACTGCCAGACTCCCCCCATCGGGGCTCCAGGTGAATCCTCCCTGAACGTCATTGATTTCCATCTGGACCCCTTTCTGGTCCAGGACCAGAACTGAGATTCCTTCGTCCCCGTAAGTCAGCCAGGCCTGGTGAAATCCATCCGGGGAAAAAGTCCCATAGATTACTTCCCCCTCCTCTCCCAGGAGGGCTGTATCCTGTTCTTCCACCATCACCAGCCACAGGGTCCCGGAAACGTCCGAAGTGGGCTCATCATAGAGAATATAAGCATCCCCTGGAGACCAGGAAAGGGCTTTTAATCCCCCGTAAGCTTTGTCCCTTGAAAGAAGGGAAGTGGAAGCCCGGGTTGCGATAATTTGATACTCCAGGTTCAGCCGGAAGAAGTCAAAATTCAATCTCTGGATGCGGTAGTAAGCGATTTTTAACCCGTTGGGAGACCAGGCCAGGGGCCCGGAGATCTCTTCCCCGGTGACATTTCCCCCCGCAAGGATCATCTGGGAACCCGGGGAATTTCCCGAAACCTCCTGCATGATTAAGCGCCCGTTTTGAACGTAGGCCACAGTCGGGCCGGAAAAAGTTCCTCTCCTGATCACCACTTCCTGAGACCCCCGGACCCACGAAACCGAGCACCCCAGGTTCTCCCCCACAAAACGCAGAGGCACCCAGGTGCGGTTATTTCTCAAAAAGGGTGCCACGTCCATGGTCTGGGGTTTTCCATTAGCAAGGAGGGAATTCGATCCAATGGTCAGAATTAGTTTTGTTTCCCCCATGCTGATGGTCACCTGCTGTTTCTCCTGGTTCCATCCTACCTCTGCTCCCAGGGCTTCGGAGACGAAACGCACGGGCACCTAGGTGCGGTTGTCTTCGATGAAAGGAGCAACATCCATTATTGAACTTACCTGGCCGTTGGCCCAAAGCTCCTGTGAGCCGATTTTAATAAGAAGGACTTCCCCGGTGGGGTTTTTGTCAATTGAGAACACAGCCGAAGGTGAGTTGAAGGAAAGAAGAAAAAGAAAAAGAAATACCATTAAAACTCCGGGGTCAGGTCTTGCAATCACGCATGGCTTTTTTCCCAGACTGGGACTTGAAAATCCGGCGCCTGTGTGGCTCTCCAATCCTGGTTTTTCCATCGCACCTCCCTGATAAAAAAATAGGGACAGTCCCCATTTTTCGAGGCTGGTGCCGAAGGGGGGAGTCGAACCCCCACTGGGATTCCCCAACTACGCCCTGAACGTAGCGCGTCTGCCAATTCCGCCACTTCGGCCCTTCTGGCTTTTTATTTTAATAAAACTGAGGGAATTTTTAAAGAGCGCGAATAAGAAGTTTTTCTTTATAATCCAGTTTTTTAATCCAGCTCTTTTTCTCAAATCCCTACCCTAGGAGATAAGATTTGCTCTTCAGAATTGAATCTTGAAGATAAAATGACGAAGGTAGAAAATCCCCCAATTTCTGCTATAAAAAATCCGGGAAATGCCTCGTGCTTAGAACCTCCATGCTCAGAACTCTCTTCACCCTTAAACTCCCACCCTCAGACCTCCCTGGCATAAACCCCCGCCTCAACCTCCGGCCCGGCATAAACTCCCGCTCTTAGGCCTCTCTCGCGCAAACTCCCCAGCTCCAAACTCCCTCTGACTGCCAACAACCACCCCCAGACCTCCCTGGCATAAACCCCTCAGCTCTCAAATTCCGGCTCTCAAATTCCCCGCCTCCACCTCCCGCTCTCAGAACCCTGTATACTTAAGACTTTCTCCGCTTAAAACTCCCGGAGTTCAAACTCCGGCACTCCAAACTCTCTCTGACTTCAAACTACCACCTTCAGACCTTCCTCGCATAACCTCCCACACCTTCAGAACGCTTCTGCTCAGAACTTCCTCCACCCTCAACCTCGGCCCCTCAAACCTCTCCTCCATAAACTCCCTCAGCCTTCAAATTCCCGCCCTCAACCTCCAGCCCGGTATACCCTCCCGCTATCAAATTCCACGCCCTCAGCCTTCAAACTCCCACCCTCAACCTCGGCCCCTCAAACCTCTCCTCCATAAACTCACTCAGCCTTAAAATTCCGTCGCTCAAATTCACGCCTTCAACCCCCCGCCCGGCATAACCTCCCGTCCTCAACCTCCAGCCCGGCATACCCTCCCGCTCTCAAATTCCTCGCCCTCAGCCTTCAAATTCCCCGCCTCCACCTCCGGCGCCCCAAACTTCCGCTCTCAAACTCCCGCCCTCAACCTCCGGCCCGACATAAACCCCGGCCCGACATAACCCCCTGCCTTCAAAACCCTCCCGCACAACCCCCTGTCCTCAAAATTTTCATATTCCCCCTCCAGCTCTATGAAAAATTATTTTTATAAAAGCCCTCTTGCTACTTGTAAAAAATTTTCCTCTGATAAACAATATGTTGTGTAGGAATTTTTAAATAATACAACAAATTGTGTTTTGAGGAGGAATCATGGAAAAGGTCCAGCTGAATTTAACCCAGAACGCCAGAATCGTTCTGGAAAAAAGATACCTGAAAAAGGACTTAGAGGGCAAGCCCCTTGAGACCGCGGAGGAAATGTTCTGGAGGGTGGCTGCGGACATCGCCTCCGCTGATCTCCTCTATGACTCTCAAGCTGACCTCGAACCCCTTGCCCTTTCTTTCTACAACCTCATGGCTTCCCTGGATTTTCTCCCCAATTCCCCCACGCTGATGAACGCCGGAAGAGAGCTTCAACAGCTTTCCGCCTGTTTCGTTCTCCCTGTGGAGGACGATCTGACCTCCATTTTTGAGTCCATAAAAAACACGGCTTTAATCCAGCAATCAGGAGGGGGAACGGGTTTCTCCTTCTCCCGTCTGCGTCCCAAAAACGATGTAGTCCGGAGCACAGGAGGGGTAGCCTCCGGACCGGTTTCCTTTATGCGGGTCTTCAACATGGCCACGGAAGTTATCAAGCAGGGAGGGACCAGGCGGGGAGCCAATATGGGTATTCTGCACGTCTCCCACCCTGACATCGAGGAGTTCATCAACTGCAAGAACGATCCCCGGGAGTTCACGAACTTTAATATCTCCGTGGCCTTGACCGAGGATTTCATGCGTAAAGTGGAGGAGGACGGTGAACATCAGCTGATCAATCCCCGCACAGGCCAGGTAGTGCGCACAGTCTCCGCCCGAGCGCTGTTTGACCAAATTGTGGAGAATGCCTGGCGCTCAGGGGAACCCGGGATTATCTTTCTGGACCGCATCAACAGGGATAACCCCACCCCCTCTCTGGGCCAGATCGAGAGCACCAATCCCTGTGGAGAGCAGCCTCTCCTTCCTTATGAAGCCTGCAATTTGGGTTCAATAAACCTCTCTCACATGGTATCTGAGGAGGAACCTCCCCGGATAGACTGGGAAAAGTTGAAAAAGACCGTTCACCTCGCCGTGCATTTTTTGGACAACGTCATTGATCGCAGCCGTTTTCCCATTCCCAGGATTACGGAGACCGTAAAGGGCAATCGCAAAATTGGGCTGGGAGTGATGGGCTGGGCCGATATGCTGATTAAACTGGGAATCCCCTACGATTCCGAAGAGGCCCTTAAGCTGGCAGAGGAGGTTATGGAATTCATCAATCGTGAAGGGAAGGAAGCCTCCCAGGAACTGGCAGCTAAAAGAGGGGTCTTCCCCAACTTTGAGAAGTCCATCTATAACCGCCCCGGCGCACCTCGCTTGCGTAACGCTACTGTGACCACCATTGCTCCCACCGGAACCCTTTCCATCATCGCCGGTTGCTCTTCCGGCATCGAGCCCCTTTTTGCTCTGATTTACGAGCGTCATGTCCTGGACAAGACCAGGCTCTTGGAGGTCAACCCCTCCTTTGAGAAAGTTGCCCAGAAGATGGGCTTTTACTCGCCGGAGCTGATAGAGAGGATAGCCCAACGCGGCTCCATCCGGGGGATGGAGGAAATCCCTCAGGAAGTTCAGCGCATCTTTCCCACAGCCTACGACGTTACCCCTGAGTATCATGTCCGCATGCAGGCTGCCTTCCAGAGGCACACCGACAACGCCGTTTCCAAAACCGTGAATTTTCCCCAGCAGGCAACGGTTGAAGACGTGCGCAGGGTCTATATCCTGGCTTATAAGGAAGGCTGCAAGGGGGTAACCATTTACCGCGACAAGAGCCGGGAAGAGCAGGTGCTTTCCCTCCCCGAGAAGAAGGAAGAAAAGGGAGAGCTGACCTGGGAGGAACTTTCCCGTGCCCGCCATCTCATGGCTCGTGCCCGTCCCAAAATTACTAAGGGAACTACAGAGCGCGTGGAAACCCCCAGGGGGAGGATTTACGTCACCGTGAACGAGGATGAGCAGGGAATCTGTGAAGTTTTCGTGGAATCCAGAGACCAGGAAGCGGACGGGCTTTCCCGCTTAATCTCCCTGGCCCTGAGAGCAGGAGTAAGCCCTGTGGAGATCATCGAACAGCTCTGGAGGGTGGAATCCCGCGAAGCTGTTTTCGATATTTCCGAGGACGGAACCAGGGTCCTCGTGCGTTCCATCGCCCAGGGGGTGGCCCTGGCCATGGGCAGAAGGATCTGGGGCCCTTCCTATCGCGGCCCCTACGCCGCACACGAAACCTCTCTTTTCCCCTCCCCCAAAGTGGAGGAAAATAGTTCCAAAAGGTTGATGGGCGGAGTCTGTCCGGAGTGCGGGGGCATTCTGGAATATTCCGAGGGGTGTCTGGTCTGTCGCAATTGCGGTTATTCCAAATGTGGATGAGGAGGTTAAGATGAACACTGAAGAATTGATGCAAATTGCCCTGGATCTTGTGGGAATGAAGGAGATTCCTCCGGATTCCGGAATTCACGTAAAGGGAGAGGGGATCGAGCGCCTGCTCTTTTCCGTTGATGTTTCCTCTGCGGAGCTTCTCTTTGCCCGGATGAACGGATTCCACTGCGTGATCGGTCATCACCCCCGAGGTTTGGCACAGGCTTCCTACTACGGCATTTTGGAGAAGCAGAGCGAACTGCTTCAGGTTTTGGGAGTGCCAGAGGAAGAAGCTCGCCAGGCCACCAGACCCCTGCGGGAGTCCTTCTTCCTCAGCTCTCACCGCGCCAACTGGGAGGATCCGCTCCTTCTGGCCAAAGCCCTGAAAATGCCTTTTCTCAACATCCACAATCCTCTGGACGAGTTAGGCCGACGCCTCTTAGAAAACAAGATCAAGGAAAGGGAGCGCCCGGGCTGGAAAATAAAGGACCTGATTTCCGCCCTCTTAGAGTTTCCTGAGATCCAGAGGGCTCCCAATCCTCCTTTTCTGGCCATGGGAGAGCCTGAAGCTCCCTGCGGGAGGATAGCCGTATTTCACGGTACGGGTACCAACGGGGGTTACGGTGCGGCCAGAGCCCTTTTTCAAAACGGCTACGATACCGTGCTCTACATTCACATTGACTATCAGGATTTAGCCAGGCTCAGGATGGAATTCCCGCAGAAGAACCTGGTCATCTCCGGACACATCGCCTCAGACATGATCGGGATCAACCCCTATTTAAAGGAGCTGGAACGCCGGGGAATAGAGGTTCTGAAGCTCAGCGAACTTTGAGCTCTAAATTGAAAATTGCCTGACTTTGCGCTCCGGTTTTGACTTGACCACAAGCTTGAGCTGGTTTAATCTTCTTTCTGGAGGATAGGACTGCAACATGCCCCATTATCAAGCTGGGAAACTTTCTAACGAGGACCTGGAGCGATTGGTTTTTCCTCACCTGGGACGAAAAAGGGAGGACGTTCTTCTCCATGCCTCCCTGGGCGAGGACACCGCTGTGGTGGATCTGGGAGGTGAGCTCTGTGTCCTTTCTACCGATCCCATCACCGGGACCTCTAAGGAGATCGGCTGGCTTGCCGTCCACATTTCCATGAACGACATTGCGGCCTCAGGGGCTGAGCCTCTGGGAGTTCTTTTGACTGTGCTTCTTCCCCCCGATTTTTCCCTCTACGAACTGGAAAACCTGATGAGGGAAGCCTCAAAGGCAGCCTCTTCCTTGGGAATCGAGATTTTGGGCGGGCACACGGAGTTCACCCCATACCTTCCCCAACCCATAATTGTGGGCACAGCGGTGGGCAAAGCGCCCAAAAATGGTTTTCTTTCTACCAGGGGAGCGCTTCCCGGGGACTTTCTCTACGTGAGCAAGGCCTTGGCTCTGGAGGGAACGGCCATTTTGGCCCGGGAATTCCAGGACGAGCTCATCCCCATTTTGGGAGAGGAGATCGTGCAGAGGGGGGCTTCCTTTCTCCAGGAGATTTCCGTGATGAAGGAGGGAATTCTGGCCAGAAAAGCGGGAGCCCATGCTCTCCACGACATCACAGAGGGAGGGGTGATTGCCGGAGCATGGGAGATGATGAAAGCATCCGGAGTAGGGGTGGTGCTGGATGCTGAGTCCTTTCCCCTGAGACCGGAAACAGTTCTGATCTGTAATTCTCTGGAAGCGGACCCCCTTTATCTTCTCTCTTCTGGAGCGATGCTCATCGCTTGCCCCGGGGAAAAAGACCTTCCCCGTATTTTCGTTCAGGAGGGAATCGAGCTCACCAAAATTGGAGAGTTCATCCCTGAAAAAGGCCTGTTTCTCAGGAAGAATGGCAAAGAGGAGGAGCTTTCCCCGGAGATTCACGAGGAGCTTTGGAGAATTCTGCAAAGGAGGAAGAGATGAGGAAGGTCCTCCTTATTCCCCTGTTCTGTCTCCTCTTCCTTTTTTTGACCCTGGGGCACGTGGAGGCCAAGGATTATGTCTGGACTAATGTCCGCGTGGACCTCACCCTGGAAAAGGACGGAACTATCCTGGTAGAGGAAACGCGCTCCCTGAGGTTCTGGGGAAACTACCATTACGCCTATTTAGACCTTCAAAAGAACAAAATTTCCGGAATTGATGAGGTCTCGGTCTGGGAAGAAAACTTGAATTACAGGGAAGAAGATAGCGGTCGTCCCGGCACTTTTCAGGTCATAGACTCCCCTGATTTAGTGAGCATTTATTGGTATTACGATTATGCCGATACCGAGCGCACCTTCCATCTCAGGTACCGGATTTTGGGAGCTCCTCAGCTGGGGACCATCTCCTTTTATTCCGACTTTGACCAATTCTATTTCAAGGCTATCGGGGCGGACCACGATAAACCCATGCAAGTAGCAGAGGTCTACATCCACATTCCTCCAGGAGCTAAAAAGGAGGACCTGCATCTCTGGGGATACGGCCCTGATCCAGGAACAGGGACTGTGGAGGTGCTGGACGAGCACACGGCTTACCTTAAAGCCGCTCCTCTTCCCCCTGATGTGGGCATTGAGTGTCGCCTGCTTTTCCCTGTGGGGCTGATCGAGAAACCGGATACAGTTTCCCGCAACCCTGGCTCCATTTTGGCCCAGGTCCAGGCAGAGCAGGCGCAGGTGGAACAAAGGGCCAGGCTGGCCCGCTTGCTCCAGGATATCGAATATATTGTGGCTCTCGCTCTGGCCATCCTCCTTCCCATTTTCCTCTTTGTCCTCTGGTACTTTAAGGGTAGGGAGTACCGTTACCCTGCGGGGACGGCCATGATTTCCGGTCCTCCCTCCGGGCTGGCCCCTGCCGGGGTGGAGGCCCTCTGGAATCAGGGAGTGAGCGTCAAGGGCATCGTGGCTACCCTCTTCCATCTGGCCCATCGGGGATTCCTGGAAATCAGGGAGGAGGGAAAAGATTTTCTCTTGACTTTGAAGCAAAACCCGGGCGATCTCCAGCCTTTCGAGAAGTCCCTTCTTTCCCTCTTCTTTCCCGGTTCTGGCAGGAAAGAGGAAAGAACGGTTCGGCTTTCCTCTCTGAAGAGAAAGCTGGGAGATCATCTGGGGCTTTTGCAAAGGAAGGTCTGGGATTACCTTGAGCCCTTCCACTTTTTCGAAGGGGACCCACAAAAGATCAGAGGCCACTATCTCCTCATTTCTTCCCTTCTTTTCTTTGGAGGGCTGGCCCTTTTTTTCTGGGCTCAAGTCATCATTCTGGGTCTTTCCCTGATCTGGTGTTCTTTTTTCGTCTTCCTTTTTGGGATGATCATGCCTCGGCGCTCTGTGACCGGAGCCCGAGAAGCTGCAGCCTGGAGGGCCTTTCGGCTCTATATGGAAGAGCTAATGCGCCGTCCTCAGCTGGCTCAGCCTACCCAGGTCTTTTCTGAATATCTGCCCTACGCTATAGTGTTCGGAATCTCAAAAAAGTGGACTCGGGCTCTGAGCGCCAAAGCCGGATTCCAATCCCCTGATTGGTGGTATGGAGGTGGGGTAACTGCTTATGCGGCGTCCTCAGGCGCCTCCTTCAGCCGCGCTTTTTCCAGCGCAATCTCCGACTTCTATTCCCGGGTTTCCAGTTCCTTCTCCACTTCCTCTTCCGGGAACGGAGGGGGCTTTTCCGGCGGCGGTGGGGGAGGAGGGGGCGGAGGAGGAAGCGGTGCGGGTTAAGATTGCCGCTTTTCTGGCATTCTTTCTGGGTCTGGTGCTTTTGATTTTCAGCTCCCTGGGAATTATCCTTAATTGGAGGGGAGATTTTCTCCCCTTTCTTGCCCTGGGGGTCATTCTCCTGGTGGTGGCTTTCTTCTTTTTCCGGGAAAGCGAAAGGGAGCAGAAGGAGATAGAGAAGGAAGAGGAAGAAAAAAAGGGAGGTGATGATTCTCCCGGAATTCAAGCTTAAATTCAGGGTGTAGGCACCTTAGAAAGGAAGTGAAGTCCTTGCGCGAGTTGACGGATCTCGCCTTAACCAGGGCGAAAAATTTGGGATGCACTTATGCGGACATCAGGATCATCAAGCGGGAACACCAGGGAGTCAGCCTCAAGTCCGGAAATGTGGAGTCCATTTCTTCCAGTGAGGATCTGGGTTTTGGTGTGCGCGTGATAAAAAATGGAGCCTGGGGTTTTGCCAGTTCCAGGGTTGTCTCCCCTCAGAAGATTGAGGAGATCACTTCCAGGGCCGTGGAGATTGCCCAAGCCTCGGCTTTGGTCAAGGAAAGGGATGTAGAGCTGGCTCCAGTGGAGCCGGTAGTGGCTAAATTCCAGGCCAACTGCAAAATTGACCCCTTCTCCGTTCCTTTGGAGGAGAAGCTCCAGTTTTTGACTAAAGTGGACGACCGCCTGCGCCGCGTGAAAGGGGTGGCCGTCTCCCGAGCTTTCCTCACCTTCTTCAAGGAGTTCAAAGTTTTTGCCTCCACCGAGGGGTCCTTCATCGAACAGGAGAAGATCGAATCCGGAGGAGGAATGGAAGCTATAGCGGTGGGGGAGGGGGATTTCCAGATCCGCTCTTTCCCCAATTCTATGGGAGGAAATGTGGCCGCTTACGGATACGAGTTCATTCCCACCCTTAAGCTGGAGGAGAACGCCGAGCGCATTGCCAAAGAGGCAGTGGCCCTTTTGACAGCCAGGCCCTGCCCTTCCGGGGAAATGGATATTATCCTGGATTCCTCCCAGTTAGGACTGCAGATCCACGAGTCCTGCGGTCACCCCACAGAACTGGACAGGGTGCTGGGCACCGAGGCCTCATATGCCGGGACCAGCTTCATGACCCCTGACCTTTTGGGGAAATTGCAGTATGGCTCCAGGCATGTGAACATCTACGCTGATGCCACTTGCCCCGGAGGCCTGGGAAGCTTCGCTTACGACGATGAGGGCGCTCCTGCTCAGTGTGTGGATTTGGTAAAAGAGGGTTTATTTGTTGGCTACTTAACCAGCAGGGAAACAGCCAAAGCCCTGGGAATTCCCAATTCCGCCTGCATGAGAGCGGATGGATGGGCGCGGATGCCCATTATCCGGATGACCAACATCAATTTAAAGCCCGGGGACGTCACCCTGGAGGACCTCATCGCCGATACCCAAAAAGGCCTGTATTTGATCACCAACCGGTCCTGGTCCATTGATGACAGACGCCTGAACTTCCAGTTCGGCACGGAGCTGGCCTACGAGATTGAGAACGGTAAGCTGGGCGCCATGGTCAAGAACGCCACTTATACCGGGATGACCCCTCAGTTCTGGAATTCCTGCGACGCTGTCTGCAATAAGGATTACTGGACGCTCTGGGGTTTGACAAACTGCGGCAAAGGCCAACCTTCCCAGGTGATGCACGTGGGACACGGCGCATCTCCTGCGCGGTTCCGAAAAGTTCAGGTAGGGGTGATGAAATGATGACTAAAGATCAAGTGCTGGATATATTGAAAAACGCTCTCCAGGCAAGCGATGGGGATCAGACAGAGGCTGTTTTGCTCACAGAAAACGAGGGGCTTACCAGGTTCGCCAATTCCGTAATTCACCAGAACACCCTGCAGGAGGACGCCACCTTAATTGTGCGCGTAGTGAAAAATAAAAAAATCGGCATTGCCTCCTCCAACATCCTCCTCAAGGAGGAGGTGGAAAAAACGGTAAAAAGGGCCTCTCAGATCGCCTCGCTCTCCCCTCCAAACCAGGAGTTCGTCAGCCTGCCCTCCGGAAAGCCCCTTCCCCAAATTGAGGGCTTTGTGGAGAGGACCGCTAAGACTACCCCTGAAGAAAGGGCCGAGGGGGTGAGGAAGCTCGTGGAAATGGCCAGGCCTCATGGGATAAAGGCCGCCGGGGCTTTCTCCACCAGCGTGCTTCAGGTAGGGGTGGCCAATACCCTGGGAGTGGAGGCCTTTTTTGAAAGCACCTCAGCTTCCTTCTCCACCGTTCTTCTTTCCTCCACCTCTGCCGGTTATGCCGATCGGGAATCAAGGGATGTTTCCTCGATCAACGCTGAAGAAATTGCCGAGGAGGCCATTAAGAGGACCCTGGATGGGCAAAATCCCCGCCAGGCCGAGGTTAAGGAGATGGAGGCCATCCTCCTTCCTTATGCCGTCTCCGAGATGTTTGACTACCTCGCCTATATGGGCCTGGGAGCCACCTCCTTCCAGGAAGGGCGCTCTTTTATGAACGAGGCCCGGGGAAAAAGGGTGGTCTCGGAAAAGATCACCCTCTATGACGATGCTTTGGACCCCAGGGGCTTTTCCATGCCCTTTGACTTTGAGGGCCAGCCCAAAAAGAAGGTCTTCTTCTTCCAGGAAGGGATTGCTAAGGACGTCGTTTATGACTCCTTCACTGCCTTCAAAGAGGGAAAGGAGTCCACTGGCCATGCTCTCCCTCAACCCAACTCCATTGGTCCTTTACCCCTGCATTTGGTTTTGAAGACCGGGGAGGCCAGCGTGGAGGAGATGATTAAGGACACCAGGGACGGGGTCTTGATCACCAGGTTTTGGTACGTGCGAGCCGTGCATCCCAAGCTCACCGTAATCACAGGGATGACCAGAGACGGGACCTTCAAGATAGAAAACGGTAAGATCGTCTATCCCCTTTGCAACATGCGCTTTACGGCCTCCATCCTGGAAACCCTGGCCGGAACAGAAATGGTGGGAAAGGAAGCCAAACTGGAGAGAGGGTTTTTCGGGGGAAATCTGGTCCCCGCTTTGAAGGTAAGGTCCTTTCGCTTCACTGGACAGACCACCTTTTGAGATGGAGGGCTGGTACTGGTTCCTCCTTTGCGGGGCAGGAGTTACTGTTTTGAGCTTCCTCCTCCTCTCCGCCAGGAGAGGAATCGGGATCGCTTATGGGATGCTTTCTGCCTGCACGGGAGCCTTGCTGGGGGGCTACCTGACTTCCCGACTGGGAGGCTATCCTGCCACTCACTGGCTTCCTCTGCTCGTAGCTTGCTTCAATGGGGCCCTTTTTCTCTGGCTGATCCGCCTCTTTACCCCCCGCCGCTACCTTTAAAGGGAAGAGTCCTCCTAAATAATTGAGACCTCTGCTCCTTCGTAACTGACGTTAAGATGGAATATTCGGGCTGTTAATCCGGCTGACTCGAAGGCGTGTTGCATGGCAAGCCCGATGGTTGGCTCGGGCTTGGAGGAAAAAGCAATCAAACCAGGACCTGCACCCGAAAGGGCAACCGCACCGGCCCCAGCTCGGCGCGCAGCTTGCATAGCAGCTTGTGCACCGGGAATCAGGGGAAGGCGATACGGTTGGTGCAAGCTGTCGCTCATGGCCTTTCCCAGCAAATCCAGGTCTCCAGTGCGCAAGGCTTCAGTTACCAGCACCGCACGGCTGATATTGTAAACCGCGTCCTCCCGCTTGACCATTTTTGGCAGGATAGCCCGTGCCTGCTTGGTGGGAAAATCAAAATCGGGAAGGACAAAGGTGACATGGATAGGTGAACGGTTAGCCCGCGCTGGCAGCTTGAGCGATATCACCCGGCCCTCATATACAATGGACGCTACCAATCCTCCCAACATGGCTGGAGAAACATTGTCCGGATGCCCTTCCGTTTCGATGGCCAGTTTAAGGATCTCTTCATCGCTAAAGGGGTTTCCTAACAAAGCGTTTGCTCCCAGCATTCCGGTTAACAGGGCAGCGGAAGAGGAACCAAGTCCGGAGCTGATGGGCACGCGGTTTAAACAGAGTAACTCCATGCCCGGACAGGGTTTTCCCGCTAACTCGAAAATTCGGAGGGCGCTTTCCACGATTTGGTTTTCCGCATTTCTGGGCAATTTATCCTCCCCCTCCCCCCGAATTTGAACCATGATTTTGCCGTCCTGGCGCGGCGTGAAAGTAGTTTCGTTCCACAAATTGAGCGCCAGGCCTAAAGCGTCAAAGCCTGGACCTAAGTTTGCTGTTGTGGCTGGAACTTTGACCAGAATTTTCATTCTTTTACCCCAAAAGGATTTCCTCCAGGGCGTCCAAACGGGGAGGAGAAACAGGGGGTTGGCCCATCTCCTGTGTTATAGCTTCGGGATCTTTCAATCCATGTCCCGTGCACACGGCGACGATGCGCTGGCCCTTGGGTTTAAGTTTTCCCAGGGCCATCTCATGCGCTAACCCAGCTAACCCAGCAGCAGAGGCTGGTTCTACCCAAATCCCTTCCAGCCGGGCTATTTCACGTTGCATCTCTAAGATTTCCTTGTCGGAGACGGCGACGATGCCTCCGCCTGATTCTTCTGCGGCTCGAAGCGCCTGTTCTCCTCGCACTGGCTGGCCAATGCGGATAGCCGTGGCTACCGTCTCCGGTTTCTCCACGGGGTGTCCCAAAACCAAAGGGGCAGCTCCAGCCGCTTGCACGCCCAAAATTCTGGGAAGACCCGTTCTTTTGAGCTCATTATATTGCCGAAAGCCCAGCCAGTAAGCGGTGATATTGCCTCCGTTTCCCACTGGAATTAAAAGCCAATCAGGAGCGCTTCCTAAGGTGTCGCATATCTCGAAGGAGGATGTCTTTTGCCCTTCAAGGCGGTAGGGGTTGAGGGAGTTGACCAGGCAAATGGGGTATTTTTCCGAGATTTCCCTGACCAGGGAAAGGGCCTGGTCGAAGGAGCCCTGAATTTGAATCACCCGAGCTCCATAGGCCATCGCCCCAGCTAATTTTCCCCTGGCTACTTTGCCCTGGGGGATCAAGACCACGGATTTCAACCCGGCTCGAGCTGCATATGCAGCCGCAGAAGCTGCAGTGTTTCCCGTGCTGGCACAAATCACCGCCCGCACCTTGCGGCCCAGCGCCTCGCTCACGGCTGCAGTCATCCCTCGGTCTTTGAATGAGCCAGTGGGGTTAAGACCCTCGTATTTTATATATAGCTGAAAATTCCCTCCCAATTCTTTGGCCAGGTTTTGAACAGGGAGGAGGGGAGTATTACCTTCAAAGAGGGTGACCGGCACGGTGTGGGAAGGCAAACTTAAAAGAGAACCGTATTTTTTCAATAAGCCCGAATATAGCATTTCCGCAACCCGATTTAATTAATTGAGATATCTAAGCACAAAATCAGTGGTTGCGGAAGAGTCCCTTTCCCTTTTTTAAAGGCGAAGGGTTTCTCCCATTTCCCCTAATCTGGGCCAGCTTTTCCAGAATTTCTCTCTCTTCCTGGGAAAGCCTTTTGGGAACCTCCACCTTTAAGGTCACGAGAAGGTCCCCCTTCTGGTTTCTCCCCAAAACTGGGAGCCCTTTCCCCTTCAAAGTGAGCTGGGAATCAGATGGTGTTCCGGGAGGAATCTGCAAGGGGACCTTTTCCAGGATTGATTCCACTTCGATTACGCCTCCTAAGGCCATGAGGTGATAGGGAACCTCCACTGTGGTGAAAAGGTGCGGCCCCGACCTCTGGAAGCGATTGTCCTTTTCCACGGAAATGAGCACATAGAGATCGCCCGCAGGACCACCCTTCCAGCCGGCGTCTCCTTCCCCGGAAAGCCTGATTTTTGTTCCTTCCTCCACCCCCGGGGGAATTTTCACCTTGATTTCCCTTCTCGCTTGAATCAGGCCTGTGCCCCGGCAGTTCTTGCAGGGATTGCGGATGATCGTTCCTTCCCCGTGACAATCCGGACACTCGATCACCTGGATGAATTGCCCGAAAAGGGACTGGTTGACCTGCCTGATTTCCCCTTTTCCCTGACAGCGGGGACACAGGGTGGGAAAAGTTCCTGGCTCTGCTCCTGTTCCATTGCATACAGGGCATTTTTCAATCCTGTTTACGGCGATTTCCTTCTCGCATCCCAGAGCCACCTCTTTGAGGTTGACCTTCACCCTGAAGGAAAGGTCCCTCCCTCTCTGGGGTCCCCTCTCCCTCACCCTGGCCTGACTGAAAGTAGTGCCGAAGAAAGCCTCGAAGATGTCCCCGATGCCGAAATCTCCGAAGCCTCCAGAAAATGGCCCGAAGCCCGTTTCCTCAGCGGAGCCTGTCTGATCATAGCGTGCCCTTTTCTCCGGGTCAGAGAGCACCTCATAGGCTTCGTTGATCTCTTTCATCTTCTCCGCAGCCTGAGGGTCAGGGTTCAAATCGGGGTGGTACTGGCGCGCCAGCTGACGGTAGGCCCTTCTGATTTCCTCTTCTGAAGCTTCCCTGGAAACTCCTAAAACCTGGTAGTAGTCCTTGTGCTCTGCCATGCTCTATAAACTAAAATCCTCAGGGGGCTTAAGCCCCCTGAGGGAAAAGCCTTTCTTTTCCGGTGATTTAATTTTTGACTTCAAAGTCCCCTTCAACTGTTTTTCCCTGATCTGGTCCTGGAGCAGAGGGACCTTCTCCTCCGGGAGGAGGGGTTTGAGGTCCGGCCTGCTTGTAGGCCTCCTCTCCCACTTTTCCCAGAAGCTCGGAGACCTCGCGCATCTTGGCTTCCACCTGATCCATTTTATTCTCCTTTAAGAGCTGCTCCAGCTCATTGATAGCCTTTTCTGCAGCTTCGATCTTTCCCGCGTCCACCTTACCCTTTAGGTCATTCAGGGTCTTCCTCGAGGAGTAGACCAGGTAATCGGCCTGGTTCTTGAGCTCCACTTCCTGGCGGCGTCGGCGGTCCTCCTCGGCGAAGCGCTCCGCCTCCTTGGTCATCCTCTCAATTTCCTCCTGGGAGAGCCGGGCTCCACCGGTGATGGTGATGGACTGCTCTTTCCCCGTGGCCTTGTCCTTGGCCGAGACGTGGAGGATGCCGTTGGCATCAATTTCGTAGGTCACCTCAATTTGAGGGACGCCCCGGGGAGCAGGAGGGATCCCGTCCAGGATGAAGTGGCCCAGGGAGATGTTGTCCTTGGCCATGGCGCGCTCACCCTGAAGCACGTGCACCTCCACTGCCGGCTGGTAATCTGTGGCTGTGGTGAAAATCTGGGTTTTGCGTGTGGGAATGGGGGTGTTCCTCTCGATCATCTTGGTGAACACTCCCCCCAAAGTCTCAATTCCCAAGGAGAGGGGGGTGACGTCCACCAGGACCACGTCCTTGATCTCGCCTCCAATGATTCCCGCCTGGATGGCAGCGCCCATAGCCACGCACTCCATGGGGTCAATCCCCCGTTCCACCTGCTTGCCCATGAAGTCCTCCACGAACTTCTGCACGATGGGCATCCTGGTGGGTCCGCCCACGAGGATGATCTTGTCGATCTGCTGGGGAGTGAGCTTGGCGTCCGCCAGAGCCCTTTCGATTGGTCCCCGGCAGCGCTGCACCACGGGCATCACCAGGGTCTCCAGTTTCGCCCTGGTAAGGTTCATCACCAGGTGCTTGGGACCGGCAGCGTCGGCGGTGATGAAGGGCAGATTGATATCCGTGGTGAAGGCCGTGGAGAGCTCGATTTTCGCCTTTTCCGCCGCTTCCCTGATCCTGGGCATCACGGTCTTATCGTTCCTCAGATCGATTCCCGTGTCCTTCTTGAACTCCTCGCAGATGTAATCGATGAGGATGTTGTCCATGTCCGTTCCGCCCAACTGGGTATCCCCGGAGGTGGCGCGCACCTCGAAGACTCCCTGGCCGAAATCCATGATGGTCACGTCCAGGGTCCCTCCGCCGAAGTCGAAGACCATGATCTTCAACTCCTTATCGGATTTGTTCAGCCCGTAGGCGAAAGCCGCAGCGGTGGGCTCGTTGATCAGACGCACTACTTCTAGTCCAGCGATCTGGCCCGCCTCTTTGGTGGCCGTCCTCTGGGCGTCGTTGAAGTAGGCGGGAACGGTGATCACGGCCTTCTCAATTTTCTCCCCTAAATAGGCTTCGGCATCCCTCTTCATTTTCTGCAGGATGAAAGCCGAAATCTGCTGGGGAGTGTACTCCTTGCCGTGAAGGTTGACTTTGTAGTTTGTGCCCATCTTTCTTTTGATAGCCATCACCGTGCCCTCCGGGTTCAGCGCTGCCTGACGGCGAGCGGGTTCCCCCACGAGGAGCTGGCCATCCTTGGTGAAGGCCACCACTGAGGGAAAGAGGTGAGAACCCTCAGCGGAGGGAATGATAACTGGACGTCCATGGTCCAGATAGGCAATTTCCGAGTTCGTTGTTCCTAAATCAATTCCCACAATTACTCCCATTTTCTATTCCTCCGTTTCTTTCTCTGATTCTTGAATGTTTTTGTTTCGCGCCACGCGCACCCTGGCCGGGCGCAGAATTTTTCCTTTGTAGGTGTAGCCCTTCTGGAGCTCATCCGTGATCACCCCGTCCGGGCAGGAATCGGTTTCCACGAAGCCTTCCGCCTCGTGCAGGTTGCAGTCAAAGGGATTCCCCACGGAGGGGATTTCCTCCACCCCCTCCTTCTTGAGGAGATCCTCCAGCTGTTTGTAGATTAGCTCCACGCCAAGCTTGAGCGGGGAATTTTCCGATCCCTTCAAGGCGGAGAGAGCCCGCTGGAAATTCTCCTGCACCTCCACTAACTTGCGCAGGAACTCCTCGTTAGCCCTCTCTTTGATTGCTTTCATCTCCCGCTCGTGCATGGCCTGACGGGAAAGGGAAGAGGCGATCTCCTTTTTGAGCTCCGCGATCAGGCTCTCGATCTGAGCTTCCTTCTCGCTGAGCCTCTCCTTCAGGGAGGCGATCTCCTCTTCCTTTTTCTTCAACTCCAGCTCCAGAGGGGAGAGCTCTTCCTCTGGGGTTTCCTCTTTTGGGAAAGCGGCCTCCTCTAGGGAATTTTCTGAAGGGCTTGCTCCTTCCGGGGAGGCTGCCCTTTCTGAGTTTTTAATCCCGAGGTCCTCACCCTCCTCTGGAGTTTCCTCCTTTTTCTCTTTCCATGCCTCTTCGGTGTTCATTTCGACTTCCTTATCCTCAATTAGCACTCTCATATCGAGAGTGCTAAACTAAGAGGAAAAATAGCACAACCAGAAGGCGGATGTCAAGTGAATGTATGAGATGAGTACATCGGTAACACCTCAGTATATTCTGTATCAGAAAGGATATAAAATCTCAAAATAAAAAAATACCTCCGGCCTTGAGGCCGGAGTATCTGGTTCTCGAGGCTTTTAAATCAGCCCCCTAAGGGGTCACTGCAACTTCTTGCCAGGAAAGTAATGTCAGCGAAACATTGGAAACAGTCATTCCTGGTGGTAAGTTGGATTCATCTGTAAAATCCCGGAAGCGAATATCCACATTGCCACTAAAATTTAGGCTTCCTTTGCAGGAAATTCCTCCGATTAAATTGGCATTTCCTTGCCAGTTGACGTCTTCTCCTGCATAAAGGTAGCCTTTAATCTGTTTGTTGCCAGCGAGTGTTAAGTCTTTAGCGGCAATCATGGCAACTCCGCTCAGACCAGATACATCTACATTTCCGGTCATCGTGATGTTGCCTGCGGAAACGAAAGTAACTTGGCCTGTGAAATTCCCGCTGAGAGTGATATCGCCCTCGGCAAAAATTATTCCGCTTAAGGTGGCATTTCCGCTCAAAGAAAGGCTACCATTTACATATAGACCATGAATAAACGAGTAGTTCCCGCTAAAAGATTTATTCCCGGAATAAATAGAAACCCCAGGCTGGGAGAGGCAGAGATTCCTCCAGTAACTCAAATCTATATCCGGAACCGGATCTGGCGGTACTTGTCCTACTGTAGTCTGCCCAGTATTTCCTATGAGGCGGGCGCTTCCACCCGGGACATACCCTACTCCCGGAGAACCCAAGACATTGATTTCTCCCGTGAATTCTATTGAATTAGCTGCAACTAGGTTTGATTGAGTCGTAGGACCATTTACAGGATCGTCCCAGCGAATATCTATTCTACCTGAAGCACTAACATGGCCATTGGCGGTTACGGCTCGATCCCACATTCCTCCTGCATCAAATCCTTGCTGGGAAAGGAACTCCACCTTAATGGCTCGTTGTGCCGTCGGAGTGTCTGTCCCCCCTGAAGCAAGATTACCGGTTGATATCACCGTGACCTTTGAGCTTGTTCTTGTAATTACTACCTGAGTTTGCCCTGTTTGGGAGATTAATGTCGTTGAGTTTATAGCAAACTGCGGATTGGCTCTTAGCTTCGCTGCTGCCCAGTCTATCCCCGCTTCAGCAAGGCTAAACGCTTGCTCTGCACGTTCATTGGTTTTGGAGGTAGAGCTTTCCGTCCTGGTCAAGACAATCGTCCCGGCCACAGTTAATAATACAATGGCAAAGACTACGATTACCGTAATCAGCGCCAGACCTTTTTGGTTCACTTTTCCTACCTCCTTTCGCGCTACTTTCTTAAATTTTCAGCTTATAAATTATACCACCAATATGAGTTTAGGGCCATAGCCCAATTCCCTTTCCTTTTCCCTCGTAAGCTTTCTTTAATAGATCGTGAACGGTCCATCTGAGACGTCATATATGGAGGAGTTTGTTGTGCTTGTGATGCGAATGAAGCAATTATTGGAAACAAAACCTGTGACCGTCCAGGGTTCCTGCCCATCATCTATGGGCGTAGAAGCTATAATTGTCTCCCATGTTGCCCCGCCATCACGGGAGAGTTCAATTTTCACATTGCCTGAAACGTTGAAATAAGCCCAGTAGATTGTTACTGTGTCGCTTGATTTCCACGATTCTCCCCCGTTAGGAATAATAACCGTGATTGCTGGGGATGTGTCCTGATTAGGGGTCAAGAATGTCCTGTCTTCTCCATAGAAGACACCCCAATCATTCTTTATCGCTGCGCGATAATGATAAGTGGTGTTAGGGCTGAGGCCGGAAATATTTTCCGAGAAAACAATGGTTGAGGTTGAGGAAAAAGGTTGATGTTGGGTGGAGTATCCGTAATTAGTATTCAGTCCATACTCGAACCAAACTTCGCTCGCTAAACCGAAGGAGTTGGCTTTGCCGTAGAGCGTGGTCTTAGTAGGGTTCAGGGGAGCGGCTGCTGAGGTCTCTATTGATGGTTTAGGGTACATGGTCAAAACGAAGGTAGTTGCGGTAAAGTTGGCGTTTACAGCCCCCTTATTGTTAACGGTGTCCACCCAGGCGTAGGGCAGAGTGCCTGAGGCTGGATCACTTGGATCCTGCTGCGTGAGACCGAACTGAGCTCCTTGAATGGGTATTAATTCCTGGTAATTGTTCCTTTTACCCTTCACTTTATCAACTGCGCAAAGTTTTATTTGGTAACTGGTGAACGGTTCGTACTGGGCAAAAACAGAAGCGGTGTAACTTGGGGTCAAAATCCACTTTCCTAAAAGACCGTCATAGGTCATAGGGAGGTAATATGGTCCTCCCGGGTTAGCCGTGCTTGTCCAGGTCGGCGTTCCATTCTCATTCAGTTTCCAGTAAAGGGTAGGGCTTCCGGCCGGTGAAGGCGTTTTGCTGATAGTTGTGTAAACAACATAAACCTCGGATGCCACCCCACTCGCTATTGGGTCTAAGACTGCTGCTTGAATTCCGCTTTGGAATTCTGTCCCCGTGGTGACTGTTTGTGTTGTGGGCAGACCATTGACACTCGAAAACTGGGGAGCGGTGTTGTCGGTAATCAAGTGGATATAAGATGTCCCTCCCTGCGGGGCGTTGGGTTGAACGTTGCTGATGGAATTAGTATTGGTTGCCTGAATCTGGATTTCTATCATTTCCCCATCACTTGAGGAACCATTAATTTTAAATTGAAAGTAATATGTGGTTCCCATTAAGAGGGTTGCAGTCGCTGGACTGCTATGAAAAGGTCCGGGATCGGTATATATTTCCCCCACTCCGCTTCCTGATAATTGGGCCCAATCAGTCCAGTTTTGCCAGGTTGTTCCGTTCCCCACTCTCGTCCGGTATTTTACACTTGATTTGGGTATATCAAAAGCATCGTCCCTGATTTCCCCTTCCAGGTAAGTGTGAAGATTAGCTGGGGGATTCTCGCTCACATAGTGACGAACGTAGGATTCCCCGATCTCAGGGAAAGTAAAATAAACCTGCGGCCTGTAAGTCTGAATATTAGTTTCAAGCTGAACTAACCTGGCCCCGAGCACCGTGGGTGTTTTCACCGCGACCGTAACGTGCCTGAGGAAACGCACGATCTGGCCGTTCTCAAACACATAGGTAGAGGTGACTGTCCTGATATATCCCGGTTTTGGCTCATCCTGGAGGAATTCAGGTATAGTTAAATTGCTTCTCATCTCTTCAATTTTTGCTTGGGCCAATGAAAGGGCTACATCCCGGCTTTGAATTTTCATCGTCAAGGTGAGCATCTGGGTGGCTATAGTGATGATAAAAACCGCAAGGATGCCTAAAATAGCAATAGAAATGAGCAGTTCAACCAGAGAGAATCCTTCGTGTGAAGAAATACTTTTCACCCTCATTTGTAGTTCCTCAAATTTACGGAAAATGAAGTCGTTTTCGTCACGTCCCTTAATGCAGCCGTGAGCTCAACATCTACTTGAAAGGTAGAAGGAGTTATAGAATTAACCCGGAAACTGGCATTGGTAATATTATCAGCAATGGGGTCGTTGTTCCCGTTATTTAACTTGCGATAAAGCGTGTTCACAGTCCCATTCCATTCATAATATTGATTAAAGTTTGTGCCTGTTGTGCTGAAGTATAACCTTTTAGGGCTTGTGCTGGTTGCAGCTACCCAGTTACAGGGTCTCAGGTCTCGGATCATTACATCCTGAACTGAACGCAGTTGGTCCTCGAGGGAAACAGTAAGGGATTGCTTGGAATAAAGGCGAATGCTCTGAGCAATCAATGTACCGGTGATGCCCAGAAAGAGCGCCATAATCGCTATGGCGATAATCATTTCAACTAAACTTAAACCCTTTTGCCCGTTTTGCATTTAAGGACTCAAAGATATTTTACCAGTTGTGGGAGTGACCGTGAGCTGCCCTGTTTTTCCTTTTGGAGAGACGAATGTAATCACCCCACCGTTTGTTTCACTGGTGTAGGTTGGTTGATAGTAAACTATTTTATAATCTGTGGCCGTGTTTCCGGATATCTTTACTCCCTGCGGAAGTTCATTGGTTTCGATTAGCTGTTCTGCTTGGCCGGGGGGTGCGGCCCAGATCTTGTAAAATGTGTTGCCAGGTGCCAACTCTACTTTGTAGAGGACGCTGGCGGCTTTAGATTTCTGCTGCGCATTTCTCAAATCCGCTTCCACTTGTCTCATCGCCGTCTGCAGGGCCTTGTAATCGAGGTAGTTAGTGAACCAGGGCACAGCCACCGCTATAAGAATTGCAGCGATGACGATCACCAATACCAACTCTATAAGCGTAAACCCCTTGTTCCTCATTAATTGCCCCGCATTTCTAAACATTATTATACCTTATTCCAGAGGAACTATCAAATAAAAAGCCCTGGAGAGGAGAAAAGGGGCCAAACTTGTTGGTCTTTTTCTAAATCTGGAACCATCCTGGGGCAGGAAAGCCGTGACATCACTCTAATTGAGCCAGTCCAGAAATCTCGATGGCGCTTCGATCCTTCAAGAGAAGTGAAAGCGAAAACACCCCGAAAAAGGCCCTCCTTTAAGGAGGTAGTCTTTTCTTCTTTTTCCTCGAACCACCCCTTAGAGGGGCAAAATGAAGGCACTTTGAAAGCGGTCAAAACTTTCGAAAAGCGACTGAAAACGACTGGAAGCGCAAGAAGGCCTGCCAAATTTGCGCTTTTTGGCATTTTTCACCACTTTTACAAAGGGAAGTAGCCCTAACTTGTGGGAGAGCCCCTAACGTTATTTATTGCTCGATAGTGATTCTTCCCGTGATCGAGGCCACAATTACCTTCCCGTACCTTCCCCTGGGGGACTTGAAGGTGATCGTCCCTCCTGTGACCTCGCTTGTGGAATAGGCCCCATAATAAACAATTTTGTTGTATGGGGCGCTGTTGGCGTAAATGGTGACCCCTCCCGGTAAAGATATCGTCTCCTTAAGCTTGGCCGTGCTCGTTGGGGGGTGCTCGTAAATGTAGTAGAGGTTTTTTCCCGGAATAAAGAGCACCTCGTAATTCGCTCCCGTCGCTTTAGCCATGGCCTGAGCCTTTCTCAGGTCCGCCTCCACCTGGTTGAGGGCGGTCGTGAGCCTGTTTTTGTCGATCAAATTCAAGAATGTGGGCACTCCGATCCCGGCGAGGATGGCCACGATCGCCAGGACGATCACGAGTTCAATCAGGGTAAATCCACTCTTTTTCACAGTCCGGCCAGCCTCAGGTAAGCGTTCAGAATCAGTTCTCCCCAGAAGGCGGTGATCAAGGCACCCAGGGCCATATAAGGCCCGAAGGGAATAGCGCTTTTCCCTTTCAATTTGAAGAAAACCATGCCTAAAATCCCTCCCAGGGCACCCAGGATAAAGGATAAAAGGAACCAGACTAAGACCAGGGGATAACCTAAAAAGGTCCCCACCATTAAGGCCAGTTTGATGTCCCCTCCGCCCATCCCTCCTTTCCAGAGAAGGTAAATCAAGAGGAAGAGCCCGCCCCCGATGACCGCACCCAGGGGGGATTGCCAGAAGTTCCCTATAGCCATCTGGAAGCCTAAGCCGATGATTATTCCGGGGATGGTCAGGGCGTCGGGAAGGAGCTTGTGCTCCAAATCAATGAAGATCAGGGGAAGGAGCAGAAGGTAAAAAGTGGCCCACTGGAAAAAGGCCACGCTCAAGCCGTAAAACCAGAAAAGGAGAAAGAGCCCTGCCCCCGCCAGAAATTCCACGAGGGGATACCTCCAGGAAATGGGGGCGTGGCAGTAGCGGCACTTTCCCTTGAGGAAAAGGAAGGAAAAAAGGGGGACAAGGTCTCTCGCCTGAAGCTCGTGCTTGCAATTGGGGCAGAAGGAACGGCCTCGGGCAATGGAGATTCCCCTGGGGAGCCTGTAGATCAGGGAATTCAGGAAGGAACCTAAAATCAGGCCCAAAAGGAATGCCAGGACGGCGTAAACGATTCTCAGTGCATCAGCTTCCATGGACGCATAATCCTTCCATTCCCTGCATGGATTTTATTATAAGGAAAGCCCCTTTCCTTGAAAACAATTATAATTTTTCTGACCTGGCGTATTGACGCATACTTTGTCAGAGATAAGCGGAGTGGAAGCGGAGGAGAAGCGGAGCATGTCCCTGGAATTGCCTTCCCATCAGCATTTCCGGACACAGTAATAACCAAGGATTGATGAGGCTTACATGTTTTTTGCCGCAATTCCGCTACAATTGCGGAATTGAGCATTTTCTCGCTCAAAGCTTGATGGGAAGACTGATCCAAGCGCAGCACATCCATCTGGAAAGGATTCCCGGGGGAAAAAATTCCCCTGCAGTTTGATTTTTCGGTGCCCAATTTCAGTTTTTCTCGAGCTTCTCTCAGGGGGTAATGCCTCCGGGAGTAGCGGTCAAAATGGTGTGGTTTCGATCTTTGGCCTGAGCGGTTACCAGGTATGAGGAACCCCCATCCAGGCTTTGATAGGTGAGGGAGTTATCCACCAGGTTGGCCAATATTTTGTCCCAGTCCTCAACGCTGAGGTACAAGCAGGCAGTGGAAGTGAAAGGCGATCCCCTTTCTGATCCTGAGACCGTGACTTCCTCCGGGTACCGGCTGAAATCCGCCCGGTAGATCTCCAAACAGCTCCGGAAATGCTCCAGGGAGAATCTGGCCGCGGAAAGCCAGGCCCTCTGCTGGATGCCCAGATAGTTGGGAACGGCAATGCCCGCAAGGATGGCCAGGATGGCGATTACCACCAGAATTTCCAGAATGGTAAATCCCCTCTGCCCTTTCATAATCTTTATTTTATCACAGGCCGCATTGATAATGCCTTTTTGCCTTTTTCTTTGTCTTGAGAAATGCCCTGCCTCTTCAGGCCAGAAGGATTCCAGGGATTTCCAGTCTAAGGAATAAACCCTCTGGGGGTGAGGATGATGGTTGTTCCGCTTTTATCCCTGGCGTGGACCGTGATCCTGTAATCGTCGGGGGAGATGGTGCCACCGATGTCCGTGACGCTCGCCAGGATTTTACTCCACTCATCGGGGTCCAGGTAAGCAGGGGTGAGGGGAGTGCCATCGCTCCAGTTGAGCGATGTGGGATAGGAGTTATTATCGGCGCGGTAGGCTTCAAGGGCAGTTTTGAGAATCCCCAGGGAGTCTTTGGCCTGCGCAATTTCCGCCTGTCCTATCTCTCCGGAAAGGGCTGTGGTAGCCTCTCCGGATGGGGAGCTTTTTTCAGTCTCCGAGGGCTGGGGACGCATGAGGGGAATGACCAGTTCCGCTATGAGCGCGATTACCACGAGAATGAGGATTACGGCAATCGTGATTCTCTTATTCTTCACGGCACCTCCTCTTGATTTTAAAATCAGCGCTTGAAAACCTCAGGAGTCGGCTGAAACCCGACTCCTGAGGTTAAAGTTCAACTTTCGAAAATACTCATTGAGCCAATTATGGGGTTATTCCTGTGGGGGTCAAGGTTAGTTCAGTTTTGCCTCGGTCTTTAGCCTTAGCCTTGATTGTGTAAGTGTTATCGGAACAGTCAACGCTGGTAAATTTCCCCTGGTCGAAATTGGCAAGGAGCTTGTCCCAATCCGCTGTCTCCATATATGAGGGGGTGCCCGAGGTTACTGCAGACTTTAAAGCATCTTCAGTTGTGGCAGTAGGATAAACTCCATGATCCGCTCTATATACCTCTAAGACGGTTTTTAAGGACCCCAAAGACTCCTTGGCCGCCGAGATGTTCGCCCTGTCCCTGAACCCTAAGTAGTTGGGAATGGCCACTGCCGCCAGAATGGCGATAATGGCGATAACAATAATCAGCTCAATTAACGTAAAACCCTTTTGCCCTTTCATCTTTCACTTTCCCTCCTTTTTAACTTCTATTTTTCTTTCCTGCTTTTCCCACTTACCTCACATTCTATCCCTTACCTTTCGCATCCCCCCTTATTTTTTTAAGGTCCCTTTGAAGTAAGTATTTTACTACTTTTTCTCCCACATAACAAGTCAAGAGGCTCATGACTGCCCGTTTGGAAATTTTTTATCGCTTTTCAGGCTTTCAGGATGCCTCCCATGGACAGAAAGACCCTCACGAGCTCAGGATCGAACTGGGTTCCCGCTCCCTTTTTCAGCTCAAGGAGCGCTTCCCTCAAGGAAAGTGCCCTGCGATAGGGGCGATCTGAGCGCATGGCCTGAAAGGCATCCACTAGGGAAACGATGCGGGCAAGGAAAGGGATCTCGCCATTCTTCAGGCCATAGGGATACCCTTTACCGTCCCACCTTTCGTGGTGGTGCAGGACCACGGGCACGATGCTCCTCAAAGTTGTGAAGGGTTTCAGGATCTTGGCTCCAATCTCAGGGTGGAGGCGCACCATTTTCCACTCCTCCTCGCTCAGAGGGCCGGGTTTGTTCAGGACACTTCCAGGAACGCCGATTTTCCCGATATCGTGAAGCATTAGACTGTATATCAGGAGCTTTTTCTCTTTGTATGGAAGCCCCAATTTTTTGGCTAAAGCCTCCCCGATTCTCTGGGACCTGCTCAGGTGCCTGGCAGAGCCGGGGTCCTTGGCGTAAACAGTTTGCCAGAGAGCCCTTACGGCTTCAGAAACTGCTCGCTCCCTCCGAATTTCCTTTTTCAGGTTATCAAAGGCCCAGTTGACCTCCCGGGAAAAGAAAAGAGCAATGCAAGCCCTTTCCCTGGCCCAGTTGCGCTTCCAGGAAGAAAATACCATGGCCCTCAGGGGCTTCTTCCCTAAAGGAATTGGTAGAATTAATGTCTCTCCATCTCCATGGATAAGCAGGGGTTTTTCTGGGGCTCTCTCCTCGATGATGCGCTCCACTTCCTGAAGCAAATTCTGGTCCCTGCACTCCGGGAACTCCGAAACCCAGCGCCCCTTTCTTCTGGAGAAAAGAAAGCTCTGATCAGCTTCCAGAAGCTTCTTTCCCTCTTCCAAGGCAGACTCCAGGAACTGATCGCAATCCCGGATAAACGCTTCCCGGTTGGAGGCCAGAAGCCAGTCGAGGGAAAAATCCTGTGGGGCTAATAATGCGGAATCAAAAGGACAGGAAGGGGGAAGGCTCTGGAATAAGAAAATAAAAGAAGGAAACTCGGAAGAAATCTCCTCCGCAGCGGAAAAGCTTTCCTTGCGCCGCTTAAAATAGCCCATGCTCCACTTCGCTTCCTGGCAAATGCCAGTGGTATTATACCATATTTTTCCTTTTCTGGATTATTCTAAGGGAGAAAAAATTTCAAATTAATTTGGCACTCCCTGCTTTGGGCGTTCCGGGGAACGCTTTTAAAGTGCAAAAGCCTCTTTTAGAGCTCATTGGTGGCCACAAGGGTCGTTGACAAGCAGGGCTTAGCGTTCCCAAAACATGCTCTTTGTGCTAAACCTTCTTTGAAGAAATGGGAAGAGAGCGATTTCTCGTATTCTTTTTTCCGGAAGTGAGCTCCACGATGCTTAAAGCTCGGGAAATTGCCCGGGAAGTGGAGGCTCCCTTCGTGGTCCGAGCGGCCAGGCAAACGGAGGGCTACGGAAGAAAGGGCGCTTTCTGGGCAAGCCCCGAAGGGGGGCTCTGGTTCACCGCGGTTTTCCAGGTTAGGAGGCTTTCCGGCCTTTCAGCGCTCCTGGCCTTGGTAGTTTTGAGGGCCTTAAAATCGGAGTTTCCTGATTTAAGAATTAAATGGCCCAACGACATCGTTTATGGAGAGAGGAAGGTGGCCGGGCTTTTGATTGAGGTGAAGGGGAAAGTCTTCTGGGGGGTAGGGATCAACCTGAACAATGAACTTCCCCCTGAGCTCAAAGGGAAAGCCGTTTCCCTAAAAGAGCTCACCGGAAAGGATCACGATCCGGAGCAAGTGCTCCTTGGTCTTTTAGACCGCCTTTCTTCCCTGCTCTCCACTTTCGAGGAGCAGGGGCTTTCCTCGTTCATTCCCGAGTACGAAAAAGAGCTGGCCTTTTTGGGGAAAAAAATCGAGGTAATTTATAAAGAAAATTTAATAACTGGAATTGCTCACGGCATCTCTGATGAAGGATTTCTAAAATTGCGAACTCCATCCGGTCAGCTTCTATTGCCAGATGGAACCATAGTAAAATTTTAGAAAATTTCTTTTCAAAGCCCCCCATTTCCTTTATAATCCAAGCGATTAGGCTTATTCGTGTTTTAGATTAAATTCGTGCCACTTGAACAAGTGAGGTAGAAGCAATGGCTGAAAAGACGATCGAACAGCTGATCAAGGAATTGGAGGAAAAAAGGGCCGGTATCATTGATGCTGATGGCACGCGGGCTAAAAAACAGCACGAAAAGGGGAAGCTCTCAGCCAGGGAAAGGATTGAATTGCTTCTTGACCCGGACACCTTTATCGAGTATGACGCTTTCGTCCAGCACCGCTGCACCAACTTTGGCATGGACAAGGTGGAGATCCCTGCGGACGCTGTGGTCACGGGCTACGGACTCGTGAATGGCCGCCCTGTGTTCCTCTACTCTCAGGACTTCTCCTTAGCCGGAGGGTCCTTAGGGGAAGCTCATGCCATGAAAATTGTCAAGATGCAGGACATGGCCATGAAAATGGGTGTCCCTTTGATCGGGATTAACGATTCCGGAGGAGCCCGGATTCAGGAAGGAGTGGATTCCCTCCACGGATACGGACAAATTTTCTTCCGCAACACCCGCGCCTCCGGGGTGATCCCGCAGATTTCCGTGATTCTGGGCCCCTGCGCTGGCGGTGCAGTTTATTCTCCCGCAATTACGGATTTCGTCTTCATGGTGGACAAGGTCTCTAATATGTACATCACCGGTCCCCAGGTGATTAAAGCTGTCACCGGCGAGGAGATTGGCGTAGAGGAGTTAGGCGGGGGAATGGTACACAACAGCGTCTCAGGAAACGCGCACTTCCTTTTTCCCTCTGAGCAGGATTGCTTTCAGGGGGTACGCAGGTTGCTTTCCTTCCTCCCCGGAAACAACCTTGACGATCCCCCCGTGCTGGATACCGGAGACGATCCGGGGAGGCTGGTTTACGATCTCCGCAGCATCGTTCCCACCAATCCCAAACTCCCCTACAACATCAAGGACGTAATCGCCCAAATTGTGGACAATGGCGATTTTATGGAGGTGCAGGAATTCTACGCTCCCAACATCGTGGTGGGGTTTGGCCGGATCGGGGGAATGACCGTGGGAATTGTGGGGAACCAGCCCCAGGTTCTCGCCGGGTGCCTGGACATCAACTCCTCGGACAAGGCAGCGCGTTTCGTAAGGTTCTGCGATGCCTTCAATGTGCCCCTGGTGACGTTAGTGGATTGTCCCGGATATCTTCCCGGAAAGCAGCAGGAGCATGGCGGGATCATCAGGCACGGGGCAAAACTCCTTTTCGCTTATGCTGAAGCCACGGTGCCCAAGATCACGGTCACCCTGCGCAAGGCTTACGGAGGAGCACACATCGCCATGTGCAACAAGGACCTGGGATGCGATTTGATGCTTGCCTGGCCTCAGGCAGAAATCGCGGTCATGGGTGCTCAGGGTGCCATCAACATCATTTTCCGCAGAGAGATTGAGAGCGCTTCGAACGCCGAGGAGAAGAGGAAAGAGCTCACGGAAAATTACGAGAGGCTCTTCTCCAACCCCTATGAAGCGGCCAAAAGGGGATATGTGGATGCCGTGATCCCTCCTGAGGAGACCAGGGGCAGGATTGCTTCTGCTCTGGCAATCTTCAGGACCAAGAGGGATCAGACCCCTCCCAAGAAGCACGGAAACATTCCCCTGTAAGGGAGGGCAGAGAAATGGAAGAGAGAAAAGGTGGGATCCCCTCAGAGATCAAGGCCGTGATCGCCGCAGCTTTAGCCAGGTACCTGCACGATGAGAAGTTTTCCTTCAAGGTCGTGTCCGTTAAACCGGTTCAGCTTTCCCAGATTAACCTCTGGGGTTTGGAAGGACGGCGCCTGAACATGATGGGCGGGAACTGGTCCCATTTCGTTAAATCCTCAGGATTAAGGAGACCATGATGCGCAAATACCTGATTAAAGTGGATAACAAAACTTATGAGGTGGAGGTGGAGGAGGTCACAAAAAGGATCACCTCAGTTTCCCCGATGACACAACCTCCGGCCCCTGCGCCCAAGAGCATTCCGGTGCAGATGCCCCAGGTTCCCCAGCCACCCTCAGGAAAACCCAAGGTGGCGGAGATTGTGGGAGTAAAGAAGATTCAGGCTCCCATGAGCGGGACAGTGCTTAAAATTCTCTGCCAGCCCGGTCAGGAGATCAAGGAAGGGGAGGTCATTTTGAAATTGGAAGCCATGAAAATGGAGACCGAGATCGCCGCCCCCTTTCCGGGAAGGGTAAAGGAGATCCTGGTTGTGGAGGGGCAGAACGTGAACTCCGGGGAAACCATGATTCTCGTGGAATAGGGGGAACGACAATGAGCGAGAAGATTATGGAAGGAAAAAAGCATTTAGTGGAAATAACGGAAACGGCATTCCGCGATGCCCATCAATCTCTGATCGCTACCAGGATGCGGACAAAGGACATGATTCCCATGATCGAGAAAATGGATCAGGTGGGCTACTGGTCCTTCGAGATGTGGGGAGGGGCTACCTTCGATTCCATGATCCGCTTTCTCGATGAGGACCCCTGGGAGAGGATCCGGATTTTCAAAAAATACACGAAGAACACCAAACTGCAGATGCTACTTCGGGGCCAGAACCTCGTGGGTTACAGGCACTATCCGGATGATATCCTGGAGCGCTTCATCAAAAAGGCCGCTGAGCTGGGAATCAACGTCTTCCGCATTTTTGACGCTTTAAACGACATCCGCAACATGGAAAAGGCCATCACCGTGGCCAAAAAGACCGGGGCCATAGTTCAGGGCGCTTTAAGTTACACTTTAAGCCCGGTGCACTCCATCGACGGCTTTGTGAAGTTCGCCAAAGAGCTCAAGGAACTGGGGTGTGACATCATCACCATCAAGGACATGGCGGGATTGATCACTCCCAGGGCAGCAGCGGAGCTCGTGAGCAAGCTCAAAACGGAAGTGGGTCTCCCCGTCTGCCTGCACTCCCACTGCACTACCGGCATGGCCCCCACGGCATATTTTGAAGCGGCGGAAGCGGGAGTGGACATTATTGACTGCGCTATCTCCCCTTTCAGCATGGGCACTTCCCAGCCCCCCACCGAGACCATGGTGGAGATGCTTCAGGACGCCGGGTTCCAGCTGAGAATTGACAAGAGCCACTTCCTGGAAATTGCCGATTACTTCCAGGAGATCAAGGACACTGCCTACAAGAGCCTTTTAAGCCCCATTGCGGAGAGGGTGGACGTGCGCGCCCTGGTTTACCAGGTCCCGGGAGGGATGCTTTCCAACATGGTGAGCCAGCTGGAGAAGCAAGACGCCCTGGACAAGTTCCAGGACGTGCTCCGGGAAATTCCCCGCGTGCGCGCCGAGTTGGGTTATGTTCCCCTGGTCACCCCCACCTCGCAAATTGTGGGAACCCAGGCCACCATGAACGTGCTTGCCGGTGAGCGTTACAAAATTATCATCCAGGAAGTGAAGGACCTCTGCCGCGGCCTTTACGGGAGAACTCCTGCCCCTATCGATCCCGTGGTGATGAAGAAGGCCATCGGGGAGGAGAAGCCCATTGAGGGAAGGCCGGCGGATCACCTGCCTCCAGAATGGGAAAAGGCCAAAAAGGAGATGGAGCCCTATTCCGATAAGGAGGAGGACATCCTCACCTACGCCCTTTACCCCAAGGTGGCTAAAGAGTTCTTCGAGGCGCAAAAGGATCCCTTGAAGAAGAAGGTGCGGGAGGAAGCTTTAAGGGCTTCGCTTCCCACCCCGGAGGGACATCCCCAGAAAAAGTTCATTATCAGAATTGGCGATCAGGACTTTGAGGTCGGTCTAACTGAAATAGAATAATTCACTTTCCCTTAAACCCAGGAGGACGGCATGAAAAAAACGATAAAGGATGAGAAGGAGCGCTGGGAAAATTCCACCTTGAAAAACTTCGTGGCTAAAGCTCCGGAGAGGCAGAAGGAGTTTGCCACAGTTTCCCAGAATCCTGTTTCCACGCTTTATACTCCTTTGGATTTTGAAGAGAAGGATTACCTGGAAAAGTTAGGTTTCCCGGGAGAGTATCCCTTTACCCGGGGCATTTACCCCAATATGTACCGGGGTAGACTCTGGACCATGAGGCAGTACGCCGGCTTCGGTACCGCTGAGCAATCCAACCAGAGGTTTAAATATCTCCTGGATCAGGGGCAGACCGGGCTTTCCGTGGCCTTCGATCTCCCCACCCAGGTAGGTTATGACTCCGATCATCCCCTGGCAGAAGGGGAAGTGGGCAAGGTGGGGGTGGCCATAGATAGCCTGGCCGATATGGAAATCCTCTTTGAGGGCATTCCCCTGGATAAGGTGTCCACTTCCATGACGATCAACGCCCCTGCGGCCATTCTCCTTTCCATGTACATCGCCGTGGCGGAAAAGCAGGGGGTGCCGCGCTCCGAGCTCCGGGGAACGATCCAGAACGACATCCTCAAGGAGTACATTGCTCGGGGAACTTACATTTTCCCCCCTAAGCCCTCCATGCGACTGGTGGTGGATACCCTGTCTTTCTGCGCCAGAGAAATGCCCAAATGGAACCCCATTTCTATTTCCGGTTATCACATCAGGGAAGCAGGCGCCGATGCCGTGCAGGAAGTGGCCTTCACCCTGGCTGATGCCATTGAGTACTGCAAGGCCGCCCAGCAAGCGGGAATGGATATTGACCAGTTTGCTCCCCAGCTCAGCTTTTTCTTTGCTGCGCACAACGACCTCTTTGAGGAAGTGGCCAAATTCCGGGCCGCGCGCCGGCTCTGGGCAAAAATAATCAAGGAAAAGTTCCACGCTCAGGACCCCAGGTCCATGATGCTTCGCTTCCACACCCAGACCGGAGGCTCCACCTTAACGGCTCAGCAGCCCGACAACAATGTCGTGCGCGTGGCTATTCAGGCCCTGGCCGCGGTTTTAGGGGGAACTCAGAGCCTGCACACCAATTCCCGGGATGAGGCCCTGGGACTGCCCACGGAGAAATCCGTCCAGATCGCCCTGAGGACCCAGCAAATTATTGCCTATGAATCAGGGGTGACGAACACAGTTGATCCCCTCGGCGGTTCCTATTACCTGGAATATCTCACCGACCAGATTGAAAAGAGGGCCCAGGAATACCTGGAGCGCATTGAGAGCATGGGCAGCATGGTGGAGGCCATCGAATTAGGGTATATCCAGCGCGAGATCCAGGCTTCCGCCTACAAATATCAGAAAAGCATCGAGAGCGGGGAAAGAATCATCGTGGGCTTAAACAAGTTCAAGACGGAGGAGGAGCCCCCTCAGGAGATCCTCAAAGTTGATCCCCGTCTCAGGGAACTGCAGATTCAGCGGATTCAGGAAGTAAAGCGAAAGCGCCACAACGAGAAGGTAAACGCCATCCTGAAAAAGATTGAGGATGTAGCTTCCACCGGGGAAAACCTGGTTCCTTACTTCATCGAGGCCGTGAAAGCTTACGCTACTTTGGGAGAAATAACGGGGGCCCTGCGCAAGGTTTTCGGCGAATACCAGCAACAGGTCATTTTCTGAGGAGGAGCGGAAATGGAAAAGGGAAAGGTTCGCATTCTGATTGCCAAAGTGGGGTTAGATGGTCACGATCGAGGCGCCAAGTACATCGCCCAGGCCTTAAGGGATAAGGGCTATGAGGTAATTTATACGGGAATCAGGCAAACTCCCGAGGATGTAGTCAAGGCGGCCATCCAGGAGGACGTCCAGTTCGTGGGTTTGAGCCTGCTTTCAGGAGCGCACAATCAGCTTTTCCTCAAAGTGGTCGAGCTTTTAAAGGAAAAAGGGGCGGAGGACATCGTGGTCTTCGGGGGTGGGGTAATCCCTGCTGACGACATCCCTTTCCTCCAGTCCCAGGGGATCAAGAAAATTTTCCCTCCGGGAACCACAATCGATGAGGTGGTGGACTTCATCGAGAAGACCCTGAAGGATGCAGCTCATTGAGGGCCTGAAAAGGCGAGACTTAAGGGCCCTGGCTAAAGCCATCAGCCTTGCGGAAAACGATCCCCTGATGGCTGAGGAGGTTTTCGGAGAAGTCATTTCCCAGCCTCCCATGAGCTTCAAAGTGGGCCTCACCGGCCCTCCGGGCTCAGGGAAGAGCACCCTGATCCGGAATATCGTTTCCCGGGCGGTGAAAGAAAATATGAGCGTGGGGGTTCTGGCCGTTGACCCCTCAAGCCCCTTTTCCGGCGGCGCTCTCCTGGCTGATCGCCTGAGGATTGCTATTCCCAATCTTGATCCCTCCAAGGTGTTCATCAGGAGCCTTTCCTCCCGCGGCCACCTTGGCGGCCTTTCTCCCGGCATTGTGGCTTCCGTTAAACTGATGGATTACTACGGCTTTGATTTGCTCCTTTTAGAGACCGTGGGAGTAGGGCAGGCGGAAGTGGAGGTAATGTATTTAGCGGACCTTGTGGGCGTGGTTCTGGTCCCCAATTTAGGGGATGAGATTCAGGCCATGAAGTCCGGCCTGATGGAAGTGGCCGATCTTTTTGTGGTGAACAAATGCACGCTCCAGGGGGCTGAAAAGCTCAGACTTGAGCTGGAATCGCTGATCGAGAACTCGCCGCGCTTCCAGAATGCACTCTGGAAACCCCCTGTTTTTTCCACCGATGCCCTGACGGGCCAGGGCTTAGAGGAGCTCTGGGCATTTATTAAGAATTCTCCCCGGGATGAAAACTTTCTCCAGCTATTAGAGAAGAAGCGCAAAAGGCAGGTCCATTTCCAGATTTATCAGTCCCTTTTAAATTATTTCCGCCTTAAGGCAGAAGATGCCATGAAATTATTATCCCTGGATCACTATTCTCCCGCGGTTGTCCGGGAGCTGATTAAAAAGATTTTGGAAAGTCGAGAGGAGGAATAGAAAATGCTCAAAAAAATTGATCACATCGGTATTGCCGTGAGCTCCCTCAAGGAAAGCGTTCCCGTTTTTCAAAAGTTAGGGCTGGAGCTTAAGGGAGTGGAGGAGGTTCCCTCCCAGAAAGTGAAAGTGGCCTTTTTCCAGATCGGGGACGTGCGCATTGAGCTCCTGGAGCCTACTTCATCGGAAAGTACCATCGCCAAATTCCTGGAAAAAAAGGGGGAAGGCCTTCATCACCTGGCCCTGGAAACAGATTCCCTGGAGGAGGAGATGGTTCGGCTCCGGGATTCCGGCTTCCAATTGATTGACCAGGAACCCCGGGAAGGCGCTCACCACACCAGAGTTTTCTTCCTGCATCCCAAATCCACAAACTCTGTTCTTACAGAAGTTTGCACCCCGGAAAAGGAAAATAAGTAAAATTTTCTATTTCTAATTTTACTTGCCCCTTAAGTCCCCCAATATAAGCCTCTTCCTTTCATTGGAACCGATTTATAAAAATAATTTGTTTTTAAATTGTGTATTTTTCCTCCTTTAAGCTGTATAATTGTCCTAATCGTGGACTCCTACATGCCCAGGGATAATAAAAGATCTCTTTCAAAGGAGGAAACGCTATGGAAGTAGGGGGTTACCTGCTGCCAGACGATCTTTGGTATCACAAAGAGCATTTCTGGGTAAGGATGGAAGGTGATGTCGCTACAGTCGGCGTCACCGATTTTTATCAAAAGCTCGCCGGGGAAATTTCCTATCTGGAGCTACCCTCTGAGGGCGATGAGTTTTCTCAGGACGACGTCGTGGGAACAGTGGAAACCGGGAAATGGGTGGGCAAGATCTACTCACCCTTAAGCGGCACGATCACGGAGGTCAACTCCCAAGTTGCCGATAATCCCACCCTTGCCAACCTTGACCCTTATGGTGAAGGATGGCTCTTCAAGCTCAAAGCCTCCAACCTCTCCGAGCTCGACAACCTCTTCAAGGGTGAGGCTGCTCTGAAGTGGATGGAAGAGGAAATCCGCAAAAAGGCCAAATAAGGCAGGCTTATGTACCTCTTTAACCTCGATCGCATGCCCGACCTCCTCTCCATGGTGATCTTCCATGAGCTCGCCCGGGAGGGAGTGGAAGCCCTGGTGATTGTCTCTCCGGAAAAACCCTTAATCAGCATTGGTTATTTTCAAGATGCCCATCAGGAAGTAGATCTGGAATATATCCAATCCTCTGGCCTTCCTCTCTTTCGTAGGGAAGTGGGGGGCGGCACGACATATTTAGATCAGAATCAAATTTTTTATCAGGTAATATACTCCCGCCAGAACAAGAGGTTCCCGCAAACGATCAAACAAGCCTATGAAGTCCTCTCAGAACCGCCCTGTCGAGCTCATGAGCGCTTTGGTATCAAGGTCCGCTTCCAGGAAGTAAACGACCTTGTAACCGAAGAGGGGAGAAAGATTGGGGGAGAGGGTGGAGCGGATATCGGCGAGTGTATGGTTTTCGTGGGCTCCATGCTCATGGATTTTGATTACCAGACCATGTCCCGCGTGGCTAAAATCCCCGATGAAAAGTGGAGGGATAAGGTTTATAAGTCCCTGGAGGAAAACCTCACTACCATGAAAAGGGAACTGGGGGAGCTCCCCAGCCGGGAGGAAGTTCAGGAGATTTTAATTGCCGAGTTCCAAAAAGTCCTCGGTCCCCTGGAAAAAGCGGAGCTCACTCCAGACTTTTTGAGGAGGGCCAGGGCGCTGGAAAGGCAGATGCAGGAGCCCGAGTTCCTCTTGGGTAAAAAGAAAGGGGAGGTTGACTCCCTGAAGATTAAATCCGGATTGAATCTGATATTCGGACAGCACAAAGCCCGAGGCGGCCTGATCCGTACTATCCAGGAAGTGGAAGGTCCCTCTCTGGGAGGGACGATTCAGGATCTATCCATAAGCGGGGATTTCACTTTAATTCCCCGAAAAAGCCTCAGGGAAGGGTTGGAACGAAGCATTATTGGCACAAGAAGGGAAAAATACGAGCTTTTCCCCAGAATTGCGCAGTTCATGGAATCGAAAGACAAGGAAATGCCCGGGGTCGATACTGAGGACATAATTATGGCTTTAGGGCTAAAAGATTGATGAAAGGAGCTGGGCAGATTGAGGGAACTGGATGTTTCTGAAGTAATCCCACAGGTAAAAAAGCTCTGCATTGAGGCCAATTACTATATTGGCGAGGATGTTTTGGAGAAACTGGAGGAAGCCCTGGTTCAGGAAGAATCACCAGTAGGGAAGGAGATCCTGCACCAGATTTTAACCAATCACAGGATGGCCGCAAAAGAGGAGATGCCCGCCTGCCAGGATACGGGAGTTGCCGTTATTTTTGTGGAACTGGGTCAGGACCTGCACCTTAAAGGGGGCGATCTTTATTCTGCGATCAACGAAGGAGTGAGGCAGGGCTACAAGGATGGCTATCTGCGCAAGTCCCTGGTGGACGACCCCGTGATTGAGAGGAAAAATACCGGCGATAATACGCCCGCAATTATTCATCTGGATATTGTTCCCGGTGACCAGCTGAAAATTACCGTGGCCCCCAAGGGTGGAGGATCGGAAAATATGAGCGAGGTAAGGATGCTCACTCCGGCCGATGGCCTGGAAGGGGTGATGAATTTCGTGGTGGACAGGGTGCGCCGTTCAGGTGGAAACCCCTGCCCTCCCATCATCGTAGGCGTGGGCATCGGAGGGAACTTCGAAGCCTGTGCTCTTCTGGCCAAAAAAGCCTTGTTGAGGGACCTCAGGGATAAGCATCCTGATCCCAAGTGGGCTCAAGTGGAGGAGGAGCTCCTTTACAGGATAAACCGCCTGGGGATTGGCCCCATGGGATTGGGGGGCAGGATAACGGCTCTGGGAGTAAAAATTCTCACCATGCCCTGCCACATTGCCAGTCTGCCGTTAGCGGTGAACATTCAGTGCCATGCCGCGCGCCATAAAACAGCAGTGATTTGAGGGAGAAAGAAATGTCCTCAGAATACAAATTAAAAACACCACTTAAAAAGGAAGATTTAGCCAGGCTGAAGATCGGGGACAAAGTCCTGCTTTCCGGAAAAATTTACACCGCCAGAGACGCTGCGCACAAAAGGCTGGTGCAGCTGATCAAGGAGGGAAAGGAACTCCCCATCGAGCTGGAGGGTCAGGCAATCTATTATGTGGGCCCTACACCTCCGAAACCCGGTCAGGTGATTGGTTCTGCTGGCCCCACGACCAGCGAGCGCATGGACCCATACGCACCTTTACTTTTGGATCACGGTCTCAAGGCCATGATCGGCAAGGGGCAAAGGAGTAATGCGGTAGTGGAGGCCATCAAGAGAAATGGAGCTGTTTACTTCGCCGCTACGGGAGGCGTGGGGGTCCTTCTGGCGAAAGCCGTGAAATCCTCCCGCATTGTGGCATACGAGGAGTTAGGCGCCGAGGCCATCAGGGAACTGGAAGTGGAGGATTTCCCCTTAATCGTGGCCATCGACGCTCAAGGTCGTGATCTTTATGCGGAAGGGGTGAACCAATACTGTCTGCCTTAGAGAATAAACCCAGAATAGGAGTGTATATCTGCCACTGCGGTGGTAACATTTCCGATGTTGTGGATGTGAAGAGGCTGGTTTCCGTGGCCTCGGAACAACCTGGGGTGGTTGTGGCCAGGGATGTGGAGCACATGTGCTCGGAGGATGGTCAAAAGCAGATTTTAAGTGACGCCTCCGAATTTTCCCTGAACCGCGTGGTGGTGGCTTCCTGTTCCCCGCTTTTCCATGAAAAAACCTTTATGAAGACCATGGAAAAGGCCAATTTGAACCCTTACCTCTTCGATATGGCGAACATCAGGGAGCACTGCTCCTGGTGCCATACGAGCAAACAGCAAGCCACGAAAAAAGCTGAAGACCTGGTGCGCATGGCCATCGCCCGGTGCGCTCTTCACGAACCCCTGCAAAGGAAGAGGATGCCCATCGGAAAGAGGGTGCTGGTGATCGGAGGAGGAATTGCCGGAATCCAGGCCTCCTTAGATTTAGGGGATTCGGGGTTTGAGGTTTACCTTGTGGAGAAAGAGCCCTCCATCGGGGGCAAGATGGCCATGCTCTCCAAGACCTTCCCCACTGAGGATTGCGCCACCTGCATCATCGGTCCCAAGCTGGCCGATGTGGCTGAACATCCCAATATTCACCTTTACACCTATTCCGAGGTGCAATCCGTGAACGGATACCTGGGCAATTTCCACGTGCGCGTGAGGAGAAAACCGCGCTACGTGGACCTGGAGAAGTGTACTGCCTGCGGGGACTGTGCCAAAGAGTGCCCTGTGGAAATGCCCAACGAGTTCAACCTGGGGCTTTCCAAAAGGAAGGCCATTTACATTTATAACGATATTGCCGTTCCCCACAAGTACTTGATCACCAAAAACGGAATTCCTCCCTGCCGGGCCCGCTGTCCCCTTCACGTCAACGTTCAGGGATACATCCAGCTGATCAAAAAGGGAAAGTTCGAAGAAGCCCTGGCCTTAGTGCGGGAAACCAATCCCTTTCCAGGAATCACGGGAAGGATCTGCACTCATCCCTGCGAAGAGGCCTGCACCAGAGCCAATGTGGATGAGCCCCTGGCAATAGACCTTCTCAAGAGGTTTGTCTATGACTATGCGGAGAAGCAGGGGAAAAAGTGGCAACCCACTCCCGCTCCTTTTAACGGCAAAAAAGTGGCCATAGTGGGCTCCGGGCCTGCGGGTTTAATGGCTGCTTTCCATCTGCGCATGCAAGGTTACGGCGTCACGGTTTTCGAAAGGATGCCCCAGATTGGAGGAATGCTCCGCTACGGAATTCCCACTTACCGTCTCCCCCGGGAAGTCCTGGACAAGGAGTTGGAAGTGCTAAGAGAGATTGGAGTGGAGTTCCGCACCAATTCAGAGGTCAAGGGCCAGGAGGGAATTTTAAAGCTCCTTGAGGACTTTAACGCTGTATTTCTGGCTGTGGGTACCTGGAAATCCAGAAAGATGGGAATTCCCGGAGAGGACTTGTCCGGGGTCACTGGTGCCCTGGAATTCCTGAGGGAAGCTAATTTAGGTGAAATAACTCAAGTTCAGGGGAAGGCGGCGGTCATTGGTGGGGGAAATGCTGCCATAGATGCGGCCCGGACCCTTTTACGCCTGGGGGCGGAAAAGGTGGAAATCATTTATCGCCGGACGCGGAACGAGATGCCCGCTAACCCTGAGGAGATTGAAGAAGCCACTATGGAAGGCGTCAATTTCCGCTTCCTGGAAGCTCCTATCCGGGTTGAAAGGACCGAAGAAGGGCTGCTTCTAACCCTGCAGAAAATGGAATTAGGGGAGCCGGATTCCTCTGGAAGAAGGAGACCCGTTCCCGTTCCCGGTTCTGAAGTTCAGGAGGTTTTCCAGTTCGTGGTCATGGCTGTGGGGCAAGAGCTGGAGAGCGAGAACCCCTTCAATTTGAGGATGGAAGGCGGGCGGATTTCCGCCGATCCCCTAACCCTGGAGACCTCCATTCCCGGCGTTTTTGCCGGAGGGGATGCAGTTCTGGGACCGGCGACTTTCATTGAGGCCCTGGCCCACGGGAAAAAAGCAGCTATTTCCATCGATCGCTATTTGAACTTCGAGGATATGCGTGTCGGCCGGGAACTGGAGGGTCCCTCCCCCTCCCAGGTGCAAGTTGAGACTGCCGGTGTAGAGAAATCCCCCCGAGCCCGTCCCAAAATTGTTTTACCTGAGAGCCTGGTTTCCCAGTTCACTGAGGTCAACTCTGGTCTTCCTCAGGAAGCGGTGAAAGGGGAAGCGGAAAGGTGCCTGAACTGCGGGGGCTGCTCGGAATGCCGGGAATGCGTGCGTGCCTGTGAGCCCAAAGCCATTAATTTCCAGGACCAGGAGAGGATCGAGGAGCTGGATGTGGACACTATCATCGTGGCCACAGGTTTCGAGCTATTTGATCCTGTTTTGAAGCCTGTTTACCAGTACGGTTCCTCCTCGAATATCATCACTGCTCTGGAACTGGAAAGGATTCTCTCTACTGGCTCCGCTGGTCCACCCCTGCGCCCCATCGGCCACAGGGTGGCCTTTATCCAGTGTGTGGGCTCCAGAGACGAACAAATTGGGAGGGAAAATTGCTCCCGCATCTGCTGCATGTATGCCACAAAACTGGCTCAGCTCTTGAAGCGCCTTGATCCCTCCCGGGAAATCTACATCTTTTACACCGATCTTAGGGCTTACGGCAAGGGTTTTGAGGAATACTACAAGAGAGCGCAAAAATCAGGCATAAGGTACATCCGCGGCCGGGTTGCAGAGGTCCAGAAAGACCCTCAAAGCGGAAACCTGATACTGACTGCCGAGGACACCCTTACCCGATCCATTATCAGCGCCGAATTTGACACTGTGGTGCTTTCTACCGGCTTGGTCCCCGCTCCAGGTTCCGATAAAATTTCCGAGATGTTGAAGCTGGCTAAGAGTCCCGACGGATTCCTCCAGGAGGCTCATCCCAAATTCCGTCCGGTTGACACCCTGATTGACGGCATCTTCATTGCTGGGTGCGCACAAGGCCCCAAAGACATTCCAGACACAGTGGCTCAGGCTTCTGCGGCGGCTTCCCGGGCTATTCGCTTGATGAACAAGGGGTACTACGAAATTGAGCCCATCACGGCCTTTGTGCACTCCGAACTCTGCGATGGTTGCGGTCTCTGCCTTTCCTCTTGCCCTGCTGAGGCCATTGTCAGGGATGGGGAGAAAATTTCCATCAACGAGGCCCTGTGTAAGGGTTGCGGAATTTGCTTGGCTCACTGTCCCAGGGAAGCCCTGGACCTCCACTACTACACCAACGCCGAAATGAAAGCGCAGATCGAAGAGGCTTTGAAGAGCAAAAAGCCCGAGGAAATCAGGGTGCTGGTTTTCGCGGATTCCGTATGCACTTACCGGCTGGCAGATAATTTGGGCACTTCCAGGATCTCCTACCCTCCGGAAACCAGGATCATCAGGGTTCCTTCGGGGGCCAGGGTGACTCCTGCCCTTCTCCTTCAGGCTTTCTCCTCCGGTGCGGATGGAATTTTCATCGGGGAATGTGATCGCAGGGCATCCCCTTATCCTGGATCCAACCAGGCAATTGAGGAAAACGTGAGGCTCGTTCGGGAGATTCTCCAGGAAGAGGGTTTGGAAGGCGAACGCCTGGTGCATGCCGAGCTTCTCACCTCTCTTCTCACGGACTTCTTCAAGTACGTGGCCTCTTTAGTGAAATATGTTAAAAAGGAGGTTCCCCCCATCTCTCCTGAAGTCAGAGAAAGAATCAAGGAGAGAGCCCAGAACCTCTGGGCCAAAGCCCAAGGAGCACGAGAATGAGCGATAAATTTCCCAAAATCAAAAAGGTGGTTTTAGGCCCCAAGAACAGTGAATTCTTAAAAAAGGTGGAGGAGCTGAGCGGAGAGACGGTAACTCTCTGTGAACAGTGCGGAACATGCTCCGGAAGCTGCCCCATGGTTTTGGAGATGGACATCACTCCTTCCCAGATGATGAGGATGGTGCAGTTAGGAGAGGAGGAGGTCCTGGAGAACAAGACCTTCTGGATCTGTGCTTCCTGCTACACTTGTTCTGTGCGTTGCCCTCGGGGAATCGACCCAGCCAAGGTGGCTGAGGCTCTCAGGCAAATCAAGCTCCGCTCCGCCTTCGATTTCCTGGATATCAGCAAAATTACCGAGGAAGAGGCCAAAAAGCTTCCTCAGATTGCGCTTGTGGCTGCATTCAGAAAGTTCACGGGGTGAAAGATGACCAGGATGCCTTATTATCCAGGATGCACCCTGAAGACCAAGGCTCAAAATTATGACCTTTCCACAAGGGCCGTTTTCAGGGAGCTGGGAATTGATTTGGTGGAACTCCCCAGATGGAATTGCTGTGGGGCTGTTTTTTCCCTGGTTTCCGACGACCTCCTACGCCAGGTTGCTCCCATCACCAATTTGATCAGAGTTCAAGAGCTTCAAAGCACGGACTCCATTGACGACCCCCGCCTGGTGGTCCCCTGTGCCATGTGCTTCAACGTTTTAAAAAGAGCCCATCTCAGGGTGAAGGAAAACCCCGAGGACTTGAAGAAAATCAATGACTTCCTTTACCTTGAGTCCCAGCCCTATCGGGGAGAGGTGGAGATAGTTCACGCTTTGGAGCTGCTCAGGGAAATCTTTGCGCAGGGAATAAAGGAAAGGGTCAAATTTCCCCTTTCCGGTTTAAAGGTTTCCCCCTATTACGGATGTAATTTGTTGAGGCCCAAGGAGGTGGCCATTGATAATCCGGAAAACCCCACCTTGCTTGAGGATCTGGTGGAAGCCCTGGGAGCCGAGGTGGCCTTTAACAACCGCAGGTTGCGCTGTTGCGGCAGCTATCAGACTGTCTCCGAGAAGGAGCTGGTAGCCGATCTGGCCTACGACATCATCAAAGGAGCTGCCTCTGCTGGGGCTGATCTGATTATCACTGCCTGTCCCCTTTGCTCCTTCAATTTGGACTGGAGGCAAAAGGAGGCACAGGAAGCTCATCCTGATCACAAATTCATTCCGGTGATTTATTACACAGAGCTCATGGCCCTGGCTTTAGGCCTGGGAAACGATTTTGGGGGTGAACACTTTGTGGACCCTCAGCCTTTGATCCGGAGGTTTACTAAAAAAGAGAAGGAGGGAATTTGAATGGCCCAGGACCTGATCCCGATTTACATCTATTCCCGCAAATATTTCGTTCCTGAGGGATCAACGATTATCAGCGCTCTGGAGTTCCTTGGTTTTAAACTGAAAAAGGGCGTGGGCTGCAAAGAGGGCTTTTGCGGAGCCTGCGCCTCTCTTTATCGCCTTAAAGGGGACTACAAATTAAAGGGAGGCCTTGGTTGCCAGACCGTAGTTCAGCCCGAGATGCAAATCGTTCAGATTCCCTTTGTCCCTGCTCCCAAAGCCATTTATCATATTGAGGAACTTCAGCCTGATCCGGAAATCTTCCTGCGTTATTATCCGGAGCTCTACCGTTGTCTTTCCTGCAACACCTGTACGAAGATCTGCCCTCAGGAACTCCAGGTGATGGATTTTGTTCAGGCTGCAGTCAGGGGTGATTTCCAGCAGGTGGCCGACTTATCTTTTGATTGTATCATGTGCGGACTTTGTAGCGCTCGTTGTCCGGCAGAGATCACCCAGTTTAACCTCGCCCTTTTAGCCCGCCGTATCTACGGTAAGTATTTGACGAAGAAGAGCGCCTTCCTGGAGCAGAGGCTCAAGGAGATTGAATCCGGGAAATACGAGGAAGGATATAAGGAATTAATGTCCATGAGCCGGGAAGAACTCAAAGAGCGCTACTTCCAGAGGGAAATCAATTTCCAGATCACTTGAGGAGGCAAGAATGGGTTACCCTGATTATATGTACGAATCAATAAAGCTTGTGGAGGCCACCAGGCCTAAAAGGGCTGAGATGGCCAAAGAGGGCCTACAGAAATTTCTAAAGCCCCTCTCAGCTTCAGAAAGGGAAAAGGTGCTCAGCGAGAACCATCCTGATTACCAGCCTGATGCCCGAAAACCAATCAGAGTGGGCCCTAATAAGGGAGAAAACCTCACCTCTGAGGTTGTGGATCTCCTGGAAAGACCCTCTCGCCTTCCCCGGGATTTCAGGCTGGAGCCAGTGGATTACGAAACCGACGTTTTAGTGATTGGAGGAGGGGGAGCAGGATGCCAGGCTGCTCTCTGGGCCGCCAAAAACGGGGCCAGGGTTATCCTCTCCACCAAGCTCCGTTTGGGGGATGCCAATTCCATGATGTCCCAGGGCGGTATGCAGGCTTCCGTCAATCCAGGAGACTCCCCCCTGATCCACTACCTCGATGCCATTGGGGGAGGGCACTTCGACAATAAGCCAGAACTTTTGAAAGTTCTGACCTCTGAGGCTCCCTACATCGTGAAGTTCCTGGAGGAGCTGGGCGTGATCTGGGATCGAATGCCTGACGGTCATTATCAGACTCAATCCGGAGGAGGAGGCTCCAGAAGGAGGATGCTCTCCTGCCGGGACTACACCGGAGCGGAAATCATGCGCGTCTTGAGGGATGAGGTGCGCAATCACCCGGAAGAGATCACAGTTTTGGAATTTCTTCCCGCTTTGGAGCTGATCAAGGACGAAGAGGGAAAAGTGGCAGGTGCCGTGCTTTTTGACATGGAAACCGGCCACTTCTTTGTTGTGAAGGCCAAGGTTGTAGTGATGGCCACCGGAGGCTTCGGCCGCATTCATATTCGGGGTTTCCCCACTACCAATCATTACGGAGCTACCATGGACGGGGTAGTGATGGCATATCGAGCCGGAGCCCGCCTTTTGCACATGGATTCCGTCCAGTTCCACCCCACGGGTGCGATCTATCCACCCCAGATTTATGGGTTCTTGATCACGGAGAAGATCAGGGCCATGGGTGGACAGCCAGTGAACGCTAAAGGAGAGCTTTTCGTTTTTCCCATGGAGCCCAGGGACGTAGAGGCTTCAGAATACATTCAGGAGTGCAAGAAGGGTTTGGGAGTGCGCACTCCAGATGGACAGTACGGGATCTGGCTGGATTCTCCCATGATTGAGATTTTAAATGGCCCGGGGACCATCGAAAGAGCTTTTCCAGCCATGCTCAGGCAGTACAAGCGCTTCGGCATTGACATCCGTGTTCTTCCCATGCTTGTTTATCCCACTCTGCATTACCAGAATGGAGGAGTTGAAATTGACGAACATTGTCACACCAGCGTTCCCAACCTTTTAGCTGCCGGGGAAGTTTCGGGTGGGGTGCATGGGCGGAATAGGCTCATGGGAAACTCCGTTCTGGACTACAATGTTTTTGGACGCAGGGCAGGAATTGAGGCTGCCAGAATTGCTCAGGAAACGGAGATCAAGGGGAGGCTGAGCGTGAGTCATGTCTGGGAATACGAAGAGGAGCTGAAGAGGGAGGGCGTTCAGGCCAAGGGCTATTCCCCCCTTCTTCTTCCGGAATACAGGAATCTGGAATCCTTGAAGAGACACAGGACAGAATTTGATCCTTTTGCTCCTGCAGGACTGTAGAAAGGAGAGAAAATGAAATTAAGACCGGATTTAAGCAACCTTGAGGAATGTTTTCCTCAGAGCTTTACTCAGGCTCAGGTAGCTAAAGCCAAAACCATCTTCTACAAAAGGCTGGCCTTAGAGGGGCACCGTTTCTATGGAGGGAAAATTCAAACTGTTCCCAAGGCTGGAGTTTTTGGCTTCAACTGGTTCAATGTCTGGTACACCCCTGGAGTTTCCAAAATCTCCACCACCATTCGAGACGATAACGAAAAGTCCTTTGAACTTTCCAACCGGGGAAACCTCGTGGCGGTAGTGAGCGACTCAACCAGAGTTTTAGGGGATGGAGACGTTACTCCTCCTGGAGGACTGGGAGTGATGGAGGGCAAGGCCTTCTTGATGAAGTACCTGGGAGGGATTGACGCCATTGCTCTTTGCGTGGACTCCCGGAACGAAAAGGGGGAAAACGACCCCGAGGTGATTATTGACCTGGTGAAGAGGATTCAACCTTCATTTGGAGCGGTGAATCTGGAGGACATCAGCCAGCCCAACTGCTACCGCGTGCTCGATGTTTTAAGGGAGGAGTGCGAGATCCCGGTCTGGCACGACGACCAGCAGGGAACAGCCTGCGTCACTCTGGCCGGATTGTTGAACGCCTTAAAAATTGTGGGCAAGGAACTCTCCCAGGTGAAAATCGTGTACTTCGGGGCAGGAGCAGCCAACACCACCTGTCTGCGTTTGAATTTAGCGGCGGGGGCTGATCCCCAGAAGAGCATCATGTTCGATTCCAGGGGTGCCCTTCATCGAGGAAGGAAGGACATTGAGGCTGATCCACGTTTCTACAGAAAATGGGAGATCTGCCTGAACACCAACCCGGACAAGGTTGAGACCATGGAAGAAGCTATGAAAGGAGCCGACGTTCTTCTCTCGATCTCCACGCCAGGACCGGGGGTAATCAAACCGGAATGGATTAAGCTCATGGCCCCCAAGGCCATAGTTTTTGCCTGCGCTAACCCGGTCCCGGAAATTTATCCCTATGAGGCCAAAGAGGCTGGTGCTTACATTGTGGGGACGGGAAGAGGAGATTTTCCCAACCAGATAAATAACTCTTTGGGATTTCCCGGGATCCTCAAGGGTGCGCTCCTGGTGAGAGCCAGGAAAGTAACGGACAACATGGCCATCGCTGCTGCCAGATCCCTGGCGGATTTTGCAGAAAAGAGAGGGATTAATCCAGACAACATTACGGCCACAATGGAGGAACCGGGGGTTTTCCCCAATGAGGCTGCGGATGTGGCCCAGCAGGCGGTAAAGGATGGCGTAGCCAGGGTGCAGATGACCAGGGAGGAAGCTTACAGGAAGGCTAAAGAGGATATCGATTATGCCCGAAGCTTAACCGAGCTTTTGGTGCGGGAGTCCTTTATCCAGACCATTCCTCAGGAGCTGCTGGATAAAGTGCTTCAAGCTACCATTGAGGAGGTTTTACGCTCCTAAAAACTTCAGGGGATATTATGGAAAAAACCCTAACGGAAAAAGAACTGGACTTGAAATTTAAATACCGCATTATGCAGGAAGAAGGAGGGGAGAGGATTGTCCGCTGTTTCTCCTGCAATACGTGCACTTTGAGCTGTCCTGTGCGCTTGGTGGATGAGGAGTTCAACCCCAGAAGGATTATTCGTCTGGCTCTATTAGGAGCCAAGGAGGAAGTCCTCCACTCTCCCTTTATTTGGCTTTGTTCGGCCTGTTACCTCTGTTCCGAGCGCTGTCCCCAGGACGTGAAAATCACGGATTTGATGACAGCCTTGAGGAACATTGCGGTGAAGGAAGGCATTATGCCCCCCAGCCTCCAGGCCCAGCTGGATTTGCTCCAGCAACACGGCAGGCTTTACGAGATAGGGGAGTTCGAAAACAAAAAAAGGGCCAGGCAGTCCCTTCCTTCTCTGGAAGAAAAAAGGGAATTATCCGCTCAAGCCATAGAGCTCTTTAAAGCTAATCTTAAGGTGGAAAGATGAAAATCGGGCTGTTTTTGGGTTGCACTGTTCCCGTGAGGGCCATGAACTACGAGCAGGCCTTTCGTCGGCTGGCGACCGAGCTGGAAATCGAGATCGTGGATGTTCCAGATTTTTTCTGTTGCGGATTTCCGGCGAAGAGCATCAACGAGGAAACGGCCCTGTTGATGGCCCTTACCAATCTGGCTATTGCTGAAAAGAATGGCATTCTTGATTTGATAACCCTCTGCAATGCCTGCACAGAAAACCTTACTGAGGCCCATTACCGCTGGCAGAGCAAGGCAGAAATCAGGGAGAAGCTCCAGCCACTTCTTTCCCATTTGGGCCACGCTTACTCAGGTTCAGTCCGAGTGAGACATGGAGCCCGGTTCCTTTTTGAGGAATTCCAGGATGCCCTTGCGCAAAAAATTAAAAGGGACCTTAAAGCTTTGAAGCTTTATCCCTATACTGGTTGCCACTACACCCGTCCCTCGGAAATTTATTCCGGGTTTGACAGCCCGGAAGCGCCCAACACCCTGGTGGAGCTCTTAAAATTAACAGGAGCTCAGGTGGTCTCCGATACCAATTCCTGCTGTGGCGGGGCGGTCTTGGGTTTTAAGGAGGAAACCTCCCTGAAGATGGCAGGGACCACCCTAAAAAAGGTCAAGGGTTTGGGAGCCGATGCCATGGTGCTCATCTGTCCCTTTTGCGACATTATGTTCGAGCAAAACCAGAAAAAAGTGGAGAAACTTCTGGGAGAGACTTATGAGCTTCCTGTGATTTACCTGCCTCAGGTCTTAGGATTGGCCCTGGGAATTCCCAGAGAGGAATTGGGATTTAACCTCAACCGCATCAAAATGGACGGTTTCTGGTCCAAGCTGGAGGGTTCATAATGGCTACAGAGGATCATCCTTCAGGCAAAGTTTTAGTGGTGGGAGGAGGAGTTGCTGGCATTCAGGCCAGCCTCGATTTAGCGGCAGGCGGTTTCAAGGTTTACCTTGTGGAGTCCAAGGATGCCGTGGGAGGGACCATGGCCCAGCTGGACAAGACCTTTCCCACAAACGATTGCTCCATGTGTATTCTCTCCCCCAAGTTGGTGGAAGTGGGATCCAACCCCAATATCGAACTCCTCACCCGCTCCCGCATTTTGCGAGTGGAAGGGGAGGCCCCCCATTTCCGGGTGACCGTCCTCAAGGAACCTCGTTACGTGGACCCTGACCTGTGCAAGGGTTGTGGGGACTGTGCTAAAGAGTGTCCCGTAACTCGACCCAACGATTATGAGGAGAAGTTAGCCCAGCGCAAAGCCATTTTCCGCCTTTATGAGCAGGCAGTTCCCAGCTCCTTTGGCATAACAAAACTGGGAATCAGCCCTTGTCGTGCTGCCTGTCCTCTTCACGTCAATGCCCAGGGTTATATCCAACTCATAGCCAAAGGCAAGTATCAGGAAGCCCTGGATTTAGTGCGGGAAAGAAATCCCTTTCCCTTGATCACCGGCCGCATCTGCACCCGTCCCTGTGAAAAGTCCTGCACCAGAAAGGATTTGGACGGGAGCGTGGCCATTGATTACCTCAAGCGCTTCGTGGCTGACCTGGCCTTTAGGGAAGGAAAGGAGTGGACACCCGAAGTTCCCTCCTTCAATGGGAAAAAGGTGGCAATTATTGGGTCCGGCCCGGCAGGGCTTCTCTGTGCCTATGACCTCAGGCTTAAAGGCTACGGGGTTACAGTTTTCGAAAGGATGCCCCAGATCGGAGGAATGCTCCGTTATGGTATCCCTCCCTACAGGCTACCCCGGGAGGTTTTGGACTTTGAGCTTTCCATGCTTTCCCGGATGCAGGTAAAATTTCAAACGAATCAAGAGATTAAAGGTTCCGATCTGGAAACGCTCCAGAAGGAGTACGATGCCGTCTTCGTGGCCACTGGAGCCTGGAGATCGCGGAAGATGGGCGTTCCCGGTGAAGATCTTCCTGAAGTCATAGATGCTCTCACCTTCCTGAGGAAAGCCAACATTGAGCCCTTCCCTTTCTCCGGAAAAGCCGCGGTGATTGGAGGAGGAAACTCCGCCATTGATGCTGCCCGAACGCTTCTCCGCCTCGGCGCCCAGGAAGTCTGGGTGATATACCGCCGGACCAGAAATGAGATGCCCGCAGATCCTGAGGAAATCCAGGAAGCGGAAAGGGAAGGTGTGCGTTTCCAGTTCCTGGCTGCACCTCTCAAGGTGGAAAAGGGCTCATCTGGTGTCATGCTCACTCTTCAGCGCATGCAGCTTGGGGAGCCGGACGCTTCTGGCCGTCCCAGGCCGGTTCCAATTCCTGGCGCTCAAGAAAGCCTTGTGTTTCAACTCATTGTTTCCGCTATCGGGCAAGAACCAGAGGTGGAAAACTTCCCCCTGTCCCAGGAAAGGGGACTTTTTAAGGTTGATTCCCTCACCCTGGAAACCGGATTTTCCGGAGTTTTTGCCGGTGGAGATGCCGTCCTGGGCCCTGCTACCTTTATCGAGGCTATGGCTCAGGGAAGAAAGGCAGCCAACTCTATAGACCGCTTCCTCAAGGGATTAGATCTAAGAGAGGGGCGGGAAGAGGAAGGACCTCTGGAGGGAAAGGCAGATGTGGATTTAAAGAAGGTGGAGCGGAGAGAAAGGTCTCACCCTCAATTTCGCCTTCCCCAATCCTTGAAGGGGGACTTTGCCGAAGCTAACCTGGGCCTCAAAGAGGAGGATGTTAAAGCAGAGGCCGAACGCTGCCTGAACTGTGCTGGTTGTTCTGAGTGTATGGAATGTGTGCGCGTCTGCCAGGCCAAGGCCATAGACCACAACATGAAACCCAGAGAGGAGACCATAGAAGTGGGAAGCGTGGTCCTCGCTCCTGGTTTTGACGAGGTAGATCCAACTTCTTACTACCAGTATGGCTGGGGAAGGTTTCCCAATGTGGTTACCAGCATCCAGTTTGAAAGGATTCTTTCCGCTTCTGGGCCCTATTCTGGAGTGCTTCAAAGGCCGGGGGATGGGAGGCATCCCAAGAAAATCGCCTTTATTCAGTGCGTGGGTTCCCGGGACAGGACTAACCCTTACTGTTCCTCTGTCTGTTGCATGTACGCTACCAAGGAGGCAGTGATCGCTAGAGAGCATTCCCGGGAAGTGGAGCCTACCATTTTTTACATTGACCTTCGCTCTTACGGAAAGGATTTCGAGAGGTACATCGAAAGGGCCAAGGAGGAATATGGGGTTAGATATGTGCGCTCCCGCATCTCCTCCGTGGAGGAGCTAAAAGACGGTTCCCTCCAGGTCCTCTATGAGGATGAAAGGGGAGAGCTCAAGAGCGAAGTCTTTGACTTAGTGGTGCTCTCCGTGGGTTTAGCTCCCCCCAAAAGCGCTGAAGAGCTCTGTCGTCTTTTTGGACTTTCCCGGGACGAGTTTGGATTTGTGAGAAACCCGGGCCTGGATCCAGTTAGCACGGAAAGGCCGGGGGTTTTCGTTGCCGGGGCCTTTGCCGGGCCCAAGGATATCCCTGAGTCCGTTACCGAGGGAAGTTCCGCTGCCGAGGAAGCCTCCCGGATTATTTCCAGCGAGAGGGGAAAGGAAATTGCCCGTAAGGAGCTTCCTCCGGAGATAGATGTTCGCGGCGAAAAGCCAAGGGTAGGAGTTTTTGTTTGCCATTGTGGCCTGAATATTGCCGGTTTTGTGGATGTGAAAGCGGTTACCGAATATGCCCAGACTCTCCCCTATGTGGTCTATGCGGAGAGCAACCTTTACACCTGTTCCCAGGACACCCAGCAGAGGATCAAGGAGAAGATTAAAGAGTATGGCCTGAACAGGGTGGTTGTGGCCTCCTGTACCCCGCGGACGCACGAGCCACTTTTCCAGGAAACAATCAGGGAAGCTGGGCTAAATCGCTTCCTTTTCGAGATGGCCAACATTCGGGATCAGGATAGCTGGGTGCACCAGTTCGATCGAGAACGGGCTACTCTGAAAGCCATGGATCTGGTGCGGGGAGCTGTAGCTAAAGCGGTAGAGCTTTCTCCCCTTGAGGTTCAACTTCTTCCCATCACCAGACGGGGGCTAGTCATAGGGGGAGGGATATCCGGGATGACCGCTGCTTTAGCTCTGGCTGATCAGGGTTTTGAGGTGGTTCTCGTGGAAAGGGAAAGGGAACTGGGCGGGAACGCGCGCTTTATCCTCTTCAAGCAAGATGGTTCTCCCTTCCAGCCGGAGTTGGAAGCCCTGATTGAGAGCGTGAAAACCCATCCCAGGGTAAAAATTTATACTGGTGTAGAGGTGGAGAGTTCAGAAGGCTATGTGGGAAATTTCAAGACTACCCTTTCCAATGGGGAAGTAATTGAGCACGGAGCGGTGATCATTGCCTCTGGAGCCCAGGAGATGGCTACCTCCCAGTTTGGCTACAGGAAATTCAGGGGAGTGATTACCCAGCGTGAATTGGAAAGCCTTCTGCATTCCGGAGAATTTGGCCATCCCCGGACCGTGATCATGATCCAGTGCGTGGAATCCAGGGACGAAGATCATCCCTATTGTTCCCGGGTATGTTGCCAGGAAGCCCTGAGGAACAGCTTGAAGATAAAGGAGCTGAGCCCGGAGACCGAGGTCCTGGTCCTCTATCGGGATATTAGGTCATATGGCCTGAACGAGGCCTACTACACCAAAGCCCGGGAAGCTGGTGTCCTTTTCCTCAATTATCGTGAGGAGGCTAAACCGGAAGTTTATCAGGAAGGCACTTTAAGGGTTCGCCTTCAGGAAGGGATCTTAAACCGTTTTATAGACCTGCCTGCAGATTATGTAGTCTTGAGCGTAGGAATCAGCCCCAACCCGGAGAATGAGAAGTTGGCCCGGCTTTTTAAGGTCCCTCTTAATCAGGATGGCTTTTTCCTGGAAGCCCACGCCAAGCTCAGGCCTGTGGAGTTCGCCACAGACGGGGTTTTCTTGGCCGGCTTAGCCCACTCTCCAAGATTAGTAGAGGAGTCTATTGCCCAGGCCAAAGCCGCAGCTGGCAAGGCCGCCATCCTTCTTTCCAAGGAGGGAATAGAGGCCGGGGGGAAGATTGCCAAAGTCAATGAAAGGGTCTGTGTAGGATGTGGACTGTGTGAACTGGTCTGTGCTTACGGCGCCATCAAGGTGGTGGAGAAAAAGGTCCTGGGGCAATTGAAAAAGGTAGCCGAGGTTAACCCCTCGCTCTGCAAGGGGTGTGGGGCCTGTGCTGGAGGGTGCAGGTCGAACGCCATAGACCTGGAAGGATTCTCCAACGAACAGATCAGCGAAGCCTTAGAGGCCATGCTTGAATTATAGGAGTTAAGAATGGAAGATTTTGAGCCAAAAATTATCGCTTTTCTCTGTAACTGGTGCTCTTATGCCGGGGCGGATCTGGCGGGGGTATCCCGATTTCAGTATCCTCCCAATGTCAGGATCATCAGGGTTCCCTGCTCAGGAAGGGTAAATCCCCTTTTCGTTCTCAAAGCCCTCTACGAGGGAGCAGACGGAGTCTTAGTCTCGGGATGTCACCCCGGAGACTGCCACTATCAAAGTGGAAATTATTACGCCCGCCGGCGCCTGGAAGTCTTCAATAACCTTTTAAACTTTTTGGGCCTGAACCCTGCTCGCTTCAAAATGGCCTGGATTTCCGCCAGCGAAGGCGCTCAATTCGCCCAACTGGTCAGGGAATATGTCCAGGAAGTAAAGGATGCCGGTCCCAATCTGGAGTTTGTCCGGGAAAAAGCTGATCTCGTGAGGTTTCTCAATGAGGCAAGATGATTTGTTTTTGACATGTCAGAAAGCCTTTCAAGAGAGGGGGTTGGACCTCCTTTTAGGATACGAAAAATCCTCTTCCGGTTTTCTCAGGCCGGCAGTTTTTACTGCTCCGGAATCTCTGGAGAGGATCAGCTGGGATCCTAGCGCTTCTTTGAACCTGGCCACCTATTTGCCCCGGTTCAAGAGCAAAAAGGTGGGGATCCTTGCCCCAGGTTGCGTTTCCCGATCCATCATTATTCTTATCAATGAGGGGCAAATTAACCGGGAACAGGTGACGATTATCGGGGTTCCCTGCCGGGGTCTGATTGAGAAAAGGAAATTGGGTGACCTGGAAGGAGTTCGTCTGGTGGAGTTCCGTGACGTGAGCTTTGTTCTGGAAAAAGAAAATCAGAGAAGGGAGCTAAACCTGGAGGACTATCTCTCGGAAAGTTGCCTCAGTTGTGCTTACCCAGCTCCTGTTATTTACGATTACTTGATTCAAGGCCCCTCCCGGGAAGGTTCAAAGGGCTTTCTGGAGAAAAGAATCAAAGATTTAACCCGGCTCTCGCCAGAAGAAAGGCTCCTTTACTTTAAAAGGGAAGCTGAAAAGTGTATTCGATGCTATGCCTGCAGGCAGGCGTGTCCCATGTGCTATTGTGAGAGCTGTTTTGTGGAGTCCTCAGAACCCCGCTGGCTTCAGGCCGCTCCCGAGCCTGTGGATAACCTGATCTGGCTTTTAACCAGGGTCTATCACCTTGCCGGGAGATGCGTGCAGTGCGGTTCTTGCTCTCGTGCCTGCCCTGAGGGGGTGGATTTGATGTCCCTTCTTGCCTGGGCTAACCAGAGCGTCTTCGAGCTCTTTCAATATCAACCTGGTTTGAAAATTGGAGAAAAACCGGCCTTGGGAGAGTATCGCCTGGAAGACCCAGATTTCTTCTGGGGTGGGGGCCAGACGGAGGGAAAGAAATGTTGTTCCTGAAACTGAAGCGAGAGAATTTTTTTCAAGCTCTGGGGGAGTTTTCCGAGTATGCCCTTTATGTTCCCAGGAGGGAAGGGGAAAGGGTTCTGTTAAAGGAAACCTCTCTCCAAGACCTTCCAGAAAACCTTTATTTTGAGCGCACTACTGGTTCCGCTAAGGAAATTCTGTTTCCTCAAGAGGAGACTCTGTTTTATTTTAAACGTTATGAGCCTTTAGAAAGGCCAAAATTGGAGGACAGGAAAAAACTAGTCCTGGGATTAAGGCCCTGCGATGCCCACGGTATTCAAGTTTTAGAGGACAACTTCTTGAATCTGGAACCGGTGGACGTTTACTTTAAGAGGAGGCGAGAGAACACGCTTCTTGTTACCATAGCCTGTTCTCAATTTGAGGATAACTGTTTTTGTGACTCGCTTGGCTTAGGACCAGACCGCTTGAACGGTGCTGACGCTATTATCTATGACTTAAGGGAAGCGGTGGGTGTTCTCTCCAGGTCCGCAATCCTCTCGGAAAAACTAAAGGGTTATGCCTTTCAGTTTCAGGAGGTGGAGAACGAGGATCAGGTTGAGAAAGGGGAGGTTCCCCGGAGAGATCCTGAGCAATTGCCCATTCTGTCTCCCGAGGAATACCTCGCTTTGATCTCCGAAGATAAGCTCTGGGAGAAAATCAGTTCTCCGTGCCTGGGGTGCGCCAGTTGCACCTATCTTTGCCCTACCTGCTACTGTTTTGACCTCCAGGACGTGACTTATGGTCCTGTGGGAAAGAGAGTTCGCACATACGATTCCTGCATGTTTGGGCTTTACACTCTGGAAGCCAGTGGTCACAATCCAAGGCCCACCTTAAAGGAAAGGTGGAGACAGCGCTTTTTACACAAATTCAGCTATATTCCTTTCTTGGAAGGGATTCTGGGGTGCACGGGGTGTGGCCGATGTATTGAGGTTTGTCCAGCCGGGATAGATTTGCGTGAGGTGATCAAAGATGTGGCAAAGTTCAAACGCTAATCCTTACCTTCCTCTTCCCGCCAGAGTGGAAAGAGTGAGGTTTGAAAGCGAGGATCGCTCTTTAAAAACTCTTTGGATATCCCTTTTGAATGAGAAAGACAGGGAAAATTTCCGCTTTCGGCCCGGTCAGTTCATCGAGCTCTCCGTCCCCGGAAAGGGGGAGAGCCCCTTTGGCATAGCTTCCAGTCCTCACGAGGAACTGCTGAAGATAACAGTGAATAAGACCGGAACCGTCACCAAGGCTATCCACCAGTTGGATCAGGGAGACTTTGTGGGAATCCGGGGGCCTTTAGGAAATTATTATCCCATTGAGGACGTTTTGGGAGCGAACCTTTTTATCATTTCAGGTGGTTTTGCCTTCACCACTTTAGCCTCCTTCACGGAATATGTACTCCAGGATTGGAGCGATAAGGTAAAGGAGATTGATCTGGTCTACGGAGCGAGGACCCCGGGAATGCTCCTTTACAAAGACCTTCTGGAACAGTGGAGGGAGAACCCCAGAATCAAAGTGCACCTCACCGTTGACCGGGAGTTCCCGGGTTGGACTGGGCTCGTGGGATTTGTCCCGGATATTGTGGCTCGAGTGGATGTTGATCCTGTAAATACTTATTGTTTTATCTGTGGACCCCCTATCATGATTAAGCTGACGATTCCCAAGCTCCTGGAGAAGGGGATTTCCAAGGAGAAAATCTATACTTCCCTGGAGCGCCGCATGAAGTGCGGAATAGGAAAATGCGGAAGATGCAACATTGGTCCTAAATACGTTTGCCGGGATGGTCCCATTTTTAAGGTCTCGGAGTTGGAGAAACTGCCTCAAGAATATTAAAGGGTTGCCAGGCCTGTTAAAATAGAATTAATGGGCAGGCTTTATATATCCGATTATCAGGTAGACTGCCGGGCAATTGTTTTTGATAAAGACGGGACTTTGATTGATTTTTATTTGGTGCTGGAGTCCCTTTTCCGTTCCCGCCTTAAGGCTTTCGTTCGCTATATGGGCCCCGGCCTGGAAAGGGATTTTGCCCGGATTGCCGGTTTCGATTTAGAAAGTGGGAGAATCGACCCGGGAGGCCCCCTGAACACCGCCACGCGCAAAGAGGAGGAAACCCTTTGTGCCGGGCTAATCTATAAAAGGGGATATCCCTTTCCGGAAGCTCGGGACCTGGCCTTTCGCATTTTTAAAGAAGCGGAAGATTCACTGGATATCGGCGCCAATTTAAAGCCCCTTCCCTACGCTGGAGAGCTTTTGGAAAAACTGCATTCCCAGGGTTTTCTCATCGCTCTGGCTACGGGTGATGGACACGCTCGCGCCCAAAAAATGATTTCCTTGTTGGGCTGGTCCTCATATTTTGATTCCATCGTGGGAGCGGATGAAGTTCCTTTACCTAAGCCCCATCCAGACTTCATCTTCAAGTGCGCTCAGGATTTAAAAGTAGGGCCCGAAGAGATGATTGTAATTGGAGACTCCTGCCTTGATGCCCAAATGGGCAAAAATGCCGGGGTGAAGGCTACAGTGGGTGTTTTAACTGGAACCGGGACGGTGGAACAACTCAAGAAGTGTTTTGATTTCCTGATCCCCGACCTCTCCTTTGTCCGGACTGGAAATGGATGAGTCCCCTCAAAGGACATTGGCCTGGAAGAAAGGCCTGTTTCTCGTAGCCGTCCTGGGCCTTCTGGTTTTCGTTGGTTTGCTTTTCTGGGGCGATGCCCAGGCTGTGGGGGCCAAACTGCTTGAGCTTTCTCCCTCCCTGGCTATTCTTTTAGTTTTTCTTTCTGCCCTTGATTATTATTTTCGGTTCCTGCGCTGGCAGTTTCTTCTCAAGCCCTTCCATTTTGCGCTGCGCTATCAGGAATCTCTCATAGTTTTCCTGGCCGGCCTTTCCCTCTCCGCTACCCCTGCGAATCTGGGGGAGGCGGTCAAATCTTTTCTTCTGGAAAAGAAGGAGATACCTGTTTCCAAGACCTTGCCCGTGGTCTTTGCAGAAAGGCTTTCAGACGGTAGTGGGATTGCACTTCTGGCAACTGTGGGAGCCATTAGGTTCCACTACGGCTGGACCGCCCTGGTGGCTTTTCTTTGTTTTTTTCTTTTCGCCATGCTCCTGGTAAGCAGGGAAAGATGGTTTTACTCCATGACCCGATTTCTCCGATCAAGGGGAAAGTTTCTCCGTTTAGTACAATCCCTGGATTCCTTTTACTCTTCGGTGCGTTTGGTCTTCACCTGGAAGAGGCTTCTCTTTGCCATCCTTTTGAGCTCTTGCTCCGCTTTCTTTCAGACTCTGGCCTTCTTCTGCCTTTTGAGAGGGATTTACGCCCCTATTACCTTTATGGAAGCCCTTTTCTTTCTGAACCTTTCCTCCATTGCGGGCGGGGTCTCCTTTTCCCCCGGGGGGTTGGTGGTTGTGGAGGGAAGCTTAATGGCACTGCTCCTTGCCAGACAAATTCCTGTGGAAGCAGCAGCCACTTCTGTTCTGGTTGTGCGCTTTTTCAATCTCTGGCTGGGTTTTATCGTGGGAATCTTCGCCCTGAGATGGACCATCGCTCATTGGGTGCTTGGAGAGCGCTATTAGTGCTTTTGGAAGAGATAAAGAGTATAAGGGCTCTCCTCTCCCTCGATCATTTTCTCCTGGAGCGCCCACCTTTTTAAGGGTTTGAAGCCATATTTTTCCGCTGTTTCTAAGAAAAAGTCCTGAGAGTATGCCCGCTCCTCAATTAAGCTCTCTTTCTTTTCATACAATTCACCCTTTTTCCTGAACCAGATCAGGCGACGCTGGAAGAGTTCCTGGCTTTGCCAGGAGTTACTTTCGATTAAGTAGAGGTTGGGAGTTATTTTCACCTGTGTGGATTCAGGCGGGAAAGCGCCAGAGGAGAAGATATCACAGGCTAAAAAACCAGACTTAACAGTGGCCCGGGCTGCTACTCTGATTACTGTCTCCAGATCGCTTTCCTGGCGGAGGTGGTTCAAAGTAACAAAGCAGGTTATAAGCAGGAAATGGTTCTCTAAATCCAGAGTTCGCATGTCGTGCCTTGTAAAGTCCACTTTGGCTTGGGCTTCCAGAGCCTGAAGCCTGGCCATAGCAATCATGTCCTGGGAAAGGTCGAGCCCGGCTGCATCCCAGCCGGAAATGGCAAAAAGGATGGCAGCTTTTCCTGTCCCGCATCCCAGATCCAGCATCCTTCCAGGAGACGTCAGCTCTCTCAGGGATTCCAGTATTATTCTGGCGTAGCTTTCGCCTTTCTCTGAGAGCCCGAGCTGATCGTAAACGGAAGCCAGGTTTCTGTAAGGGTCAGAGCTCAACTCAAACATGCTTTTTTCATCTCCTCATTTCATATACTCTTATATTATGCAGAAAGGGGAAGCCTTAAGGCTGGAAATTGAAAAGTTAATTTACCAGGGAAAAGCCCTATCCCGATCTCCGGAAGGGAAAGTGGTCTTTTTAGAGGGCGCCCTTCCGGGGGAAACGGTCCTGGCCGAGGTTACCAGGGTAAAAAGGGATTATCTGGAGGCTAAACTCCTGGAAATTCTTTCTCCTGCGCCGGAAAGGGTTAGCCCCAGATGCCCACATTTTCCTGAATGCGGGGGCTGTTCCCTCCAGCATGCCTCTTATGATTTCCAGGTGAAGGCTAAAAAGCATTTTGTAACGGAATGCTTTGCGCATCTCAGTGGAATTCCTTCCCCGGAAGTGAGGGACTGTCTTCCCTCGCCCTTAATCTGGGAGTACCGCAACAAAATGGAGTTCACTTTCTTCGATCAGCAAGGGTTGACAATCGGTCTCCATCCCCGGGGGAATTTCCGCAAGGTGATCCAGCTTGAAGCATGCCCTATTTCTCCTTTTCCTGTAGGCAGGATCTTTCCCCAGATAGGGGAGTGGGCTGAAAGTTTCAAACTCTCGGTCTGGAATTTGGACCAGCATCAGGGGGCCTTGCGTCACCTTGTGTTCAGGAGATCCAAGAAAGGTCAGCTCCTGGTGAATCTGGTCTGCGGCCAGGAAATTCCTGATTCCGCCAAGGCAGCATTTGTCTCACTTTTTGCTGAAGCCACCGTAATTTTCACCTTGAATCGTTCCTGGGGGGACAGTCACCACGTGGACAAAGAGGAAATCCTCTCCGGAAGCGGCTTTCTCCTGGAGGAAATTGGGGGGCTGAAATTCAGGATCTCCCCCTCCTCCTTTTTTCAGACCAATTCCCTCCAGGCTGAGGCCCTCTATCTGAAAATCAGGGAATTTGCCCGTAACCTCCGTCCTTTGAGGATCCTGGACCTTTACTGTGGCACTGGCACCATTGCTTGCTTCCTGGCAGATACTGCTCCTGAGGTTTGGGGCGTGGAGAAAATGGCTCAGGCCGTCTCCGATGCCAGAGTCAACGCTGCCTTGAACGGCCTGGACAACATTCATTTCCTGGAAAAGGAAGCGGAGGAAGTGGAGAATTTAAGCCAGTTTGACTTGATTGTGCTTGATCCTCCTCGTTCTGGGCTCCACCCTCAGATCAGGAAAAGCTTGAACCTTTCATCGGTTCCTTACCTCGTTTATGTTTCCTGCAATCCCACTACTTTGGCTCGTGATCTCCAGGAGTTAGAAAAATATGAAATTGAGGAAGTGCTTCCCTATGATTTCTTCCCCCACACCTTTCATGTGGAAACTTTCACAATTTTGAAGCGCAAACGCTGATTCTGGGGCTTGGATCCCCTTTATAGAAAGCTTGAAAAATTTCAATTGAACCTGCGGGTGGAGCGATCCAGTTTGGTTTTTTCTCCTAAGCTAGAATTCAGCACATTTATGTAAATCTCAGCTTTTTCCTTGGTCAGCCGCACTGCTTTATCCGCTTGCCAGAGCAAGGAATTGTAGACGTTGGGTCCCCCGTAAAAGCCTTGAATTATGGAGAGAATGGGGAAGATGGAGGAAATTTCTGGAGCAAAAACGGCGAAGACATCCTGGAGGTGAACCTTATTCACATGAAGCATCCAGGGAAAATCCACTCGGATCGGGTCCTCTCCCTTTAAAGGGCGCCAGTAAAAAATGCCATGAGCTGGAGAGTTCCAGAGTCCGTTCAGGAGGTCCAGCGCCTCCTGCTTCTTTATGCCGAACCTCCTTTCCAGCTCCTGCTGATCCTGAAACAAAGCCGCGTGTCTGGGATAAAAGGCCATTTTGCCTAAAATCAGGGGGCGAGAAAAGCCCGGGTTACTGGTTGCCCGAAAAAGAAGTTCAGCATCGGGCATCAGGTTGATTTCTTTCTTAAAAAGGTCCCTTTCTTCCATATCCGCAGAGGGAGAGAGCGTCAGTTTACGCACCAAAAGGACATCGGTGGAGGTTTTTGAAAGGCAGAGCACAGTAACCCTTAATTCCTCGGCCCTTTGGAGGAGAAGGAGGATTTTTTTCAGGAGGTCCAGAGCGGGGTCCAGAAGGATGGATTCCTCTGTTCTGGCTAAGGGATAGAGTAGGTGAGGAAGCATGCTGTAAAGTGATCCATCCAAAAAAAGCACGCCATTTTCCATTTCCTTTAAATGCTCTAAAGCTAAAGAGACCTCAAGCTCACGCAAATAAATTGAGTTCAAGCGATCAAGGGTGGCTCTGTCCATTGTTCCTCTGTGTATCTCCAGGCGCAGTGCTTTTTCTTCTATCTGGGGGCCGATTAAGAGGGCCTGCCCGATGAAAGCGGAAGCAGCGTTGTTGAAGGATTTTTCAATCATTGAGCCATCCACAGCAAAAGCCTTGAAAGGTGAAGTTTCTTCAAGAGCAGGAAGAGGGAGCCAGTTTTCCTCAGCGTGTTTAAAGAGCTCTATCTCCTCATCGTTTATGGGAGCCCTGGACCACAACTGACGAAGCAGAGAGGCTTTGCGGTTAATTTCCTGGCATAAAAGGTCAATAAAGGTTGGCATTTTTTAAAAAATGGTGGGCGATGTAGGAGTCGAACCTACGACCTCTTCGGTGTCAACGAAGCGTTCTACCGCTGAACTAACCGCCCTTGGGGTTTATTATAAAGCCTTTCTCCTGCACCTTCAACTCAGGCTAAAGAATTGACAGCAAGAGGAGTAATCTTGTAATTTTAGCCCATGACCAATATCAGGGATTGGGGTTTATTAGTCTGGGTCATGGTCCTCGCTCTGGGTGGCTTAGTGGGCTTTATCATGGACTTCCTGCTCGCTAAGGGAAGAGCACCGGGAGGGGTACTGGCTTCAATGTTGGCAGGATTTCTGGGAGCTTTTCTGGCACAGTGGTTAATGGGGGAAGTTATTCCCTGGAATATTCTTGGTGTGAGCTGGCTCCTGATCTTACCTTTTGCCGCTTTGACCAGTGGTCTCTATCTGGTTTTAACCAAGTTTTTCCATCTTTATTGACTTTTGGGAAATTTTTCTCTTTTTTTCTCCTTTTTATTGCCAAGAGAAACCTTGTAGTTTAGAATAGACCCAACAAGGCTTTTGGAGAAAGGAGGTTTCAATAATGCCTTATTGTCCCAATTGCGGGGCGGAAATTCAGCCAGGCATGCAGGTTTGTCCCAATTGCGGCACTTCCCTGACTGCTCCTGTGATCGCCACCGGCGGCTTTAACTGGGGAAAATTTTTCACAGATTTAATCATAAAGCCCAAGGAGGCCTTTCATGCGGCTATTTCCCAGAAGATGTGGTGGTTGGTCCTCACTATTCTAATTGTTGTCGGCCTTTTTGGGGGGATCGGTGTTTTAATTGATTACAGAGGTTTCGGAGGAGGAGTGGTTGCCCGGCTTTTCTTCTACGTGCTCTTTGTCCCTTTCTTATTCTGGCTCTTCGAGACGGCGGCCTTGAGCTTGATGAGTTCGCTTTTTAAAGGAAAAGGGGCTTCCTTGAAGGACATGGCCCTGACAGTAGGGATAGCCTGGTTGGCTTTCGTACCCTACGCTGCGCTTGCCCTTATCCCCTCTAAAGTAACTGACCTGATCTTCTTGCTTTTGTTCCTTCTTGCCCACATTTACCTTCTGACCGGGGTTTTGGAGGAAACAGAGGACCTGCAACTTGGCCCTGCCCTTATAGTCTCCTTAGCCCCTATCCTTTTTCTGATTATTCTCACCCTTCTGAAATCGGGGGAATTTGGTCTCTTTCCCCTCTAAGCTGGATTTTTTAATAAAACAAAAAAGCCCCCAAAAGGGGCTTTTTTGTTTTAGGGAAATGGGTTTAGGGATTAAAAACCCTGGGATCTGGCCACAATTGCACAGGCCTCTGCCCTGGTTGCTGAGTTTTCAGGGCGGAAGGTGCCGTCAGGATACCCTTTGATCAACCCTTTGGAAGCGGCCGCCTCCACGAACCCAAAGGCCCAGTGAGTGGTGTCTATATCGCTGAAAGTAGGTTTCCCAATCAAGGGAGGAAGTGTTAGGGCCCTGGCCATGATGGCTGCAATCTCACACCTTTTAATGGGTTGATCGGGAGCAAAAGTTCCGTCAGGATACCCCTTAATCAGCCCCTTTTCCACAAGGGGGTTCACGTATTTTTCCGCCCAGTGTCCCTGGAGATCGGAAAAATTGGAGCCCTTTTCTGAGGGGGTGATCCCCAGGGCCCGGCAGAGGATGGCGCTGAACTCTGCCCTGGTAACAGTCTGATCCGGCTTGAAAGTGCCATCCGGGTAACCTGAAACTATCCCTTTCGCCAAAAGCGTGGAAATTAAACTCTGGGCCCAATGGCCCTGAAGGTCCGGGAATATACCCAAAACGACGGTTGCGGTTGCTGTAGATGGCGAGGAAGTGGGTGTAGGAGCAGGTGTGGGTGTAGTTGTTCCCCCGGATAGGGTTACATTTAGGGTAAGTTTAGTCTGGTTACCGCTTGAATCCTGGGCAATCACCTGAAAAGTGTTCAGGCCGGGATTTAAAGTGACATCGAGGGAAAAGTAGCCGTTATCTTCAACCAGGACAGAACTTCCATTGATGGATACCGTAGCTCCCGCTTCAGTTCTTCCCTCGATTTTCAGCTGACTCTGGTTGGTCTGGTAGTCGAGGACAGGGGGAAAGAGGATAACTAAAGCCGGCGGAAAAGTATCAGGTGGCGGAGTGCCTTGAGGTTGCACATGAATGGTGATTGTCTGAAGCTCTTCCTGAATGTTGCCATACACATCTGTGGCTATAGAAGTGATCTTATAATCACCTGCCGGAGGGTTGGACCAGACATATTGCCATTGAGAGTAATCGGAACTAAGAGCGGTACAGAGAACGTCAGTAGTTGTGGTTCTGGTCAAATCCACGATTTCCAGTTCCACGGTAAGCACCCTCTCGTTATCAGTGGCTGTTCCCGTGATCACTAAGGGAAGAGAGGTAATGGTTTGCCCATCCGCTGGGGAGGTAATCAGGGAATGCGGTGGTTCAAGGTCCTCCGGAGGCGGTGGGGGAAGCTCGTCATCAGCCAGGATTCCTCCAGTGGAGAAAATCATGGCCATGAGGACCAGAAGTACTGTTAGCTTTTTCATCTTCTTCCTTCCTTTCAAGAGGACTTACTTGGAGTATATTAAACCAGGAGGAGAAAGTTGACAATGAAGATCTATTTCGCTGTGCCCGTAATCAGCGGAGATAGGAAAGGCCTGCCCCTGAGACAAATCCGGGAATTTCTGGAAAAGGAAGGACACTATATTCTCACTCAACACCTTCTGGAGGAGGATTGCAAAGAAAAAGAAAGCCGACTTCCCCGGAACTTTATCTTCCAGAGGGATACTTCTTGGCTTGAGGAAGCTGACCTGGTGCTGGCCGAGGTCAGCTTCCCCTCCACCGGAATCGGTTATGAAATTGCCCATGCTTTGTCCTTAAAGAAAGAGGTGCTTTGTTTGGCTCAGGAAAAAGCTCCGGTGAGCGCCATGATAGAGGGAAATGACCGGGTGGTCTTTTTCAGGTATAGAGATCCTCAGGAAGCCCTTTCTTTTCTCGCCGATTTCCTCAAAAGGCCGAAAACCAGCAGAAAAAAAAGCCCTGAAAGAAAGACCAGGAGCATAAAAAAAGGTAAGAGGGAAGCCTGAAAGAGCTGGGGAGGGAAAAGCCTGAAGAGAAGGTAATTTTCCCCTAAAATCCAGTAATTGTTAGCGAAGGTCCAGAGATGAAAGTGCAGGAAGAACCAGTCGAAGAAAAAATAAAGCAAAACGCCAGCTAAAAGATAAATGCCATAAGTGAAAATAAGCCCCCATTTCATGATCCTTCTGAATTTAGGGTCCAGAAAGCACAGAACAAGGGCAGAGGCAATAAAAAAGCCTCCACTTCCTAAGGTAAAACAAAACAGGGAACGCAAGAGACCTCTGATATCGTAAAGGTGAAGTATCTCCTTTTCCTGAAACCCGGAAAGCGAATCAAGGCCCTCTCCGCTCCAGAAAAATTGAGCGAGCTTTTCGTCTATTGCTCTTGTTTCCTGATTTACCGGATATCCTATCTCGCTTTGCATGGAGTAGTAAAAGGCGGGATCAAAGGCTAAAAGCGAAAGGCTTAAAGCGAAAAAGAAGAGGGGGGAACTTAAAAAGAAAAGGATTCTGGGAATCCAGAGGGCTTTACTGAAAGAGGCCGGCTTCATCTTCCAGAATCCTTTCCCTGTATTTATGGATTTCCTCAATGGTGTTTTTCAAGATCTTTCCGTTTTCCAGGTAAATGTAGTAGTCGAAATCCTCCGGGTTAACCACCGTGGAATGGGAAATCACGAAAACCTGAGGAAAGACCTCATGGATGATTCCCCTGGTCAGGAGCTCCACCAGCGCTCTCGTTCGGTCTATATCCGAGGAGGAAAAGGGCTCGTCCAAAAAGATGAATCCCGGTGAGGAACCTCTTTCCTGGGGCAGTGTCGCCATGGCAAAGGCTAACCTCAAAGCCAGAGAAAACTGATCCTGGGTTCCCCCGGAGAAGATCTCCTTTTCCCGGTAGGCCCTGGCCCGATCATCCCAGACCCTGATGCGATAATCCTCAGTGAGTTGCACTTCCTGATAGCGGTTGGCAGTAAGCAGGGGCACGATGAGGCTCATATGATATTCCGTTTGCGGCTTGACACGGTTGTAAATTGCCTCCCTGGTCAGGCTTAAAATCGTTCTAGCCTTTTCCCGAATTTTGAGATAACGTTCCCAGCTCTTCCTTTCCTTTTGGCACTTTTCGAAATCCAGGGAAGAACTTTTGAGTCCCAACTTTGCCGAGAGTTCCTCTTCCTTGCGCCTGAGCGCTTCCCTTTGAGCAAAAAGAGCATCCCTTTCCTCTTTGAGCTGGGCTTCCCCAGCATCTTTCAAGCTTTCCAGCTCCTCAAGTTCCTCCAATCCTTCCAGGCTTTCCTTGGGGATTTCTAAGTTCAAACAGACTTCCTCCATTTCCGTAAGTAGCCTCTGGTTTTCCCTTTCTTTTAAGGAGATCATTCCCTGGAGAGCTCCGATTTTGCTTTCCAGCTCGCTTAACTTGATTTGAGCCTCCTTGCCTTCTTTTTCCTGAACCCTTTTTTTAAGCTCAAAGAGTGTGACTTTAAGGGAAGCTTCGTCAGTCTTTAAGGTAGGCTCCAAAGCCAACAAGTTTTGCAAATGTTTTCTTTCCTCCAGGGAGGATTTTTCCAGAAGCTGGGTTAAGCTTCTCAGATAATTTGAGCGTTCCTCGATCCTGGAAACCTCTTTTTTCAGGTCATCCAATTTTCCCGTGTTCCGGTTGATCGCCCCCACGACCTCGTCCCGTGTTTCAGCTTGCAACTGTTCCCCTTCTCTTCTGAGCTTGTTGGTCCAGCGCTCGAGGTAATCTTCGATCCTCGCTTTTCTTGACTCCCAGAATTCCAGCTCCTCTTCTATCTCTGATAAGGAACACGCTGGACGGGAAGCCAAAAGTTGAGTGCTGTAAGCCTCCATCTTTCCCAATAACTTTTGTTCGTTTTCGGAGAGGACGGCCCTTTCGCCTTTTAAGGCCCTCAGTCCCTGGCTGGCCTTCAGGTATTTGAAGAAGCCATAGGTTCCTGGAAGCAGAGCGAGAAAGAGGAAAAGGAGGGTAGGGGAAAGAACTTTAAAAAGGGCGAGGAGAAGGGCCATAAGAACGATTGCCAGAGACCCTCCAGCTAACCCCAGGGCTAAGTTTTGCGTTCGCCGGACGCTGACGAAGCTTTTTTCCAGCTCTTGCTTTCTTCTCTCGATCTCTCCCTTGGCTGCGCTCAGCTTTTCCTTTTCTCCCAGGCTTTTCTTAAGGTTCTCTATCTCTTGAGAAAGCGAATTACACTTGCTTTGGATTTCCCTTTCCACCTGGATAAGCTCTTGCACCTGGTCCCATTTGCGCCTTAGGTAATTGAGCAGGGAAATTCTTCTTTCCAGCTCCGGTAAAGAGTCCCTTTTCTGGATCAAGTTCTCTATCTCTTCCTGGACCCTTTCACTTTGTTTTCTGAGGTTGCTGGCGTTCTCCCTGGTAGCAAGCAGGAGCCTTAATTCGTTAAGCATTGTTTGAAAACGGTTAAATACCTCAACCCGGGACTCCAGCTCTTTACGCTCTGATTCAAGCTGGGCCAATTGGGATTTCCACCGGGAAATCTCCTCTTTATTGGCCTGCAGGTTTTTGAGCTTTTTCAGGAGGGAAATTAGGCCCAGCTTTCTTTCCGCTCTTTTGAGCTCCTCCTCAATGGGCTGAAGTTCCTTTCTTATGCGGGCTAATTCCTCCTGCTCCTTTAAGAGCTCCAGGCGGTTTTTGTCCTCCAGACTGACTTTGAACTTTTCTTCCAGATCGAGCATGAAGTCCAGGTTGATCAGTTTGGAAAGTGCACTTCGGCGCTCTTGATTAGTAGCCTCCTCCAGCTTTCCCAACTTTTTCTGCTCAACGAAACAGGAGTTGAGAAAGGCCTGCCCATCAAACTTAAGCGATTGCTCTATGCGTTCGTTTACTGTTTTTACCTTGGTAATGCGGTCCATCTCCTTACCATCTTCGGATTGAACGATGAGAAAGGCCGTCTGGTTTCCTTGTTTGGGAATTTCCCGCCGGATTAGGAGATTCTCGTTTTCCGTGCATACTTCTAACTCTACAGAGGCCTTCTTGGCGCTCTCAGAGTAATTCACCAGGTCTGTGTTCGTTCCCACGAGAGGCCTACCGAAAAGGCCAAAATAAACTGCCTCAAAGAGGCTGCTCTTTCCTGCCTCGTTTGCTCCTTCAATCAGGAAACTTCCTTTCTCGGGAAACTTGAGAGCGATGCTTTCCAGTTGTTTGAAGTTGTGCACTTCCAATTTTTTGAGGAGAATCACCTCATTTTCTCCTGTTGTACTCCTCCAGAATTAATTCCATGGCATCAAAGTAAAGGCTTTTTTCCTCCTCGTTTTGCTCTTTCTCTGCCAGCGCTCTAGCCACTTTCTGGATTTCCTCTTTTTCAGAATAGCCTGCTCCTCCTGCTTTCACTTCCAACCTCCACGATTCCATGCTCATGGAGGAAAGATCGATATCGAAGAAGAAGTTATGGCTTTTGCCCTCTTGCCACACTTTGCTCCACCTTACCAGATGATAGAGCTCAGGAGTGAACACGCCTTCGATTTTTAATTTGAGCAACTTGCGAGGATGGGAAGCCTCTTGAATTCTGCTCAAAACCAGAGATGTAGGATCGGGCAAAGCCCTTTCCAGTTCCGTGGAGCGGACCAGGATCTGGCTCATGGGCTGGGTTTCGACCCCTTTAAACTCAGTCTTAATGCGCCCGGAATCGTACTCTATATAATAGAATCCACATCGCTCCTCCCGTTCTCCAAAGTCAAGCCTTTCTGTGGCCCCCGGGATAATTATGGTCTTGTTCCCCAGGCGAAAATCCTTAGGGTGATGGTAATGTCCAATTCCAAAAAGATGAACTTTATCCAGGAGGTCAAGGCTTCCCAGGGGCACGACCAGGTCCGTGGCTCCAGGAATGTAGTGTCCCTGGACGCCGTAATGCATCAGAAGGACGTTCAGCTCTCCCCCTTCAGGGAAGCTCAGCCCTTCGATGGGATTCTCTGAGGCTTGAAGGCGGGTATGCGTAGAAATTCCGCCCACCGCCAGTTCCACTCCGTTTACCTTGGTCTTTACGATTTCGATTTCCGTCTTTTTGGGGAAGAAGTGAACTACTCCCAGCTCCATCAGAAACCTGAGGGGAGACATACGGTCCCTTGACTTAGGGGTATCGTGAGTTCCGGAAATCGCGAAAACCTCCACGCCCCTTCTTTTGAGCTCGTGGAAACACTTTAATACGAAGAGAATATCCTCGTAATCTGGTTCAGTTCTATCAAAGAGGTCACCTGCCTGCAAAAAAATATCAGCGTGCTCTAAAGCAAAATCCACCACTTGCCTGAAAGCTGATTGCAGGGCCTTTTTACGTTCGGCCATTTGGAAGGGGCTCATTTTTTGATAATAGGCGCTCAAATGGTTGTCAGCGGTGAGGACGATCCTAACCATTTTTGGTTTTCATCAACTTTATAGCTGCGGTTACGGTTTGGAAATGCAAGTCCACCGTATCCTCCACCCGGAAAGCGTATCCTCCAGCCAAAGTAACCACGCAAGGGACCTTTCTTTTCCAGCACTCTTCCAAAATTAGATTGTCCCTCTTCAGGAGCCCTTCTTTGGTCAATTTCAGGCTTCCTAATTTATCGTATTTGTAGGGATCCACTCCCGCTACGTAAATCACAAGTTCTGGTCCAAAGTCAAAAACTAATTTCAGGGCTTTTTCCAGCGCCTCAAGGTAAACTAAGTCTCCGTCTCCTGCTTTTAAACCGATATCCAGAGAGCCCCTTTCCTTGGGAGGATAGATGTCTTCCTGGTGGATGGAGAAGGTGAAGACGCTGGGGTCATTTTGAAAAATAAAGGCCGTTCCGTTTCCCTGATGGAGGTCACAGTCCACAAAGGCCACTCTTTTGGCAATTCCTTTGTTTAAAGCATATCGAGCACAAATAGCTACATCGTTGAGGTAACAGAAGCCCTCAGCGTGATCGGGGAAAGCATGGTGATGTCCTCCTCCCAGATGAACTCCTATGGAAGAGCGAATTGCTTCTTCCAGGGCCATTATGGTCCCAGAAACCGAGTAGAGCGCTGAATTCACCGTGTCTTTATTCAAAGGCAGTTCCGAGCGCCAGGTCCTGGGGGTAAGCCTGAGGGATTTCAAGTCCTGAAGGTAGTCTTTGGTGTGGACTAAGAGTAAAACTTCCTCCTCAGGAAGACCTGGTTCTAGGAAATCGCTTTCCTCGGCCCAGCCTTCCTGAACGAGTTTTTCTTTCACCAGGGAGTACTTCTCAGGCTGATAAACGTGATTTTCCAGTTTCACCAAATAATAAGGGGAATAGATTATTTTGCTGGAGAGCATTATATCGCTTCCTCTGGCTCCACCTTTTTCAGGAATACTTGGGGAGTGGCCGCTTTTTTCTCCTTAAGCGCCTCTCTTAAAGCTTCAGGAACATCGATGTCCGATCCTCCCTCTTTGGTCATCCTTTCCCCGGCTTTAATCATTACCGGAACCTTGGTGAGGGTGCCGAGGAGGATAGCTTCACCCACATTGAGACCGGGTAAATCGGAAAAAAGACTGCTGGAGAGATTCTCTGCTGCTTTTTTCACTGCTTCCTGGTCCTCAGGATTGGTGAGCTTCATTATGATCTGGCTGGCGCACTGGGAGAGGGTATCCTGGTGGATCTTATGGGGCCTCTGGGTGATCACAATCAGGAAGACTTTGAATTTTCTCCCCTCAGAGGCAATGCGGTTGATGATGTCTCGACAGTGGCTTGGCTTGTCTTGAGGAACAAAAGTGTGCGCTTCCTCCAGAACGAGAAAGACCGGATAGGAAAGTTTTCCGGTTGTGGCTCGGGCCCAGATCTCCCTCAGGGTTTTGTCCACAACGAATTCGGTTACGCTTTTTTCTAAGCCAGCCAGGTCAATCACGGAAAGCCTGACTGGCTTCAGTAGTTCTTCAATTGGCACATCGCTGAAACCCCAGATGTCGTAGGAACAAAGGTTTTCAATATACTTAACGGCCCGATCGGCGCCCTTTACCGTTTCCAAGGAAAGCCCCTTTCTCTTCCCTCCCTTGGAGGGAAGTTCGGGAATAAATTCCTCCTTTCCTTCCAGGAACCTTTGAGTCTGGAGAGAAAGGTAGTCCTCGTTCCAGGTCCCGGCCATCTCCTTAAGCTTTTGCACAAGTTCTGGAGGACGGTAATCTATGTTCTCTTCCTCCAGCTCAGCACAGGCCTTTTTAATGGCATCCCTGATGTTGGCGTAACTTTCCGGAATTCCTGCCAGGGTGCAGATTTCGTCTATTCCCAACCGGGAAAACTGAATAGTGTAAGGATGGCTTCCCCCGATTTCTTCATCGGAAAAGCGTCTCCCTTTAATGTTGGGAACCCGATATACCGAGACATCGGGGGAAAAGGGAGTATTTTTCCCGTTTCTATCCTTGCGCATACAAACGTAATCGGAGTTGGGGTCGAAAACAATGATCGTGCCCCCGATCTGGAGCAAGTTCTCTAACAATATGCCTGCCAGATAGGACTTTCCCGCTCCAGTCTGAGCGATGATCGCCAGATGTCTCCTGAGGCCATTGGGGTCAATTTTGACTTCCACTCTGGGGCGGTTGATTAAAGTCCCCACCAGAATTCCATCCCTGATGTTTCTGGTGAAGAACCTCTCCAGGAGTTCATCAGGAGCTATAAATACTTTATCACCGGGAAGGGGAGTGGAACGGGGAAGAAAAACTCGGCCCTGTGAGTCTAAATAGCCCAGGACCGTTGCTGTGGCCAGAATCCGGGGCGAGGAGGAATATTCAGCTTTAAGGATGGTTTCCGTTTCTTGAAAGGTAAGGGCGGAATCGAACATCAGGGAAGAAGCAGAGAGCCCTGTAACCTGGGCCAGAACCTCCACCTCCTCGACTTGCCCCGAGACTTTCTCCCGAATTCCCTGGAGCACTACATATTCCAACCTGGGAGGACAGAGCTCAGGAGTGGTGACGAAGACAAAGGAATCAGATCGAGCTTCTCCCACCACAAATCCAATTGGAGTTTGACTCATTCTAACCTCCATTCTAAAAGAAGAGGCTTTTGGGAACTTCTACTTTGCCTACAATATTAATCTTTTGCCCACACTTAGGGCAACTGTTTTCCGGGGTGAGGAAGCTCTTCCTGAGCCATAGGCCGTAGCGCTCGATCAGCAAGGCACCGCAATTGGGACAATAAGTGTTCTCTGCAGGATGACCGGGGACATTCCCCAAATAGACGTATTTTAGGCCATTTTTCAGGCCAATAGATCTTCCCCTTTCTAAAGTAGCAATTGGAGTTGAAGGGAGGTGAGAAAGCTCCAAATAGGGAACAAAACGAGTAATATGCCAGGGGCAATCTGGGCCTAAATTGTCCCTGATCCAGGAGGATAGATTTTCAAAGGTCTTCTCATCGTCGTTATAGGCGGGGATCACGTTCGTAACCACCTCCACGTGCATTTTCCATTTATTTTTTGCTGTATAAGCAGCCTGGAAAACGGGAGCGGGGTCATCAATTTTGCAGACTTTTCTCCAGAATTCCCTGTCCCAACCCTTGAGGTCTACTCTAAAGGCATCCAGGCATTCAGAAAGTTCCTCCAAAGCGTTCAGGGTGATGTAGCCGTTGGTGACATAAACTGTGTAAAGCCCGGATTTTTTCGCCAGCCTGGCCGAATCTAACGTGTACTCATGCCAGATTGTTGGTTCATTGTAAGTCCAGGAGATCCCTCTGGCTCCATTTTCTAAAGCAATGTCCACAGCTTCTTCAGGAGAAACATACTTTCCATCCGGAATGCCTTGCCAAGCTTTGCGGTGGGAGATGCTCCAGTTCTGGCAGTGGATGCAGCGAAAATTGCAGCCAAAGGAACCGAAGGAGAGGCAAGGGCTACCTGGATAAAAATGAAAAAGGGGCTTTTTCTCTATGGGGTCAATGGCCACAGAGGAAACCATTCCATAAATCAGTGAATACATTTCCCCTCCCTTGTTTATCCTTGTTCCACAAGCCCCAATTTGGCCATCCTGGAGGATGCAGTACCGAGGACATACAAGACAGCGGAGAGCTCCGTTGGGTAGACGCTCGAATAAACGGGCCTTTTTTAGTTCAGGCATGATATTATTTTACAACTTTCTCTTTTATTTTTTACGTTTCACCTGGAAAGCAGGGAGCAATTTCAGGAACAAAGTAAAAAAAGAAAAGTTGCCCAAAGGGCAACTTTTCTTGGGATGAGCTTGAGATAGAAGCTTTAGAAAGTGTAGGTAACAGTAACGCTTACATCCACTTCCAGCAAACCTGGCTCCACTGGAGTAGATGGCGCACCCATAGCCGTTTCTTTTAGCACAGGAGAGTAGGGGAGAGGAGGACTGTAGGAATCAGAAACGTTGATATTCTCCACGCCTGAAATGGTTTTTCCTATGGCCTGAAGGGCGGCATTAGCCTTGCTTTCTGCGTTCTGCATTGCTATTTTTATCGCTTGCAGCTTCAAGGCTTCCACATCTTTTAAAGAAAATTGGATGCTGGAAACGGTGTTTGCTCCTTGAGCCACGCAGGCATCAATGATTTCTCCGGCCCGATCAGTCTGGCTCAAAACGATGTGAATGGCATTTTCTGCCCTAAAACCAATGAGAGTTCCTTTTCCGTTTTCCGAGTAATCATACTGAGGATAGAGGGAGATATAAGCAGTTTCCCACCTGTCATTGGGCGTGAGCATGTTTTTCAGAGTTCTGATCACATTAGCCATGGCGGTAGCATTAGCTTCTTGAGCTTCCTGTGCGGTCTTCCCATCCGAGGTTACTCCCAGGACAATTTCCACCGTGTCCGCTTTGGCCCTTACCGTCCCCACACCAGATACCGTAATCCTGTTGGAAGATGTTTGCTCCTCATTGGCAGAGGCTTGAGGACCATAAACCCGGAAAGTGGAAACGCTTAAAAAGAGGAATGCAGCGACCAGGACCAAAAGGGCCCCAAAACGCACTAACTTTTTTAATTTCATGTCTTACCTCCTTTATTGCCAATTTTTCTCAAAAACTTTAACCTATTAGACGTGAACTCCAGGATACTGGTTCCCAACTCCATAAGAATTTTGGTTTTTGATTGGGATGGCACTCTGCTTGATTCCAAAGAGGCCACTCTTCATGCTTATAAAGTCATTTTTCAGGAAGCCGGAATCCCTTTACGAGAGGAGGATGTGTTCAAGTTCTACTCCCCTAACTGGTACAAGACTTATGAAGCTTTGGGGCTTCCTGAAAAGCTCTATTCCTGGGCAGATAGCCGTTGGCTGGAAGTATATCGCAACCAGCCCCGGTCCTTTATGGATGATGCTCCTCGAGCTCTGCAATCCTTGAAAGGAGCAGGATATACTTTAACCCTTCTTACGGCAGCCAACAGAATTCGGCTGGAAGAGGAGCTTCAGAGTTTAAAATTGGAGGGATTTTTCCATAAAGTCGCCTGCATGGAAGATTATAAAAGGCACAAACCAGATCCGTTACCCCTGCTTTCCCTGATTCAAGAGCTTGGCGCTGATCCTTCCCAAACTGCTTATATCGGTGATTCTCCAGAAGACATGGAAATGGGCAAAAAAGCCGGGGTCTTTACCGTAGCGGTAAAGGGGCCTTATGTGTCGGAGAGCGCTCTCATCGCTTCTGGCCCCTCTTTATTCGTTTATGATTTGGGCGAGCTCGCCGAGATTTTTCTCCAGGCGTCCAAAGTAAGCTTTCAAAAGGAAAATAAAAGATGAAAAAATACACAGTCGCTGTTTTAATGGGTGGCCAGTCAGGGGAGAACGAAGTTTCCCTGGCTTCTGGCTCCATGGTTTTGGAAGCCCTGCTCTCCAGAGGGCACCAAGCTTATGCTGTGGAAATAACTAAGCAGGGATTGTGGAGGAGAAAGGATCAGCCCTTGCCTCAAGGGATGGCCGTACTTGAATCCATAGCTCATGCTCTAAGGCCGCAACCAGATGTAGTTTTTATTGCCCTTCACGGTCCTAAAGGGGAAGACGGAACCGTACAGGGTCTTCTGGAAATAGCAGGGATTCCTTATACCGGATCAGGTGTGCTGGCAAGCGCTTTAGGGATGGATAAACACAGGAGCCGCCAGATTTTCAAGGAACACGGGTTGGTTTTCCCCCCTTATATTTTCCTCAGGCAGGGTGAATCCCTCGAGGAAAGGTTGAGAGAAGCCCGGGAGCGCTTTGGAGTTCCCCTGGTGATTAAGCCCAATAACCTGGGTTCTTCTTTGATGGTGGCCATTTCCTCTTCTCTGGATCATTTAAGGTCCGGGCTGGAGGAAATTTTGGCTCAATCCTCGGAGGCTTTAATTGAGAAGTACCTTCCTGGTAAGGAAATCACTGTTCCCCTCATCGGAAATGATTCCCCTCAAGCGCTTCCAGTGATTGAGATTGTTCCGGCTGGATTATTTTTCGACTACCGTGCCAAATATAATGGTTCCACCTTGGAAATTTGTCCGGCAAGGATAGAGGAAAAAATTGCCAAGAAAGCTCAGGAAATAGCGGTTTGCGCTTTTCAAGCCTTAGGTTGCCGGGGTTTTGCGCGAGCGGATATGATTTATTTTGAAGAAAGTATTTACCTTCTGGAGATAAACACCATTCCGGGGCTGACCCGGGAAAGCCTTCTGCCCAAGTCAGCGAAGGTAGCCGGGTTAGAGTTCCCTGACCTTGTGGAGAAAATAATAGAATTGGGCTTGGAGAGCTGGAAAAGTGATACTTGATGGGCACCCCCTCCAAAGGCAGATTAAAAACAAGCTAAAAGAGGAATGCCAGCGCTTACGTTCTTCAGGAGTTGTTCCCAGCCTTCACGTTCTGGCCTGGGAAAGGGAAGGGGAGTCCTCCTATTACCTGAGAAATATAACGCTCTTGGGGGAGGAAGTGGGAACGAGAACGGTGATCCACCAGATGGACCCTTTACCCTCCTGGGAAAAAATTCAAAAGCTCGTTCAAGAACTGAACGGGGATAAGTCTGTTCACGGTATTCTTGCCCTCGCTCCTATCCCATCCCAAATTGAAAGAGGTGAGCTGGGTTCCCTTATTTCTCCTTTAAAGGATGTGGATGGCATCAACCCTTTGACCTTGGGCAAGCTCTTTTTGGGCCAGCCTCTTTTTGTCCCTTCCACAGCAGAAGCAATAATCAAGCTCCTTGATTTTTACGGAATCCAAATCGAAGGGAAGAGGGCAGTGATTTTAGGGAGAAGCCTGACTGTGGGAAAGCCCCTTGCCCTTTTGCTTCTTTCCAGAAATGCCACCGTGACCGTCTGCCATTCTTTTACCAGGGACCTTTCCTTCATTTCCCGGCAAGCAGAGATTCTCATCAGCGCCATGGGAATTCCCCGCAAGGTAGACAGCTCGTTCGTCAAAGAGGGAGCAGTAGTCGTGGATGTAGGGACGACGCTTGTAGGAGAAAAGGTAATCGGAGATGTGCGTTTTGAGGAGGTTATGAGGCAAGCCTCCTGGATCACCCCTGTGCCTGGAGGAGTCGGATCTGTGACTACAGCGGTGCTCTTGGAAAACTTAATCAAAGCCGTCAAGATTCAAGGTCTGGAGATTTCACCAGGAGGAGAAGATGAAGCTTTATAAGTTACTTGTATTACCCCTTTTAGGCCTGATTTTGAGTGTGCTTGTCTTCTTTCCTCTCTATTCCATGGAAGGGGCCTTTTACGGCTATTCTTCACCCTTAAAAGTACCGGATTATCCTCACCAGGTGGGGGATAAAAACAGCAATGTGCTATTGATCATAGTGGATGGCTTGCGCGTGGATTTGGCCCAATCCCTGACCAGCCTTTCCAAGTTCGAGGGAGCTTCTGGCACTTTGCGCACAAAGCCTCCTTCTTGGTCAGATCCTTGTTTATCCAATATCCTCACTGGAACCTGGCAGGAGATTCATTCTGTAACTTCCAATGAATTCAAGGGTTCAATTCCAGTGGAGCAAATTTTTACTTTTTCTTCCAGCGCATTTACCACCGCCTTCTCTGTGGATGAAGGCGGACGAGCGCTGATAGGGAATTTAGCTAATATGGCTTATGCCCCAGTTTCCCCCCGGAGTCCGGAAGAGGAAGATGCTCTGATTTTGAACAAAGCAAAGGAATTTCTGGCGCTCAAACCCTCCTTTCTCCTGGTTCATTTTGGAGAATTAGACCACTACCTTCATCAATGGGGAGTCTCTGGAGAGCCTACCAAGAAGGCTCTCCAGAACATTGATTCCTTGCTCAATGACCTTTTGAGCGTCGTAGATCTGAATTCTTATTCGGTAATTGTCACCTCCGACCATGGCCACTTGAACCAGGGAGGACACGGAGGAGGAGAGGATGTAGTTTTGACTACCCCGCTCTTTATGTTTGGCGCCAAAATTAAGGCAGGGGTGCAGGTATCGGGGAACCAGGTGGATATTGCACCTACGGTGGCAGCCCTCACTGGATCACCTATCCCCAGATACGCCCTGGGTGAACCCCTCTGGGAAGCGCTTGACTTGACCTTTAAAGAGAAAGCGGGGATGGCTTTGCGCCTGCTCGAAGAAAGGGACAAATTTGCTCAGGCTTACTTCAAGATGCTCAACGCTCAATATCTCCCCGTGGACACCTCTTCTTTAAAAAGTTCCCCGGATGATGCAGCTTTGTATACAACTGCCGAAGATCTGAGGAAAACAATAGACTCGGAGATCCAATCTCTCAGGACAGAGAAAATAAATCAAGAAAGAAATTCCCGCTTATATGCCCCCATCGTTTGTGGGCTTTTCCTTCTGGGTTTTCTGACTTTGGGATTCAAAAAGAGATGGCCTTTGGCCCTTTTGAACGCTCTTGTGGTCTTGATCCTTTTTCTTCTGATTTACTCTGAGGTTTTGGGCTTATCCTTTTCTTTCTCTATATTGAAAGTGGGCAGTTTTCTGGAATTTTTCCTGATCTGGGGACTCCCCCTTCTTTTATCTGAAACAATCGTGTTCCTTTTGCTTCCCCTTCAATTAAGGGATGTTAAAGCGGAAGAACTCACTAAATTCGGGCAAAAGACTTTGTTCGCCCTCTCTTTGCTTTTAATTTTTCTTTTCTCTCTGGTTTTCTGCGTAAACGGAATGTCTTCTTCCTGGCACCTTCCTGATTTCGGCCTTGGCTTTCAGGAGCTGGCTTTGCTTCTCTTGGTTATCTGGAACGGGCTCTTTAGCCTCTTTGTTCCTCTGGTTTTCTGGCTCTTTTGGAAGAGGGTGAGAGGATGACTATTATCCCTCATGCCCTGACGGGAGCAGCCCTGGGCAGGCTTCTTTTCAGGAAACGCTATCTGGCTTTTATGGCGGGCGTTGGCAGTCACATCTTTCTGGATATGGTTCCTCATTGGGATTTCTGGACCATAAAAGCGGGGGTAATCAACACCGCCCTGGCCTTGGGTGGAGTAATTTTTCTTTCTCTTCGTTTCAAGGACCCTTATTTATTTTGGGGTGCAGCAGGGGCCATGGTTCCCGATATTGAGGTGGCCACTTCAGCCCTTGGGCTCTGGCGTGGGCCCCTTTACTTTCCCACCCATTCTGGGGTCCTTCCCCACATTCAGGCCTCTTCCTGGTGGAGTATTCCGGTACAGGTGCTCCTATCCCTGGCCTGCATTCTTTTGATTTTCAAAGATGGAAAATTGGGATTGGCAAGGTAAAGAGCTAAAAGCCAGGGTCCTTTTTTCCGCCAAAGGCCTGGCCACTCAAATTCTGGTCTCTTATGGAGAGTGCCTCTACCTTCTGGATTGTGGGGATGGAACCTCTCGTGATCTGGCTCTAACTGGTCTTTCCTGGACAGAACAGCTCCAGGCCATTTTAATTAGCCACGATCATCCTGATCACACAGCAGGACTTTATGGCGTGCTTACCTATTTAAGGCTCAGAGGCCGAAGAAGGGAGCTTTTTGTGCTTTGCCCGGAGAGGAGTTTGAAGTCCCGGCTGTGTTTTATTCGGGACTCTCTCTTTGCGGGATTGCCCTTTGAAATTGAATTTCAGGAAGTGACTGAAAATTCCCTTTACTTTCTTGATGGACTTTCCATCCAGCCCTTTGCAACTCTTCACCGTGAAAGGGTCGAGTTCTTCGGCACAGGCGGACTGCTCAAGACAGTGGGGTACAAGCTTCAAGGAAAAGGTGGAGAAAAAATCGTGTATAGCGGGGATACTGGCTGGTTCCAGGGAATTGAGGATATTTTCAGAAATGCCGATCTGGCTCTGATAGAAGCCACCTTTGATTTTCCCAAAGGTTCTGAAAGGCACTTAACTTTAAAAGAGGCCCAAACGTTAGGAAAACTGGCAAAAACTGCCCTTTTTATTCACAGATGAAAATTAAGCCGGGCAATGAGAACCTGGAATAACGAACAAATTCAGGACGAAGAGCAGCCCGTTAAAATCAGGCCCATGACTGTGAAGGACTTAGATGGGGTGCTGACCGTAGAAAGGCTTTCCTATAACAGTCCCTGGAGGTATGAGGATTTTTATCGAGAAGTGGTCTTCAATCAATTAGCTTTCTATTATGTGGCAGAGATCAAGCAAACCATCTGCGGTTTTGTGGGCATGTGGCTGATCGTGGACGAGGCTCATATTACCAATATTGCAGTGCATCCCGAATTCAGGAGAAAAAAAATCGGGGAAAGGCTCCTGCTTCATGCCATAGAGGAAGCTCGCAGAAGGGGGGCTAAGAGGGTCGTTCTGGAGGTCAGGGTCTCCAACTACAAGGCTCAAAACCTCTATTTGAAATACGACTTCAGGTATGCTGGAGTGAGGAGAAACTATTATCGCGATAACAACGAGGACGCTTTTCTGATGGTAAAGGAGCTCAAGTGATTTTCTGGGTTATTTTGGTGGCATTCCTTTCCCTCTTTTTCGGCTTTCTTTTTAAGGGAAAGATTCAAAATCTATCTAATCTGCGACTGAGGTTTTGGCCCTTGGTTTTTCTGGCCCTTTTCATCCAGATTCTCCTCTTTTCTGGGATTTTTACCCTCCCCTCTTCGGGGACAGCTTGGGGTTACGTTCTTTCCCTGCTTTTGTTATTTTCTTTTGCCCTTTTGAACTTGAGGGTTCCTGGGATGGTGATTATTTTTCTGGGCCTTGCGCTCAACCTGATCGTGATTGTAGCAAATTCAGGGTATATGCCCGCCAACGTTCAGGCCTATATCAAAGCGGGAAAGATGGAGAGCGCTCAGGCGCTTGAGAATAACGGCGTCCTTAACAATGTGAAATTATCGGATAGAGAAACTCGTCTGGATTTTCTGGGGGATTGGATCGTTTTACCCCAACCCTTTCAAGCTTATGCCGTAGTCAGTCCAGGGGACCTGGTGTTGCTTTTTGGTTTTTTCTACCTTATTCTCAGGGCCATGCTTCAGACCTGACGTTTTTTCTTCAACCGCTTGAGGCGAAATGTGTCCTCCCTCTCTCTTTCCTCTAAAACCGCTTTGATAAAAGCGATTTCGCTCCTGATCCTGGGCACAACCACCTGTTCCAGGGCATTCACTCTTCTCGTGGTTTTCTTTATTTCTTCTCCTATTCTTTCGATCTTTATCTCCTCGTTAGCCAGAGAGATGATCTTCTCCATGAGTATCTCGAATTCCTCGCTGGCTTTAAGCACGTAGAAGCTCTGAAAAGCAGGGTTCCAGTTCCTTTCCCAGGGTTCCCTCCTCAAGAGGGGGGTTTTGATCTCCGGTACCTTTACTCCCCAGATGTTTTTGGTTTCGATTTCCGAAAGGATCTCCCTGCTTGAGGAAATCTCCGCTACTTTTATCTCCTCCGGTTTTCCGTAGGTTTTGGCCAAAGCGAGATCAGGGTAAGCTTTTAAGGAGAGCTCTTCCAATTCCTGCCGTGCCCGGGATGCTTTCTTCGCCACCTCAAAGAAGTTGCTTACCAGGGAATCCCTTTTTCTTCTCAGGAGCTCCACCCCTTGGAGAGCCAGAGCTATCTGGCTTCTTCTAGAAAGAAGGTTCATTCTCGTGGGGCTGATGTTTTCCATTTCTAACCTTTAGCGGAGCTTTCCAGCCGTTCCCAGGCGCCCTCAATATTGGGAATATAGTACTTGCTGATGTGCTCCCGGCTGATCCTGGTGAGCTCTCTCTGGGGCAACATGGAGAGCAATTCCCATCCCAATTTCAGCGTATCGAAAATGGACCTCTCCACCCTCCCCTGGTTGATCATGCGTTTTTCAAATTCCTCGGCAAATTTAAGATAGGTTCTATCCCGAGGGGTGAGCGCTTCTTCCCCGATAATGGCCACCAGCTTGCGCAAATCTCTCCCGTATGCGTAAGCCGCATAGAGCTGATTTGCCCACTCCCTGTGGTCCTCCCTGGTATGACCTTCCCCGATTCCGTTGTTCATAAGACGCGAAAGGCTGGGCAGGATGTCAATTGGGGGGTAGTAACCCATGCGGTGCAATTGCCGGGACAAAACAAGCTGCCCCTCGGTGATGTATCCGGTAAGATCAGCTATGGGATGGGTAATATCGTCATCGGGCATAGTAAGGATGGGTATTTGAGTAATAGAGCCCTTTCTCCCAAATATCCTTCCGGCCCTTTCGTAAATTGAGGCCAGATCAGTATACATATAACCAGGGTATCCACGCCGACCAGGGATTTCCTCACGGGCCGTCCCAATTTCTCGCAATGCTTCGCAGTAATTGGTCATATCAGTAAGGATGACCAGAACGTGATAGCCATGTTCAAAGGCCAGGTGTTCGGCGCAGGTTAAGGCGCACCTGGGGGTGAGCAACCTTTCAATCACGGGGTCATCGGCCTTGTTCAAGAAGACCACGGTCTTGGCAATAGCACCGGTCTTTTCAAATTCTTGAATGAAGAAAGAAGCCTCCCTGTGGGTGATTCCCATAGCAGCGAAAACTACAGCAAATTCCTCTTTCTCTCCTAAAACCTTGGCCTGTCTTACAATCTGAGCAGCTATTTCGTTGGCGGGCAGGCCCGCTCCGGAGAAAATAGGCAACTTCTGGCCGCGCACTAAAGTGTTGAAGCCATCAATGGTAGAGATTCCGGTCTGAATGAACTCTTCTGGCTTGGCTCTGGCCACGGGATTGATGGGTGCTCCCATAATGGGAGGCCGGGCCTCAGGTATGATGGGAGGAAGACCGTCAATTGGCTCTCCCAGTCCATTAAATCTTCTGCCAATCATTTGACGAGAAACAGACATCCTCGCCAAGTCCTCTTTCAGGCTTACCGAGCTTTTAGCTATGTCTATCCCTCTGGTTTCCTCAAAGACTTGGATCACGGCGTGCTTTTCGGAAACTTCGATGGTCTGGCCCGTGCGCACTGAGCCATCGGGAAGGTAGATATTGACTAGTGAGCCATATGAAAGGTCCCTGGCTTTCTCCACGAAGAGCAAAGGCCCGGAAACGTAGGAAACGGTATTATATACTTTCTTTTTTAGTTCCATTCTATCCTCCTGAGGGAAAAGCCCGGGAAATCTCGCTGAGAATCTTATCGTAATGCTGGGGAAATTCGGAGGTCTCTACCTCTTTTAATCTGTGAATCTCTTCAATTTCTGGCATTTCCATAATTTCCTCGATTGTCAGTTTTCCCGACCTCAGGCTTTGGGAGGCCAGGTCGTAAAAGTACATTATAATTTTCAGGATACCGTATTGTTTTTCAGGAGGGCAAAAGCCATCAACTTTCGAAAAAGCGTTTTGCTGTAAGAAATCCTCGCGGATCATTCTTCCTGTTTCAATGATCAGTCTTTCGTTGTCCTGTAAAGCATCAGGACCTACAAGCTGAACCACTTCCTGGAGGGCGGCCTCTTCCTGCAACAGGCTCATGGTGCGCTTCCTCAACTCTACAAAGTCATCCGCAACCTTCTTTCGATACCAATTTTCTACTTGTTCGCTGTAAAGGGAATAGCTTCTCCCCCAGTTTATGGCAGGGAAGTGCCTTCGGTTTGCTAAATTGGCATCCAAAGCCCAGAAGGTTCCTACTATCCGCAGAGTAGCTTGAGTTACCGGTTCGGAAAAGTCTCCACCTGGAGGGGAAACTGCACCTATTACCGTTACCGAGCCCAGCCTGCCCTCTTTTCCCAAACATATCACCCTTCCCGCTCTTTCGTAAAAAGCAGCCAGACGGCTGGAAAGATATGTAGGATAGCCTTCCTCTCCGGGCATCTCTTCCAGGCGAGAGGAAATTTCCCTCAGAGCCTCTGCCCATCTGCTTGTGGAATCGGCCATCAAGGCTACAGAAAATCCCTGATCCCGGAAATATTCGGCAATGGTGATCCCGGTATAAATAGAGGCCTCACGGGCGGCCACCGGCATGTTAGAGGTATTGGCAATTAAAACCGTTCTTTCCATCAAGGGACGATTCGTGTAAGGGTCCTGGAGTTCGGGGAATTCCACTAAAACCTCAGTCATCTCATTTCCCCGTTCTCCGCAACCAATGTAAATGATCACCTGGGAGTTCCCAAATTTAGCCAGCGTCTGTTGCACGACCGTTTTTCCGGAGCCAAAGGGGCCTGGAATTGCTGCTGTTCCCCCCATTGCTACGGGGAAAAGGGTATCCAAGACCCTCTGTCCGGTAATGAAGACTTCCTCTGGATCAAGTTTTTTCTGGTAGGGTCGCGGCACCCTTACTGGCCATTTCTGGATCATGGTCAGAGTCTGGCCGTCCTCCAGGATGCAAATTGGCTCCTCCACAGTAAAAGAACCGGAGCGTATCTCAGCTACTTTGCCGTAAACTCCGGGGGGGACCAAAACTTTGTGCTGGAATGTGGGGTTTTCGGGGACTAGCCCCAGGACGTCTCCTGGCTCAACCGTGTCACCTTTTTCCACAGTGGGAGTAAATTGCCATTTTTTATCCCTGGGAAGAGCGTTAGCGGAGATTCCCCTGGCCACGAAATCCCCCGATTTTTCCCTGATTATGCTTAACGGTCTCTGGATGCCATCGTAGATGGAAGAGAGCAGGCCCGGACCCAATTCTACCATTAAGGGCGCTCCCGTATTCTCCACAGGCTCGCCCAGAAACAGCCCTGAAGTATCCTCATAAACCTGAAGAAAAGCTGTGTCCTGGTCTAAGCGGATAATTTCCCCTACCAGCCCTTCTTTTCCCACCTTGACGATGTCGTACATTCTTGAACCGGTCATACCTTTAGCGATCACTGCCGGACCTGAAATTTTGATTATTTCTCCCATTTCTTCCTTACCTCAACTTTACGTAGTACCCAATTGCTTCTTTTATCATTTCTGCAATATGGTCTCTTTTCTTCTCCTGAACTTTAGCAGAGGGAAAGGGAATAATCAGGGGCCAACCGCTTTTCAACTCTTTGGGGAAATTTTTTTTAAGTTCAGGGAAGAAATCTTCCTGGACCGCAATTAATCCGATTTTCTTCTCAGAAATCAGCGAGCGGAAGGTCTCTAAAAGCTCCTTTTGCCCCTTCACCCTGTAGACCTCTGCTCCTCCCAGAAGGAAACCGGTGTCGAGCTCGGTATCAGTTATGAAGCAGACCCTATACAACAAGGTAAGCTCTCACCTCAGATGGGGGTATTTGGTAATAGAACGATCTGCCGATGAGCTTAAGGTTTAAAATTTCGAACTCCTTCTCCTCGAGAAAGGCAATTAATACCCCGGCGCCTAAAGGCTCTGCCCGATAGCGGCGCCTGAGGTTTTCCAGTCTTTTCTTGGGGATCGATTGCTCCAGGCTATCCACTCCTTTTACGGTCTCGAGAAAGCGCATCTCTTCTATACGTGCAATGCGCCTCCATACCCTTTCCCTTTGATTCTTTTGGGAAAGACGCAAAAAGTCGTTTAGGCCGATGAACCTTCCTCCGGGAATAAAAAACTTTTCGGGATGAGAGCGATCGGGCAAAAAATCAAAGAAGAGGGCGCTTCGGATGTTGAGGAGATCCACCTCCATTCTCCAATAATTTCTTATGGAGGCTTTTAAGGGAGAAAAGCCCTTGAGTTTCTTTCTGAGCATCAAAAAAAAGCCTTTTTCCAAAAGAAGTTCCAGGGATTTTGGATCTAAATTATTCTCCGGAAGGTCTGAGAGAAGCTGGGAAAGAGGGTGCTCCCAGGCTACCAGCATATTTTTAACCTGGTCTAAGTCCTTGGCTCGAGAAAGTTCCTCCAGATGCTGTCTGCTTAGGCTACCTGTAACGATGGGAGGCTCGGGTTTTTCTTTCTCCCCGATTAAAGCCATTAAGATAGCCTTTAAATTTGTCAGGTCAACCTTACAGAAATATGCGTCCAGAGCCAGAGTCAAAGGTCCACCCAGAAAGGACCTGACTTTTAGGACAGTCTCCATCCAGTGAAGGGAAAGGGCATAGTCCAAGGCCTCTAAGCCAGATTTCTCCTTAAGGCTCAGCTCTACCTGATCGGCGTAGGTGGTTTTTTTCAATTTTGAAAAGAAGTCCTCAAGAGAAGCAGTGTTCAAAAGCTCCTCCCAATCCCGGCTTTTCAAGAAATGGGAGTGCATCCCCTTCAATCTGGCGTTGATGTAGCCTATGTCCTCGCTCAACTTTCCTCCCACAGGATTTGGGCCACTTTGCCCCGTAAATTTAACCAGGCTCTTTCCAGGCGGTCTGTAAGCGTGTTATAGATTTTTACCTTTCCATCTTTGGTGGCAGCTAATACTCCAAGATCAATTGCAGGGTCCGAGGATGCTGGGACGTTCAATCCGGTCCTTTCTCGATATTGCTCAAAGATTTCTAAATCCTTGGGATTAAGGGCCAAAACCAATTCCTCGTTCTCCTTTAAGACCTCTGCGAGCAGTGACTCTAAAATAAGGGGATATTTCGGGTCCTGGCGCATTTGGATCAGACGATTTCTGACCTCCTGATAAACTCTTTCTAACCACTGCGATTTAACTTGAAGCATCTCAGATTGCTCTTTCAAGGATAGAGCGCTTTGAGCTCTTTCGATTTCCAGCTGGGCTTTTGCCTGAAGCTCTTGTTCAGCTTGTGCGAGGAGGTTTTCCGCTTCCTCCTGGGCCTTTTTAATTATATTTTGTCGATAGGAGTCCGCTTCCTCCAGAATTTTCTTTTTCTCTTGTTCTGCCTCGCTTAGAAGGAGCTTGAGCAGGCTTTCCATTTAGGCCATGACCATGATCAGAAGCGCGACTACAAATCCAAGAATAATCATGGTTTCCGGAATGGCTTCAAGAACAATTAAAATACCCCCCAGTTCCGGTTTCTCGGCCAAAGCCCCTGCCGCTGCGGATCCAATTTTGGATTGGGCCCAGGCTGAGGCTAAGGCACTTACGGCTACAGCCAGGGCGGCGGAAATCGCCTTCCAGTTCACTGTGGGTTGCTGGGGCGCTGTGGTAGTTGGCTGCTCAGCCTGTGCTGCAAGAACGGGGAGAGAGAAGACTGTCACCACAACCGCCATCAGCAGGATTCCCAAAATTAACTTCTTCATGTCTGTTCTCCTTTCTTTTCTGACTTGATTAAGGGTTTGTATTCCCTTCCCGGGTGCTCATGATATTTAAATTTGGAGAAAAACTCCACAAAGTGCAACCTGGCTGATTGCACAATGGGGCTAATGATTCCCAGGGTGAAGAAAATAACGTGGGCCACAAAAGTAATGATCACGGCCAGGAAAAGGTTGGAGAATAACCCCCCGATGGTGTTGGCTGCAAAAGCCAGGAAAACCGCCGATATCCCTACACCAAAAAGACGGGCATAGGAAAGGATATTGCCTGTGACGGAAAGGGGTTCAATGAGCCCCATTATTGGCCCCCTGGCATAAATTACTCCGCCCCATCCTCCTAAAAGCAGCGCCAATCCCAAATAGATGGCAATCTGCTTAATGGAACCCTGGAAAAGCCCCACCATTGTAAAGAGCAGAATTAAGGCCCCAGAAACCCACATGACCATGAACAGGGCTTCTAGCCCTTCTTTTATCTCGTGATTCTTAAAGGAAAGATAAACTTCAATAAAAAATCCCAGAAATATCTGCAGTACTCCTAGGCCTAAAGCGATGATCAGAAATGTCGTGAGGTTGTGCATGCGGTCCAACAGGATAGGATGAATGCCAAAGGACTCCCCCAAAGTTCCGAAGAATTCTCCGAAGAGGAAGCCGAAAATAATGGTCCAGGCAGAACAGAGTATCCCTATCAAAGCTACGGAGCGCCATATTTCCTTTTTTGTGCGGAAGAAGGCCAGCAAAAAAAGCGCAAGGAGCACTATTCCATAGCCGATGTCCCCGATGATCAACCCGAAGAAGAGGGGAAAAAAGATCCCCAAAAGGGGGGTGGGATCAAGACGATCGTAACGGGGAGGACGAAAAATTCCCAAAAGGAGCTGGAAGGGACGGAATATCCTGTTATTTTGCAAGAGGACAGGCGCTCTCTGAACCTCCTTTTCCGAAATCTCCAGCTTTTCCAGGCTGAGTTCCTCTTTGAATGTTTCCTTTAATTTCCTCTCCAGCTGTGGGACCTTTCCTTCTGGGCACCAGCCCGCAAGAAGGAAAAGGAAATTGGAGGATTTGGCAAGAGACTGGGCCTTTTTCCTTTCAATCGCATCTTGGAGTTCGTATTTGAGTCTTAAAAGGAAATATCCTTGTTCCTGAGCCAAATGGTTTAATTGTTCCTGGAGCTTCTGAATTTCTGTGGGAATTTCTGAGAGACGTTTCTGGATTCTCTCCAGTGCATCTTTGGTGGATAAGCCTTTGAGGGAAGAAGGCAGGACGAGTTCGCTGATCCCGCTTTGGGAAACCACCGTTTTTACTTTCTGCTCATCCTCCTTTAAGTAAACAACTACTGCCAGAAGGAGTTTTTCATCCACTATTTTGGTCTGGAACTGAAATTTTCCTCCTGTAACTGCGTTTAAGCCATCCTTCAGCTTATGAATTTCCCTCTGGTTTCTGGGTGCGGAAACCAATCCTAAAGCGGCAAATCTCTGACTTTCCTCAATTGTCTTCAGGAGGGGGAGCAAGGAATCGATGGCCTTTTTATAAGAGCTCAAAAAGGAAAACTCCTCTGAGCTGGCTATTATGCTGTTTTTCAGGTGAAAGATTTGGTTTTCCAGTTCCTCTAAGGTGAGGGGCTCCCCCTGGGATGGCTTGGGCTGGAATTGCCCTAAAGCATTGAGCAAGGAATTTACCTTGCTAAGCCTATTTTCCAGGATGCTCAGCTCTTGAGGTTCTGAGGTATCGGAATATTTTAAAAATTGATTTTCCTCGATGCTTTCTACCTGAAAATACCCTTCATCCTGAAGGAATTTTAAAAGGGAGGGGAGCAGTCCCTTTTTGCCGAAAAGCAAGAGCTTGCGCATTCTAACGATCATCGCTTCGGTAAAATCTCTTCTAAAAGAAGCTCAACTGCTCGCTCAAAGTTCGCCGCAGCTTTGGAATCGATCTCCGCTTTCGCAGACTCGAATTTTTTCAAGCTTTCGTATTTGAGCTTCTCAATTGACTGGTTGACCTCTAAAGCCTTCTTTTCCTTCAATAATTCAATATCCTTCAGGGCTTTTAAACGAATTGCTTCCGCCTCCTCTTTAGCTTTTTCCATAACAGCTTTGGCTTTTTTACGGGTTTCTTCCAATTCCTTCTGGAGCTCTAACTCCTTGGTGCGTAAAGTTTCTAAAAATTGATTATCAGGGCTTTCTTCCATCGTTCCCACGGTTTCCTTTGCCTATTTAGTTAAGACTAACTAAAGCAAATTATACAAAAAGTCGATAAAAAGCAAAAGAGCGCCTTAAGGCGCTCTTTTGCTCAATTGGGAGACAGGCTGCTTTACTTTACTGCCTCTTTCAGCTTCTTTCCAGGGGTGAATTTAACGACTTTCTTGGCGGGAATTGTGATGGGCTTTCCTGTTCTGGGGTTTACGCCCTTTCGGGAAGCTCTTTTGGCTATGGAGAATGTACCCTCATTAACGAATTGGAGCTTTCCACCCTTTTTTAGAACTTCTTCCACGATTCCCCAGAAAGCATTCACAGCCTGCTCTGCAAACTTCTTTGTCGTTCCCAAATCCTTAGCGAATTTGTCCACGAATTCCTGCTTGTTCATTTGTTACACCTCCTCATTTGCCCTTATCTTTTAGTTTCTCAGGCAAAATTTTCTCGGAAACATAAGGTTTCCAGGTTGTATTATACAAGAAAATCCCATTAAATCAAGAGTTTTGGGCAAATAGTTTTGAAAAAATAATGAGGGAGTATGCAGAGGCCCACGAAAGGCAAATTTTTCTGATGGGAATAGCCCCCCAGCTTTTATTCCTCTATGATTATTTCCGTTCCGATTTCCGCCCAGTCGTAAACTTTTTTAGCATCTTCAGGTGTGAGCCCTACACATCCGTGGCTACCGGTGTAGGCTGGGTCTTTCCCGAAAAAATTTACTGGCTTCCAATAATTGCCGTGAATAGCATAGCTATGATCAATAAAAAATAGTACCCAGGGCACATTTTCTACCCTGTATTCGAGAGGAGTGCCAATCTGACCTTCCATGGTAACTTTGGGATATTTGGAGAGGACAGTGTAATTACCTGTGGGGGTGCTCATACCCTTGGCCCCCGTCAAAGTAGGGAAAGTGGCCACTACCTTCTCGCCTTCCAGAAGATAGAGCGTCTGGCGGGAAAGGGATACTATTATTTTTTTCTGGTTCAATTGGAGCTCGGCCTTTAGGTCCTTCAAATTTTGGGAAAATTTATCCAGATATTGTTCTTCTATTGTTTGAGTGAGTTTTAAAGAAGAAAAAAGAGAAGGGATAAAATCGCAGGAAAAATTGGGAGGAGCGTCTGAAGAAAAAACATCCACCGAACCTCCCAGCGGAAAAAGGAGAAGTGATAGGATTAAAAGAGATATAATTACAAAAAAGGCTTTATCCATTTCCTTTACCTTTAGACGCAATTCCTTCCTGAATTGTTCAGCAAACAATGTGCCAAAAATTATCGATCCCCTGGAATGCGATTAAAGGCCGTTCCAGGGGATCGATTAAAAAAGGACCTACGGGTTTTTTTGACAATTGTTAAGGAATTAGACGGCGGGCTCCCCAGTAATGTGATAGATAGAACCCCTTTAATTCCTCATAGCAGACCACGGAGCCTGGCTCTGGTGCGTGAATAAACATGTTGTTCCCGACCCATATTCCTAAATGGGAGACTCCATAGCGATAGGTGTTTTCAAAAAAGATTACGTCTCCAGGCCGAAGATCCTGGAAGTCTACAGGAACCCCATAATTAGAAATAGCTTCAGCACCGTGGGGCAGAGAAATTCCCAGCTCCCCGAAAACATACTGAACAAAACCGGCGCAGTCGAAACCCTCTTGAGGGGTTGATCCACCCCAGACATAGGGAACCCCCAGATATTTCTCTGCCACTTGTACCACTAAAGAGCCGCTATCAGACCCTTGAGAAGAAGGGGCAGAAGGTAAGGTAAGATTAGCTGTTGTCTCTGGTCCTCCCAGCGCTTGCACTAAAGACTGTGCATCTGTATTTGCCAGGTATTCGTTGAAAACCCAGGCCTTGTTTCCTTCAAATTCAATCATTGACCATTGACCGTTTTCCTCCAGCACAGAAACCAGGGTGCCACCTTTCAGGGTCCCCAATTTGGGAAAATCGGTACCCGGGCCAGTTCGTACGTTGAGAGAATCAACGGTGACCACCTTAATGGCAGTGGGTTTGGCTTGAATCGGGCTCAAAAGGGAAGTATCTATCTGGCTTGGATCCACAAGAAATTCGCTTTTCATCCATCCTACTTGATCATTGTAAATTACCTTGCACCAACCATCCTCCTCTTCCAGCACAGAAAGAACGGTCCCGTATGGGGCCTGATCAATAACCTCAGAATCGAGGTTAGGCTCTGCCCTTAGCCGCAAGAACTCTGCATCCACAGCTAATTGCTTTAAGCAGGTTAGATATTCGGCATAAACCCATCCTTCCAGATCTCCAACCTTGACTTTAGCCCAGCCCTCCTGTTTTCCTAAGACATCCAGCTCCTCTCCTGCATAGAGCGTGGAAATCACGTCAAAAGAAGTCCCGGGACCAGAACGAAGACGCAGCCCATCGACCGTGACCTTGTGGCTAAAAGCCTGGGCTGTGAGGGGGAAAAGCAATACCAGTACTAACGCCAGAAAAAAAGCAGTCAATTTTTTCAAGGTTCTCCCTCCTTCCTTTGCCACAGGCCAAAGTTAACTCAGGTTTTACGAATTTGTCAAATTTTTTGCTTTTGTTGTCTCCTATCATTGATAAATCCTGAAATACAACGATTTTTTCCAGCTGGAAAAATTAATGCATTTTTTTATTCCTTTTAGCATTTTTTTGGGTTATGATATTAACAACGAGAGCAGGCCGTGCGACCGCGGGGTTCTCACCCCGAGGAAAGTCCGAACTCCACAGGGCAGGGTGCTGGGTAACGCCCAGTGAGGGTGACCTCAAGGAAAGTGCCACAGAAAATACACAGCGGTTTTCCGCAAAGGTGAAAAGGTGAGGTAAGAGCTCACCAGCAGACTGGGTGACCAGCTGGCTTGGCAAACCCCACCCGGAGCAAGGTCAAATAGGAAGGATGGAGTGGCCCGCTCCTTTATCCTTCGGGTAGATCGCTAAAGAAGCAGGGTAACCTGCTCCTTAGAGAGATGGTCGCACCCTTTCTTTGAAAGGGACAGAATTCGGCTTATAGGCCTGCTCTCGTTTCCTTTTAACGAAAAATTTGAAAAAGCCCCCTTTTCTCTTGACCTTTTTTTTATAATGAGTTATGTTAAAAGTCTATATTTTGCCCATTGATAAGGGGCGTTAGAGAGGTTGAGTGTTTAATGGTACAGGTAACAAAAAGAAACCTGTCTGATCAGAAAATACCACAAATTATCAATTTTGCAAAGGAGCAACCGGTTTTAGAGATACCGAATTTGCTTTCTGTGCAAAAGGACTCTTACAATGCATTCCTGGAGCACGGTTTAGACGAAATCTTCCAGGAAATATTTCCCATTAAGGACTATAATTATGTTCTGGAATACAAAGGGCATATCATTGAAAAGCCCAAATTTAACCCCCAGGAATGTAAAGACCGAGGCTTTAGCTATGCTGGCTTACTCAGGATCAAGGCCCAACTGCAGATAAAACAGACAGGAGAGGTGAAGGAAGAATCTGTAATTATTGGAGAACTTCCCTTGATGACCGATTCCGGCAGTTTTATTGTAAATGGGACAGAGAGGGTGGTTGTCTCCCAGTTGATTCGTTCGCCAGGGGTTTATTTTGGCAGGACTTCGGAGAGAGCAAATGCACCCAAAGGATTTTCCTGCGTAGTTATTCCTGATAGAGGCACTTGGCTGGAGTTTGAATATTTTGAGGGGAACCCAATCTACGTAAAGGTGGATAAGCGTTCCAAGAAAATTCCCGTGACCGTGATTCTCAAAGCCCTGGGCTTTTCCTCTAATGAGGAACTTTATCTGGCGCTCAAAGAGCCTCAACCCCAAAAAATTTCCCTGGAGGGAGAAATTGAGAACTACATTGGTGCTGTGCTCAACGACTCCGTTCTGGATTTTACCCAGAGAAAGGTAATCGCTCGCAAGGGTGACATCCTTACAGAAGAACTGCTGGATACTCTGAAAAAGGCCAAAGTGGAGAGCGTGGAGATAGTAAAGGAAGTTTTGGATCGCGATATCAGCTTAACTTTAGAAAAAGACCCTTCCACTACTACAGACGAAGCTCAGTTAGAACTCTACAAGCGTTTACATCCCGGTGAACCTCCCACCAAGGAATCCGCCCGAGCTTTAGTGAAGAGCCTTTTCCTGGATTCCAAGAGGAACGATTTGGGGCCAGTAGGGCGATATAAGCTCAATAAGAAACTTTATACTGATGGCTCCATATCAAAGCCTTCCTTGGAAACCCGCACCCTGACCAAGGAGGATATCGTGCAAATTGTAAGATATCTCCTGCGCCTAAAAAGAGGGGAAGTTGAGCCAGATGATATTGATCACCTGGGAAACAGGAGGGTAAGAGCGGTGGGGGAACTGCTCCAGAACCAACTTCGAGTGGGTTTTGCTCGCATGGAAAGGATCATTCGTGACAGGATGACCACTGTGGCTGTGGAGGAAGCCAGCCCCAAGACCCTGATTAACCCCAGGCCAGCGGTAGCTGCGATCCGAGAATTTTTTGGCTCCAGCCAGCTTTCCCAATTTATGGATGAGACCAACCCCCTTGCTGCGCTTACTCATAAGCGCAGGCTCTCCTCCCTCGGTCCAGGAGGGTTGAATCGGGAGCGAGCAGGAGTAGAGGTGCGAGATATTCACCATTCCCACTACGGCAGGGTCTGCCCCATTGAAACTCCTGAAGGCCCCAACATCGGTCTGATTAACTCTCTTACCACTTATGCTCAATTGAACGAATTCGGTTTTGTGATTACCCCTTACCGTAAGGTAAAAAATGCTCAAATTACTGACGAAATTGTCTATCTGACCGCCGATGAAGAAGAAGAGCACTTCATTGCAGAGGCCAATGTTACCAAGGAAAATAATAATATAGTAGGGGAAGAGGTTTTGGTCAGGCATGGTAAATCTTATGAACTGGTTCCTCCTACTAAGGTTGACTTGATAGAAATTTCTCCCTTTCAGGTCTTCAGCATTTCAGCTTCCCTTATTCCCTTTCTGGAACACGATGACCCGATTAGAGCTTTAATGGGCTGTAACATGCAAAGACAGGCTGTTCCTCTCCTTAAGCCGGAACCCGCAATTGTGGGAACAGGTTTAGAAGGAAAGGTAGCTGTAGATTCGGGGGAAGTGGTTTTGGCGGAATCAGATGGCGAAGTGGTGAGTGTAACCGCTGATCAGATTGTAATCAAGACCAAAAAAGGTCTGGAAAAGCATTATCTGAGAAAATTCCTCAGATCCAATAAAGGCACTTGCATCAACCAGCGCCCCATCGTGGGAAAAGGTCAAAAGGTGAAGAAAGGCGATATCCTGGCTGATGGTGCTGCTACTGCTCAAGGTGAGCTTGCTCTGGGAGCAAACGTGCTTGTGGCATTCCTCCCCTGGGAGGGTTACAACTACGAGGACGCTATCGTGATCTCGGACCGCCTGGTGCGCGAAGACACTTATACCTCCATCCATATTGAGGAATACGAAGTGGAAGCCAGGGATACTAAGTTAGGTCCGGAGGAAATAACCAGGGAAATTCCCAATGTGGGAGAGGAAATGCTGCGCAATTTGGACGAAAGAGGAATCGTGCGAATTGGAGCTGAAGTCAGATCTGGAGATATATTGGTGGGCAAGGTCACTCCCAAAGGTGAAACTGAACTTTCTCCGGAGGAGCGGTTGCTGAGAGCAATCTTTGGAGAAAAAGCGAAAGAAGTTCGGGATACCTCGCTGCGCGTTCCTCACGGAGAGAGGGGAATTGTGGTGGACATCAAGGTTTTCTCCAAGGAAAACGGGGACGAGCTCCAACCCGGGGTGCTGAAGAAGGTCAAGGTCTATGTTGCCCAGCGTAGGAAGGTCATGGTAGGAGACAAGATGTCCGGCCGTCACGGAAATAAGGGTGTCATTTCCATCATCGTCCCTGAGGCTGATATGCCCTTCCTTCCAGATGGCACCCCGATCGATATCGTGCTTAATCCCTTGGGAGTTCCTTCTCGCATGAACGTTGGCCAGATCCTGGAACTTCATCTTGGTTGGGTGGGAAGGGTGCTTGGCTTGAGGTTTTATTCTCCTCCTTTTTCAGGAGCCTCTGAGAAGACCATCATGAAGCTTTTGAAGGATTCAGGGCTTCCCGAAAACGGAAAGATTGTACTTTATGATGGAAGAACTGGAGAACCATTTGATAATCCAGTGGCCGTGGGCGTGATGTACATGATGAAGCTCATCCACCTCGTAGAGGATAAAATCCATGCCCGCTCCATTGGCCCTTATTCGTTAGTGACTCAGCAACCCTTAGGAGGAAAGGCACAATTTGGAGGACAGCGCTTTGGAGAAATGGAGGTCTGGGCATTAGAGGGATATGGTGCCTCTTCCACCCTTCAGGAGATGTTAACAGTTAAATCCGACGACATTTCCGGGAGGGTAAAAACCTATGAATCCATTGTCAAGGGGAAAGCCATGCTCTCTCCCAGCCTGCCTGAGTCCTTCAAAGTGCTGGTGAAAGAACTCCAGGCTCTTTGCCTTGATGTGAAGCTGATTTCTGAGAGGGAGGGCGAAATTACGATTAAAGAATCCGAAGAGGATATTAAGAAAAAGGCTGATGAGCTGGATTTGATTTTCCAGCCACAAACTGAGGAGGTTCCAGAAAACGTTGAAGAGTAGAGATAACCTTTTTGATTTTTTCCCTGGCTTTGATGCCATTCAGATAGGCTTGGCTTCGCCTGAGAAAATCCGCCTCTGGTCACATGGTGAAGTCAAGAAAGCCGAGACTATTAATTACCGCACTTTGAAGCCCGAGCCTGACGGCCTTTTCTGCGAGAGGATTTTTGGCCCGGAGAAGGATTACGAGTGCCACTGCGGAAGGTACAAGAGGCAGCGCTACAAGGGCGTGATCTGCGAGCGCTGCGGTGTGGAGGTCACTACTTCCCGTGTGAGAAGGGAAAGGCTGGGGCACATTGAACTTGCCGCACCGGTGACCCACGTCTGGTTCTTGAGGGGTATTCCCTCCCGCATAGCTCTGCTTTTGGACATTCCCCTCCGAGTTCTGGAAAAGGTGGTCTACTTTGCTTCCTTCATCGTCACTGACCCCGGGGATACCCCCCTCCTCTACAAGCAACCGCTGACTACCGAGGAATATGAGGAAATGAAGGCCAAATATGGCGATCACTTCAAAGCCGGGATTGGGGCAGAAGCTGTAAAAGAACTCCTGATGCAGGTAGATTTGGATAAATTGGCTCAGGAGCTTCGCTCCGAGATCCAGAATGCTGCGGGTCAGAAAAGGTCCAAGGCTATTAAACGTCTGGAAGTGGTAGAAGCCTTTCGCAAATCCGGGAACAAGCCCGAGTGGATGGTAATTGAAGCTCTTCCGGTGCTCCCTCCTGACCTTCGTCCTCTTGTCCCCCTGGACGGGGGGCGCTTTGCCACCTCTGACTTAAACGACCTTTATCGCCGGGTGATAAACCGGAACAACCGTTTGAAAAAGCTAATTGAGGTAGGAGCTCCTGATATCATCATCAGGAATGAAAAAAGGATGCTTCAGGAAGCCGTGGACGCCTTAATTGACAACGGTAGAAGAACCAGGCCCATTGTGGGCCCAGGGAACAGACCATTGCGCTCACTTTCCGACATGCTCAAGGGAAAGCAGGGGCGTTTCCGGCAGAACCTTTTAGGAAAAAGGGTGGACTACTCTGGACGCTCGGTGATTGTGGTCGGCCCCAAATTGCGAATCTATCAGTGCGGGCTTCCCAAGGAAATGGCCCTGGAGATGTTTAAACCCTTCGTGATGAAGAAAATTGTAGAACGGGGTTTCGTGCACAACATCAAGAGTGCCCGGCGCATGATAGAAAGGCAAAAACCCGAGGTCTGGGAGCTCCTGGAAGACGTGATCCAGGATCATCCAGTTCTCTTAAACAGGGCACCAACTTTGCACAGGTTAGGCATTCAGGCTTTTGAACCGGTGCTTGTGGAGGGAAAGGCGATTCAAATTCATCCTCTGGTTTGCACTGCTTTTAACGCCGACTTTGATGGTGACCAGATGGCAGTCCATGTTCCCTTGTCCATGGCTGCTCAGGCTGAATCCAGAATTTTGATGCTCTCCGCCTATAATATCCTCTCGCCTGCTCATGGAAAGCCTTTAGCAGCTCCGCAAAGGGACATCATTGTGGGATGTTATTACCTCACTTTGACCCGAGAAGGGGACAAAGGAACTGGAAAATATTTTGCGGATCCTCTGGAAGCGGTTCGGGCTTATGAGGTTGGGGCCATCAGCATGTTTGCTCCCATCAAGGTTAAGATCGATGGAGAGATCATTACCACGACCGCAGGCAGGATCATCTTTAATAACACTATTCGCCAAGCCCTTCAAGATAGCTCGGGACATAATCCTCCTTTCTTTAACAGCGCAATGTCCAAGCGTGAATTACAAAAAATTGTGGGTTTGATTTACAGGCAATTCGGAGTCACGAAGACTTCCCTCGTTTTGGATGCTCTTAAGGACTTGGGTTTTCGAGTGGCTACCAAGGCTGGAATCACCATATCTCTTGATGACTTCAAGGTCCCTCCCGAGAAAGAGGCGATCATACGCAAAGCAGAAGAGGCAATAGATGAGGTAGAGAATGTTTATCAAATGGGACTGCTCTCCGATCAGGACAGGTATTTGAAGATTGTGGATATCTGGCAACAGGCTACAGACGAAATGGAGAAAAAGGTTCTAGCACACCTCGATTACTTTGACCCGGTACACATGATGGCCATGTCCGGGGCTCGGGGAGATCCCAAACAGGTGCGTCAAATCGTGGGAATGCGTGGACTGATGGCCGACCCCTCTGGGAGGATCATTGAGTTCCCGATCAAGAGTAGTTTACGGGACGGATTGACTACCTTAGAATATTTCATTTCCACTCACGGGGCTCGCAAAGGATTGGCAGATACGGCTTTAAAGACAGCAGATGCAGGTTATCTCACTCGCCGCCTTGTAGATGTAGCACAGGATGTTGTCGTAAGGGAGGAAGATTGTGCCATTTCCCTGGTGAAACCGTTGAAGAAAGGTACTGTTATCGAAAGGTCACTGGGAGAAAGGGTTATCGGTAAAGAACTGGCTCAGGATTTAGTACATCCTCTCACGGGAGAAAGCTTAGCCGGAGATGGGGACCTGATCACAAAGGAACTTGCCCAGCAAATAGACGAGCTGAATATACCCGAGATTTTAGTGCGAAATAAGGTCGACTGGATAGAGGTAACGGACATCACAGAGGGTAAAAACGTAATCGAGCCTCTGGAGGAGAGAATTTTGGGCAGGGTGGCAGCAGAAAACATAGTCAATCCTCAAACTGGCGAGATTATTGTGAGAGCTGATGAAGAAATCAATCAAGATGCTATAGAGATTATCAGCAAGCTGAGGGATGCCCAGGGAAATCGGTTGATCAATAAGGTGAAAATCCGTTCTGTCCTGACCTGCCAGAGCAGAAATTCTGTATGCGCCAAATGCTATGGCAGGGACTTGGCCACCGGAACTTTGGTAACGGTCGGGGAAGCCGTGGGGATCATCGCAGCCCAATCCATAGGAGAGCCTGGCACTCAGCTTACCCTGAGAACTTTCCACACTGGAGGCATTGCAGAGGAAGACATTACTACTGGTCTTCCCCGCGTGGAAGAGCTTTTCGAAGCCCGCCGTCCCAAGGGAATGGCCACTATTTCCGAAATTGAAGGAGTGATTCACATCGAAGATGCCCCGGAGGAAAGAATTATCAGGGTTACTAATAAAGAGACGGGGGAGGTCAAAGAATACAAAGTCTCTTATGGTGCCAGATTGCGGGTAGCCGAAGGAGATGAAATTGCTGCTGGAGAAAGAATTACAGAAGGTCCCTTGAATCCAAACGATATTCTCAGGGTTAAAGGCATCAAGGAGTGCCAGGAATATCTCTTGCAGGAAATACAGAAGGTATATAAAGCGCAGGGTGTGGACATTAATGATAAGCATATGGAGCTCATTATCAGACAGCTTTTGCGTAAAGTTAAAATTGACAATCCCGGAGATACGATCTTTTTGCCAGGAGACCTCGTGGATAGATGGACCTTTGAAGAGGAAAACCGCCGGGTAACCATGCTGGGGTTAACTCCTGCGGACGCCAGGCCAGTGCTTTTGGGAGTCACTAAAGCTGCCTTAGCTACTGATTCCTTCCTCTCCGCAGCTTCTTTCCAGGAGACAACCCGTGTGCTTTCGGATGCGGCAGTTAAAGGAAAAATAGACCCGCTTATCGGCCTTAAGGAGAACGTGATTATTGGGAGTTTGATCCCTGCAGGGAGCGGTCTGCATCTTTACCGCGATTTTGAAAACCTTGAGCCTGATGAGGAAAAGGTTCCGGCTATTTCTCAAACCGATCAAAATCCGGATAATAAAAAGACCTGATATTGACAATTAAAATTCTTCCTATTATGATATAAAATTGCTGTTCGATGGGGGTCTCAAAACCTCTCGATGAACAGTCCATTCTTGATGAATAACCTGGTTGTCGGGATAAGACAAACCATAAAAGCGGTAGAGAGTGGTAAGGTGTATAGAGTTTATATTGCAAAGGACTCTGAGCCGCGCATAATTGAGAACCTGCTGGAGTTATGCGTGGAAAAAGGAGTGGAAGTGATCTTCCTCAATTCCATGGCGGAGCTGGGAAAAGCCGCCAGAATTGAGAGAGGAGCAAGTGCTGTAGGCGTCTTGGAGTGAGATTAACTCCGGGGATCGCTAAAGCTCCTGAAAAGGGAGCTTTATTTTTGAATATAGGAGTTAAATAGGAAAGGAAATGGAGAATGCCGACAATTAATCAATTAGTAAGGAAGGGTCGAGAAAAGGGAAAATCGAAGACTGCTTCTCCTGCGCTCGAAGGAGCACCTCAGCGCAGAGGGGTATGTATTTCCGTTAGGACCACTACCCCCAAAAAGCCCAACTCTGCTTTAAGAAAGATTGCTCGTGTCCGGTTGACCACTGGAACCGAGGTTACGGCATACATTCCCGGAATTGGACATAATTTGCAGGAGCACTCGGTTGTTTTGGTCAGAGGAGGGCGAGTGAAGGATCTTCCTGGAATTAAGTACCACATCATTCGTGGTGCTTTGGATGCCGCAGGTGTGCAGAACAGGCGTCAGGGGCGTTCTCTGTATGGAGCCAAGAGGCCCAAAACTACTGTGAAGGAAGCTTAGAGGTAGAAATGCCGAGAAAAGGCCCAGTCCCCAAAAGAGAACTATTACCGGATTCCCGATACAATAGCGTGCTCGTAACCAGGCTGATTAACAAAGTAATGCTCAGAGGGAAGAAGAGTCTGGCAGAAAGCATCGTTTACGATGCTTTGAAAACCGTGGAAGAGAAATCAGGTAAACCTGCGGTGGAAGCCCTGGAGCAGGCCATTGATAAATGTAAACCTCTGCTGGAGGTGAGACCTCGAAGGATAGGGGGTGCAACCTACCAAATACCCATTGAGGTTTCTCCTGAGCGCAGTTTGTCTTTAGGTCTTAAATGGCTGGTGAACGCTGCTCGCACAAGGGAAGGAAGAACGATGGAGGAACGTTTGGCTGCCGAAATTCTGGATGCCCTTCAAGGGGCGGGCGGCGCAGTGAAGAAAAAGGAGGAAGCGCATAAGATGGCTGAGGCCAATAAGGCCTTTGCTTCTTACCGTTGGTAAAAGGGATGAATTATCAGGAGTATCCTTTAGAAAAAATAAGAAATATCGGGATTATCGCCCATATCGATGCTGGTAAGACCACGACTACTGAGAGGATCCTCTTTTATACCGGCAAGATCCACCGCATTGGTGAGGTTGATGAAGGCACTGCCACTATGGATTGGATGGTGCAGGAAAAAGAAAGAGGAATCACTATCACCTCGGCTGTAACTACCTGTTTCTGGCGTGACGCCCGAATTAATATTATTGATACTCCTGGTCATGTGGATTTTACTGTCGAAGTCGAGAGGTCTTTAAGGGTTTTGGACGGAGCTGTGACCATTCTCTGCGGGGTTGCTGGCGTTCAGTCTCAAACTGAAACCGTTTGGCGCCAGGCGGATCGTTATCGGGTTCCGAGGATCGTATACGTAAATAAGATGGATCGTTTAGGTGCTGATTTTTATCGTGTCTTGAAAATGATCGAGGAACGCCTCAACAGTCGTCCTCTGGTTCTCCAGCTCCCCATTGGTGCGGAGGATAAATTTCAAGGCGTAATAGATTTGGTAGAGGAGATAGCATATTTTTACTTAGATGACCTGGGTATTTCTTTCGAAAAAAGAGCGATACCCGAAGAGTATATTGAACAGGCCAATCACTACCGTGCTCTTCTTCTGGAAAATGTGGCTGAAGTGAATGAAGAGTATTTATTGAAGTACCTGGACGGTCATACCTTTTCAGTTCAAGAGATTAAGGCCCTCGTTCGTGAGGGCACGATCAAGGGTTTATTCGTTCCCGTGCTCTGTGGTTCCTCTTATCGCAATAAAGGCATTCAACCTCTGCTTGATGCTATTGTGGACTATTTGCCTTCCCCGGTTGATGTTCCTCCGGTTTCAGGCATCAATCCTAAGACTGGGCAGAGTGAAATACGGATTCCCGATCCTGAAGCGCCTTTGAGCGCCTTGGCTTTTAAGATTATGGCCGACCCTTTCGTAGGAAAATTAACCTTTTTCCGAGTTTATTCTGGCACAATGAAAGTGGGGACTTATATTTTAAACGTCTCCAAGGGAGAGAAAGAGAGGATAGGCCGCTTACTGCGCTTGCACGCCAATCACAGGGAAGATGTGGAGGAAATAAGGGCTGGTGATCTTGGTGCAGCTGTGGGATTAAGGTATACGTCCACCGGTGATACCCTTACCGATGATGAGCATCCCATACTTTTAGAATCCATTCCCTTTCCTACCCCTGTGATTTCTGTGGCCATTGAGCCCAAAACTAAGGCTGATCAAGATAAGCTTGCCCTGTCTCTGGCTAAAATGGCGGAGGAGGATCCCACTTTTAAGGTAAAAGTAGACGAGGAAACAGGACAAACAGTAATTTCCGGCATGGGGGAGCTTCATCTGGAAATCATCGTTGACAGGCTGCTGAGGGAATTCAACGTGGAAGCCAATGTAGGTAAGCCCCAGGTTTCTTATCGGGAAACAATCACCTCTTCGGCTCAAGCCGAGGGAAAATATATCCGGCAGACGGGAGGCCGGGGACAGTATGGTCATGTCTGGCTCAGGGTTGAGCCCTTAGAAAGAGGGGAAGGCTTTATCTTTGAAAATAAAGTTGTGTCGGGAGCCATACCTCGAGAGTTTATTCCTGCAGTGGAATCTGGAGTAAGGGATGCCATGGAGTCCGGAGTCCTTGCGGGATACCCTATGATAGATATCAAGGTCGTGCTCTTTGACGGTTCTTATCATCCCGTGGATTCCTCAGAAATTGCTTTTAAAATTGCAGCTTCCAAGGCTTTTAAAGAAGCGGCCTCAAAAGCTAACCCCGTTCTCCTTGAGCCTATTATGCGCGTTGAGGTTATAGTCCCCGGAGAATACTTAGGAGATGTTCTGGGAGACCTTACGGCTCGAAGAGGACATATAGAGGGAATTGAGACTCAAGGCCCTGTGCAGATTGTGCGAGCGAGAGTTCCCCTGGCCAATATGTTTGGGTACGCTACTGATCTACGCTCTATTACTCAAGGCAGAGGGACTCACACTTTAGAGTTTTATCGCTATGAGCCGGTGCCGAAACAGATTGGAGACACGCTCATCGAGGCGATTGGATTAGTGAGAAAAGAAAGCGCCTAAATTGGAAAAAAGGAGAGTAGAAAATGGCCAAACAGAAATTTGAAAGGACTAAACCCCATGTGAACGTGGGTACCATCGGCCACATTGACCACGGTAAGACTACCCTGACCTCCGCCATCACCAAGTGCCTGGCTGCTGCCGGCACTTCCACCAAACCCCTGGACTTCTACGACATCGATAATGCTCCGGAGGAAAAGGCCCGTGGGATTACCATCAGCATCTACCATGCGGAGTACGAAACCGCCAACCGCCATTACGCTCACATTGACTGCCCCGGGCATGCTGACTACATCAAGAACATGATCACTGGAGCTGCCCAGATGGATGGAGCCATCCTGGTGGTTTCCGCTGCTGATGGTCCCATGCCTCAGACCCGTGAGCACGTGCTCTTAGCACGCCAGGTGAACGTTCCTGCCATTGTGGTCTTCCTGAACAAGGTGGACATGGTGGATGACCCTGACCTTCTGGACTTGGTGGAGCTGGAAGTGAGAGAGCTTCTTTCCAAGTACCAGTTCCCCGGAAACGAGATCCCTGTGATCCGGGGTTCTGCCCTCAAAGCCATGGAATGTGCCTGTGGCAAGAGGGATTGTCCCTACTGTGGTCCCATCCTCCAGCTCATGGATGCCGTGGACACCTACATTCCCCTTCCTGAGCGTCCCATTGACAAGCCCTTCCTCATGCCCATTGAGGACATCTTCACCATCTCCGGGAGGGGGACGGTAGTTACCGGTCGAATTGAGCGCGGCGTCGTTAAGTTAGGGGAGGAGATGGAACTGATCGGTCTCTCCCACGAGCGCAAAAAAACCGTGATCACCGGCATTGAGATGTTCCGCAAGCTCCTGGACGAAGGGCGTGCTGGGGATAACGTGGGTCTCCTTCTCCGGGGTATCGACAAGAAGGAAGTGGAGAGAGGCATGGTGGTAGCCAAGCCCGGCTCCGTCAACCCTCACACCAAGTTCAAGGCCGAGGTTTACATCCTCTCCAAAGAAGAGGGAGGGCGTCACAAGGCTTTCTTCTCTGGTTATCGTCCCCAGTTCTACTTCCGCACCACAGATATCACCGGTTCCATTAAGCTTCCTGAGGGAGTGGAGATGGCTATGCCTGGAGATAACGTGAACATGGAAGTTGAGCTCATCTACCCTGTAGCCCTGGAGGAAGGCCTGCGCTTTGCTATCCGTGAGGGTGGCCGCACCATCGGAGCAGGAGTGGTAACGAAGATTATTGAGTAGAAATGGCACAAAAAATCAGGATAAAACTAAAAGCTTTTGACCACGCAATCCTTGATCAGTCCACGACAAGGATTGTGGATACAGCTAAGAGGACAGGAGCCAGGATCTCTGGACCCATTCCTCTTCCCACGGATAAGCGTATCTTTTGTGTGCTTCGTTCTCCGCATGTGGACAAAAATTCCAGAGAACACTTTGAGATCCGAGTGCACAAAAGGCTTGTAGAAATCCTGGACCCCACCAACGAGACAGTTAACGCTTTGATGAAGTTAGAACTGCCAGCTGGGGTGGATATTGAAATTAAGCTCTGATTGGGGTGCGTGATGAAGTCCTTAATAGGAAGAAAAATCGGAATGACAATTTTGTTCGAGAAGGAGCGGGTAGTTCCTGTTACCCTGATCCAAGCCGGGCCTTGCTTTGTCCTTGACCTGAAAGACGAGAAACGTGACGGATACAAGGCGGTTCAGCTTGGTTTCGAGGAAGCTAAAGAAAAAGAGCTTCCCAAGCCTCAACTTGGGATCTGCAAGAAAGCCGGTGTCCCCCCCGTCAAAATCATCAAGGAGTTCCGAGTTGAGGAACTGCCCGATTTAGCTGTGGGCACTCAAGTTACTGCTGACATTTTTAAGTCTGGAGATACAATCCGCGTCAGCGCCGTTTCCAAAGGAAAAGGATTCCAAGGTGTAATGAAGCGCTGGGGATTTGCTGGCGGAGGAGCTTCACATGGTTCTATGGCTCATCGCAAACCAGGAGCTATTGGGTGTCGTACAACTCCAGGGAAAATTTTTAAAGGGAAAAGAATGGCTGGCCATATGGGCATGGAGAAAGTAACTGTTCGCAACCTTAAAGTGGTTCAAGTGCAGCCAGAAAGAAACCTGATTTTCGTTCAAGGCAGTGTTCCCGGAGCGAGAGGCAGCCTGGTTCTCATTCGGGAGGAGAGCAAATGAGCGAAATCACCGTTCCTCTATATGACTTAAATGGCCAACAAAACGGGGTTGTTGAACTTCCTCCAGAGATCTTCGGTTTGGAGATACACAGGGAATCCATTCTGCGCGCTCTACACCGTCAGATGGCAAATAAAAGGCGTGGAACAGCATGCACTCTAACTCGTGGAGAAGTGGCTGGTGGTGGTAGAAAACCTTATCCGCAAAAGGGGACAGGGCGCGCCCGGCAGGGAAGTATTAGGTCTCCTTTATGGCCTGGCGGTGGAGTAACTTTCGGCCCACGACCCCGCTCTTTTGAGATGGACATGCCCAAAGAGGAAAGGAGAAAAGCGCTCTTATCGTTACTTTCCGATAAGGCCCAAAACGGTTCTCTCTATGTTTTAGACCTGAAAGACCTGGAGCCAAAGACCAAAAATGTAACTTCCCTGTTCAAGGCTTTGAATTTAGAAGGAAAGGTACTTGTAGTGGTAGAACACGAAGAAAAAGAGATATTGAAGGCTGTTAGAAATATTCCTTATGCCCGAGCGATTCTCTGGCAAAATATTAATGTAAAGGACCTTCTGGATTGCGAGCGCCTCATCCTCAGCCAGGAAGCTTTGAAAAGAATAAAGGAGGTATGGGGATGATGAAAAATCCTACAGATATTATCATCAAGCCCCTCCTGGTAGAGAAGGTTATGCGCCATAAGGAAGGAAATAAGAAATATGCCTTCTTGGTAGCCCGGAATGCCAATAAAAAGGAAATCAAGTGGGCTGTGGAGGAAATGTTTAAAGTAAAGGTCCAATCAGTAAATACCGTAGTCCTGAGAAGCAAACCAAAGAGCACGAGGTTAATACCCTCGAGGACTCCGGAGCGAAAAAAAGCCATTGTAGCCCTTGAATCCGGGCAGAGGATTGATATTCTGGAGAACCTATAGGAGTAGCAAATGGGGTTAAAAGTTTATAAGCCAACATCACCTGGAATAAGATTTCGGGTTTCCTTGAGCCGGAAGGAGTTAACTCAGAAAGAGCCGGAAAAGGCCCTTGTGCGGCGTTTAATGAAAACTGCTGGCAGGAATAACCAGGGAAAGATTACTGTGCGGCACAGAGGGGGAGGAGTGAAGAGGCTCTACCGGGTAATTGACTTCCGGAGAAATAAGGATGGAATTCCGGCAAGAGTGACCGCCATCGAGTACGATCCCAATCGTACCTCTTTGATTGCTTTATTGACTTATGCGGATGGAGAAAAGCGCTACATTATTGCCCCTTCCGACTTGAAAGTCGGGGATACGGTAATTTCTGGCAATGAAGTGGATATCAAGCCGGGAAATTGCTTGCCATTGCGCTACATTCCTACTGGTACATTTATACACAATATTGAGCTTCAAGCCGGAAAAGGAGGGATCCTCGTGCGTTCTGCCGGCAGTGCCGCCCAGCTCCTGGCAAAGGAGGAGCCTTATGCTCATGTGCGCTTGCCTTCAGGAGAAGTGCGTTTGATTTCCCTTGACTGCCGGGCAACCATTGGACAGGTTTCCAACATTGATTACGAGAATATCTCCTTGGGTAAAGCTGGCCGTAGACGCTTGATGGGCTGGAGACCTTCCGTTCGCGGCGTTGCTATGAACCCGGTCGATCATCCTCATGGAGGTGGTGAAGGCAGGTCTCCTGTGGGAATGCCCTCACCAGTAAGCCCCTGGGGTAAGCCCACTCTGGGATATAAGACCAGAAGGGGCAAAAAATATTCGGACAAGTTAATTCTTAAGAGGCGGAGATAGAAATGGCACGGTCAAAGAAAAAAGGCCCCTTTGTGGACCAGCATTTGCTAAAAAAGATATTGGAGCTCAACCAGAAAGGAGAAAAGCGCATAATTAAAACCTGGTCAAGGCGTTCCACTATTATTCCTGTTATGGTTGGGCACACTATCGCCGTTCACAATGGAAAGGGGCACGTCCCAGTCTATATCACGGAACAGATGGTAGGACATAAGCTCGGGGAGTTCGCCCCCACGAGGACATTTCATGGGCATGGTGAACCTACCGAAAGGTCTACTGCACTAAAGTGAGGGCTGATATGGAAGTTAAAGCTCAGGCTAAATTTATAAGGATATCTCCTCAGAAAGTCCGCAGGGTAATGGAGCTCATTAGGGGTAAGCCGGTAAAGGAGGCTATGGCCATTCTCAGCGTTCTCCCTCATAAAGGCGCCTTTCTCCTGAAGAAGCTCCTGAAATCTGCGATTGCTAATGCGGAAAACAATTATGATCTGAAAGCCGATGATCTTTATGTTTTCAGGGTCTTTGCTGATAGTGGACCTACGCTTCCCAGATGGCTGCCAAGAGCTCGAGGTAGGGCAGATCGAATCAGAAAGAGGTCCAGTCACCTGACAATCGTGGTTAAGGAGAGAGAGGAGTAAAAGTGGGACAAAAGACGCATCCTTTTGGCTTACGTTTGGGTATCATCAACGATTGGCGCAGCAAATGGTTTGCTTCTAAGAAAAACTTTGCGAAGCAGCTTCACGAGGACCTGGAAATCAGAAAAATGGTCAAAGAAAGGTTTGCGGCAAGTGGAATCTCCACGGTGGAGATCGAACGCTCCTACAACAGGATAAGGGTTACCATCCACACCGCAAAGCCCGGAATGGTTATTGGTAAAGGCGGTGCTGGGATTGATGCCATAAGGAAGGAGTTAGAGAGCCTGACCGGAAAGCAGGTGCTCTTGAATATTGAGGAAATTCGTTATCCAGAACTCGACGCTCAGCTTGTAGCAGAAAACGTCGCGCAACAAATTGAAAAAAGAGTTTCCCATAAAAGGGCCATGAAGCTGGCCATCGCTCGCGCTCTTAAAGCTGGTGCTCAGGGAATAAAGATCGAATGCAGTGGTCGCCTGGCTGGTGCTGATATTGCCCGGACAGAATGGTATCGCGAAGGTCGCGTTCCCCTTCAGACCCTGCGTGCTAACATCGATTATGGAACTGCTGAAGCCTTGATTAAATATGGACGGATAGGGGTCAAGGCCTGGATATATAAAGGGGATGTCATTCCTGGAGTGCCATCGGGCAAAGCAGAGCAAAAAAGAGTCGAGTGACAAAGGAGAATATTAAGCCATGTTGATACCTAAAAGGGTTAAATATCGAAAGACGCACAGAGGAAGAATGCGTGGCAAGGCTTATCGCGGTAATAAGCTTGCTTTCGGGGATTACGGAATTCAGGCGCTAGAGCCCTGCTGGCTGACTGCGCGTCAGATTGAGGCAGCCCGTATTGTTCTGACCAGGGCTTTGAGTAAAGGCGGCAAGCTCTGGATTCGCGTCTTCCCTCATAAACCAGTAACGAAACATCCAGCTGAGGCCAGAATGGGTGGAGGGAAAGGTTCACCTGAGTTCTGGGTAGCTGTAGTTAAACCTGGAACGATGCTCTTCGAGCTTACTGGAATTCCCAGGGATCAAGCAGAAGAAGCAGCGATTCATGCCTCGCATAAACTGCCTATAAAGGTAAGGTTTGTAGAAAGAGAGTTAGAGGGTAGCGTAGAAAATGAAGGCATTGAAGTTGCATGATTTTACTCTGGAAGAGCTGAGAGGGAAGCTGGCTGATTTAAAAAGCGAGCTTTTTAACCTAAGGTTTCAGCTTTCTACCGGTCAGCTCAGAAACCCCATGCGCATCAAAGAAGTGCGCAAGGATATAGCCAGGATTCTTACGGTGATTCGACAAAAGGAACTCAATCAAGAGGACAAAAATGAGCAGAACTAAGGTTGTTTTGGGCAAAGTTCTCTCCAACAAAATGCAAAAAACCATTGTGGTTGGGATTGAACGCAGGTTTAGGCATCCGCGCTACGGCAAAGTAGTGTCTAAAATGACGAAACTATATGCCCACACGGAGCAGGCTGTTGACCCTGGCGATATCGTTGCTGTAGTCCAAACTCGACCCCTGAGCAGATTAAAAAGATGGAGGGTTGTTAAGGTAATCGCTAAAGGGGAAGAAGAGCTTGCTCTTCCTCAGGAAAACGAGGGGGAAAGCAATGATTAGGCCATACACGCGATTAAAAGTTGCCGATAATACAGGGGCTAAAGAGGTTCTCTGCATTCGAGTATTGGGAAGCCCTAATAAGAAATATGGTCGGGTTGGAGATGTGATTGTTTGCACTGTGAAAGAGGCTACCCCAGGAGGCTCAGTAGGTAAGGGCGATATTGTGAAGGCGGTCATCGTCCGGACTAAAAAGGAAACCAGAAGGCCGGATGGGTCCCTCGTTCGCTTCGACCAAAATGCGGCAGTAATCATTGACGATTCTGGGAACCCTAAAGGAACCAGAATTTTTGGGCCGGTTTGCAGGGAGCTCAGGGATAAAGGGTACATGAAAATAATCTCACTGGCGCCGGAGGTTTTATGATGAGAGTAGCTTCCAAAGTCAAAGCTAATATCCGTAAAGGTGATTTTGTGGTTGTTTTATCTGGCGATGACAAGGGCAAAAAGGGCAAAGTCCTCAAAGTTTTCCCAAGAGAATCCAGGTTGATCGTAGAGGGGATCAACATAGTAAAAAAACACACTCGTCCTACCCAGAAAATGCCCCAAGGAGGCACTGTGACTATTGAACAGCCCTTACATATCAGCAAGGTCAGGCTTATCTGTCCCGCTTGTAAACAACCCACTAGCGTGATCAGACAGGAAGTCGCAGGTGGAAGAAGGGCCAGAGTTTGCAAAAATTGCGGAGAGGTCATTGATAAATAATGGCTACGAAGAAATCCCAAACCAAAACAACAAAACAGAAACCGGAAGAGCAGGTAGTTCAGGAGCAACCGGGCCTAATCTTGAGAGAGAGATATCTGAGAGAGGTCGTTCCTGCCCTGATTAAGAGGTTTTCCTACAAGAACATCATGGAAGTCCCCAAGATCCAGAAAATCGTAATCAGTCGGGGGGTAGGAGAAACGGTCTCTAACCCCAAAGCTCTGGAAAACGCCGTGGAAGAGCTTCAACTGATCACCGGGCAAAAGCCTTTGGTTACCAAGGCTAAAAAATCCATTGCCTCTTTTAAGCTGAGAACAGGCATGAAAATTGGCTGTTTGGTGACCTTAAGGGGAAAAAGGATGTACGATTTCCTGGCTAAACTGATTAATGTAGCCCTGCCCCGCATTCGCGATTTTAAAGGAACTAATCCTAAAGGATTTGACGGAAGGGGAAATTATAATCTTGGCCTGCGCGAGCAGCTGATCTTTCCCGAAATATCCTACGATAAAATCGATAAAGTCAGGGGCATGAACGTTACTATTGTAACCACCGCCCGGAATGACGAGGAAGCCCGGGCCCTCTTAGAGTTATTAGGAATCCCGTTCAGGTCTTGATGGAGGTATAAATTGGCAAGAAAGGCTTTAATCGAAAAGCAAAAGCGTAAACAAAAATACCGGGTGAGGCAGTACAACAGATGCATTCGTTGTGGCCGACCCAGGGCATATTATCGTGATTTTGGACTCTGTCGGATTTGTCTTAGACAGTTGGCCTTAAAGGGCGAAATCCCGGGCGTGAAGAAAGCAAGCTGGTAGGAGGAAAAATGGCTAATTCTGATCCTATTGCAGATATGCTCACTCGGATTCGTAACGCTAATTTGGCCTACTTGGAAACAGTGGAAGTCCCTGCTTCCAAAATTAAGATTGAGATTGCCCGAATTCTTAAAGAGGAAGGATTCATCAATGATTTTGTGATTGACAATTCTTCCGGGCATGAAAATATCAGGATATATTTAAAATACGGGCCTAAGAAGGAACGCATGATTTCGGGTTTAAAAAGAGTTTCCAAGCCAGGCCGCAGAATTTATGTGAGCAAGGAAAACATTCCCCGAGTTTTAAGGGGATTAGGGATAGCCATAATTTCCACCTCCAGAGGACTTGTTACGGATAAGGAAGCCAGAAAGCTTAACGAGGGTGGAGAGGTAATATGTTACGTTTGGTAAGGAGCAAATATGTCGCGGATAGGTAAAAAGCCAGTATCCATACCCCCTGGAGTTACTGTTGACGTGAGCGATCACAGCGTTCGGGTAAAGGGCCCCAAGGGTGTTCTGGAAAAAAAGTTTCCCCCAGCTATCCAGATTGCCCTGGAAAAAGGAGCAGTTGTAGTCAACAGGCCCAACGATGACAAGGAAAGCAAAGCTTTGCACGGATTAACTCGAGCTTTGATCGCCAATATGGTCAAAGGAGTGACCGAAGGATTTTCCAAAACCTTAGAACTTTCGGGCGTGGGTTATAAGGCTCAGGTGCAGGGCAACAAGCTCATTTTAAACGTGGGCTATACCCATCCAGTGATTTTTGAGACTCCAGCTGGCATCTCGGTTAGCACGGATGGAGTAAAAATCACAGTTTCGGGAATAGACAAAGAAGCCGTTGGCGCTTTTGCTGCCCAAATCAGGGCTACTCGAAATCCAGATCCATACAAAGCCAAGGGTGTTAAATACGAAGGAGAGGTTATTCGTCGCAAAGCAGGCAAGGCTCTGGGTAAAGGGACAGGTAAATAGGTGAAAGAATGGCGTATATAAAAAGTTCTTCAAAAAGACAGATCCGGCATAAAAGGGTAAGGAAGAAAGTCATGGGGAATTTGGAACGCCCCAGGCTTTCTGTGTTTCGAGCATTAAACCATATTTATGCTCAGGTTATCGATGACAGTGTGGGACATACTCTTGTCAGCGCTTCCAGCCTTGAGGAGGAAATAAAATCTCAAGCGGCTGGCAAGACCAAGACCGAGGTTGCGGCCCTTGTGGGTTCGCTAGTAGCAAAAAGGTGCTTAGAAAAGGGCATCAGGAAAGTAGTTTTCGACCGCGGCGGATACAAATTCCACGGTAGAGTAAAGGCCTTGGCAGAGGCAGCAAGGGCTGCGGGTCTTGAGTTTTAGTTAGGAGGAAGAATGGCTCGTATCGACACCACAAATTTAGAATTGCAAGAAAGGGTAATCCAGATTAGAAGGGTTACCAAAGTTGTCAAGGGTGGAAAGCGCTTAAAATTTAGAGTGGTTGTAGTTCTGGGAGACATGCAGGGCCATGTAGGAGTTGGGGTAGGGAAGGCTGCTGAAATTCCTAACGCAGTGCGCAAAGGGGTGGAAGACGCCAAAAAGAGAATGATCGAGGTTCCCCTTTCCGGGACAACCATACCCCACGAAATCACGGGCAAAGCGGGGGCAGGTAAAGTTTTTCTTAAACCGGCCGTTCCCGGAACAGGAGTCATCGCAGGAGGAGCTGTCCGTGCTGTCATGGAACTCGCCGGGATAAAGGACGTCCTTTCTAAATCGCTGGGCTCTAACAATGCCGTAAATATGGCAAGGGCCGCCATTAAAGCTCTGGAGCAGTTAAAAAGCCCAGAGCAGGTTGCTCGTAATAGGGGCAAGAAAGTTCACGAGCTATGGAGCTGAAGAAGATGAAACTGCACAATTTAGATGAGTTGCCTGGCCTTAAAAAGCCCAAAAGGGTGGGTCGAGGACCTGGTTCCGGTCATGGTAAGACCTCAACCTACGGACACAAAGGTCAAAAAGCTCGATCAGGAGGGACAAAAAGATTGGGTTTTGAAGGAGGACAAATACCACTCTACCGTAGACTACCACAGCAAAAAGGTTTTAAGCCCTTGCAGAAAATCTCCTATGCGCTGGTAAATCTTTCCCAGCTGAATATTTTTGAAGAGGGAACTACGGTAACTAAGGGATTACTTTATGAAAAAAGGCTGATCAGTTCTCTGGAAGTTCCTGTTAAGATTTTAGGAAACGGAGAGCTGAAGAAGCGTTTACTGATTCAAGCTGATGCTTTTTCCCAGAAAGCCCTGAAAAAAATAGAAGAGGCCGGGGCGCAAGCGGAGGTTCAAGGCTGATGGCAGTACTGGAAACCATTCGCAATGCCTGGAAGATTCAGGACCTAAGACGCAGAATCATTTTAACTCTGGCACTTCTGGCCCTTTTCCGTTTAGGTGCCTTTGTACCCGTTCCAGGGGTGGATATTCAGGAAATACAGAAAATAGCATCGGCAGGAGGTTTGCTGGGATTACTGAACCTTTTTTCAGGAGGGAGTTTGCTCAATTTCGGTGTCCTTTCTTTAGGGGTTTTACCTTACATTAACGCCTCCATTATCATGTCGTTGCTTCAAATGGTCATCCCTAAATTAAAAGAAATGGCCAAGGAGGAAGGGGAACAGGGTCGAAGAAAACTCGCTCAATATAGCCGCTACTTATCCTTGTTTCTCGCTCTCCTGGAAGGCTTTTTCTTCTTAATCTATCTTGAGCGTTCCCATGTGGCCATTACTCCCGACACAATCCTCACGAAGATGGTCATAGTCCTGACGCTTGCTGTGGGTGCGCTTTTGACCCTCTGGATAGGCGAGGAAATTACAGAAAAAGGGATTGGAAACGGGGTCTCTTTAATTATCTTTATCGGCATTGTAGCCCGTCTTCTTCCAGGAGCGATTCAGGCAGAACAGCTCATCGCCACTGGGGAGCTTCCTGTACCCGAGGTAATATTAGTTCTAATTATCTCTTTGTTCGTCATTGCCGGCGCAATTACTGCCTACACTGCGGAGCGCAAAGTGCCCGTGCAGTACGCCAAAAGGGTAGTGGGGAGAAGAATGTATGGCGGTCAATCAACTTTTATTCCTTTGAGGTTGATCCAAGCTGGCGTCCTTCCTATCATCTTTGCCCAGTCTATCCTTATGTTTCCGGTGACCCTCGCTGGGTTTATTCCTTCTCTTTCTAACTTTGCGCAAGCCTTTTATAGCACCACTTCCTGGATTTACAATGTGCTCTTGTTCCTTCTGATTATAGGCTTCACCTATTTTTATACTTCCTTGACCTTTAACCCTCAGGAGCTTTCTGATAACCTGCAAAAGTACGGAGGTTTTGTCCCGGGTGTGCGTCCCGGTTATCCCACCTCCCTGTACTTCTCTCGAGTTCTCAACCGTATTACTCTGCCCGCCTCCATATTTCTGGGGGTTTTGGCCATCCTTCCTAACTTTTTCATGCCCATTTTAGGTGTTTCTGGAACCAGGTTCCTTTTCGGGGGAACCTCTATCTTAATCGTAATCGGGGTGGCCTTAGAGACGGTCAAGCAGATTGAGGCTTTCATGCTCATGAGACACTATGAAGGATTTTTAAAGTAAGATGAACGTCATTTTTCTCGGACCACCAGGTGCTGGCAAAGGTACCCAAGCTAAAATAATTTCCCAGAGACTGGGATTGAAATATCTGGGAACTGGGGATCTTTTGCGCTCTCTTGTAGCTCAGGGAGACCCCAAAGCTTTGGAAGCGAACTCCTTTATGGAGAAGGGTGAACTTGTCCCCGATCAATTAATGGTGGAAATCGTCTCTGGCCAGCTTAAGGGCTTGGAGAGCGGATGCATCCTGGATGGTTTCCCCAGAACTTTAAAGCAAGCGGAAACCCTTGAGGATGTGTTAGCCCGGATGGGGACAAAAATTGATTGCGTGATTTATTTCGATCTTCCCGATTCTGAGGCTGAGCGCAGACTTTTAAACCGGTACCAGTGCAAAACTTGTGGAAATATATATAATAAAGATTTTGGAGTATGCCCTCAGTGTGGGGGAGAGCTGGAACGCCGACAAGATGATGATCCAGCTACCGTAAAAAGGCGCCTTGAGGTTTACCACGCTCAAACTGCGCCTCTATTGGATTTTTACTCAAAAAGCGGGATCCTGAAGCGCGTGGATGCTTTAGGAGAAATTGAGGAAATAACGGAAAGAATTGTTGAAGCTCTAAAAGATGATCAAGATAAAAAATGAAGTAGAACTGGAAAAGATGAAAAAAGCTGGGGCCATCCTGGCCAGGGTCTTGAAGTATCTTGCCGATGCCGTTAAGCCTGGAATCAGGACCTCCGAGCTAGATGCTTTAGCTGAAAGGGCAATTATTTCTTTCGGGGCCCGTCCAGCATTTAAGGGCTATCGTGGCTTTCCTGCCTCCCTTTGTGTCTCGGTTAACAATGAGGTAGTACATGGAATTCCAGGCCCACGGCTCTTGAAGGAAGGCGACATTGTCTCTTTGGATTTGGGCGTGGTTTTCGATGGATATTACTCGGATGCAGCGATCACTGTTCCAGTTGGCAAGGTTACGCCCTTAGCCCAAAAACTTATTTTCGTCTGTAAACAGGCTCTGCTTGAAGGGATAAAAAATGCTTGGCCTGGGAAGCACTTGAATGATATTTCTTTGGCTATACAAAAGGAAGCGGAGAACAACGGGTTCTCGGTAGTAAGGGATTTTGTCGGACACGGAATAGGAAAATCCCTGCACGAAGAGCCTCAGGTGCCCAATTTTTTCGTTCCAGGAAACGGCTTAATCTTGGAGGAGGGGATGACCTTGGCCATTGAGCCCATGGTCAACACGGGGACTTACCTGGTGAGGGTGCAACCTGATGGATGGACAGTTGTCACTCAGGATGGTGGTCTTTCCGCTCATTTCGAGCATACAGTGGTAGTAACGGCCGAGGGGCCGAAAATCCTAACGGAGTTGAGATGAAGAAAAAGGGTTCAGGAAAGGGGAAAGTCGTTTCTGGAAAAGACCAATATAATGAGAAAGTCAGAGAAGGGTTTATCGAAGTGGAAGGTAAAGTGGTGGAGGCATTACCCAATGCCATGTTTCGAGTTGAATTGTCTAATGGGCATAAGGTCCTTGCCCATGCTTCGGGTAAAATGCGAATTCACTTTATCAAGGTTTTACCCGGGGATAGGGTGAAGGTGGAAATTTCCCCTTACGATTTAAATCGCGGTCGAATTATCAGGAGATTGTGAAAGAGGAGAGAATATGAAAGTCAGACCATCGGTCAAGAAAATTTGCGAAAAATGCAAGATCATCAAACGTCACAAAACAGTAATGGTGATTTGTGAGAATCCTAAACACAAACAGAGGCAGGGTAAATAGATGGCGCGAATTGCTGGAGTTGATCTACCCAAGGAGAAGCGCATAGATATTGCGCTCAGTTATATTTATGGGATAGGGCGACCTTTAGCCCAAAAGATTCTCGCTCAAACGCCAATAGATCCTGGAAAAAGGGTAAAAGATCTGACCGAAAGTGAGGTTAACCTTTTAAGGGAGATCATTTCCAAGAACTACAAAGTGGAAGGCGATCTGCGCAAGGAAGTTGCTCAAAACATCAGGCGCTTGATCGAAATCGGTTGTTATCGAGGATTGCGGCATAAACGTGGAATGCCAGTGCGTGGTCAAAGAACCAGAACAAATGCCCGCACTCGGAAAGGACCGAGGAGGACCGTGGGCGTTAAGAGAGGCAAATAATTGCTTAGGAGGAAGATCAAAATATGGTAACTCCCAAGGGGAGCAAAAAGAGAAAAGAAAAGAAAATCGTTCCATATGGATTGGCGCATATTCACGCCAGTTTTAATAATACCGTCGTTACTATTACTGACCCTGCAGGCAACGTAATTGCCTGGGCCTCCGCTGGTTCGGTAGGTTTTAAAGGAACCAGGAAAGGAACGCCCTATGCTGCACAGATAGCGGCAGAAACTGCAGCGAAGAAGGCTTTAGACCATGGCGTCCGGCAGGTAGACGTTTTAGTCAAAGGACCAGGTGTAGGCAGGGAAACCGCCATTCGTTCCCTGCAAGTGGCTGGATTGGAAATCAATTCCATCAAGGATGTGACTCCGATTCCGCATAATGGGTGCCGCCCACCTAAAAGACGGAGAATGTAGGAGGTTTAAAGAGTGTCCAAATACAATGATCCTAATTGCCGTTTATGTCGTAGAGAGCTTGTAAAACTATATCTGAAGGGCAACCGCTGTTTCTCCCTCAAATGTCCTCTGGAGAAAAAAGCACAGCATCCAGGACAACACGGAGCAGCACGTAAAAAGCTTTCAGAATATGCTCTCCGCTTAAGGGAGAAACAAAAACTACGCAGGTACTATGCAGTATTAGAAAGGCAGTTCAGAAGATATTTTGATATCGCCACTAAACAGAGGGAGATTCCCACTGGGACCAAACTCCTGCAACTTCTGGAGACCAGGCTTGATAACGTGGTCTACCGTTTAGGATTTGCACCTTCCCGGAGCGCTGCTCATCAATTAGTGAGTCACGGACACTTTCTTGTCAACGGAAGGCCCACTAATGTGCCCTCTTACCCTCTCAAGCCCGGTGATGTAATTGAGCTCAAGCCCATCTCCAGAAATATACCCATGATACAGGAGGGAATGGAACAGGTCCAAAGCCGTAGAATACCGGAGTGGTTGCGTCTGGATCCCGATAACTTTAGGGGTGAGGTTCTTTCCTTACCTACAAGGGAACAGATTGACGCTCCTGTTCAGGAACAGCTGGTTGTGGAGTTCTACTCAAGATAAAGGGAGGTTTCCTTTGCTTAAATTGGAAAAGCCAATAATTGAAGTTGTTGAGAACAGGGAGGATTTCGGGCATTTTGTGCTCAGCCCTCTGGAGAAAGGTTATGGCGTCACAGTAGGAAACGCCTTAAGAAGAGTGCTTTTGTCCTCCATTGCTGGAGCTGCCGTAACTGCACTCCAGATAGACGGAGTGCTCCATGAATTCTCCACAATCCCCGGTGTCAAGGAGGACGTAGCTGAAATTATACTCAATTTGAAGAGCTTGGTCCTGCGTTCCCGGGCGCCTGAAACGAAGATCCTTTACCTGGAAGCTAAAGGCGAAGGGGAGGTAAAAGCCTCTGATATCGAAGAAGACGCAGAGATTGATATCCTCAATCCTGATCTGCACATTGCCACTCTGGATTCCCCTGATGCCAGTATCCGTATGCAGATTTATGTGCAGCAGGGAAAGGGATACGTGCCCGCAGAGCAGAACAAAAAAGCTAACTTCCCTATTGGGGTCATAGCCGTTGATTCCTTCTTCTCTCCAGTCCGTCAGGTTTCTTACGATGTTGCCCCTACCAGAGTGGGGCAGGCTATCGAATATGATAAGCTTGATCTAAAAATTTGGACGAATAAGGCGATTTCCCCGGTGGAGGCTCTCACGCAGGCAGCCCAAATACTCGTGGACCATTTTTCTATCGTTCTGGATTTAGGAAAGGCCACGGGGAAAGAGGTGATTCATGCTAATCTTTTAGACATTCCCATTGATAAGCTGCACCTCTCTGTGCGCTCCTTTAATGCTCTTTCTTCCGCCAATATTAAGACCACGGGAGACCTGATTACTAAATCTCCTGAAGAGCTCCTGACCATTAAAAATTTGGGGAGGCGCTCTCTGGAAGAAATTCAATTAAAATTACAAGAGTTAGGTTTAAGCCTGAAGGAAGAGGAATGAAATGAGACACCTTAAAGATCACCGTAAGCTCTCCAAAAGCTCAGGACCTAGAAAGGCTTTGCTCAGAGGCCTGGCTACAAGCTTTTTCCTCAAGTCTAAAATTGAAACCACCGAAGAAAAGGCGAAAGAAGCTCAAAGAATAATAGAGGAACTGATCACCAAGGCCAAGAGCAAAGACCTTGTGGCACAAAGGGAAGTTTTTTCCTTTCTTCTAACCAAGGAAGCTGGACAGCGCCTGTACTCAACGATTCTTCCCAAAGTAGGAGATCGGGCAGGGGGCTACACGCGTATTATAAAGACTGGAAAAAGAAGAGGGGACGGCGCATCTTTAGCCATTTTGGAGTTGGTAGAGTAACATTCCACCGCTCATAACCCTAAAAGGGGTAAGCTATAGCTATAGCACCGAGAAGAACCCCCCCGTCTACGCTCTTTCTTCTGTAAACCTGGAAATAGAGGCGGGGGATTTTCTTTGTATTCTGGGTGCTAACGGTTCTGGAAAATCCACGCTTGCCAGACTATTGAATGCTTTGCTTACGCCCACAGAGGGGCAGGTGATTGTGGACGGTATGGATTCCAGGGACCCCTCAAAAACCTGGTCTATTCGTCAGATTGTGGGTCTCGCCTTTCAAAATCCTGATAACCAGATTGTGGGAACCGTGGTCGATGAGGACATAGCTTTTGGCCTGGAAAACCTTGGAATACCGTCCGCAGAGATTAAGCGAAGAGTTGAGTGGGCTTTAGAAAAGGTGCGTATGCTCGATTATAGAAATCACCCACCCCATATGCTTTCAGGGGGCCAAAAACAGAGAGTAGCCATTGCCGGTATTTTAGCCATGAAGCCCAGATGTATTGTTTTGGATGAGCCCACAAGCCTGCTCGATCCCAAGGGTCGGACTGAAGTTCGCCAACTTCTTTTGGAGCTGAACAGGGAAGGTATCACCATCATCCTCATCACTCATTTAATTGATGAGGCTTTACTGGCTAAACGAGTTCTGGTACTCGACCAAGGTAAAATAGCGATGCTCGGGACTCCTGAAGAGGTTCTCAGCAGGACAGAAGAGTTGAGGGCCTACCATCTGGAACCTCCCCTGTCCGTCAGACTGGCCCAGAATCTGGTTGCTAATGGCATTATGCTCCCCAAAAAAGCCATGACAATTAGAGAATTAAAGGAAATCTTATGCGCATTGAAGTCAAGAATGTAACCTTCTTTTACGGCCAAGGTCTTCCCTGGGAGAAAAAAGCCCTGGACAATGTTTCCCTAATGATTGAGGAAGGGGAGTTTGTGGGATTAATCGGCGAGACCGGGAGCGGAAAATCCACGCTTGTCCAGCTTTTAAATGGTTTGTTGAAGCCCTATTCTGGAGAAGTGCTCATTGATGGGGTCAATATTTTTAAGGATAGGAGCATCTTGTCCAAAGTGCGCTTTAATATTGGTCTCATCTTTCAATTTCCAGAGCAACAGCTTTTTGCGGAGACAGTCTTTGATGACGTGGCTTTTGGACCGCGGAATTTGGGGCTTGAGCCAGAGGAAGTCGCGCACAGAGTGGAGGAAGCGCTTCTTAAAGTAGGATTAAACCCCATTTATTTTGGATCTCGATCTCCTTTTAGCCTTTCTGGAGGTGAAAAGAGACTGGTGGCCATCGCTGGAGTGCTTGCCATCAAACCCAAGGTCTTGATTCTCGATGAGCCCACGGCGGGATTGGATCCCAAGGGGAAAAAGGAGATTCTGGCTCGGCTCCAGCTGCTTCATAAAAAGGAAAAAGCCACAATTTTAATGGTTACCCACGATATGGATGAAGTCGCTACCTTGGCGGAAAAGATTTTTATTTTGAAAGAAGGACGAGTGGCTTTGTGGGGGAAACCTGAGGAAGTTTTTTCTCAACCTGAACTTTTGGAAGCCTTGGGATTATCTCTGCCTTCCCTCCCCAAGTTGTTATTTTCTCTGAAACAGTGTGGCTTTAATTTACCCACTGCGGTTTTCGATTTGAAAGAAGCTTCAAGATTAATAAAGGAGGAACTGAGCCGTGCCTCTGGCTGAGGTAGTGACCATTGGACAATATGTTCCAGGAAACTCCTTTTTGCACCGCATGGATCCCAGGGTGAAGTTGCTCATATCGCTTTTTTTCCTTGTTCTCCTGTTCTTCGAGAATAAAATTTGCGGTTATCTCTTTTTTCTGCTAATCTTATTCATTTTAGTCAAAGCCAGCGGAATTTCGCTTAAATATCTTTTTAAGGGTCTGAGGCCAATTCTTTTCCTGATTCTTTTTACTCTTGTGGCTCAGGGCCTTTTCAGCGGAGAAGGACGCATTCTCTTTTCGTGGGGAATCGTGACGGTCTCTGACATCGGGGTCTGGAAGGCTTTCTTTATGAGCATGCGGCTTGCTATGTTGGTTTTTGTCACTACCCTTCTTACCCTGGTAACTTCCCCCATTGATTTAACCGATGGGATGGATCGCATGCTTTCTTTTCTGGCCTATCTGAGGTTTCCTATTCATGAAATCGCCATGATGATGACCATCGCTTTGCGCTTTATCCCCACCCTGCTTGACGAAACCGATAAAATAATCAAGGCCCAAATTTCTCGCGGTGCCCCCCTGGATAGGGGAAACATCTTCAAGCGATTAAAAGCGCTTATCTCTGTGTTTATTCCTCTTTTTGTCTCCGCTTTTCGCAGAGCTGACGAATTAGCCCAGGCTATGGAATCCAGATGCTATAAAGGAGGGGTGGGGAGGACTAGAATGAAAGAAATGAAGCTTTCCTGGCTGGATCTTGGAGGAACCTTGATTTCATTGGCTATCGGGGGCTGTGCCCTCCTTTTCAATTTTTTGCCCTATTGGTTTTTATGAGGAATATACTTCTGGAAATTTCTTACTTGGGTGAAAGCTTTTTAGGATTTCAGAAGCAAAAAGGAGGCCCTACGGTTCAGGGCTTGATAGAATCAGCCTTGGGTGAAATAACGGGAGAGAAGGTAAAGCTGATAGGATCAGGAAGGACTGATAGAGGGGCACATGCCTTCTCTCAGGTATGCAATTTCCACACCAGTTCTTTTTTATCTCCCTCAGAATTCAAATCAGCACTGAATGCCCTTCTGCCTCCCCAAATTCGTGTCAACCGGGCGGAAGAAGTTGAGTTGAACTTTCATGCTCGAAAATCCTCCAAGGGCAAGGTCTACATTTATCTTGTCTGGATTGAAGAGGTAATGAGCCCGTTTCTTCTGGGATTCGCCTATCATTATCCTTACCCCTTAAACTATGAGTCCATGCGCAGAGTCCTTTCTCTAATTGAAGGAGAGCACGATTTTTGTTCTTTTGCTAAGGCGGGAAGCCATGAAGGGTCAACGGTAAGGTCCATTGTGCGTGCGGAACTGATTGATAAAAGTCCTCTGCTTTGCTTTCTTGTTGTAGGTAGCGGTTTCCTTCAGCATATGGTAAGAACGATTGTAGGGACGGTGTTAGAGGTTGGGAGAGGAAAACTTTCCCCGGAAAAGATTGTGGAAATTCTGGAGAAAAAGGATAGAAAAGCTGCAGGACCTACAGTCCCAGCCTGCGGTTTATACCTGGTTAAGGTCCTCTATTGACTGGTCCTCTTTCCATTAAGGGCTCAAGCGCAAAACTGAAGGATTATTTTAATGGAGGAAAACTCTAAATCTAAAAGCTACTTTCTGGTCCGCACCGAGAGGGAAGGGGTGGGAGAATTTTGGGTTTTGTCTGGGGTCAAGCCTGAACCCATCTCTGAGAATAACTCACCATCTGCTCCCATATATATAGAATTTGACCTCGAAGTATTTAAAAATGGGTTTCCTTTAACTCCAGATGAAGTTTTAAGGAAAGGAAGTGCAAGGCTTCAGGGAATTTTGAAGGAGAGCGACTTTCCTCTTCTCAAATTTCCTGCGGGAATTCCCCAAAAAGAGCTTAAGGCCTATTTGGAATTTCTGGTCCATTGGGGATTTCCTGGAGGCTTCATAGGTGGGTATGAGTTTTACTCGCAGTTAGCAGACTTCCTTAAAGGTTTCCTTAAGGTCCACTTCAACTCCAAAGTTATAGTTACAGGCCCTAAAAGGGCCCTTAACATATTGGAACAATTTTTGGGAAACACGGAAAAAGTTTTTCTCTTAGCTCCC
>Ga0315298_1000199_pt1 | contig 121149 bp, 126 predicted proteins | sample WHS_1_MG_FD_203077 | JGI IMG/M metagenome (GOLD analysis project Ga0315298, IMG submission 203077) | Extremophilic microbial mat communities from Washburn Hot Springs, YNP, Wyoming, USA - WHS_1_MG | ecosystem: Environmental > Aquatic > Thermal springs > Hot (42-90C) | place: USA: Wyoming...
ACCATCAATCCCGCCAGCCAAAGCGCGTGAAGATCGCTTTGCCCTGCGGGCCCAGCACGAAATGGTAGAACTCCCTGGCGGCGGGCTTTGCCTGGCCACGCCGAGTCAGGGACAGATCCATGTCCCGGTAGAGTACGTGACGCGGTCCGAGGGGTACGATCTCGGCAACCTTGGGATGGGCAATCTGCCAGATGTTGTAGATGATCCAGGCATCGGGAGCGTCCTTGCCGGTCCAGCGTTGCAAGGCATCGGCGCTGTTGGGAGCGTAGTAGACGATATTGGCGCGCAGTTTGCGCAGGGTGTCGAGATTGCCGTTCTTGCCGGCGATATCCTCCCACAGGCCCGTCTGCCCCGCCCCCTGAACCACCATGACGGATACGCCGGGCTTCAACAGGTCCTCGAAATCGCGGATCTTCAGCGGGTTGCCCGGGTGCACCAGAATGGCCGCGGGGCGCAGATAGGCCGGGATGATGCTTTTCTCATCCACGAGGCCGGGCATGTTGGTGAGGAAGTCCGTCATCATGTTTTCCGAGCCGGAATAGATGAGATCGGCATTGTCGAGGGCCTGCTCCCGCCATTTGGGCAGGGGGCCGGCGACCACCTGCACCTCCACATCCGGGTGCGCCTGGTGGAAGGCCTCCGCCGCCGCCTGCATGGCCGGGAAAGGCCCGCCGGGGCCATAGACGTGGAGCACCTCACCGGCGCTTGCGCCGAGAGTCCACAGTAGAGAGACGAGTGCTACGAGATATGGGGCACGGTACATTCAGAACATCCTCCCAGGATTCCATCGGTGGTTGTAGCGGGCAGCGGGGGGATAGCGATTCCAGATCCCACGACCCTTATCTTGGCCATCGGCCGCCTTGAGAGTGTCTCTGGCGCTGGTTTTTATTCCAACGATACCCGCCTCTTTTGACGGCGCCATGTGCGAGCCGTGCCGCGCTCATCGGACCGCCGTGCGTTCTGCGGTGACACGCCCGCGGCATTTGCTTTTCGGGGACCAAATCGCTATAAGGGAGCCCGTCGTCGGGCGAAGCCCGAGCTCCCGCCATTCCCGTAACCGTGAGGACATTCGTGCCGCGCTCCATCCGTAATATCGCCATCATCGCCCACGTTGACCATGGCAAGACCACCCTGGTGGATCAGCTCCTGCGCCAGTCCGGTACCTTTGCCGCCCACCAGCAGTTGGAGGAGCGGGTGATGGACAGCAACGCGCTGGAGAAGGAGCGTGGCATCACCATCATGGCGAAGAATACCGCCGTGCAGTGGGGCGATACCCACATCAACATCGTCGACACGCCGGGGCACGCGGATTTTGGTGCCGAGGTGGAGCGTGTGCTGGGTATGGTCGACGGCGTGCTGCTGCTGGTGGATGCCGTGGAGGGTCCGATGCCGCAGACCCGCTTCGTTACCCGTAAGGCCCTGGAGCTGGGACTGAAGCCCATCGTGGTCATCAACAAGATCGACCGTCCCGGCGCCCGTCCCGACTACGTCATCAGCGCTACCCTAGACCTCTTCGACCGCCTGGGGGCGACGGAGGAGCAGCTGGATTTCCCGGTGATCTACGCCTCCGGCCTGCAGGGCTATGCGGGCCACGACGACAGCATCCGCGGGGGCGACATGCGTCCCCTCTTTGAGATGATCCTGGAAAAGGTGGCCCCGCCGGCGGGCGATCCCAGCGCACCGTTGCAGATGCAGATTGCCGATCTCGATTATTCCAGTTACGTCGGGCGCATCGCCGTGGGCCGCATCCGCCAGGGAACCATGCGGCCGGGCCAGGACGTGGTGATGATTCACGGCTCCGAGCAGAAACAGACCAAGGCGCGGATCCTGCAGGTACTGGGTTTCGACGGTCTCAAGCGGGTCCCCTGGGAGGAGGCGGTGGCGGGGGACATCGTCGCCGTCACCGGCATCGACGAGCCCTCCATCGGTGCCACCATCGCCGACCCACAGCATCCCAAGGCCTTGCCCTGGAAGCCCATCGACGAGCCGACCCTCAACATGACCTTTCAGGTCAATACCAGTCCCTTTGCCGGGCGCGAAGGCAAATTCGTCACCAGCCGTCAGCTGCGCGAGCGCCTGTACAAGGAGCTCCTGACCAACGTGGCCTTGCGCGTGGAGGATACGGACAACGCCGATGTGTTCCTCGTTTCAGGCCGCGGCGAGCTCCACCTCACGGTGCTGGTGGAGAACATGCGTCGCGAGGGCTACGAGCTGGCGGTGTCGCGGCCGCGGGTCATCCAGCGTCAGGTGGACGGCGTCTGGGAAGAGCCCTACGAAGCCCTGACCATCGATGTGGAGGAGGAACACCAGGGTGCCATCATGGAGCGTCTTGGCACACGGCGTGGCGAACTGCAGGACATGCAGCCCGACGGGCGCGGCCGGGTACGCTTGGAATACCGTATTCCCGCCCGAGGACTCATTGGCTTTCACACGGAATTCATGACGGCCACCTCCGGTACCGGTGTCATCAGCCACATCTTCGACGGTTACGGGCCGGTAAAGGGGGCCATTCCCGCTCGCATCAATGGCGTGCTGATTTCTGCGGAGGAAGGCGAGGCCGTGGGCTATGCCCTGTTCAACCTGCAGGATCGTGGGCGGCTTTTCATCGGCCCCGGCGACAAGGTCTATGAGGGTATGGTGATCGGTATCCACAGCCGCGACAACGATCTCGTGGTCAATCCCCTCAAGGAAAAGAAACTGACCAACATGCGCGCTTCGGGTTCGGACGAGAACATCCTGCTGACTCCGCCCATCCGCATGTCGCTGGAGGCGGCGGTGGAGTTCATTGCCGATGACGAACTGGTGGAAGTCACGCCGCAGTCCATCCGCATCCGCAAGCGCTACCTCAGTGAGAACGAGCGCAAGAAGGCGGCCCGCAGCGGCAGCTGAGGCCCTGTCCCGCCCTCAGACGGAGGCCGTTTTGCGCAGTCGGATGAGGCGAAACCAGCCGCCGAGGGCGGCTGGGCTGTCGCTGATGAGCACAAGGCTCGGTTCCTGCGCCAGGATATCCTCGAAGACCAGATCGGTATGTGTCGCCAAGGCTGCGGACAGGGGTGCTATGGCCCGGCGCAGCCAGGCCCGTTCACCCGGACGCAGAAACTTGTCCAGCAGACGTATCTCACCTCCTGGACGCAGCACGCGCACCACTTCCGCCAGGGCTTTGCGGGCATCCGGCACCACCGCCAGAATCAGGTGCAGGACCACGAGATCGACGCTCTGGTCGGCCAGGGGCAGAGCCTCGGCATCCGCCTCCACCAGCCAGACAGCCTGACCCCGTCCCTGTGCCCGGCGCAGCATGGCGCGGCTCAGGTCGATTCCCAGAACCTCTCTCCCCGCCGGCAGGTAGGGCAGATCCAGTCCGGTACCAATGCCATCGATGAGGATGCGCCGGGCATCCTCCGGCAGTTCCGTGAGGCTTTGCCGCCGCAGTGGACCGGAAAAGCCACTCACGGCCCTGTCGTAGATGGGAGCCCAGACTCCGTAGGCGCGGCGCAGGCTGGAGCGACTCACGCTGGCAGAAGTCAGTGAAAGACGGTGGCGACGGCAAGTCGGAAGGGCGGTATGGGGCTCTCGAAACGCTCGCCGCTGGCGCTCACCCAGCCGTAACTGCCGTGCATGCTGCCCACGGCCGTGGGCAGGACCGTCCCGCTGGTGTAACGGAAGCGCTCGCCGGGTTTCAGGGTCGGCTGTTCACCCACTACCCCGGGTCCCTTGACTTCCTGCACGCGTCCCTCGGCATCGGTGATGACCCAGTGGCGGTCCAGCAACTGCGCCGTCTCCGGCCCCAGGTTATCGATGGTGATCTGGTAGGCAAAGACATAATGCTGGGCGTCGGGGTCGGATTGTTCCGGAATGTAGCGTGTCTCCACCGCGATCTGGATCTCCGTGGGCGGATGGTCGGGCATGTGGCCTCCTGCTCGGCAGTGCGACAAAGTTTCAGTCTAGACTTCCCGGTGTGGGCTGCCAAGGGCGCCGATGGCAACGCGCGGACCACAGAGCACCTGGACTTTGGAAAGCGGGACGCAGGCGCTACACTGGGCCGCGAACTGGGTGCACGAGGTCACTATGGCAGAATTACCAGAAATAGAACTGTTCCGGCAGAAGCTGCGACGCAACGTGCTGCACAAGCGACTCGGGCTCGTGCAGATGCGCAACGGCAAGGGCGAGATCCAGGACGACGGTGCCGGCCTTGCCAGTGATGCGCTCAAGGGGCGGGAGATTACCGACCTCTACCGCTATGGTCAGTATCTCTTTTGGGAGCTGGACGGTCGAGAAATCCTGGTGCTGCAACTGGGGGGTGAGCTCAGCGTGGAGGTGGAGCGCGGCGCGCCAACCCCCGCCGAAGGCGGTGATGAGCCCCGCGCACAGCTGGAGATCCAGATCAACGCCCACATGCGCCTGCGTTTGCAGGGTACGCAACTGGGTAACCGACTGCGGCTGCTGGACGAGAGCTCCGATGTGGATTTTCTGACAAAGCTGGGGCCGGATCCCTTGCTGCTTCCGGATGGTGCCCGCAGTCACCTGCGCGAGGCCCTGGCTCGGCGGCGCAGCGCCCTGCGTAACGTCCTCCTGGACGATGCCTTCCTCCCGGGGCTTGGTCCCGTCTGGGCCGATGAGATTCTGTTCCAGGCGGGTCTGCGCCCGGATCGAACCGTGCCGACGCTCACTGAGGAGGAGCGTGAACGCCTGCTGGAGCAGATCGCCAGGGTCATCGAGCGGGCCTTGCGTTCCCAGGCCAAGGTGCCGCTTTTGCCCAAAACCTTCCTCACCCGACACCGTGAAGATGGCCATTGTCCGGGCTGTGGCGGAGCACTGGAGACCCTGAGCGTGGGCGGGCGCAACGCGCTGTTCTGCCCCGCCTGCCAGCACTGATCCCAGGGGCTGAACGGCCGATGGGCAGTCGGTCGCCTTCCTTTATTTATGCTTCCAGGGTAGGCCGCTGGCCTTCCAACCCTCTATCTTGCCTCGTTGGCCGCTGGCATCGGGCTTGCCCTCCATACCGCCAAGGATATTGAAGCAGTGTTGGTAGCCCTGCTCCGCCAGATGTTCTGCTGCCGCTAGAGAGCGACCCCCGGTGCGGCAGAGCAGGAGCAGAAATTCGTCCGGCTGGGCAACGCGGCGGATTTCCTCATCAAAGTGTGGGTTGGGGGTCATGCCGGGATAGAGCTGCCAGGGCACGTGGCAACAGCCCTCGATGAAGCCGGCAAAGTCCAGCTCCGGGTGGGAGCGGACATCCACGAGTTTGGCCTTGGGGTGTTCACGCAGGAGCTGATGGGCCTCTTCCGGGGTCAGATCGCCCGCGTGCTTCTTGCCGGCTGCCCGAGCCCTCTCGGCAGCGCGTTCTAGGATGTTCTGGTGCGTCATGATGATGCCTCGTTTCAAACCAATATAGATACGCCAGTGTAGCACGCTGTGGGGATCTGGAGTGCGGCCTGTAGAGACGCTATGATAGCCCGATTACGTGGACCGAATTTGCCAGGTCCACGTCTGGGCTATGGCGCCGGCGGGGATTGTCGTTGCGGCTGTGGGATCTAGGTCGATGGGGTTTTGTGAGGAGAAGACGATGGGATACCGTCCCAAGGACGTAATCAAGCTGATTGAAGAAAAGGATGTGAAGTTCATCGATTTCCGTTTTGTGGACACCAAGGGCAAGGAGCAGCACGTATCCGTGCCGGCCCACACCATCGACGAGAAAACCTTCGCCGAGGGCAAGATGTTCGACGGCTCCTCCATCACCGGCTGGAAGGGTATCGATGCCTCCGACATGATCCTCCTGCCCGATGCCGATACCGCCGTCCTCGATCCCTTCACCGATGAGACCACCCTCAACCTGCGTTGCGATGTGGTGGAGCCCGCCACGGGTCAGGGCTACGAGCGCTGCCCGCGCTCCCTGGCCAAGCGCGCCGAGGCCTACCTCGCCAGCACCGGCATCGCCGACAGCGCCCTGTTCGGCCCCGAGAACGAGTTCTTCGTCTTCGACTCCGTCACCTGGAAGATCGACATGAGCGGCTGCTCCTACCGGGTCGATGCCGAAGAGGCCGCCTGGAACTCGGGCAAGGAGTACGAGTCGGGCAACATGGGGCACCGTCCCGGCGTCAAGGGTGGCTACTTCCCCGTGCCGCCCGTGGACTCCGCCCAGGATCTGCGCTCGGCCATGTGCCTGGCGCTGGAAGAGATGGGGCTCACCGTCGAGGTCCACCACCACGAAGTGGCCACCGCCGGCCAGCACGAGATCGGTGTGGGTGCCAATACCCTCACCAAGAAGGCCGATGAGGTGCTGATCCTCAAGTACGTGGTCCACAACGTTGCCGCCGCCTACGGTCAGACGGCCACCTTCATGCCCAAGCCCATCGTCGGCGACAACGGCAGCGGCATGCACGTCCACCAGTCCCTGAGCAAGGACGGCAAGAACCTCTTTGCCGGCGATCTCTACGGTGGATTGTCGGAGACGGCACTCTACTACATCGGCGGCATCATCAAGCACGCCAAGGCCCTGAACGCCCTGACCAACCCCAGCACCAACAGCTACAAGCGTCTGGTGCCCCACTTCGAGGCCCCGGTGCTCTTGGCCTACTCGGCCCGCAACCGTTCGGCCTCCATCCGCATCCCCTACGTCACCAACCCCAAGGGTCGGCGCATCGAGGTGCGCTTCCCCGACTCCACGGCCAATCCTTACCTCGCCTTTGCCGCCATGCTCATGGCCGGGCTCGATGGCATCCAGAACAAGATCCACCCCGGTGAGGCCATGGACAAGAATCTCTACGACCTGCCGCCGGAAGAGGAAAAGCAGATTCCCCACGTGGCCTCTTCCCTGGAGGAAGCCCTGCGCGCCCTGGAAGCCGATCACGAGTTCCTGATGAAGGGCAACGTCTTCAGTCAGAGCTGGCTCGAGGGCTACCTGGATGTGAAATGGGCAGAGGTCCAGGCCATGCGCATGACCACCCATCCGCTGGAATTCCAGATGTATTACAGCCTCTGATCACGGTTCTTGTCGGACTTTCCACGCCCCCGCCAGTTGGTGGGGGCTTTTTGTCGGGCGGGGCGTCCTTGACAGTCGTGCCTGCGCACAGCTAATTAGTTGCAGGGTTTTTGGAGCGGCGACGAGTGTCGATGGGAGGAGTCGGTATGCGCGTTTCGCAGGTCTGGAAGAGCACGGTGCACTGGCTGCCGGGTGCGGCGGTCGGGCTTGGTCTGCTGGCGATGCCCATCGCCTCGACGCAGGCTGCCATTTATCGCTGGGTGGGACCGGACGGCGTCGTCACCTACGGCGGCAATCCCCCGGCCAATGCGCGTCACGTGGAGACCATATCTGGCGCACCGGAGGCTTCCGTCAGTACGCCGGTGACGGCGGCGCCGGCAAGTCCGCCGCCGACGCGCCCTGTGCCGGTGGCTCCGGCGGAATCGGCTCCCGTCGAGAACATGGCGCAAAAGCAACTGGAAGCACAGTTGGCCGCGGCGCGCGTGGCACTCATCAACGCCACCGAGGCCTACGAAAAGGGTAAGGCGGAGCGGACGGGTAATGAGCGTAACTACGCCCGCTATCTGGACAAGGTAGAGCATCTGAAGGAAAACATGGACGCGGCCAGACTGCGCGTCCTGTTGCTGGAACACCAATTGGAAACGCAAGGCAAGGGAGCGACTCCCGTACCTTGATCTGGACCGGCGGGCGTCGCTGGACTACCATTGGGCCCGCGACGCAGCAGATTGCACCCTGCTGCGAGTCGTCTCCTGCCGCCAAACTCCCAGGGAGGTCCAGATGCCGCGGATTCTGCTGAGTAACGATGACGGTTACCTGGCGCCTGGTCTCGCGGCACTGGCCAAGGCCCTGGAACCCCTGGGCGAGGTGCAGGTCGTGGCACCGGAACAGGATCGCAGCGGCGCCAGCAATTCCCTGACCCTGGATCGGCCCCTGCGGGTGCGTACCGGTCTCAACGGCTTTCTCTACCTCGTCGGCGGAACGCCCACGGACTGCGTCCACCTCGCCGCGACGGGCATCCTTCCCGAGGTGCCGGACATGGTGGTCTCCGGAATCAATCGCGGTGCCAACATGGGCGACGATGTACTTTACTCCGGTACGGTAGCGGCGGCCATGGAGGGCCGTTTCCTCGGTCTGCCGGCCATTGCCGTCTCCTTGGTAGGCCGAGACCCCGAGCATTACGACAGTGCAGCACGGGTGGCTGCCGATCTGGTCCGCGGGCTGCTCAGCAACCCCTTGCCCGCCGATACCATCCTCAACGTCAACGTGCCGGATCTGCCCTACGCGCAATTGCGGGGACGGGAGGTGACCCGTCTGGGGCGGCGACACAAGAGCGAGTGGGTAATCCCAGCGGCGGACCCGCGCGGCGAGCCCGTTTACTGGATCGGGCCCTCGGGTCGCGAGGCCGACGCCGGCCCCGGCACCGATTTCGATGCCGTGCGCCGCGGTTACGTCTCCATCACTCCGCTGGATCTGGATATGACCCGGTACCGGTTTCTGGAGAGTCTTTCGGAGTGGCTGCAATGCTGTCCCATGTGAGCCCGGAGGTGGGTATGATTTCCCCGCGCACGCGGGCACGGATGGTGGCGCGGCTGCAAGACGAGGGCATCGCCGACGAGCGTGTGCTGGCCGCCATGGCGCAGTTGCCGCGCCACCTCTTCGTGGCAGAGGCCCTGTCGAGCCGAGCCTACGAGCCGGTCTCCCTGCCCATCGGCTTCGGTCAGACCATCTCCCAGCCCCTGGTGGTGGCACGGATGCTGGAGGTACTGCTGCAGGAGGCATCCCCCCACCGGGTCCTGGAAATCGGTACGGGCTCGGGTTACCACTGCGCGCTATTGGCCATGCTGGGGATGGAGGTGTTCAGTATCGAGCGCATCGAAGCCCTGCAACGGCGGGCGGCGGCGACCCTTGCCAGACTCTCCCTCGAGGTGCATCTGCGCCACGGGGACGGAGCCTTGGGCTGGCCGGAACGGGCGCCCTTCGATGCCATCGTTTTCACGGCAGCGGTGCCCTGCGCCCTGCCGCCGCTCTTTGCCCAGCTGCGTCCCGGCGGTGTATTGCTGATGCCTGTGGTGGAGAATGGCCGGCAGCGGCTGCGTCTGCGCCGCTGGGATGGGTCGCGGGTGGAGGAGCAGGATCTCGGTCCCTGTCACTTCGTGCCCTTGTTGGCAGGAACGGTATCGGTGTCGCAGGAGGATACGACGTGGATCTGATGGCGGATACGCAGGAAATCGACGATGGCGAAGCCAATCCGGTGGAGGTCGAGGAAGTCGAAGGCGCTTTGGACGAAGCGGAGTCCGTGGCTCCTGGCGAAGCGGACTTGGACTGGGATGCCACGCGGATCTACCTGCAGGAGATTGGTCACAATCCCCTCCTCACCGCCGAAGAAGAGATCTACTATGGCCGTCTGGTGCAGCAGGGCGATGTCCGCGCCCGCACCCGCATGATCGAGTGCAATCTGCGCCTCGTGGTCCGGGTGGCCCGGCGTTATCTGCATCGGGGCATGCCACTGCTGGACCTCATCGAAGAAGGCAACCTTGGCCTGATCCGCGCCGTGGAAAAATTCGACCCCGAAAGGGGTTTTCGTTTTTCTACCTATGCCACCTGGTGGATTCGCCAGAACATCGAGCGGGCGCTCATGAATCAGACCCGTACCATACGCCTGCCGGTCCACGTCATGAAGGAGCTGGCGGTGGTGCTGCGCGCTGCGCGCTGCCTGGAGCAAGAATTGCGCCGTGAGCCCAGCGTCGATGAGGTGGCAGCGGCGCTCGATCGGCCCGTGGATCAGGTGCGCGGCTGTCTGGAGATGGACGGGCGGGTAACCAGCCTCGACAACTCGGGGCAGCGCGATCAGGGGCGTGATCTCAATGAGGTATTGAGCGATGCGGAGGCGCAGGGGCCCGAGGCCATGGTCGCCGCGCAGAACCTGGCGGTGCGCCTGCAGAGCTGGCTGGCTGGTCTCAGTGAAAAGCACCGCCTGGTGTTGTCCTGGCGTTTTGGTTTGGATGGCGGGGACGGCGCTACCCTGGAAGAGGTGGGGACGCGTCTTGGCATCACCCGCGAGCGGGTACGCCAGATACAGGTGGAGGCCTTGCTGATCCTGCGGCGGCGCATCGAAGCCGAGGGCCTGGATACGCACAACCTCTTTGCCTGAGGTGGTGAGTTCAGCGCGCGCTGGGGTGCAGGAGCGCGGCTACCACCCGACGATCCTCAGCGAGGAGGACATTGTAGGTTCGGCAGGCGGCGCCCGTGTCCATGATTTCCAGGGCGAGGCCCAAGCGACGCAGATCGCCCAGGGCGGGTAGGAGCAGATGCTGACGTTGACCGGTGCCGACCACGACGACTTCGGGTGCCAGGGCGGCGATGCCGGCAAAATCCTCGGCCACGAGTTCCGCGGCCGTGGCTGGCCCCCAGGGGCTCTCCAGGGAGTGTGCGGTCACCAGAATCCCGCCGCCGTGGCGTCGACCCTGAATCACGAAGCCGGCGTCGTCGTAGAGCTGTATCTGGTTTTGGCCAGAATCTTGCTGACGGTGGAGTTTCATCACCCTTTCCTTACACAGATTGACACCGTGGTGGACCCCCTCTATTGTTCTTCGATTTACGTTTTGCCCACAAGCCCAAGGTCCAGCGTCCATGAACAGCGATTTCGAGCGGATTCGCCGCCTCCCTCCCTACGTCTTCAACATCGTTACGGATCTCAAGCTGCAGGCCCGCAAGCGGGGCGAAGACATCATCGACTTTGGTATGGGCAACCCCGATCAACCGACACCGCAGTTCATCGTCGACAAGCTCTGTGAGACGGCCCAGCGTGGTGACACCCACCGTTACAGTGTTTCCCGCGGCATACCGCGGCTGCGGCGGGCCATCGCCACCTGGTACGGGCAGCGCTATGGTGTGGATATCGATCCGGAATCCGAGGCCATCGTCACCATCGGTTCCAAGGAGGGCCTGGCCCATTTGGCGCTGGCCACCATGGGGCCTGGCGATACGGTTTTGGTGCCCAGTCCCACCTACCCCATTCATCCCTATGGCTTCGTCATCGCGGGTGCCGATGTGCGCCACGTGCCCATGCTGCCGGGGCTGGATTTCTTCGAGGAACTGGAAAAGGCGATCAAGGCCGCCTGGCCCAAGCCGAAGATGCTGGTGATCAATTTTCCGCACAACCCGACGGCGACGGTGGTAGAGCCGGATTTCTTTGCCCGCATCGTCGAATTTGCCAAAGAGCATCGGATCTGGGTGGTGCACGATCTGGCCTATGCCGACATCGTCTTCGATGGCTACCGTGCCCCCAGTTTTCTCCAGACCCCGGGGGCCAAGGACGTTGGCGTGGAGTTCTTTACCCTGTCCAAGAGCTACAACATGCCCGGCTGGCGGGTGGGTTTCGCGGCGGGCAACCCCAAGCTCATCGGCGCTCTGGCACGCATCAAGAGTTACTTGGACTACGGTACCTTCACGCCCATCCAGGTGGCGTCCATTGCTGCCCTGGAGGGGCCGCAGGACTGCGTCGAGGATATCCGCAGGGTCTATGAGCAGCGTCGCGACGTCCTCTGCGATGGTCTCAACAGCGCCGGCTGGACGGTGGAGCGACCCAGGGCGACCATGTTTGTCTGGGCGCCCATACCGGAGACCTGGCGCGACAAGGGCTCGCTGGAGTTCGCCAAGATGCTGTTGGAGCGGGCCAAGGTGGCCGTGAGTCCCGGTATCGGCTTTGGCGAGCTGGGCGATGGCTACGTGCGCTTTGGTCTGGTCGAGAACGAGCAGCGCACGCGTCAGGCCATTCGCGGCATCAAACACCTGTTTCGGGAGGGCTGGTAAATGGCGTTGGATACCGCCCCGGTGCGCGTTGGCATCCTGGGCATGGGGACGGTTGGGCAGGGCACGGTGCGCGTTCTGCAGCGCAATGCCGACGAAATTCGCCGGCGGGTGGGACGGGAGCTGCGGATCTGTCACGCGGCGGTGCGCAAGCCCGAGCGTCTGCACGGTCTGGAGTTGGATGCCCGCGTCAGCGCCGATCCTTGGGCGGTAGTACGCGATCCCGACATCGACGTGGTCGTCGAGGTCATGGGCGGCATCGATCCCGCCCGCGCGCTGACTCTAGCGGCCCTGGAGAGCGGCAAGCACGTGGTGACCGCCAACAAGGCGCTGCTGGCCTTGCACGGCAACGAGATCTTTGCGGCGGCCCAGGCGCGCGGGCTAATGGTGGCCTTCGAGGCGGCGGTGGCCGGTGCCATTCCCATTGTCAAGACCATCCGCGAGGGCCTTGCCGGTAATCGTATCCAGTCCCTCATGGGCATCATCAACGGCACCAGCAACTACATACTGACGCAGATGTATCGGGAGTCCTGGGATTTCGAGCGGGCGCTCGCAGCCGCTCAGGAGCTCGGTTACGCCGAGGCGGACCCAAGCCTCGATGTGGACGGTGGTGACGCGGCGCACAAGATCACCCTCATGGCCTCGGTGGCCTTTGGCATCCCGGTGGATTTTGCCCACTGTCACGTCGAAGGCATCCGCCACCTGCAGCGACAGGACGTGGCCTTTGCAGCGGAGTTGGGTTACCGCATCAAGCTCCTGGGTATTACCCGGCGGTGTGACGACGGGGTGGAGTTGCGGGTGCACCCCACCCTCATTCCCGCCAGCCACCTCCTTGCCAGCGTCGAGGGTCCCTTCAACGCCATTCTGGTGCATAGCGATGCAGCCGGACAGAGTATCTGCTACGGTCGTGGTGCCGGTGGCGACCCCACGGCCAGTGCCGTGGTCGCCGATCTGGTGGATGTCGCCCGCACCATGACTGCCGACCCCAGCAATCGGGTACCGCACCTCGCCTTTCAGGCCGATGCCCTCACTGCTTTGCCCCTGCTGCCCATGGCCGCCGTGGAGAGCGCCTATTACCTGCGCATCGAAGCCGCAAACCGGCCCGGCGTACTGGCGCAGGTGGCGGCGGTACTGGCCGCCCATGGGGTGTCCATCGAGGCCCTCATCCAACGCGAGCGCCTTGGCGCCGAGACGGTGCCCATCGTCCTGGTGCTGCACCGCTGCCGCGAGGCGGACCTCGATGCCGCCCTGGTACAGATGGCCCAGTTGCCGGTGATCGGTGGTGAGGTCCTGCGTCTGCGCATAGAAAACATCGACCAGCAAGGCTAGAACCGTCTTTTTACTGTCTCGTTACCACGCTCTGGATGCGTTCCCATGACTCGATATACCGGCATCATCGACCGTTACCGACCCTATCTACCCCTGGCCCCAGAGACCGAGGCCGTAAGCCTCTGTGAGGGCAACACGCCGCTCATCGAGTGCCAGCACCTACCAAAGGTTCTGGGACTCGAGCTGCGCCTCTTTCTGAAGTTCGAGGGGCTCAATCCCACGGGTTCCTTCAAGGATCGCGGTATGACCATGGCCGTGACCAAGGCGCGTGAGCAGGGTAGCGAGATGATCATCTGCGCCTCCACGGGCAATACCTCGGCGGCGGCAGCGGCCTACGCCGCACGCGCTGGCATGCGCGCCTTCGTGGTCATCCCGGAGGGCAAGATCGCCTTGGGCAAGCTGTCCCAGGCCATGATGCACGGTGCCCTGGTGTTACAGATCCGTGGCAACTTCGATGCCGGTATGCGTATCGTCCAGGAGGTGGCGCAGACCGAACCCATCACCCTGGTGAATTCCGTCAACCCCTACCGCTTGCAGGGGCAGAAGACCGCCGCCTATGAGATCATCGAGGCACTGGGGGGTGCTCCCGACTACCACGCGCTGCCCGTGGGCAACGCCGGCAATATCACCGCCCACTGGATGGGGTACTGTGAGGCGAGCGACCGTCGTGCCGATCCCGCCCAGAGCCTTACGGAAGCCTGTAAATTCTGCGACGGACAGTGTCCCTACGGCCACGGTGGTCCTGGCAAGCGCCCGAAGATGCTGGGCTTTCAGGCCGCTGGCAGCGCCCCCTTCATGGCTGGGGAGTTTATTCGTGAGCCCGAGACCATCGCTACGGCCATTCGCATCGGTCACCCCATGTCCTGGCATCAGGCCCACGCCGTGGTTCGCGAGAGCGGCGGTTGGTTTGCCGCCCACAGCGATGCGGAGATCCTCGAGGCGCAGCGCTGGCTGGCGCAGCACGAGGGGGTCTTCTGTGAACCGGCCTCTGCTACCTCCGTTGCCGGGGTCGTCGCGGCCGCCCGCGCGGGCAAGATCGAGGCGGGGGCGAGGGTGGTCTGTACCCTTACGGGCCACGGTCTGAAGGATCCGGACGTGGCCATCGCCCAGGGCGGCAAGGTGCACACGGTGGACGCCGATCTGGACGCCGTGCAGCGAGCCATACTCCGGGATTGATGACGCCCACCTCCAGCGTCTGGCTCAGCGGCTTGCACGGACTGCCGGACGAGGTGGGTGGCTCGCTTCTGCCGCGCCTCTGGGCACAGGGTAAGCGCCGACTCCTGCCAGCAGGGGACGAACTGGAGCTCATGGGGCGCCTGCTGGGGCTTGCCGGGCCCCTGCCTGCAGCTGCCCTGCTGGCCACCGCCGAGGGCATTTCCTGTGGCGATCACTGGGTGTGGGCCCTGGAGCCCGTGCGCATAGGTGGCGGTGCTGGACGGGCCTTGCTGCAGGCCGGTGAGATCCTTTCCGAAGGGGAGCACGAGGCGCTCTTTGCCGCAGCCCGGGAGTACACCCAGGGGTCTTCCTGGCAACTGGCGCGCGGTCGAGAGCGCTGGTATCTCCTCAGTCCGGAGCCTTTGCCCTTGCACAGCCAGCCCCTGTCCCAGGTGCTGGGACGGGAACTGCAGCAGGGGAATCTATCGGGACCGCAGTCGGGCCAGTGGCGCCGCACCCTGGACGAATTGCAGATGATCCTGGCGGCTCACCCCGTCAACCGCCGACGTGAGCTGCAGGGCCTCGAGCCCTGGAACTACTTTTGGCCCTGGGGTGGGGGTTGCCTGCCTGCCATCCCCGAGGATCCGGCGGTGCGGGGGATCTTTTCAGCGCGGCCGGAGCTGCGGGCCGCAGCCCAGTATTTCGGCGTGGAATTCGCGCACCAACCGCAGCGGGGATCGGCGACCCCCTGGTTGTGGGAGTATCCCGGATCCTGGCGCTTTATGGAGACGGCCGCAGACTTCGAGCAGCGCAGCGCCGAGCTTTTGCGACGCGGTAGTGGCCAGCCCCTGAACCTCTACTCTGGCCTGCTCCCGAGTGGTGGGGTGGAGCGCTGCTCCTGGCACCGGCAACAAGGCTGGGCATTTTGGCGACGACGGCGCTGGCCCGATGGTACGGCCCGGCCGGGAGGCTGGACGTGAGCCGGTGGCAGCAGCGGCCCCTGCTTGCCCCAGAAATCCTTGCTGAGGCCAAACGCGTGGCGCTGGATCCGGTGCTCGCTCGCCTCTACGCCGCGCGCGCCGTGCGCGAAACACGGCAGTTGCGGCTCGATGTGGAGCAGCTGAGTCCCGGTGAGGGGGATCAGGGCCTCCTGGGACTGGGTGCGGCGGCGGAGCTCCTGGCGGACGCCGTGCGGCAGCAGCGCGTGGTCTGCATCGTCGGCGATTACGACTGCGATGGCGCCACGGCCACGGCCCTCCTCCATGAAGCCCTCAGTCTCTGTGGTGCCCGTGCCCTGCGTTATGTCGTGCCCGATCGTTTTCGCTGGGGTTACGGCCTGACCCCGGAACTGGTGGCACAGCTCCCCGCCGATACGGAGATCGTGGTGACCGTGGACAACGGTATCACCAGTGTCGATGGCGTGGCCGCAGCCAAGGCCCGCAACCTGCAGGTGATCATCACCGATCACCACCTCCCGGGCGCCGTTCTGCCGGCCGCCGACGCCATTGTCAATCCGCGCCAACCCGGTTGTCCCTTCCCCTGGAAAAGCAGCTCGGGGGTGGCCGTGGCCTTTTACCTGGCGGCAGCCGTGCGCCGGCGCCTGCTGGATCGCGGCTATCTCGGCGCAGGTGCGCCGCACTTTGGCCAGCTCTGGGATCTGGTGGCCCTGGGTACGGTGGCCGACGTGGTGGCTTTGGAACACAACAACCGTATTCTCGTGCAGCAGGGCCTCAAGCGTCTGCGCAGTGGGCGGGCGCGCCCCGGCCTTGCGGCCCTGCTCGAGTGCGCCGGTGTCGAACCGGCCGCCGTGACAGCGGCCACCCTGGGTTTTACCCTGGCGCCGCGGATCAACGCGGCGGGGCGTCTCGAGGACATGGGCCTGGGCATCCGCCTGCTGCTCAGCCAGGATCGTGCCGAAGCCGCGGAACTCGCCCGTACCCTGGACGAGCTCAACCGCCAGCGACGTGCCATCGAAACGCAGATGAGCGAAGCGGCGCAGCAAATCGTGGACGATCTGCCGGACTGCGGGCATAATCTTGGCCTTTGTGTTTTTCAGCCGGAATGGCATGCCGGGGTCATCGGCATCGTCGCCGGTCGATTGCGGGAACGCTACCACCGCCCGGCCATTGCCTTCGCGCCGGTGGGCGATGGTTTTCTGCAGGGCTCCGGCAGGTCCATAGCGGGTCTGCATCTGCGCGACAGTCTGGCCGACTGTGTCGCGCGCGCCCCGCACCTCCTGGAACGGTTCGGCGGGCATGCGGCGGCGGCGGGCCTGCGCCTGCGCCGTGCGCATCTGGACGAGTTCGTGGCGCTGTGGAACACCGTTCTGGCGGAGCGTCTCACGACCGAGGATCTGGAGGAGAGCGTCTTCCACGACGGACCGCTGGAGAGTTCCAGCCTGGACCTCGAGTTGGCCCGGCGTCTGGAGGCGGCGGGGCCTTGGGGTAATGGTTTCCCGGAACCCCTTTTTTGGGGACGGTTTCGTATTTGCGAGCGCAAGGCCTTGCCCGGTGGCCATTGGCGTCTACATCTGGACGATGGTGCCGGGCGCCGTTTCGAGGCGATCCGCTTTCGCAGCCCCGAACTACCGCCCGGCCCCTGGGTGGAGGCCCTCTACGTTCCGGAGGTCAATCGGTATGCTGGTACGGAGCGCCTGCAGCTGCGCCTGCACGCTCTGCGTAATGGAGAGGAAAATGGCAGAACTCAATGAAATAAAAGCCCTTCTGCAGGATCTGGAGACCCGTGTCCAGGGTCTTAGGGGGTATCTTTGACCTGCCGGGAAAAGCAGCCCGACTGGAAGAAGTACAGCTAGAGAGCGAGGATCCCAAACTCTGGGAGGACCCCGAACGCGCCCAGGCCTTGGGGCGAGAGCGCACCCAGCTGGAGGCCGTTGTCCGGCCGTTGCAGGAACTCGATCAGAAACTGCGGGATAGCGCCGAGATGGTGGAACTGGCGGTGGCGGAGCAGGATGAGGCGCTGCTGGAAGCCGTTGCCGGGGATCTCGAGGCTGCCCGGGCGACCGTGGAAAAGCTGGAGTTTCAGCGCATGTTTTCCGGTCCGCAGGACGGCGCCGACGCCTTTGTGGATATCCAGGCGGGGGCGGGCGGAACGGAGGCCCAGGACTGGGCCAACATGCTCCTGCGCATGTACCTGCACTGGTGCGAGGCGCGCGGTTTCAGCACGGAGCTCGTGGAGGTCTCGGAGGGTGAGGTGGCGGGCATCAAGTCCGCCAGTCTGCACGTGCGCGGCGATCATGCCTTCGGCTGGCTGCGTACGGAAACGGGTGTGCACCGCCTGGTGCGCAAATCTCCCTTCGATTCCGGCAACCGCCGCCACACGAGCTTCGCCAGTGTGTTCGTCTACCCGGAGATCGACGACAGTTTCGAGATCGAGATCAACCCGGCGGATCTCAAGGTGGATACCTACCGCGCCAGTGGTGCCGGCGGCCAGCACGTCAACAAGACCGATTCGGCCGTGCGCCTGACGCACATCCCCACGGGTATCGTGGTGGCCTGTCAGACCGACCGCTCGCAACACAAGAACCGGGCGGAGGCCATGCGCATGCTGCGTTCCAAGCTTTATGAGCTGGAGATGCAAAAGCGCAATGCCGAAAAACAAGCCCTGGAAGATACCAAGAGCGACATCGGCTGGGGACATCAGATTCGCTCCTATGTCCTCGACCAGTCGCGCATCAAGGATCTGCGCACTGGGGTGGAAGTGGGCGATACGCAGCGGGTGCTGGACGGCGACCTCGATGGCTTCGTGGAGGCCGCCCTGAAGGCTGGCCTCTGATGCAACGGGCACTGGACCCGGGCGGCCGCGGCTACCGACGGCCGCGGTGGCGTGCGACAATGGCCTTTGGGTCTCGATAAGGCAAGGACAGGTAGTGGACCAGGAACTCAACGACCAGATGCAGGTGCGGCGCCACAAGCTCGAGCGTTGGCGCGAGCAGGGTGCGGCCTATCCCAACGGGTTCCGGCGCGATGCCGAAGCGGCGGAGTTGCACCGGCGCTACGACCAGAGCGATGCCGCGGAACTCGATGCCCAGGCGGTACAGGCGCACCTGGGCGGACGCCTCATGAGCCGGCGCATCATGGGCAAGGCGAGTTTCGCCGACCTACAGGATGGGAGCGGCCGCTTGCAGCTTTTCTTCAGCCGCGACGAATTGGGCGAAGACGCCTACGCCCAGTTCAAGGAGCTGGATCTGGGCGACGTCATCGGCGTCGGCGGGCAGCTCTTCCGAACCAGGACGGGCGAGCTATCCCTGCGGGTGGCATCCTTTACCTTGCTGGCCAAGGCCCTGCGGCCCCTGCCCGAAAAATGGCATGGCCTCAGCGATCCGGAGACCCGCTTTCGCCAGCGCTATGTGGACCTCATCGTCACCGAGTCGACGCGGCGGACCTTCCGGATTCGCAGCCAGACCGTGGCGGCGCTGCGCACCGTACTCAGCAACGACGGCTTCATCGAGGTGGAGACGCCCATGATGCAGCCCATCCCCGGTGGTGCGACGGCGCGTCCTTTCATTACCCACCACCACGCCCTGGACATGACCTTGTACCTGCGCATCGCCCCGGAGCTTTATCTCAAGCGCCTGGTGGTGGGCGGTTTCGAGCGGGTTTTCGAGATCAACCGCAACTTTCGTAACGAGGGCGTGTCCACCCGGCACAACCCCGAATTCACCATGCTCGAGTGGTACGAGGCCTATGCCGACTACACCATGGCCATGGACCGTTGCGAGACCCTCATCCGCGCCGCTGCCCAGGCGGCTCTGGGCAGTACCGATATCCACTATCAGGGGCTTGCCATCCATCTCGGCGAGCCCTTCGCGCGCCTTGGCGTGGCCGAAGCGGTGCGACGTTACCATCCGGATCTGGCGCACAAAGACCTGCGCGATGCGGGTGTCCTCGGCGATAAGCTGCGTGAACTGGGCCACCCGTGTCCCGCGGACTGGGGCTGGGGCAAGCGCCTTGTGGAACTCTTTGAAAAAACCGTGGAACCTCGCCTCGAGCAACCCACTTTCATCACCGAATACCCTCTGGAAGTAAGCCCCTTGGCCCGGCGCTGCAGTGCGGATCCCGAACTGACGGACCGTTTCGAGCTCTTCATTGCCGGGCGGGAACTGGCCAATGGGTTCTCGGAGCTCAACGATCCCGACGATCAGGCGGCCCGTTTCCGTGCCCAGGTGGCGGCCAAGGAGGCGGGGGACGAAGAGGCCATGTTCTTCGACGCCGACTACATCCGCGCCCTGGAGTACGGCATGCCGCCCACGGCGGGAGTTGGCCTGGGTGTGGACCGTCTGGTCATGCTCCTGGCGGATCAACCCAGTATCCGGGAGGTCATCCTCTTTCCGCATCTGCGGCCGGAGCAGACGTGACGCCCTACGAACTCTGGATCGGACTGCGCTACACCCGCGCCAAGCGGCGCAATCACTTCATTTCCTTCATCACCGGGACGGCCATCCTGGGCATGGTCATAGGCGTTGCCGCCCTCATAGCCGTCATGGCGGTCATGAATGGTTTCGATCACACCCTGCGCTCGCGCATCCTGGCGGTGACCTCCGATATCATCATCCAGGGCAATGGTGTGCCCGTTCTGGACTGGCCCGTGGCGGTCCGACGCCTGCAGCGCCTGCCCGGTGTCACGGGGGTGGCGCCCTACGTGCAGGCCCAGGCCATGCTCTCCCACGACGGTCTCGTCAGTGGCGCGGTGGTGGAGGGCATCGATCCGGAGCTGGAGGGGCGGGTGAACCGTCTGGGTGCCGACATGAAAGCCGGGAGTCTCGATGCCCTGCACACCCGGGACTGGGGGATCGTTCTCGGGCGCGCCCTGGCGCGACAGCTGGGCGTAGGAGTCGGTGGCAAGGTGACCCTGATCTCGCCCCAGGGTGGGGTGACGCCTCTGGGGGTAACGCCGCGACTGCGTCAGTTCACGGTGGTGGGGCTTTTCTCCGTGGGCATCTATGCCTACGACAGCGGCATGGCCTACATTTCCCTCAAGGATGCCCAGCGCCTCTACGGCTTAGATCAGGGCGTCACCGGACTGCGCATGCAGATCAAGGATCCCTTTGCTGCCCCTGCCTTTGCCAAGGATCTGCAGACCCGCCTCGGGCCCGCTTTTTACGTGCAGGACTGGACCCAGACCCATGAGAACTTTTTCAAGGCCCTGGGTATGGAGAAGATCGTGATGTTCGTGATCCTCTCCCTCATCATTGCCGTAGCGGCCTTCAATATCGTGGCCACCCTGGTCATGGTGGTGACGGACAAGGAGGCGGACATCGCCATTCTGCGCACCCTGGGGGTGCGGCCGCGCAGCATTCAGTTCATCTTCATGATCCAGGGGGCCGTGATCGGCCTGTTTGGGACGGCCCTGGGCGTTGCCGGCGGGGTCCTGCTGGCCCTCAATATCCCCACGCTGGTGCCGGCCATCGAACATTTCTTTCACGTCCAGTTCCTCTCGCCGGAGGTCTACTCCATCAGCCAGCTGCCCTCCCGTCTGGAGGCGCGCGACGTCATCCACGTCGCCCTGGCAGCCCTGCTCATGAGCTGGCTGGCGACCCTGTACCCCTCCTGGCGCGCGGCGCGGGTAGATCCGGCGGAGGCACTGCGCTATGAGTGAGGCGCCGGTACTGGCGGTGGAGCATCTGCGCCACGGCTACACCCTGGGACGGTCGCGTCTGGAGGTGCTGCGCGACATCGAGCTGCGGGTGACGGCGGGAGAGCGGCTGGCCATCGTCGGCGCCTCGGGTCAGGGCAAGAGCACGCTCATGCACGTCATGGGCAGCCTCGAACGACCGACGGCGGGGCGGGTGCGCATCCTGGGCGAGGACGTCTACGCGCTCTCCGAGGCCAAGCGCTCTGCCCTGCGCAATCGGTACATCGGCTTTGTCTACCAGTTGCATCGTCTGCTGCCCGAGTTCACCGCCCTGGAAAATGTCCTGATGCCGCTGCTGGTACGGCGGGAACGGCGGCGCCGAGTCGAGCCCTGGGCGCGGGAGCTGCTGGAGCGGGTGGGGCTGGCCGAGCGCCTGCAGCACAAACCCGGCATGCTCTCGGGCGGCGAGCGCCAGCGCGTGGCCCTGGCTCGGGCCCTGGTCAACCGCCCGGCGCTGCTCCTGGCCGATGAGCCCACGGGCAATCTCGACAGTGCCTCGGCAGAACGCGTCCACCGCCTGATGCTCGAACTCAATGCCGAGCTGGGTACGGCCTTGGTCGTCGTCACCCACGAACCAGCCCTTGCGGCCCGTATGGAACGGGTGCTGCACCTGCGCGATGGTCGTCTGGAGGGTGGCGCCGGCGACGGCGACGCACCAGCAGCGCGTGCGCCGGAAGCCCCAGAGGCCGGGAATCAGGGGGTGGGCTGACGGCGTCGCCGTCGCCGCACGACCCGCACGGTAACCCAGAAACGCCAGCCGATGCGCACCCCCCAATAGACCGTGAGGGACAGCAGGGTCCCCAGGATCACACTGCCAACCCAGGTGATGAGATAGGCGTGCCATAGGCGGTTGCCCATGGTCGCCAGATGCACGTGACCATGGACGAGGCGCTGGATATCCGCATAATGGATGGTTAAGGCGGGGGCCATGTCCATCCGCCGCAGCAGAGCGTAACCCACCTGATAGGCCGCATAGAAAAAAGGCACGATGGTGAAGGGGCCGGTCACCACGAAGGGCATGAGCACGGCGATGGGAATATAGGCGCGCCGCCACAGACACAGGACCAGTATGGTAGCAACGTGGCCGAAGTAGGGTAGGGCACCGATGAAGGTACCGATGGCGGCCCCCCGGGCGACGTTGCGGCGATGGAGCTGCCAGTAGGCACTGCGCGCCAGATAATGGGTGAAGCGCCCCAGTGGGCGCCGTCGCAGGATTTCCTCACGGCGAGGCAGGCGAAGAAATGCAGGCAGGCGCAAGTGTGATCCAGTCGTCGCAGAGAGGGCCTAGTGTACGCGCTGGATGGCCCTGGGCCAAAACCTGGCCGGGCATGTTGGCGGTGAGCCTCGCCATCCTCACCGGTGTCGCGGCCTTTCAGCTGTGGCGCAGCCTGCCACCGCTGGTACCGGCATTCCTGCTTTTCGGGATCGGCCTGGTTCTTGCCTGGCGCTGGCGTCCGGCGCTTCTCCTCAGCATCGCGGCGGCGGCCTTTCTGTGGAGCGGCGTCCAGGCCCTGGAGCGACTGGAGCAGGTGCTGCCGGCGGGGAAGGAGCTGGAAATCCGCGGCCGGATCGACGGTTTTCCGCAGCTGCAGCAGCGCGAGTATCGTTTTCGTCTGGCCCCTTCGGAAATTCGCCTCGACGGTCGGCCACTGGCCCATCCCCCGGCGCTCCTGGAGCTGCACGGCGCCTTGCCGGAGCCGCCCGTTCCGGCTCAGGCCTGGCGCCTTTTGGTGCGCACGGAATCCCTCGCGAGCCTGCGCCAGAGCCCGTATCTGGATCTTGCCCGACAGCGCTTCTGGGATGGTGTGCAGGGCACCGGCAAGATCCTCCACGCCGAGCTTTCCCCATCGTCCTCCGGGTCGCCCCTGGATCTCCTCGCCCGGCTGCGGCAGACCATCCTCGAGCGCAGCAATGCCGCCCTCAGCCGCAGCCGTGCCGGTTACGTTCAGGCGCTCAGCATCGGTCTCGGGAACCAGATCCCCGCCGAGGTCTGGCAATGGTACCGCGATACCGGGACCGCCCATCTGTTGGTGATATCCGGATCCCACGTCGCGGTGGTGACGGGCATGTGGGTCCTGCTCTGGCGCTTTCTGTGGCGACGCACCCCGTGGTGCGCCCGTTGGCCGGCGCAGCAGGTGGCCATCCTTGCGGGCATCCCCATGGCCTGGGTCTACGCCTTCATAGCCGGCATGCAGACACCGGGGGAGCGGGCGGCCTGGATGATCACGGCGGCGGCCACAGCGGCCCTGCTGGGCAGGCGGCACAGCGCCTGGGCCGGGCTCGCCGCCGCCATCGCCGCCATGGTGCTGGCCAACCCGGGCAACGTGGTCGATCTGGGTTTCTGGCTGTCCATCCTCGCCGTGAGTGTCCTGTTGCTCATCGGCTTCGAAGAGGGCAACTGGCGGCGGCAGCTGCAGAGTCAATGGACCATTTCCGTCGTCCTGCTACCCCTCATCGCCGCCCTGTTCGGCATGGTGTCGCTCATCTCACCCCTGGCCAACATCCTCGTGATTCCTCTGGTGGAAGTGGTGGCCGTGCCTCTGACCCTGCTCGGCGCACTGTTTGCCCTGTTCGACTGGGAGTGGCTATATCGGGTGATCTTTCGCCTGGTGGCGGTGGAGATGGAAGGGGTGTCGGCGCTGCTGCATGCCCTGTTGCAGATTCCCTGGGCGCGGGTGTCCACGGGGCAGGGGCGTTACTGGGCCATAGCGGCCGCAACCCTCGCCTTTGCCACCTTTTTGCTGCCACCGCGCTGGCCGCACCGCTGGGTCGGGCTTTTGGGCTTCATCCCCCTCCTGGTTCCGAGCCCCGCGGCAGAGGATCTGCAACTCGAGGAAATCCCGGCGGGCAGCGGCATGGCCATTTTCTGGCAACAGGGTCGCCAAAGCGGTCTGTACACGGCCAATCTCTGGGACAAGGAGAGCCAGCGGGCGGCGGCTGCCGGCATCGACGCCCGCCTCCAGCGTGCGGGCATCGCGCGTCTTGGTCTGTGGGTGCGCGGCGATCTGTCCAGCCCCAGCAAGAAGCCGCCGGCGGCACGGATCTTTCTGCCACCGGGGACGCGGGATGCTTCCGTGGCGGATGCGGTTGTCGACCATTGTCTCCCGGATCGGGCGCCGCCGGACCTGCGCTTCTGGCAAGTGGCGCCGATCCAGCCCTGTATCCTCGCCCTGCCGCGACCGGCACAGGTGCTCATCCTGGGTGACATGGATGAGGCCGCCAGCGAGCGTCTCCTGCATCGCGAGAACTTGCGGGGTCTGCGCGTGATTCTGGCGCCAGCTACCCTGAGCGCCTGGCAGCGCCAAGGGATCGAGGGAGCGGCCCCGCGCAGTAGCATCCATTATCTTGGCGAGGGTGGGAGCACGCTCTGGAGTTACGGCCATGGGCGTCTGGCCCTCGCGAGCAGTAAGCCGCGCGCCTATTGGCAAATTCCGTAAACAAAAAAAGTGCGGACTCGCCTCGCGACGCGCGGGCAATGTTGCTATATTTCACGCTGACCAAAACGACTCGTGGGAGCTTGCGTGCACGACTTGTGGGAATTGTTTCGCCTTGGGGGCTTTGTCCTGCCCATTCTCCTCTTGGCCGCGGTCATCGCCCTGGCCATAGCGGGTAATCGCCTCTGGGTGCTGCGGCGGGCCCGCATTGCGCCGCGCGGCCTGGTGGAGCGTGTCGGTGAACTGGTGGAGGCAGGCAAGGTGCAGCAGGCGGTGAAAATCCTGTACGAGAACGACACGCCCCTGGCCCGTATCCTCCTCACCGCCCTGCAACAGGCGGGCCAACCGCGCGACGTCATCAAGGAGATGGTGGAGGAAGCGGGACGGCAGGAGGTGGCGCACCTGGATCGCTACCTGAATTTTCTCGGCAGTATCGCCGGGGTGGCGCCCCTGCTCGGACTCCTGGGCACGGTGATCGGCATCATGCATGCCTTCGCGGCCATCGGTATGGTGGGCATGGGTGATCCCAAGGCCCTGGCCGGTGGCATCGCCGAGGCCCTCATCACCACCGCGGGCGGCCTGAGCGTTGCCATCCCCAGTCTGCTCTTCTATCGGTATTTTCGCGGGCGGGTGGAGACCCTGGTGCTGGCAACGGAAAAGGAGGCGCTGAAGCTCATCAACCTCTTGGGTGGAGGCAAGGCGTGAATTTTCGCCGACCGAGTCTCGAAGAACCGGAGATCAATGTCATCTCCATGGTGGACATCGTCCTCGTTTTGCTCCTGTTTTTCATGGTGACCACGAGCTTCGTGCACCAGTCGCACCTGTCCATGCAACTGCCCAAGGCACAGCAGGCTGCCGCCGGCGAGCCCAAGTCTCCCATCGTCATCGACCTGGCCGCCAGTGGCGCCGTGAGCATCGATCACCAAACGCTCTCCATGACGCAGCTTGCCGCTCGCCTCAAGGCTCTGGCGGCCAAGGATCCCGAGCGGGTGATCGTGCTGCGCGCCGATCGCAACGCCACCCAGCAGTACGTCGTGGACGTGCTGGATGCCGCCCAGGAAGCCGGACTGACGCGTATCAGCTTTGCCACGCTGACCAGTAGCCACTGATGCCGCAAGCCGAGCGCGCCGCTGCCGTTCCACCTTTGCCCATGTCCGCAGCGTTTGCCTGATGCGTCTGTCCGGTCGGTCCCTGGACCTTGCCGCCTGGCTGGCTGCCCTGATTCTCGGTAGCATCGGTCGTAGTCTGCGCTGGCGGGAAGAGGGTGCTGAGGGGGTGCGAGCATTGGTCGCCCGTGGTCAGCCTTTCATCCTCGTGTTTTGGCACGGACGCCTCGCCATGCTGCCACGCCTGTATCGGGAAGTCGGTGGCCGGCGGGTGAAGATTCTCATCAGCGATCATCGGGACGGCGAGTTGATTGCCCGCGCCATGGCCCACTGGGGCTTTGGCGCGGTACGCGGTTCTACCCGCCGGGGCGCGGTGCGCGGTGCCAAGGGTATGCTGCGCGCGGCGCGGGAGGGGTACGATCTTGCCATCACGCCCGATGGTCCCCGCGGGCCGCGGGAAGTGCTGCAGGCTGGGGTAGTGGACCTGGCGCGTCTGTCGGGCCTGCCCCTGGTGCCGGTGACCTTTTCGGCGCGTTGGGCCTGGGAGTTCGGCAGTTGGGATCGTTTTCTCTTGCCGCGTCCCGGCAGTCGCGCCCTGGCGCTCTGGGGAGAGCCGGTCTGGGTAGGCAGGGATCAATCGCCCGCCGCCGCGGACGAGTTGACGCGCCAGTTGGAGGATACCCTACGCCGCATGCGTCAGCGCGCCGATGCACTAGTCGGACGCCGACCCTGCCGGGAAAGGGGCGGAAGCCGGAAGCGGATCGAGCCCGGGGAGTGACCATGAGTTATTACGGAGGCAATTTCTGGCGCGCGCGCTGGAGCTCCTGGCAGGACGCACGCGCCGGACGCCGGGCGCAGGCCAATGGCCGCTGGGGATTTCTGCGCGCACCGGGAGAGCGGGGCCCGCTGCTGTGGCTGCAGACCTACGCCGATGCCGAGGAGTTGCAGCTGGCCCTGGAGCTGGCGCGGGCCATCACCGACAAACGTCGGGATCTGCGCGTGGCCCTGACCTTCGAGGAAGAGCCGGAAGATCTCGCGCAGATGGCCAACGGTATTCCCCGACTGGGTCTCGGTTTTGGGCCCTGCGATCATCCCACGGCACTGCGCCGCAGTCTGGAACGCCTGCGCCCCCTGCGGGCCATGACCGTGGGTGGCACGGTGCGACCGGGCTGGCAGCAGCAACTGGAACGTGCCGGGGTGTCGGCCCTGGCCGTGGCAAGCGAGCCGCAGGCCCCCCGGGCTGCCCCGGCGGGAAGCGCTCCCTGGGAGGCCATTTATCCCCGCAGTCTGGGCCAGTGGCAACGCTGGCAGACGCAGGGTCTACGCGCTACGGTGCTGCAAGCGCCGGTGGATTTCGCAAGCCTCATCACCATCGCCCAGGTCGAGCCCAATTTTCGCAGTCTCGCCCTGGGTTCCCGCAGCGAAGCGCTGTTCTGGGTGACGGGGCTCGATCCTCGGGATCTGCCGGCCTGGATCAGCGCCTGGCAGGCCTGGCCCCATCACGACGAAGCCCTGCTTTTTCTCGAGTCCCGCGTGGGTCTGGACACTTTGCCCGCCTTATCCCGCTGGGATCGCAGCCCCCTCACGCCCGGCAGCGTGGTTTGGGTGGATTCTCCCCGCTGGCGCCCAGCTTTGGCGGCTGCCGCCACCGCCATTCACGCCGAGGCGCTCAGCCCGGCGCTGACCTGGCAGCTCTTTGCCGGGGGGCGGCCCTGTTCCATGGCGCCAAGGGTGGAACTGGAGCTGCCGACGACGGTGGATCTCGCCCCGGTTCTGGTCCGCCCCTCCGGGCATGCCGAAGTGCTGTCGTACTGGTGGGACATGTGGCGCGACGCCCATGGAGCGCGTGAGCGCGGCGACGCCCTGCGGCGACTGTTCTGGCAGGTACGGCGTGAGGCCGGTGCGCGCCTGCCGGAACTGCTGCAACGGGTCTTCGACTGGTAGGCCGTGGGTCTGCGTCAGCGCCTCGAACAAGAGTGGTATGGCGGCGGGCCGTTGGTTAACGCCTTGCGGCCGCTGGGGGCCCTGACCTGTGCCCTGGCGGGCTGGCGCCGGCGCCACGTGCGCGGCCGGGGGGGGGCGCTACCCAGTCTCGTGGTCGGCAATCTGACGGTGGGCGGTAATGGCAAGACGCCCTTGACCCTGGCCATCGGTCGCCGCATGCAGGACTGGGGCGTGGCCGTGGCCGTGGTGAGCCGAGGGCACGGTGCTCATCCACCGGAGTTGCCCTATCGCGTGAATCCGGACGACACCTCGGTACGGGCGGGCGATGAGCCACTCCTGCTGGCCCAGACCCTGCCCGTATATCTCAGCCCGCGGCGACATGCCGGTATCGCTGCCGCCGCTGCTGCAGGTTTTCGCTGGGCGCTTCTGGACGATGGCTTTCAGCACCTGGCCTTGCGTGCGGATCTGCGTCTTTTGGTGTTTTCTGGCGCACGGCCCCTGGGCAACGGTCGCTGTCTGCCCGCCGGGCCGCTGCGCGAGCCACGCTCTGCTTGGGAGCAGGCCGACGCCGTGCTGCTGGATGAGGCTGTGGGCAGTCTGCCTCTGCCGCCGACCCTCCCCCAGTTTCGCTACCGCTTGCAGGTGGTGGGCGCGCAGCGCCTGGGAGATGCCGGGCAGCGCATCGACCCCCGGCAGTGGCGCGGTCGGCGCTTCAGTGCCGTCACCGGCATCGCCCGACCGGAGCGATTTTTGCAAACCCTGAAGACGCTGGGTGTCGAGACGCGTCTCTATGCCTTTGCCGATCACCACGCCTTCCGCCCCGAGGACCTGCAGGCTATCCCCCGTCCCCTCGTCATGACGGCCAAGGATGCCGTAAAATGCGCAAGCTTCGCCGGGCCGGACGATTGGGTGTTGCTCACCGAGGCTGAGCCCGAATCGGCCTTCTGGGATTGGTTGCATTCGGCCATAATGAAGCGGTCCTAATTTCCGGGAGAGTCCCATGAGCATCGATCGCCGTTTGCTGGACCTGTTGGCCTGTCCCCAGTGCAAGGGTACGCTCCGGCCCTGTCGCCAGCGGGAGGCTCTCTGCTGTGAGCGTTGCCAGCTCCTGTTTCCCATTCTCGACGATATTCCCGTCCTGCTCCTGGACGAAGCCCAGCCCTTTAGCGGATCGCCGCCACCATGAACTTCACCGTCCTCATCCCGGCGCGGCTGGCCTCCACCCGCCTGCCCGGCAAGGTCCTGCTGGACGTCGCTGGCCTGCCCATGGTCGAGCAGGTACGCCGCCGTGCCCTGGAAAGTGGTGCCGAACGGGTGGTGGTTGCCGCCGATGACCCGCAGATCGTCGAGCGGATTCACCGCTTCGGTGGTGAGGCCTTGCTGACCGCGACGACGCACCGCTGCGGTAGTGAGCGACTGGCGGAGGCGGCACGCCTTCTGGGCCTTGGGGACGAAGAGATCGTCGTCAATCTGCAGGGGGATGAGCCTGGTATGGATCCGGCACTCATCCGTGCCGTGGCAAAGCTGCTGGCAGCCGTTCCCGCACCCGTGGCGACGGTGGCGGTGCCCATCCAAAAAACGGAGGAACTCCTGGATCCGCACGCCGTCAAGGTGGCCCTGGCGGGTGATGGTCGTGCCCTGTACTTTTCGCGGGCGCCCATTCCCTGGCGGCGGGACGACTTCCCCCCGACCTCCACAACCCTGCCGGCGCCAGGGAGCCACTGGCGCCATCTGGGTCTCTATGCCTATCGCCAGGCCTTTCTGCAGGACTACGCCTCCTGGCCCGCCTCCGCGCTGGAGGACATGGAAGCCCTGGAGCAATTACGCATTCTCGAACGCGGGTACAGCATCTTCGTGCACCGAGCGCAGCAGGCGCCCGTGACCGGCGTCGATACCGCCGATGACCTGGAGCGGGTACGGCGCGCCTTTGCCGCGCGCCAGCCTTCCACGGCGGTGCCGTAACCTTTTCGCGAATACCGCCATATCTTCTGATCTCGCAACGAAAGGAGTGATAGCTAATGGACCTCAAACACATCCCCGCCGGCCGCGCCCTGCCCGACGACATTCACGTCGTCATCGAGATTCCCCAGGGCTCCAGCATCAAATACGAGGTGGACAAGGCCTCGGGAGCCGTCTTCGTGGATCGCTTCCTCTTCACGTCCATGCACTATCCCCTCAATTACGGCTTCATCCCCAATACCCTCTCCGATGATGGCGATCCCACGGACGTGCTGGTTCTGGCGCCCCAGGCCGTGGCTCCGGGCGTGGTCCTGCGCGCCCGGCCGGTGGCGGTGTTGTTGATGGAAGACGAGAGCGGAGTGGATGCCAAGATCGTCGCGGTGCCCCACGGCAAGCTCGCCGCTGGTTATGAGGCGATACGGGACGTCCACGATCTGCCCACGGACCTGCGCGATCGGGTCCGGCATTTCTTTGAACACTACAAGGATCTCGAGCCCGGCAAGTGGGTGAAGCTCAAGGATTGGGCCGATGCCGCCGAGGCCCGCCGCATCATCAGCGCCGACGCGGCCCGCGCCGGCTGAAACTTGCGCACGGCACGCGGGGCCGGCAGACTGGGTGGGTTGCCCATGGAGGTTTCGGCCATGAAAACCCCAGCCAAGTCCATCGCCCAGCGCCACGGTTACCGCGGCCTGCAGCGTTCCGATGGCCCTGCCCTGCTGCCCGAGGAACCCCTGTGGCGACGGGTACCCAGTCGCGACGAAGAGGGCCGGTGTCTTGCGGATTTTCGCATGATCATCCCCGGACTGCGCGACAGATCGGGCTCCCAGCAACGCAATACCCTGCGTATCGTCAACGCCGTCCTTCAGCACTACGGCGCCTGGGTCGTCTTTGCCGACTTCAATTTTCGCACCAATCTACTTTGGGTCAGCATCAAGCCGCGGCCGGGTTTGACCTTGGAGATTCCAGCCGCCATCAAGACCTTGGTGCCCGAGGCCTTGCTGCTGGCCGCCTACTGGCGTCGTTGACGAGGCCCAGGGACCATCCACGCATAGCCCAGGAGGTACAGCATGACCAGCAAAAAAAGCCTGGCCGATTTCATCCACGCCGCCCGGGCCGAAGTGCCCGAGGTGGATTGCGAGACGGTACAGGGTTGGTTCGAGATGGGTGATGACGTCCTCGTCGTCGATGTCCGGCAGCGTGAGGACTATGAGGCCGGACGCCTGCCCGGTGCCGTTCACGCGCCACGCGACCATCTGGAGGCCTTGGCCGACCCCAACTACCTGCGCTGCCACCCGGAACTTGCCCGCGCCCACAATCGCCGCGTCCTGCTCTACTGCGACAGTGGCACGCGCTCCCTGCTCGCGGCCCGCACCCTCAAGGACATGGGTTTCGTGGAAGTCTATAACCTCAGCGGCGGGTATCACGTCTGGGAGGCAGAGGATCTGCCCACCCATGCCGGCCCGCCCGCTGCACCTTCAGCCGGGTAGATCGCTGCCGAAGCTGTCGCGATAGCGCGCGCGGAAGTCGCGCAGGTCGAAGTGGTGATTCTGGGTCCCCGCGCTCTCGATCTTGTAGGCACCCATGAGTGAGGCCACCCGACCACAGGTGGGCCAGTCCCAACCATGCTCCAGACCGTAGAGCAGGCCAGCCCGGTAGGCGTCGCCGCAGCCCGTGGGATCGACGACCTGGCGTGCCTTGGCGGCGGGGATGGCAATGTGCTCGCCTTGGGTGTGGATGGTGGAGCCTTCCTCGCCGGCGGTCACCACCAGGGCCTTGAGCTTGCCGCGCAGGGTGTCCAGATCCCACCCGGTACGCTGCAGGATCAACTGGCACTCGTAGCTGTTGACGGTGAGGTAGTCGGCCTTTTCCACGAGCGTGCGCAGGGTGTCGCTGTCGAAGAGGGGCAGCCCCTGACCGGGATCGAAGATCGTCTGCACGCCAGCCTCCACCAGGTCCTGGAGGTGCTGGACCATGGCCGCCAGGCCATCGGGCGCGACGATACCCCAGCGGGTTCCAGCGGGTACCCGTCCCGACAGGCGGTTCTCCTGGGACGAGAACATGGCACCGGGGTGGAAGGCGGTGATCTGGTTGTCGTCGAGGTCCGTGGTGATGAAGGCCTGGGCCGTGTACTGCTCGGGCAGGATGCGGATGTGGCTGGTCTCGATGCCCAAGGCGTGTAGGTGTTCGGCGTAGGGTCCGAAATCCTGCCCGGCGGTACCGACGATGAGGGGTTCCCCACCCAGGAGCTTGAGGTTGTAGGCAATGTTGCCGGCACATCCACCAAAATCCTTGCGCATCTCGGGTACCGTGAAGGATACGTTGAGCATGTGCACCTGATCCGGCAGGATGTGCGCCTTGAAGCGGTCCTGAAAGACCATGATGGTGTCGTAGGCCAGGGAACCGCAGACGATCGTGGGCATGGAGTCTCCTTGTTGGATTTCTGTCAAAAAGAACGTAAGGCTGTGGTATTTTTATCTAAGACGCATTACAATGATACCAGTTTTCCATCGACGTGGCGGTTTCGGGAGTGGCGGTCGTGCGGATGTCCTTGCGCCTTGGGCTTGCGGCCCTGTGTTTCCTGGCGGTGCCGGTGTTTGCCAGCGCCGCCGATCGGGCGTACGTCGACCTTTTCGGCGGTAACACCTGGCTCGACTCCGGCAGCGGTCTGGGTGGCAACGACCACGCCCCCGTACTGGGTCTGCGCGTCGGTCAGAGGGTGGATGCCCACCTCGGTATCGAGGCTCAGGTTGCCGCAGCCTTTGCCCAGTTGCAAAAGCCCGTCGGCCAAAGTGCCAAGCAGTACAGTGGTGCCGTCATCGGCAATCTCTACGCCTTCAACGGACCCAACACGCCCTACCTCTCCCTGGGCCTCGGTGCATCCAGCAATGTCTTTGGTACCGCGGCCGGGCGGGTGACCAATCCCGTCGCCATCTTTGGGGTGGGTTATCAGCATCTGCTGGGGGATCACTTCGGTCTGCGTCTGGATGTGCAGGATCAGATGCTCTTCGACAACCCCGTGCCCCACAATGGTCTGCTGAACGATGTACAGGTCACCGGCGGCATTTCGTACTTCTGGGGCGGTTCCGGCCGTCATCGCGCGTTCCCCATCATCGGGCCCGCCAAGCCCTGAGGTCGTGGGGCCCCTGCCCAGTCCCCCATGAAGGCCATTTGTCGCCTGTCTGAGCGCCTTTCACTTCGTTGCGCAGCCGTCCTCTGCTATAGTCGCAGCCGCTCACCCGTCCTGTGAAAGGCCATTGCGCGAGGATTTCTGCATGCCCAAGAATTATCTCTTCACCTCCGAATCCGTCTCCGAGGGTCATCCCGACAAGGTCGCGGACCAGATATCCGACGCCATTCTCGATGCCATCCTGGCCCAGGATCCCTATGGACGGGTGGCGGCAGAGACCCTCATCACCACCGGCCTCATCGTCCTTGCCGGTGAAATAACCACGACGGCGCAGCTGGACTATGCCGATGTCGCCCGCCAGACGGTGCGCCGCATCGGTTACGACTCCTCCGAGATGGGTTTCGACTGGGCCTCCTGCGCCGTGGTGCAGACCCTGGGCAAACAGTCCCCGGATATCGCCCAGGGTGTGGACGAGGGCCGTGGTCTCGATCTCGACCAGGGTGCTGGCGATCAGGGTCTGATGTTCGGCTACGCCTGCGACGAAACGGATGTGCTCATGCCCACGCCCATTTACTTTGCCCATCGCCTCACGGAACGGCAGGCCCTGGTGCGCAAGGATGGGCGTCTGCCCTGGTTGCGCCCCGACGCCAAGAGCCAGGTGACGGTGCGCTACGAGGGCTCGCGCCCGGTGGCCATCGACGCCGTCGTGCTCTCCACCCAGCATAGTCCGGAGATCAGCCACGGCGACCTGGTGGATGCCGTGCGGGAAGAGATCATCAAACCGGTCCTGCCCCCGGAGATGTTGCACAAGGACACCAAATACTTCATCAATCCCACAGGCCGCTTCGTCATCGGCGGGCCGGTGGGGGACTGTGGGCTGACGGGTCGCAAGATCATCGTCGATACCTACGGCGGCCAGGGCAGTCACGGCGGTGGCGCCTTCTCTGGCAAGGACCCCTCCAAGGTGGATCGCTCTTCCTCCTACGCCGGCCGCTATGTCGCCAAGAACATCGTCGCTGCCGGCCTTGCCAAACGTTGCGAGGTGCAGATTGCCTACGCCATCGGCATCTCCCAGCCCGTGAGTCTGATGGTGGATACCTTTGGCACCGGCGTCATCGACGATGACCAGATCGCCAAGCTCGTGCGGGAACACTTTGACCTGCGGCCCAAGGGCATCATCCAGATGCTCAACCTGCTCCGTCCCATTTATAGCAAGACCGCAGCCTATGGCCACTTCGGTCGTGAGGAACCGGAGTTTACCTGGGAGCGTACGGACCGGGCGGCCAGCTTGCGGGAGGCCGCCGGCCTGAGGTAAAAAGGTGGGGTGGGCCACGGCCCACCCGCCACCGTGGTCGAGGGGCGCTGCAGCTTCGTCCACCTTCCCCCTGCGCGAAGGTGCCCGATGAAGTCAGGCTCGATCCGGTCTTTCCTTCCAACGGCGCTCGCTTTCATGACCAGAGGATATCGACCATGAATGCTGTGCTGCAGACACACCACGATTACAAGGTTGCCGACATTTCCCTGGCCCATTGGGGCCGTCAGGAAATCGCCATCGCCGAGACGGAAATGCCGGCGCTCATGGCCATTCGCCGCAAATATCGGGCCGAGCAGCCCCTCAAGGGAGCCCGCATCGCCGGCTGCATCCACATGACGATCCAGACGGCGGTGCTCATCGAAACCCTGGTGGCCTTGGGTGCCGAGGTGCGTTGGTCGTCCTGCAATATCTTCTCGACCCAGGATCAGGCGGCGGCCGCCATTGCTGCCGCTGGTATTCCCGTCTTTGCCTGGAAGGGCGAGAGCGAGGAAGAATACTGGTGGTGCGTGGAGCAAACCATCCGGGGTCCCGAGGGCTGGCGGCCCAACATGCTCCTGGACGATGGCGGTGACCTCACTGGCCTGCTCCACGACAAGTATCCGGATCTCCTGCGCGACATCCACGGGGTCTCGGAAGAGACGACCACCGGCGTCCACCGTCTGTGGGAGATGCTCAAGGAAGGCAAGCTGCGCATCCCCGCCATCAATGTCAACGACTCCGTGACCAAGAGCAAGAACGACAACAAGTACGGTTGTCGCCACTCCCTCAACGATGCCATCAAGCGCGCGACGGACCACCTGCTCTCGGGCAAGCGTGCTCTCGTCATGGGCTATGGTGACGTGGGTAAGGGCTCCGCGGCCTCCTTGCGCCAGGAAGGCATGATCGTGCGGGTGACGGAGGTGGATCCCATCTGCGCCATGCAGGCCTGCATGGACGGCTACGAGGTCGTCTCGCCCTACGTCGGCGGTATCAACGATGGTACACCGGACTGCATCGATCGTTCCCTCCTAGGGCAGATCGACCTGCTGGTTACGGCCACCGGCAACGTCAATGTCTGCGATGCGGAAATACTCAAGGCGCTCAAGAAGGGAGCCGTGGTCTGCAATATTGGCCATTTCGACAACGAGATCGATACGGCCTTCATGCGCAAGCACTGGGCCTGGGAAGAGGTCAAACCCCAGGTGCACAAGGTCTACCGCCAGATTCCGGCGGGGGGCAAGGTGGATCTCGGCGATGATGACTACCTGATCCTGCTCTCCGAGGGGCGCCTGGTGAACCTTGGCAATGCCACGGGTCACCCCAGCCGCATCATGGACGGCTCCTTTGCCAATCAGGTGCTGGCGCAGATGCACCTTTACGCGGCGGGCTTTGCCCACCTGCCCGAAGAGGAGAAGGCCAAGGCCATCGGCGTGACGGTCTTGCCCAAGAGCCTGGACGAGGAGGTGGCGCGCTACATGGTAGAAGGCTTTGCTGGGGTCATTACCCGCTTGACGGAGGCGCAGGCCCGCTACTTGGGGGTGCCCGTGGACGGCCCCTACAAGAACGACGCGTACCGCTACTGATGGCTACCCGTTGCGAGTTTTCGGTGGAGTTCTTTCCACCGAAAAATCCGGCGGGTGAGGCGAAGCTGCGCGAGACCATCGGGGCGCTGCAGGCGCTGCGTCCCGATTACGCCTCCGTCACCTACGGTGCTGCCGGCTCCACCCAGGAGCGGACCCTGGCGACGGTGGCCATGCTCGCTCGGGATACGGAGCTGGAGGCCGTACCCCACCTCACCTGCATCGGATCCACGGAAGCGGGCATCCGCGCCATCCTCGAACACTACCGGGAACTGGGCATACGCCGTATCGTCGCCCTGCGCGGCGACCTGCCCCCGGATCGGGAAGATCCCGGTTTTTTCCACCAGGCCCTGGACCTCATCGCTTACATTCGTGCCTTTGGCGGCTTTCAGATCTATGCGGCGGCTTACCCAGAGTTTCACCCCAGGGCCGTCCATGCCCGCGCCGATCTGGAGTATCTGCAACGGAAGGTCGAGGCGGGTGCGTCGGGCCTCATCACCCAGTATTTCTATAATCCCGATGCCTACCTGCAGTTGCGCGACGACCTCGCCCGCCGCGGCGTCGATGTTCCCATCACCGTAGGCGTGATGCCCATGACCAACTACGCGCAGATTGCCAATTTTTCGGCGCAGTGTGGTGCCGAGATTCCACAGTTTCTGCGCCGGCGGATGGAAAGCTTTGCCGACGATCCAGGTGCGCAAGCGGAGCTGGCCATCGAGGTGGCCAGTCGGCAATGTCGCCTGCTGCTGGACCAGGGCGCGCCGGGCCTGCATTTCTACACCCTCAATCAGGCCGAAGCCACCCTCGCCATCGCCCGCAACCTCGGTCTTTGAGGGCCTGCATGCGGATGTTACACTCCGATGCAAAGGGCAGACGGGACGTGGCGCCCTGGCCCCACCTTTTCTAACCTCAAAGGAGTTCCTCGATGTCCAAGAAGCATCCTGTCGTTGCGGTCACCGGCTCTTCGGGGGCAGGTACCACCACGGTGAAGCACGCCTTTCACGATATCTTCCGGCGTCTGAAGATCAACCCCGTCGTCATCGAAGGGGACAGTTTTCACCGCTACAATCGCGCGGAGATGCGGGAAGCCATTGCCAAGGCGGCGGCGGAAGGCAAGACCATCAGCCACTTTGGCCCCGAGGGCAACGACTTTGCTGCCTTGGAGGATCTCTTTCGGCAGTACGGTGAGACGGGCACCGGTCGCATGCGTTACTACGTGCACGATGAGGAAGAGGCGGAACTGCGTGGCAGCGCGCCCGGTACCTTCACCCCCTGGCAGCCCATCCCCGAAAACACCGATCTCCTGTTTTACGAGGGTCTGCATGGCGGCGTGAAAACCGAGGAGCACGACGTCGCCAATTATGTGGACCTGCTCGTGGGCGTCGTCCCCGTGGTCAATCTGGAGTGGATCCAGAAGATTCACCGCGACAATGCCCAGCGCGGCTATTCCGCCGAGGCCATCGTCGACACCATTCTGCGGCGGATGCCCGATTACATCCACTACATCACGCCGCAGTTCAGCCGGTCACACATCAACTTCCAGCGGGTACCCATGGTGGATACCTCCAACCCCTTCATTGCCCGGGATATCCCCACACCCGATGAGAGCATGGTGGTCATCCGCTTCGCCAACCGGCGGGATGAGAACTTCCCCTATCTCCTGCAGATGATTCCGGGCAGTTTCATGTCCCGCACCAACACCATCGTCGTCCCCGGGACCAAGATGGGTTATGCCATGGAGGTCATTCTGGGGCCGCGTATCGAGCGGATGATGGAAGAGAAGGGCATGGCCATCTGAAGGACCTGGCCGCGGGCGTCCTTGCGGGCGCCTGAAGTCGAGTGCGCGGGGCCACCGGATGCCGGTGGCCCCGGTTTTTTTGGATGGCGTCCGCTCAGGCTTTCGGTGCGGCGCCGTTGGCGCGATCCTTGGTCTGGACGATGGACAGGGCAGTGGCCACCAGCGCCCCCACATTACCCATGTCCGAGGGAATGACCAGGGAGGTGCCGGCCTTGGCCAGGTTCCCCCATTTTTCGATGTAGTCCTTGGCCAACTGCATCTGCAGGGCCTCCATGCCGCCGGGTCCTTCCACCGAAGCACCGATGACACCGATGGCTTCGGCGGTGGCCTGTGCCACCAACTGAATGGCCTTGGCCTCGCCCTCGGCGCGCAGGATTTCCGCCTGTTTGCGCCCGTCGGCTATGTTGATCTCCTGCTGGCGCTGGCCCTCTGAGGTGTTGATCTGCATCTGTCGCTGGCCTTCGGACTTGGCGATGACTGCGCGTTTTTCCCGCTCGGCGGTAATCTGCAATTCCATGGCGCGGATGATCTCCGCTGGCGGGGTGATGTCCTTGATCTCGTAGCGCAGTACCTTGACGCCCCAGTTCAGGGCGGCTTCATCCACGGCATTGGCGACGGCCGTATTGAGGAGCTGACGTGAGGAGAGGGCCTGATCCAGATGCAGCTTGCCGATCTCCGAGCGCATGCTGGTCTGAGCGAGCTGGATCACCGCCGTATAAGGGTTGCTGGAGCCGTAGGCCGCCTTCACGGGGTCGGTGATCTGGATGTAGAGCACACCATCCACGGTCATGGTGGTGTTGTCGAAGGAGATACACACCTGAGGCGGCACCTCCATGGGGACTTCGCGCATGTCGAAGCGAAAGGCGATGCGGTCGATAAAGGGAAAAATCAGATTCAGACCCGGGCCCAGGACCCGATGATAGCGGCCGAGGCGTTCCACGACCCAGGCGCGCTGCTGCGGGACCACCTGAATGATGGTGCGCAGCAGGAGAAAGGCAGCAAACAGGACGACCAGAATGACGATCAGTGAGGCGGGCATAGAGGCTCCTGTGGTGGGGACACTACGGCAAGCTTGAGGATGTTGCCTTCCTTGGCGACGATGACGGCGCGATCGCCGGGGCAGGCGCTACCCGTTTCCAGTTCCGCCGACCATTCGCTACCGCGGTAGTGCACGCGATACCGTTGTTGTGCGTCGGGACCGCTGAGTATGGCGACGGTCTGACCGAGATCCATATCGTCGATGCCGCTGGCCCTGCGCGCCAGACGATGCCGCAAGGCCATGGTCGCCGGTATGGTGAACAGGCAGGCCGCGAGGAAAACCCAATGGAGGAAATCCGGACGGACGAAGGTGCTGGCACCCAGGGTGATGAGTGCGGCTAGGGCGACGGCCGCCAGATAAAAGGTACCGGTGAAAAGCTCGGCCACGCCCGCGACGAAGGCTATCAGCAGGTAGATGGCCGCCACGGCGCTATTCCTCCTGCCGGCTGAGGAAAATGGCCGCCAGTGGCGGCAAGGTCAGTAGCAGGCTGTGTTCCATGCCCATCCACGCCGTTGCCGTGGCCTCTTGCGGCCAGTTTCCCACGTTGCTGCCGCCGTAGACCTCGGCGTCGCTGTTGAAGATCTCGGCATAGCGCCCGCCGGCCGGGACGCCGATGCGGTAGTCCCGGCGCACCACGGGCGTGAAGTTGAAAACCGCGACAACAAAACCCCCACCGCGATCCCAGCGGAGAAAGCTGAGCACCGACTGCTCCGCATCGTGGCAATCGATCCAGCGGAACCCCTCGGGGGCGAAGTCCTGATCGTGCAGGGCCGTCCTTTCCCGGTGCAGACGATTGAGATCGGCAAAAAGGCGATGCACACCCGCGTGCCAGTCCACCTCCAGGAGTTGCCAGTCGAGACTGCGGCTGCTGTCCCACTCGCGGCCCTGGCCGAGATCGTTGCCCATGAAGTTGAGCTTCTTGCCGGGATGGGCAAACTGATAGGAGAGCAGAAGACGCAGATTGGCGAAGCGCTGCCAGGTGTCTCCGGGCATCTTGTCCAGCAGGGAAGCCTTGCCGTGAACGACCTCGTCGTGGGATAGGGGCAGGACGAAGTTTTCGGTGTAGGCATAGATCTGGCTGAAGGTCAGACTGTCCTGGTGATAGCGGCGGTAGATGGGATCCTCGTGCATGTAGGCCAGGGTGTCGTGCATCCAGCCCATGTTCCACTTCATGGAGAAGCCGAGCCCGCCGACATAGGTGGGGCGAGAGACCATGGGCCAGGCAGTGGATTCCTCGGCGATGCTGAGAATACCTGGAAAACGTTCGTTGAGAACGACGTGCAGTTCCCGCAGGAAATCGATGGCCTCGAGGTTTTCCCGGCCACCATAGCGGTTGGGAATCCACTCGCCCTCCTTGCGCGAGTAATCGCGATAGAGTAGGGAGGCGACGGCGTCCACGCGAAAGCCATCGACATGAAAACGGTCGGCCCAAAAACAGGCGTTGCTCAGGAGAAAGCTGCGCACCTCGTTCCGGCCAAAATTGAAGACGTAGGTTCCCCAGTCCTTCTGTTCACCCTCGCGAGGATCGGCGTGCTCGTAGAGCGCACTGCCATCGAAGCGGGCCAGCCCCCAGTCGTCCTTGGGAAAATGACCGGGTACCCAGTCCAACAGGACGCCGAGGCCGTGGCGATGGCAATGGTCGACGAAGTAGCGGAAGTCATCGGGCGTGCCAAAGCGACTGGTGGGGGCAAAGTAGCCGCTCACCTGATAGCCCCAGGACTCATCCAGAGGGTGCTCCATCACCGGCAGGAGTTCGATGTGGGTGTAGCCCATCCGCTGGCAGTAGTCCACGAGTCTCTCGGCCAACACCCGATAATTCAGGAAATTGCCTTCTTCGTCGCGCTGCCAGGAACCGAGGTGCACCTCATAGATGCTCATGGGAGCGTGCTGCCAGTCGCTTTGGGCACGCGCGGCAAGCCAGGCCTCATCCTGCCACTGGAAGGTGGAGCGGGTGACGCGGGCGGCATTGCTGGGACGTAGTTCAAACTCTTGGGCATAGGGATCGGTCTTGGTGAAGACCAGACCGGTTTCCCGGTGGCGTAGCTCGAATTTGTAGAGTTCGCCCACCTTGAGATCTGGGATGAAAAGCTCCCAGAGGCCGCTTTGCCCGCGCGAGCGCATGGGGTGGGCGCGTCCGTCCCAGCCATTGAAATCTCCCACCACGCTCACCCGTTCGGCATTGGGTGCCCAGACGGCGAAACTGACCCCGTCGACCCCTTCGAGGGTCCGACAGTGGGCACCCAGATGGGCGTAAGCGGCAAGGAGCCGCCCTTCATTGAAAAGGTGGATGTCGAGGTCGGAAAGAAAAGGCAAAAAAGTGTAAGAGTCGTGGCGCTGGTGTTCTCCGCGCAGATCCTGCCAGCGCAGGAGGTAGGGGGTGGGCAGGGGCTCGCTGCTGCGACCCTGAAAGAGTCCGGCCGGGTGCACCTGCTCCAGCGTCTGACTCCCCTGGGCCCAGACGATCTCGGCTCGGCTGGCCGTGGGCAGGAACACCCGTTGCACATAGGCGCCGTTGAGGGCGTGCTGGCCGAGCCAGGCAAAAGGGTCGGCGTGGCGCGCCTCGAGGATGGCCATGGCGTCATCCTCCATCCCTGCCGCTAGCCTTGCACGCGCCATCGCTCTCCCTCTCTTGCCTTGTACCGCTTTGAGCATAGCACAAGCGGTCGCTTTGGGAAGGGACGGTAGCGACGCGACGACGCGCTTGTTCTGACGGAATACTATGTTACCCTCAAGACATACGTACAGAAAAATACTGGGAGGGATGGATGGCGAAAAAATCCGCCGCGGTCGTCTGGTTGGAAGAACCGGAGGGCCACGATTATCCCGCGGCACAGTCCTACCTGTCTTTGCTCTTCGATCCAGCACATGCGGCGCAATGGGTTGCCGACCTTGTCCGTGCGGACATGACGCGTTTTTACGCCAAGGATATCTTTCGCGCTTCCGGCGCCTCGCTGCTGGGTGTCAGCAATTCGCACGTGCAGAAGGACGTCCGCAAGATCCGCAAGGGTATTGCCCTGTCGCCCCTGCTGCTGGTGCGCGATCCGCGCGCCACGCGTCTGATCATTGCCGATGGTTATCATCGCCTGTGTGCCGTCTATCGTTTTGACGAGGATGCCATGATCCCGGCGAAGATCTGCGGATGAGTAGCGTGGCCGAGATCGCAAACCACGGCACGCGACTCGCCCCAGGGGTCGTGGTGCATCCGGATCACGCCAGCCTCATCCAACTTCTCGACCAGGCGCCACTGCGTCTGCCCCACTACCTTGCTTGGCTGTTGTCTTCGGGGGGGACGCTGCTGGATGGCCTGTCGGTATTCATGCTGGGCATGGCCGTCCCGCTGGTACAACGGGAAATGGCCTTCACTCCGTGGCAACTGGCCTTTCTGGGGGCGGGCCTCGTGGCGGGTGCGGTGCTGGGGGCCAGTGGTGGCGGGCGGCTGGCCGATCGCATCGGGCGCAAGGCCGTTTTCCTGCTGGATATGTTCCTGCTCGTACTGGCTGCCTTGGGGGCGGCGCTGGCCTGGACTCCCACGCTGCTGATCCTGGCCCAGACCCTGGTGGGCGTGGCCATTGGCATGGACTTTCCGGTGAGCAGCAGCTACGTGGCCGAGACCATGCCGCAACGGGCCCGCGGGCGGATGATGGTGGCTACCATCGCCAGCCAGTCCGTGGGTATGATCCTCGCGGCCTTCGTCGTGCTGAGTCTTTTGCACCTGCACGCGGCCGCCGACGTCTGGCGCCTCTTTTTCGTGGCCGAGGCGGTCCTTGCCGCGTTCTTCCTCATCGCCCGTCTGCACCTCGACGAGAGTCCACGCTGGCTCATGAGCCAGGGCCGCAATCGCGAGGCGGTCCACGCCATCATGCGCATCCTGCCGGAGGACCGTCAGATACTGGAGACCATGGCGACCCGGCTTGCCGATACCCGCCTGCACGCGGCGCGTATTCCCCGAGATGACCAGCGGCCGCCTTTTTCGGCGCTTTTTGCCAAGGCCTACCGTCGGCGTACCCTTTTGAGCGCCGTGCCCTGGTTTTTGATGGATATGGCCACCTACGGCGTGGGCATGTTTACCGCCGTGCTTCTGGCGGCCATGCACCTGGGTAGCGGTAGCGGGGATCTTGCGGCGCGCACCCGCGCGCTGACGCTGGGCAGCGGTTTCATCGATCTTTTTCTCCTGCTGGGTTTCCTGCTGGGGATCTGGGCGGTAGTGCGCTTTGGGCGGATCCGCATGCAGTTGTTGGGTTTTGGCGGCATGGCCCTGGGGATGTCCGTACTGCTTCTGGCGAGCATCCTGCCCGGTGGCCCCGGCGCCCACATGGTACTCGTCTTCATCGGTTTCATCGTTTTCAATCTCTGCATGAACATGGGCCCCAACAGCACTACCTACGTCCTGCCGGCGGAGCTTTTTCCGACTCAGCTCCGGGGGACGGGTTCGGGCTTTGCCGCGGCCGTAGCCAAGGGCGGCGCAACCCTGGGGGTTTTCCTGCTGCCCATCGTGCAGGCGCAGGTGGGAGTGTCCGGAGTGCTCGTGCTGATGATCGCCGTGAGTGTGTTGGGCCTGTCGACGACCTGGATATTCCGGGTGGAGGACGGTGAAAAAAGTCTGGAAGCCCATCAGGCTCAGGATCTGGCCTGAGCCCGACGGGGCAGGGTTTCAGGGAACCGGTGTCTCCATCGTGGTCATCTGCGCCGCTGCCGGTTCTGCCAGCGCCCAGAGTTGGTGACTGTCCAGCAACAGCTCCGCCTGCGCCGCGTCGGCCTCGAAGCGCGTCTGCACCAGGGTGCGAGCCGTCTGCAGACTCTGGCGACGCAACTGCAGCCAGTCACTCAAGGGACTCTCCCCCAAGACATAGGCCTTCTGCGCTCGCTGCGCCGCGCGCCACTGGTCTGCATAGGCGCGTTCCAGTTGCGCCACACTCTCGGCAAGTCCCTGTGACTCCCGCAGACGGGCCAGGAATTCGCCTTGCAGGAACTGCCGGGTCTCGGCCAGACGCGCCCGGGCAGCGGCGGCATCGGCCGTGCGCGCAGCGGTCTGATCCTTGCGACTGCCGCTGGGGATGGGTATGGACAACTGCACCCCGACGATGCGCTCGTTGCCGCCACGCTCCGAACCCAGGTATGCGCCGAGGGTGGGTTGTGGCCACTCCTGCGCACGGGCCTGACGCGCCAGAGCCATGGCCTGTTGCCACTGCGATTGCCGGAGGAGCAACTGGTGGTTGTGCTCGAGGTAGTCGTGCAGCAGATCCGTAGAACTGCCGCTCAGGGACTCGAGTTGGATGTGCGCCTGGGGTTGTGGCGGAAGCTCCGGAAAACGACTGTGCCAGGTGGCCAGGGAGGCCTCGGCGCGTGCCCGGTCCTGAGTGGCCATGGCCTCCTCTTGGGCTGCCTCGGCGCGGAGGCGATCCCGTTCGAGAAGACTGGCGTCACCGGCGGCCTGGCGCTTTTCCACGATCCGGACCTGGGTCTGTAGGAGGGCTACGGCGTCGCTGGAAAGCTGCGCGAGGCCTGCATCGCGTTGTACCTTGGTCAGCATCCGCAGAATCTCGCGCAGGTTCTCGTGGCGGGCATCGCCGATCTGGATTCGGCTTTGTCGTACCAGTTCCTCGCCGACGACCCCATCGGCCTGCGCCTGTCCGGGCCAGCGCAGGGGACGCTGCACGCCCAACTGCCATTCCGTATAGCGGCCCTGATCGGGGCCACTGCGAATCTCGCGGCTCTGCACCTGGCTGGAGAGGCTGAACTCGTCGCTACCGCGGCGCAGGGCAGCGGCCTGCGCCTGCGCCGCCTGCCCTGCGGCCTCGGCCGCTGCCGTGGCTGGCAAGCGTTGGAGGATGGGCTCCAGCGCCGTGGTCGTTGGCAGTCGCAGGCCGCTGGAGCTGGCCAGAGCTGCGGGTGGGGGTAAGGCGGGAGCCTCCAACTCCGGGGGGTTGGCCGCAGGGCCCGCCGAGAGGCCAGCACTGAAAAGGCCGGCACTTGCCCATACCGCCAGTTTTTGGGTGATGTGTCGTATGGTCATAGGATTGCCTCACGGTTTTGGGACTGCCCCTTGGCGCCCGAATCCGGTTTCTGCGGTGGCAGACCGAAGCGCGTGAAGAGCAGGGGCAAAAGGATCAGGGTCAAGGCGGTGGAACTCAGGAGTCCGCCTACGACCACCACCGCCAATGGTTTTTGGATCTCGGATCCGGGGCCCGTGGCAAAGAGCAAGGGGATGAGCCCCAGTGCCGTGATGCTTGCCGTCATCATCACCGGTCGCAGGCGCCGCTGGGCTCCGGTGCGCACCGCTTCCACCAGGGGTAGACCGCGTTCCAGAAGCTCGTTGAAATGGCTGACCAGTACCACCCCGTTGAGTACGGCGATACCCAGGAGGGCGATGAAACCCACGGAAGCCGGTACCGACAGATAGAGGCCCGAGGCCCACAGGGCGATGACGCCGCCCACCAAGGCAAAGGGAATATTGATGAAAATCAATGCGGACTGGCGCAGGGATCCAAAGGTCGTCAGCAGGATCACGAAGATGAGCAGCAGGGCGATGGGGACGACCAGAGCGAGGCGCGCCGCGGCCCGTTGCTGATTTTCAAACTGGCCGCCCCACTCGATATGGACCTCCGGCGGCAAGGGCACGGCCTTGGCCACGGCCCGTCGCGCATCGTCGACGAAACCCACTAGGTCGCGACCGCTGACATTGGCCTGCACCGCCGCGAAGCGGCTGCCATTCTCGTGGGCCACCTGGACCGGCCCTTGGATCGCGCGCAGGTGGGCGAGATTCTGCAGCGGGTAGCTCACGCCTTGACCGTTGTCGACACGCACGGAAGCGAAGGCTTCGGGATTACTGCGCAAGGCCTCGCCCGCGCGCAGGAGGATGGGCACGGGCCGGACCCCCTCCAGTAGCGTCCCCTGGGGTTGTCCCTCCAGAAGCGCCCGCAAGTCTCCCTCGAGCGTGCTGGCATCGAATCCCGCCCTACCCATGGCCAGTCGATCCAGTTCGACGTTGAGGTACTCCACCCCTTCAGGCCGTGCTGCCAGGACTTCCGCGGCCCCGGGCAGTCCACGCAGGGTGGCAGCCACCTTCTGCGCCAACTCCCCGAGCTGGGCGATGTCGGGTCCGTAGATCTTCACCACCAAGTCGCCACGGGAACCGGTGAGCATCTCCGCGACCCGCATCTCGATGGGCTGGGTGATGCTGTAATCGAGTCCCGGAAAGCCGTCCAGGACCCGACGCATGGCGGCGATCACGCTCTCCTTGTCGCCGCGCCATTCCTTGCTGGGCTTGAGTACGGTGAACATGTCCGTTTCGTTGAGGCCCATGGGATCGAGTCCCAGTTCGTCGGCACCGCTACGGGCGATGACCGAGCGGATCTCCGGTACGCCATCCAGGAGCGCCTTCTCTACCTGCAGGTCCAGAGCTGCGGCACTTCCCAGGGAGATGGAGGGAAGGGTCTGCAATTGCACGATGACATCGCCCTCATCCAGGGTGGGCATGAAGGTCTTGCCGATGCGGGTATAGGCGATGCCCGCTGCGAGCAGGGCGAGCACGGCCGTGGCATACACCAGGCCGCGGTGACGGAAGGCGAAGTCCAATACGCCGGTGTAGATGTGACTGAGCCGGCGCACGAGCCAGGGATCCTCCGCAGGGCCCTGCCGCAGCAGGAGCGAGGCCAGGACCGGAACCAGGGTCAGGGCGATGAGCAGGGAGGCACCCAAGGCGTAGACGATGGTCTGGGCGACCGGGCGAAACAGTTTTCCTTCCAGACCCTCCAGGGACAGCAGAGGCAGAAAGACGATGACGATGATACCTACCCCAGCCGTGACGGGTGCTGCGACTTCGCGTACGGCGTGGAGGATGCGGTCGAGGCGCTGGCCCACCGCGCGGTCCTGGTCCAGCGGGCGTCCTGGATCGTGGGCGAGGTGGTGAACGAGGTTTTCCACCACCACCACGGCGGCATCCACCAGCATGCCCAGGGCAATGGCCAGTCCGCCGAGGCTCATGAGATTGGCGCTGAGGCCAGTGACTTTCATGAGGATGAAGGTGGCCAGGGCGCTCAAGGGTATGGTCACCGCCACCACGGTGGCTGCGCGCCAGTTGCCCAGAAAGATCAGTAGTAGCACCACCACCAGCACGATGGCCTCGAGCAGCGCATGACTGACCGTGCCCACAGCGCGGTCCACCAGCTGGCTACGGTCATAGAAGGAGTGCACGGTCATGCCCTGGGGCAGTCGCGGGGCAATTTCGGCCAGCCGTGCCTTGACGCCCCGGATCACCTGGGAAGCATTGGCACCCTTCAAGGCGACGACGATGCCTTCCACGGCTTCGTGGCGTCCGTCCTGGGTGACCACTCCGTAGCGGGTGAGGGCTTCCTCCCGGACTTCGGCCAGGTCGCGGACACGCAAGGTCTGACCTGCGCGTTGGGCGACGACGGTGTTGGCAATGTCGTCGCCATTGCGAAACGCGCCCTGCACGCGCACGATACGGGTCAATTCGCCCTCCTCCACGCGCCCCGCCCCGTCGTTGCTATTGTTGCTCTGCAAGGCCTGGCGCAGCCTGTCGAGGCTAATGCCAAAGGCCGTCAGTTTGGCGGGGTCGGGCTCCACCGCAAAGGCGCGGACGTCGCCACCAAGCATGTTGACATCGGCCACTCCGGGGAGAGTGCGCAACTGTGGGCGGATGATCCACTGTAGGGCATCGCGCTTTGCGGCGAGGCTGGCATCGCCATCGACGGTGAACATGAAGACGTCGGACAGGGGGGTGGCGATGGGCGCGAGCCCCCCCTGGGTGCCGGCGGGCAGGTCACCGCGGACATTGGCCAAGGCTTCCCCCACCTGCTGGCGAGCCCAGTAGATGTCGGTCCCCTCCTGAAAATCCACGGTGATATCGGCAATGCCGTATTTCGACAGGGAGCGCACCTGAGTTTCGCGGGCAATGCCCAGCAGCTCCTGTTCCACGGGCAGGACCACGCGAGTTTCCACTTCCTCCGGGGTCATGCCGGGGGCCTTGAGGATGATCTTGACCTGCGGCGCCGAGACATCGGGAAAGGCATCGATGGGCAGGCTACGCCAGGCCACGATACCCGCCCCGAGTAGGGCAAGCAGCAGCAGTAGCGCCAAGAGACGCTGACTCAGGGCGGCACGGGTAAGGGCAAGGAGTGCGTTCACGGGTGCACCTCGCCGGCGGCGGTTTGAATGGCGATGACGCCCGCCGCTGCCACCTGCTCACCCTGACGCAGCGCGCCGGTCACCACGGCTTCGCCATTGCTCCGACCCTGGACCTCTACGGGTGCTACTCGGAAGCCCTTGGCCTGATGGACGAAGACCACGCTCTGGTTTTCCATCTGGGTGATGGCGCTGGCGGGGATCCGCCAGCTCTTGGCAGGAACCGGGAGCAGGACCATCGCGCTCACCGTCTGCCCAGCCTGAAGACTTCCTCGCCGTTCCACTTTGGCCCGCACACGCACTTCCTGACCGGGGCCAAGACTCAGGCTCTTGCTCTGGATACGGCCGACGGTCCGGCTATCCGGGATTTCGACGCGCGCGCCCACCGGGATCTCTCCCGCCTGGCCGACCGGAACCGCCATCTCCAGATAGAGGGCCGCGACATCGACGATGCGCATCAGACTCTGTCCCGGGTCCACCCGCTGGCCAGGGACCACCCCGAGCTCGGTGACCTGTCCTGCACCTTTGGCCCGCAGCACGGCCTCACCGTTGATACCGGCGCTGCCCCCCAGGGCCTGCAGGGCCAGACGCCGCTCTGCCAATACCCGGCTCGACTCGGCGGCGGACAGGCGGCTTTGTTGTAGTCGGCTCAGGGGAATGATGCCTTCCTTGAACAGCATCTCGTCGCGCTGTAGTTGGGCCGCGGCGAGTTGCTGGCGGCCCAGGGCGTCACTGGCCTCGCGCTGAAGCAGGGCTATATCGCTTCCCTGAAGGCGTAGCACCGGCTGACCCGACCTGACGCTGCTGCCGTTGTCCACGAGGACAGCCTGCACAAAGGCCGAAGTGGGGCTGCTGACCAGCCACTGATTCTGCACCGGCACCATGGCCTGCGCTGGTAGCACGAGTGTGCGGGAGCTTGCCGCCTGGACTGGCGCAAGGCGTAGGCCCAGCGCCACCTGACGATCGGGACTGAGGGGAATTTCCGTGGGTAAGGCAAGGGCGGCGTTGGTCCCAAGACTCAGGGTGCACAGGAGCACGGCAAGGGCGAGTGGGCGCACACCCGCCACTGGACGACGGTTGAAAACCTGCATGGCATTTCCTCGATGACTGGATCAAAAAGGGTCTGAACTCGGCCGAGATGGGCCGAAGGACGGTTTTTGCTCAGGGACGAGGAGGCGCCAGGGGTTGTGGTGGCAGACCGGGGGAATGTCGATGCCGTGGCCCCGGACGACGTGGCCAAAGCCGCGCGCGCGGCTTGTCCCCAGCGGGTGCCAGAAAAAGGACCAGGAGGAGAAGGAAGGGGAGCGCGATGGGGGTGTCTGGAATTTCCTGGGCGGGACGCTCCAACAGGGCGTCGATGCCGATGGTGGCACCATCGCCGGGTGTGCTGCCGTTGCTGAGTTGCTGATCCACGGGGTCGGCATCCACGGGTAGCGTTTGCCCCAGATGGAGATGCCAGTGCCAGCCGGCAACGGAGGAGCTTCCAAGATGCTCATGCAGAAAGGGGGCAAACATCAGCAGCAAGGCAAGCCACGCCCCGACACCGATTTTGAGCCACTGGTAAGCCCGCGTTCTTGGACGAGCCATGCTACGCTCCCTTTCAGACTGTTTCCAAGTCTATCTCAGGTCGCGATGGGAGTAAAGGCCAAGGTCAGGTGCTCTGGGCGTTGATGGGAAGCGACGTCACCCGGTGTCGAGGGTGGGCTCAGGGTTCCCGGTCGCTTGGTCTCTGCTCATCCCTGTGGAAGCTGGCTTCGGCGGCGTCCATGGCAGCGGCCGTGTCGGTTTCCTGCGCGCTGTCCACGCCTGCGGCATTCCCTTCTTCCGCCCAGGGACGCGGTGCGACGCGCGCAGCAAAGAAAAGTCCGATCTCAAAGAGCAGGTACATGGGGATGAGCAGCAATACCATGGACATCACATCCGGGGGGCTGAGGATGGCGGCCGCCACGGCACAGATCAAGAACGCGTAGCGACGCCCACGGCGCAGGGTATCGATCTGCAGAATCCCGACCCGTACCAGGACCACGATGAGCACCGGTATCTGAAAGGCAAGGCCAAAGGCCAGGGAAAACTTGACGATCAGGGAGAGATAATTGTCGACCTTGGGCATGGCCGTGATGTCGGTTCCCGAAAAACTCAGGAAAAAGCGAAAGGCATTGGGAAAAACGACAAAATACGCAAAAAGTACGCCGACGATGAATAAAGCAAGAGAAACGAAAATCAAGGGGAAGAACAAGCGCCGCTCGTGCACGTAGAGACCTGGTGCGACAAAGGCCCAGAATTGATACAGCACCACCGGCAAGGCCAGAACGAAGCCGGAAATCAACGACAGTTGGACATAGGTGAGAAAGACCTCCGGCAGACTCGTGTAGATGAGGTGACTACCGGCCGGTAGGAGGCGGGTGAGCGGCTGCGCCAGGATGGTATAGATCTGCTGGGCAAAAGGGTAGGAGATCAGGAAGCCAATGAAAATGGCCAAAACGGCATAGAGCACCCGACGGCGAAGTTCCAGAAGGTGGCCGACGAAGGTATTCTCGGAGGAATCCGGGATGGTGGCCATGGTGATCTTCTACCCTTCTCGGTGGTGAACGGAACTCGTGGAGTGTAGCTCAGGCCGGTGGCAGCCGAGAATGCCCGCACCTTGCGCCCACGCAAAGGTACTATCAGGAGCTTTGCTTTGCTGGGTGAGGCTTGGTTTCGCTGGGCTGCGCCTGGACGACCTGGCCGTCTTCCGCAGCCGCCCGCGTGGTGGCGTCTGTCCGTGGCTCCTCCGCCGGGGCTGCACTCTGGGTGGGATCGGCGGGAAGCAGTTCCGTATCGGCATACTCCCGCAGCTTACGGGCCTCCTGCCGCAGTTCATCCAGGAGGAGCTGTTGTTCTACCTCGGATCGCGCATGGTCGACGGTACGCCGCAGCGCCCCATACCAACGGCCTGCCTTGCGCGCGAGCTCCGGCAGACGTTCTGGACCCACCACCAGCAGGGCGATGATCGCCAGCAGCGCCAGCTCGCCAAAACTGAAGTCAAACACCCTCGCTCACCCGTGGTGGACGCTCTCGGACTCCTTGACGGGCTTGGCCTCGGCGTCGATGGTGCTGTGGCTGAGATTGGCAGGCTCCTGCGCCTTTTTCTCTTCCTCATCCTTGACGGCGGAGCGAAAGCTCTTGATGGCCGCGCCCAGGTCGCTACCCACGTTGCGCAGCTTGGCCGTCCCGAAAAGGGCGACGACGATCAAGAGGATGATGACCAAATGCCAGATACTGAAAGCGCCCATGAACCACTCTCCTTCCCCGCAGGGATATTGCGCCGATATGCCTTGGACCTTATGCCAAGGCCTTAAGTGCCGTCAAGTTTGCTTGCCCCGTGCCGCTTTCTCGGCGAGGCCCGAGACACCCTCGCGGCTGGCCAGGCGGTCGAGTACATCGTCGATGTGCAAGTTCCGTTCCTCCAGGGCGACGAGGGTGTGGAAGAGGAGATCCGCCGCCTCGTTGAGGATGGCCTCGCGCTCGCCATTCTTGGCGGCGATGACGAATTCCGTGGCCTCTTCGCCCACCTTTTTGAGGATGCGGTCCTGGCCGCCCTGGAGCAGCCTGGCGACATAGGACTGGCCGGGATCGGCCGCCCGCCGCCCATGGATGGTCTCCTGCAGACTGTCGAGAAAGCTGCCCGGAGGCGGGGTCGTCTCAGCCCAGGCCGCATCCTTTGCAGCGCGGAAAAAGCAGGTGGCTGCCCCGGTGTGGCAGGCAGGGCCCTCCTGCAGCACACGCAGAAGTACGGTGTCGCCATCGCAGTCCAGGCGCAGGTCCACGAGTTTCTGGACGTGACCGGAGCTTTCTCCCTTGCGCCAGAGTTGCTGGCGTGTGCGCGACCAGTAGACCCCGCGGCCTTCGTCAAGGCTCGCGCGCAGGGCATCGGCGTTCATCCAGGCGAGCATGAGCACCTGGCCGCTGCGCGCGTCCTGGGCGATGGCAGGCACGAGACCCTGGTCGTTCCAGTGAACGGCCGCAAGCAATGCTTCGCTGTCCTTGGCTATCATGCTAGTCCTTACGCGGGCTTGGACGGCGCAGATGCATCGTCCAGGGAATCCAGACGCATGGGCAGGCCACGGGCGGCCAGAGCGGCCTTGACCTCGTGGATGCGGAATTTGCCGAAGTGAAAGACCGAGGCGGCAAGGACAGCGTCCGCCTCACCCTCCATGAGGCCTGCGGCAAAGTCGGCGATACTGCCGACGCCACCCGAAGCGATGACCGGTACCGCTACGGCCCGACTCACCGCGCGGGTGAGTTCGATGTCAAAGCCCTGTCCCGTACCGTCCCGATCCATACTGGTGAGGAGAATTTCGCCAGCGCCGTACTCGGCCATGCGCTGCGCCCAGGCTACGGCATCCAGGCCCGTGGGACGGCGCCCGCCGTGGGTGAAGACCTCCCAGCCCTTGCGCACGCGCTTGGCATCGATGGCCACGACGATACAGGAGTTGCCAAAACGTTGGGCAGCCCGACGCACCAACTCGGGCTCGCGCACGGCGGCGCTGTTGATACTGACCTTGTCCGCACCCGCCCGCAGCAGCGTGCGCACGTCCTCGAGGCTAGCCACCCCGCCGCCGACGGTGAGGGGAATAAAGACCTGGGCAGCCACCGCCGCCACCACCTCGGCCATCGTCCCCCGCCCCTCGTGGCTCGCCGAGATGTCCAAGAAGGTCAACTCGTCGGCGCCCTCGGCATTGTAGCGGGCTGCCGTCTCCACCGGATCACCGGCATCCCGCAGTTCGGCAAAGCGCACGCCTTTGACCACGCGACCGGCATCGATATCGAGGCAGGGAATGATGCGTCGGGTGAGCATCAGTCCTCCACCTGGGCCCGGGCACTGGCATAGTCCAGACTGCCTTCGTAAATGGCGCGGCCGGTGATGGCACCGACGATGCCGTCCTCTTCGTGAGCCTTCAGGGCCAGGACCTGCTCGAGGTTGGCGATGCCCCCGGAGGCGATGACCGGTACCGGTACCGCCCGCGCGAGCGCGACGGTGGCCTCGATGTTGGGGCCACTGAGCATGCCGTCGCGGCTGATGTCGGTGTAGATGATGGCCTCGATGCCGTCGGCCGCAAAGCGCTGGGCAAGATCGATGGGGTCGTGCCGGGACAGCTTGGACCAGCCTTCGGTGGCGACCTTGCCATCGCGTGCGTCGATGCCCACGAGGATGTGGCCGGGAAAGCTGACGGCGGCGTCGGCGACGAAGCCCGGGGCCTTGACGGCCTGGGTGCCGATGATGACGTAGCGCACCCCCGCCTGGATGTAGACCTCGATCTGTTCCTCGTCGCGGATGCCACCGCCCACCTGCACCTCCAGCTCCGGGAAGGCGGCGCAGATGGCGGCGATGGCGGTGGCATTGACGGGTTCGCCCTGGACCGCACCATCGAGATCCACGACGTGCAGCCGCCGGGCTCCGGCCTCTACCCAGCGGCGCGCCGTGGCCACGGGATCATCGGAGAAGACGGTGTCGTCCTCCATGCGCCCCTGGCGCAGCCGAACGCAGTTGCCGCCCTTGAGGTCGATGGCGGGGATCAACAGCATGATGTTTCCTCCATGGTCGCTGTCTATCGATGAGACTTTGTCGGGATGCCGTGCCGGTCCTCAGCCGAAAGCAGCGGGGCAATCGCTGCCGCAGTCGCCGCTCCACTGCAGAAAGTTGCCGAGAAGGCGCAGGCCCGCCTCACCACTTTTCTCGGGGTGGCACTGCAGCGCAAAGATGTTGTCCTGCGCCAGGGCGGCACAAAAGGCAAAGCCATAGTCGCTGGAGGCCGCCAGAAGGTCGGGGTGGGCCGGTTCCACATAGAAGGAGTGGACGAAGTAATAATGGGCATCCTGGGGGATACCCGCAAAGAGCGGATGGGTGATGAGCTGGTGCAGTTCGTTCCAGCCCATGTGCGGGACCTTGAGCCGACGTCCGTCGCTCGCCACCAGCGCCTCCTCGGGAAAAGGTAGGACCCGACCCGGCAGAATGCCAAGCCCGGTGTGCTCGCCGTGCTCGGTGCTGGATTCCATCAGGAGCTGCATCCCCAGGCAGATACCGAGAAAGGGGCGACTGCTGGCCGCCACCCGGACGAACTCCAGAAGATCGCGATCCTCTAGAGCCGCCATGCAGTCGCCGAAGGCACCGACACCAGGGAAGACGATGCGGTCGCAGCGGGCGAGCTCCTCGGCCCTGCTGCTGATGGTGGCCTTGCCCCCGAGATGTTCCACGGCCTTGGCAACGGAGTGGAGATTGCCCATGCCGTAGTCGACGATACCGACGCGGGTGAAACCCATGCTCATCCGCTGAGGGTCCCCTTGGTACTGGGGACACCGCTTTGGCGCGGATCCGGGCTCACCGCCACCCGCAGAGCCCGGCCGCAGGCCTTGAAGATGGTCTCGGCGATGTGGTGGGCATTGTGTCCCCGAAGATTGTCGATGTGCAGGGTGACCTGGGCGTGGTTGACGAAGCCCTGAAAGAATTCATGGAGCAGATCGACGTCAAAGCTGCCGATGAAGGCGCGCGGGTACTCCACGGCGTAGACGAGACCCGGCCGCCCCGACAGATCCACCACCACCCGCGACAGTGCCTCGTCCAGAGGCACATAGGCGTGCCCGTAGCGCTGGATACCGGCCTTGTCGCCCACAGCCTGGGCAAAGGCCTGACCCAGGGTGATACCGATGTCTTCGACGGTGTGGTGGGCATCGATCTGGAGATCCCCGTGGGCGTGGATCTCCAGATCAAAAAGGCCGTGGCGGGCGATCTGGTGGAGCATGTGATCGAGAAAGGGTATCCCGGAGGCGAGTTCTGCCCGCCCGCTGCCATCGAGGCCGATGGCAGCACGGATCTGGGTTTCCTGAGTATTGCGCTCGACGGCAGCGCGACGGGCGGTCATAGCAAGTTCTCCAGGGCAGTGAGAAAGCGTTGGTTCTCGACGGGAGTGCCGACGCTCACCCGGAGATGGTCACCTAGGCGCGGATGTCCTGTAAAGGCCCGGATGAGCACGCCACGCTCGCGCAAGCCGGCGTGGATGGCTGCCGCCCGCCCCGGGCAATGGAAGAGCAGAAAATTGGCCCGGCTTGGCCAGACCTTGAGCCCCAGAGCCTGGAGGGCCGCCGTGAGGCGCTCCCGCTCGCGACAGATGGCGTCCGCCTGCTCCGCCAGAAGGTCCGCGTGCGTCAGGAAAAAATCCAGGCTCAACTGACTCAGGACATTGATGTTGTAGGGTAGGCGCAGTCTGTCCAGAACCTCGATCCAGGGCCTGGGGCCGGCGAGGTAGCCTAGACGCAGGCCCGCCAGACCCTCTTTGGAAAGGGTTCGCAGGAGCAGCAGGTTGGGGTAGTGTCCGAGCTGCTGGGCAAAGCTCAGGCCGCTGAAGGGATGGTAGGCTTCATCCACCACCACGAGACCGGGAGCGGCCGCGACGATGGCCTCCAACGTTGCCTCGGGCAGGCACTGACCGCTGGGGTTGTTGGGCCAGTCCAGAAACACGATGGCCGGTCGCTGGGTCGCCATCTCACGCAGAAACTGCGATAGGTCGAGCTGGAAATCATCGTCCAGGGCCACGCCCACGAAGGGCAGCCCAAAATGCTCGGCGATGATGCGGTACATCACGAAGCTCGGCTCCAGGGCGAGCACCGGTCGGCCCGTGTGGGCCACGGCCAGGATCAGGAGCTGAATGAGTTCATCGGAGCCGTTACCGAGCATGAGCGCCTGGTCCGCCGGGATGCCGCCGTGATGGGCAAGGGCGGCCAGCAAGGCCTCGGGTCGCGGCTCGGGATAGCGGTTGAGGGGAGCCTCCCGCAGCCGCGCAAGCCACGACGCACGTAAGTCCTCGGGCAGGCCGTAGGGGTTCTCCATGGCGTCCAGTTTGACCATGCCCCGGGCATCGGCGACGTGGTAGGCCTTGCCCGCCCGCAGTTCGGGTCGCAGCAGCGCTTCCTGCAGTGCGGCGATGTCGCTGTCCATGCTTCAGTGGCCGGGGATGCGGGCGGCGGCGGATCGAGCGTGGGCGGTCAGCCCCTCCGCCCGCGCCAGACGCTCTGCCAGGGCGCCCAGGGTGGCGGCACCGGCGGCGCTGGCACCGATGAGGCTGCTACGCTTGACGAAGTCGTAGACGCCCAGGGGCGAGGAAAAACGGGCGCTACCGCCCGTGGGCAGAACGTGGTTGGGACCGGCCACGTAGTCGCCCAGGGCCTCGCAACTGTGGATGCCGAGGAAGATGGCGCCGGCATTGTGGATCTTGTCCAGCAGGGCCTCGGGATCGGCCACGGCGAGCTCCAGGTGCTCCGGGGCGATACCATCGGCGATACGGCAGGCGTCGGCGGCGTCCGTCGCGAGGATCAAGGCACCGCGTTCTTGCCAGCTCTGCCGGGCGATGGGAGCGCGATCCAGCTGGCTCAGGGCGTGGTCGACGGCTGCAGCCACCGCTTCCAGGTGGGCGGCATCCCAGGCGATGAAGATGCTCTGGGCTAGTTCGTCATGCTCGGCTTGGGAGAGCAGATCCCAAGCCAGCCACTCGGCGGGCGCGCTGCCGTCGCTGATCACCAGGATCTCGCTGGGGCCGGCGATCATGTCGATGCCCACGCGCCCAAAGACCATGCGCTTGGCCGTGGCGACGTAGGTATTGCCGGGCCCGACGATCTTGTCCACGGCGGGTACGAGTTCGGTGCCGTAGGCCAGCGCCGCCACCGCCTGGGCGCCACCCAGGCGGAAGACGCGATCCACCCCCGCCACCGCGGCGGCCGCCAGCACCCAAGGATTCACCTCGCCACGCGGGGTGGGCACGGTCATGTGGATCTCGCCCACGCCGGCGACGCGGGCGGGCAAGGCGTTCATGAGCACGGAACTGGGGTAGGCGGCCTTTCCTCCCGGCACATAGATGCCGACCCGGGCCAGGGGCAGGACGCGTTGGCCAAGAAGGGTGCCGTCGGCTTCTCGGTACTGCCAGGATTCCAGTTTTTGCCGCTCATGATACCCACGGATACGATGGGCGGCTTCCTCCAGGGCTTCACGCTCCGGCGCGCTCAGGGCGGCCAGCGCCTCCTCCCAGTCACGGCGCGGGATTTCGAGTTCGGCGGCGGTCTCGAGGTGGAGGCCGTCGAAGCGCGCCGAGTATTCCAGGAGCGCCGCATCGCCGCGTTCCCGCACCGCAGCGAGGATCTCCCGCACCCGATTCTCCACCAGCGGATCCAGATTGGCGTCCCAGTCGTGCAGCTGCCGCAGGGCTTCGGTAAAGTGGGGGTCGCGGCTATTGAGGCGCTTCATGGCTGGATGCTCTCCTGCAGCTGAAGGATGAGGTCATCGATGCATCGCTGCTTGCGTTTCATGGCAGCGCGATTGACCACCAGGCGGCTCGAGATGGGCATGATCTCCTCCACCTCCACGAGTCCGTTTTCCTTAAGGGTCCGTCCGGTGGAGACGAGATCGACGATGCGGTCGGCAAGTCCCACCAGCGGCGCGAGTTCCATGCTGCCGTAGAGCTTGATGATCTCGGTCTGGACGCCACGGGACTGGAAGAACTGTCGGGTAATGCGCGGGTATTTCGTGGCGATGCGTACCCGTTCCCAGCGCGCCGGGCGATCGTGCTCGGCAAGGGCAGCAGGCTCCGCAACGGACATGCGACAGAGGCCGATACGCAGGTCCAGGGGCTCGTAGAGATCCAGGCCCTCCTGTTCCAGGAGGACGTCCTTGCCGGCAATGCCGAGGTCGGCGGCACCCCAGCTGACGTAGGTGGGGACATCGCTGGCGCGGATAATGAGAAACCGAATGTTTCCTTGGGTGCTCGGGATGATGAGCTTGCGCGAGCGTTCTGGGTCTTCCGCCAGAGCGATCCCCGCCTTGGCGAAGAGGGGCATGGCCTCTTCCAGAATGCGGCCCTTGGACAGGGCGATGGTAAGGATCTGGCTCACGCGACACTCCGACTGGCGCGCACGCGCTGGATGTCGGCGCCGAGAACACTCAGTTTTTCCTCGATGACCTCGTAGCCACGGTCCAGGTGGTAGATTCGGTCGATGAGGGTTTCGCCCTCGGCGACGAGGCCTGCCAGCACCAGACAAGCCGAGGCGCGCAGGTCTGTGGCCATGACTGGAGCGCCGTGCAGGCGTTCCACACCCCGGACCACGGCCGTTTTGCCGTCGCTGCTGATGTCGGCGCCGAGCCGTTGCAGTTCCGAAACGTGCATGAAGCGGTTCTCGAAGATGGTCTCGGTGATGACCCCACTGCCTTTGGCAATGGCGTTCATGGCCATGAACTGTGCCTGCATGTCGGTGGGGAAGGCCGGATAGGGCGCCGTGCGCACGTCCACTGCCTGCGGCCGCTGGCGCATACGGATGCGGATGCCATCACCGTCGGTCCAGATCTCCGCACCGGCCTCCCGCAGTTTGAGGAGGACGCTTTCCAGGAGCCCGGGGTCCGTACGCCGCAGGAAAACCTCACCGCCGGTCATGGCCGTCGCCACCAGGTAGGTACCGGTCTCGATACGATCGGGCAGGACGGTGTGCTCGGCGCCGTGCAGCGCCTTGACGCCCCGCACCCGGATCACCGAGGTGCCTTCACCTTGGATCTGGGCACCCATGGCGCGCAGGCAACGGGCCAGATCCACCACTTCTGGCTCGCGCGCGGCATTTTCGATGACGGTCTCACCCTCGGCCATGGTGGCGGCCATGAGGATGTTTTCCGTTGCCGTCACCGACACGAGTTCGAGGACGATGTGAGCGCCGCGCAGGCGCCCGGCGCGGGCCTTGACGAAACCGTCTTCCAGAACGATGTCCGCACCCAGGGCGGCCAGACCGCTGAGGTGCAGGTTGACGGGGCGACTGCCGATGGCGCAGCCGCCGGGCAGACTCACCTCGGCGGCCCCGTAGCGCGCGAGCAGCGGGCCCAATACCAGGATGGAGGCGCGCATGGTCTTGACGAGATCGTAGGGCGCCACCAGGGAGTGTATGGGACGGGGATCCACCTCGATGCCCAGATGGCCATCCACCATGACCCGGGCGCCCAGCGTGCTCAAGAGCTGCAAAGTGGTGGTGATATCCCGGAGGTGGGGAATGTTGTGCAGGCGCACCGGCTCCTGCGCCAGGATGGTGGCGGCAAGGCAGGGTAGCGCGGCGTTCTTGGCCCCCGAGATCCGCAATTCGCCACGCAGGGGGCCGTTGCCCCGCAGGAGCAGTTTATCCACTGGCGATCAGGCGTCCTGCTGCTTCTGCACGTTGGCCACCAGCTTCTGGAGCTCGCCCTGCTGGTAGAGGTCGGCCATGATGTCGGAGCCACCGATGAACTCGCCGCCGATGTAGAGCTGCGGTATGGTGGGCCAGTTGGAGTACTGTTTGATGCCGTCGCGGATCTGCGGGTCGGCCAGGACATCCACGGTGAAGACCTCCGTGGCGCCGGCCTGCTGCAAGAGCTGCACGGCGCGGGCCGAAAAGCCACACTGGGGCATGCGTGGGTTGCCCTTCATGTAGAGAACGATGGGGTGCTTGTGCACCTGTTCCTGGATGAGATCTTGAATACTGGCCATATGCACCTCGTTTGGGGATGGGAGACCGGGCCCGCCGGGCGCGGTCTCAGGAAGGCTTGTGGACTTCTTCGGGACTGAGCGTGCGCAACTGCAGGGCATGGATTTCGGCACGCATGCGCTCGCCCAGACACGCGTAGACCTGCTGATGGCGCTGCACCAGCGAGCGTCCAGTAAACTGTGGGGCAATGACCACCGCCTCAAAATGCGCCCCGTCGTCTCCCAGGACCCGGACGTCGGCGCCGGGCAGGCCGGATTGGATCAGTTCGCGAATGGTATCTGCGTTCATGGGCCGGATTCTACCTCAAAAAATGGACGCTGTTGATCCCCGCAGGGTATTCAGGGACGGAGCTTGTAACCGCGGTACAGCAACCACCACGCCCAGCCCCCGGCGAGGAGGAAAAAAACCAGGGCCACCGCCAGGCTCACCCAGACCGAGACGTCGGCGTCGGCGAAAAAGCCGTAACGAAAGCCATCGATGATATAGAAGAAGGGGTTGACCATGGAAAAGCTGCGCCACACACCGGGCAGGGATTGCACCGAGTAGAAGACACCGGCCAGAAAGGTCAGCGGCATGATGAGAAAATTCTGAAAACCGGCGATCTGGTCGAACTTCTCGGCCCACAGGCCAGCGATGATGCCCAGAGCACCCATGCCCCCCGCGCCGAGGATGGTAAAAATCACCACCCACAAGGGATGCAGGATCGGAATCTGCAGATACAGCAGAGCCAGGGCCAGAATCGCCAGCCCCACGGCGGCACCACGGACGATGGCGGCTGCCGTCATGGCCAGAAAGATCTCCGTGGGGCTCAGGGGCGACAGCAGCAGGAAGACGATATTGCCGGTGACCTTGGACTGGATGAGGCTCGAGGAACTGTTGGCAAAGGCGTTTTGCAGGACCGACATCATCATCAGGCCAGGGACGATGAAGGTGGTGTAATCCACTCCCGGATAGACCGTGACCCGTCCTCCCAGGGCGTGACCGAAAACGAGCAGGTACAGCAGTGTAGTCACGAGGGGTGCGGCGATGGTCTGCAGCCAGACCTTGGCAAAGCGCAATACTTCCTTGCGGAACAGGGTCAGGGTGGGGGTGAGGTGCACTCCCTGGGGTAGACCCCGGGGATCGCTGGTCCCGAGCCGCGACGGGCTGGCGCAGGGGTTGCCCCGCGTCGCCCCGGACCCGAGCGTGGGCAGCTCAGGCATCCTGACTCCGCAGGCTGGGGTCGAGGATCTCCACATAGGCACCATCGCGGATGCGGCGCTGCCACTCTTCCAGACGCTGGCGGGCGATGCGGTTGTAGAGCTGCATCCGCGCTGCGGCCAGGATCTGCTCGTCTCCCACTGGTACCTGGCGCTGCGCCTGGGCCTGGAGGATATAGATGGCGTCGCCCACCCGCACGGGACTGCTCACCGCACCGGGCTGCAGGGCCAGGAGGGTGCGCTCCAGCTCATCGGGAAGCTTGCCCGGTGCGACCCAGCCCAGCTCCCCCCCGGCGGCGGCGGTACTGGGGTCCTGACTGTAGCGGCGCGCGAGTTCCGAAAACCGCGTGCCTCCCTGCAGGGCCGTCTCGATGTCCTGGGCGCGTGCCTCGGCCTCCTGCAACTGCAGGCCGTTACTGGCGCGCAGGACGATGGCCGCGGCTTTCACCTCGGTGACCGTCGGTTCTTCGTGTTTGGTGTCCAGCACCTTGAAGATGTGGAAGCCCGTGGGGCCTGGGATCACCGGGCTGATTTCACCAGGCTTCAGGCTCATGAGGGTCTGGCTGATGGCAGGGGGGAGCTCGGCGGCCTTGACCCAGCCCAGTCGTCCGCCCTGGAGCGCGTCGCGACTGCTGCTGACCTCTGCCGCGAGGCGGCTGAAGCTCGCTCCAGCCTCGAGGCGATCGCGTATCTCCTGGGCCTGACGGCGGGCGGCGCTGATGGCGTCGGGCGTGGGATTGTCCGGCAGGGGGATGAAGATCTGCTGCAGGTCGAAGCTCACCCCCCCCAGTTCCTTGAGCTGGCGGGCGAAGGTCTTGACCTCGTCGGGGCCGATGTGGATGCGGCTCTCCACCTCTTGCTGGGTCAGGCGGTCGACGAGGATGCGATCGCGCAGATCGTCCTCGAATTGGGTCCAGGACTGGCCCTGCTGCGCCAAGGCCTGGCGCAGCTGATCGGGGGTGAGATTGTTGGCTCGGGCGATATTGCCAATGGCCTGATCCAGGGTGGCCTGATCGACCTTGATCCCGGCCCGCTTGGCAATCTGCAGCTCGACATCCTGCAAGATCATCTGCTGCAGGACCTGGCGCCGCAGGACCTCCTCCGGTGGCAGCGCATTGGGATCCTGCTGCTGCAGGCGCGCGCGAATGGCCGCTACCCTCTGCGCCAGCTGCAGGGAGGTGATGATGTCGTCGTTGACGACGGCGACCACCTTGTCCAGATCCTCGGCGTTGCTGGGCAGAGGAGCGACGCTAGGGGCGAGGTCGGAACTTTCGGAATAGACCCGATCCGACGCCGATGTAGCAGGCGCCTGCTTTACCAAGACGCTGGGTGCCAGCAAGGAATCGCGGTTGACGAAGGGGGTATCGGCAAGGCCGACGGTACAGATGCTGTTCAAGGCAACCGCAAGGGCTAAGGCAAGACGAGGGTGTGACATCAAAACTCCATGCTGGCGCCCGGCACATACTGGTTGAGCAAGCCGTTGGAGGCGTTACCCACACTGGTCAGGCCGCGCAACACAATCTCGAGATAAACGGCATTGTTGGTCTGCCCACCCAAGAGGATCTGATGATAGACCATGAGTTGGGCCGCCCAGCAGCCGCCATCATAGCCGATCCCCACCAGTTCCTCCAAGGGCTTGTGATCGGCCACATCGTACTGATAGCTCCCCAATACCCGCCACTGGCGAAACACGGGCCAGGCGGCGGATACCCCCGCCTGATTCACGTAGTTTCGGGTATAGCGGTAGTCGAGGTTGAGGACCTTACCTGCGCCGGGCAGCCACTGCGCGCGAAAATCGGCGCGTTCGAGGCGTTCCCAGCCAGAGCGCGCCTGACCGCTGCCGAGGAGGTAGAGATTCGGCAGCGGTGAATATTCCCCTTGAAAGAAATAATCGGACTGGGGATTCTGCGGAACGATATTGCCGGCGAGATCGATCTGTTGGCGATTGAAGTAGCGAATCTGCCCCAGGGCCGCCTGCCAGATCTGGCGTCCCGCGGCATTCTGGTGACTGCCCTGGAGCCCGTAGATGATCTGATTGGCGCCATTGATGCGGTCACTGCCGCTGAAGAGGCTATTGTCGGCAAAAATGCTGTCGTAGTTGGAAAAGGGCAGGCTGGTATCGAACAGTGGGATGTCGTTCTGGGCGCGCAGGGGGATGTACAGATACTTGAAGATGGGCTGCAGGACGGTGACGCCGTCGGCGGAACCGTAGCGGACGAAATTCAGGCTGCCCTTCAGGCTCAGGGCCGGCAGGGTGCGACTGATGGCGCGACTGTAGGGCGGATTGCGCTGCACCTGATAATAGCTGTAGTAGAGGCGTGCCTTGGGATCGAGAAAGCCCCAGGCGCGGCTGAAGCGCCAGCCGAAGGTCGGAGTCAGGTCCAGACGCTCGCCGATGGGTCCGGCGGACGCGTAGAAGTAGTTGAAATTGCTGCGCCAGTCGAAGTAACCGCGATTCCCCACCCGCCAGTAGCCATTGGCGTAGAGGTAGGGCAACTGGGAATAGGGGGCGACGCCACCTGGTGCCAGCTCTTGATAATTCTGCAGTACGGCGCCGGCGTCGATGTGGGCGTTACCGTAGTACACCCCCGCCGTCGAGGTCAGGTAAGGAGCGTTGCCGATGCCGCCCAGGAAACTGCTGCCAAAGCCCGCACTGCTGCCGAAATCGGCGAGAAAATTCCGGTAACTCACCCGGTTGATGTTGGTGGCCAGGCTGAATCCGTCGCCCAGATTCTGCTGGTGCTGCCAGGAAATGGCCCAGACCGTGTTGTGCGTGAGGCGATCGGCGGGGAGCAGGTCGAGGTTCAAGCGCCCGGAATAGCTGGGCTCGAGGTAGCGAAACTGGTTCTGCAGCATGACGCCGCGCTTGGTGAAGCCCAACACGGTCAGGGTATCGTCCAGGTTGGGAGCGATGTCGAAGTAATAGGGTATCCCAAGCGTCAGGCCATTGACGGTGGAGCTGCCGAAGGTCGGGGTCAGGAAGCCGGAGTGGCGCTTCAGGGGAAAGCTCAGATAGGGCAGCCAGAAGATCGGCAGGCCAAAGACGTTGAGGGTCGTATTGCGGGTGGTGACGTAGTCGTCGTTCTGGTTCAGGTCCAACTGGCTGGACCACAGCTGCCAGGCCGGAACCTTGCCGTCGCAGGTGGTGTAGCAGGCCTCATTCAGGCGATAGCGTCCCTTGCCCAGTTCCTCGCCCTTTTTTGCGTGGCCGTGGCCGTGCTGGGCTTCCAGCAGATATCGGGGTTGCAGGACGATGCCCTGGTTGGCCTGGACGTGGACGATGGCCTTGGGGGCGGCGGTGACGAGGCCAGGGCTGACCATGCGCACGTGCCCAGTGGCGATGATCTCGTCTTCGTCCTGGCGGTAGTGCACCTCATCGGCATACAGGCGACGGTCGCCGTAGAGGACTTCGACGTCACCACTCGCGGTCCAGTGGCCGCTGGCCACCCCCTGCACGTGATCGGCATAGAGGGTGATGGGTCCGGCTGGCGATCCCCAGGCGCCCGGGGCGAGACCCAGCAAAACCAGGAGAGACCATCGCCAGGGAGCCACCCGAGGCATTTGGGCGTGGTGCCGGTGCGCCGTGCCGCGCGCGCGGTGGCCGCGAAGCCGTGGGGCACAGCCGGAGTGGGCGTGGGGCGCTTTCATAGGCGCCTAAAATCGCACAGAATGCGCGCATGTCGCAATCGCCCATGGCCGCCCGTCCAGAACCCTCGCCACTGCCCGCGCAGGTACGCTCCTGGCTTGCCCAATGGCATCTGCAGGATGGCGCCCAAGCGTTGCGCGGCGACGCCAGCGCCCGGCGCTACTGGCGTCTGCGCGGCGCCATGCTCGCCCAGTTTCCCGCGGAGGATGAACTGCTTCCCTTTCTCCGGGTCCAGTACCGTTGGCAGCGGGCAGGCCTGCCCGTGCCTCGCATCCTTGCCGTACAACCGCGCCTCGGGCTCATCCTGCAGGAGGATCTCGGCGATGTGGATCTGAAGTCCCGGCTGGACGACCGGGCGTCTGCAGAAGCCGCCATGGAGGCGGGCTTGGATCTCGCCTTACGCCTTGCCGCAGCGGGCCGGGGCCAGTGGTCGCGGCCGGCCTTGCCTGCCTACGATGCTACCCGTCTGCTCGGCGAATTGCGGTTGTTCCGCGACTGGTATCTTCCCGCGCACGTGCCGTCGGCGCCGTCTGCCGCGGCGGAAGCGGCCTTGGACGAAATTTTTGCCACGCTCACGGCGCGGGCCCTGGCCCAGCCACGGGTGTGGGTACACCGCGATTTCCATGCCCGTAACATCCTCATCCACCCAAGGTCTGGAGAACTCGTCCTCATCGACTTTCAGGATGCGGTGGAAGGCCCCTGGACCTACGATCTTGCTTCCCTGCTCTGGGATCGCTACTGGGACTGGAGCCAAGAGCGGCGCTCCGCCTGGATTGCCTCCTATCGAGAGGGTCTCGTGGATGCAGGCTTTGCGCCGCCGTCGCCAGAGATATTCGAGGCGCAGGTGCAGAGCATGGCCCTGCAGCGCAATCTCAAGATTCTGGGAATCTTTTGTCGGCTGGCCCGACGCGATGGCAAGGAGCACTATCTGGACTTTCTGCCACGCTTTTGGTCCTACGTCTGGGAAGGGTTGGGACACGATGCGAAGCTCGCAGCGTATCGGGACTGGTTTGCGCCGTGGGCACCCGCGTCCGCCAGGCCATGATCCTCGCCGCCGGGCGCGGTGAGCGGCTGCGTCCGCTCAGCGACTATGTGCCCAAGCCCCTGCTGGAGCTTGGCGGCAAATCGCTGCTGCACCGGCACCTGGAAGGTTTCGCCAGACTAGGGCTGGAGCGCGTGGTCATCAACATCGGGCACCTCGGCGGACAGATTCGTGCCAGTCTCGGTCGGCGCTGCATGGGGCTGGACATCCTCTATAGCGACGAGCGCGATAATCGCCTGGAGACGGGTGGAGCCATCGTCCGCGCCCGCGAGATCCTCGGCGATGCCCCCTTTCTGCTGGCCAATGGCGATGTCTGCAGCGATTTCGACTGGACGCCCCTCGTGACTGCCGACGCCGTGGAGACGCTGGTGCTGGTCCCCAATCCGGCACATCATCCCGGGGGAGATTTTGCCCTCGTGAACGGCCAGGTCCAGTGCCCGCGGGCGGGCCGTGCGACCTTCACCTACGCGGGCATGGCGCGCCTGTCGGGAGCCTGGTTTGCCGAGCGCGTGTGCGCGCCCGCACCCTTGGGCCCTTGGCTGTTGGATTGGGCGGCGGCTGGGCTTCTGGCGGGTTGGCTGCATGAGGGCAGATGGTTTGACGTCGGTACGGTGGCGCGCTGGCGCGATGCCCGGCGCGCCTGTGGAGGAAGACATGGCCTTTGATGAAACCGAGGTGGCCCGCTGGACGCGTCCCGATGTGCAGCAGCGACGGCGCTGGCGGGAAGCGTGGTTGGCCCTGATGGATCTGTGTCTGTGGGGAGAGCTGCGCAGCACCCAGATCGGTACCCTGAGCCGCCTGCGCAAGCGTGTGCTCGACCTGGGCGAGAAGCTACGTTCCTACGTCGGCGACCGCCAGTGGATTCCCCACCCCCGCGAGCGCATCAAAAACTGCTTGAGCTCGGGTCTGCAGCTGCGCGAGGCGCTGGGGAAGGTGACCGAGAGTCTGGAACAGCTGGATGGTGGGGCAGATCTCGCCCAACTGCACACAATGTGGGATACTTTTTCGTCTTCTCTCCTGGATGACCTCGGCCCACGCGAAGAGGCTCTGGTGGCTCTGCTCAACCAGCAATACGCAGAGGATGTCTAGGGGTACTCCCATGCGGGCACACGGGTGGTTACAAGCGACTGGATCTATGAAAATCGTCTACACCTTGGTAGTTATCGGGGCCATCGGCCTCATCGCGCTGCTGCTCTGGTCGGAGCGGCCCCAGATCCTGTCGTCCGCGGAGACCGGGCAGGTCGGCTGGTACCGCAGCCATCCGCAAGCCCTCGCCAATGAGAACGTCAAATGCTGGCGGCTGCTGCGTGCCGCCTCCTTTGCCGACGTCGACCGTGTCATGGCCGAGCATCCCCGCTGCCAGGAGGTCTACCACGCCCTCTACGGCAAGGACTCGGCGACGGACGACAACGATGAACCCGACCAGCAGGATCCGGAGTCCGATGCGGATGACTGAAACGGCAGGTCGGACGGTGACTGCCCAACGACCCGCGCCCCCCGCGGTGGCTGCGGCGGACTTGCTGGCCACCGCCGCCGAGACCCTGCGCCTGGAGACGGCTGCCCTGGCCGCCCTGGTGGAGCGCCTGGACGAACACTTTGTCACCGCCTGCCAACTGCTCTTGGACTGCCGCGGGCGCGTCGTCGTCACGGGCATGGGCAAGTCCGGCATCATCGCCAAGAAAATTGCCGCCACCTTGGCCAGTACCGGCAGTCCCGCCCTGTTCCTCCACCCGGCCGAGGGCAGCCACGGCGATCTGGGCATGCTCACCCGGGACGACGTCCTGCTGGCCCTGTCCTACTCGGGCGAGACGGCGGAGCTTCTGGCCATTCTGCCCGTCGTCAAACGCCTGGGTGTGCCGCTCATCGCCATGACCGGGCGGCGTCAATCGACCCTGGCACGGCTGGCAGAGGTACACCTGGACTGTCGGGTGGAGCGGGAAGCCTGTCCCCTCAATCTAGCGCCCACCGCCTCCACCACGGCGACACTGGCCATGGGCGACGCCCTGGCCATGGCCTTGCTGCGCGCGCGCGGATTCACCGCCGACGATTTTGCCCTCTCTCACCCCGGCGGTGCCCTGGGGCGGCGTCTGTTGCTGCGGGTGCAGGATCTCATGCGCCGTGGCGCGGATCTGCCGCGGGTCCGACCGCAGACACCGCTTCATGAGGCCATCCTCGAGATGAGCGGCAAGGGCCTTGGCATGACCACCATCGTGGATGAGCAGGAGCGGGTTGTGGGTATCTTCACCGATGGCGACCTGCGGCGTGCCCTCGCCCGCGGGCAGGGAATCTGGAATCTGCCCATGGCCGAACTCTGCCACCCGCGACCCCGGCACATCGCGGCCACGGCCCTGGCAGCGGAGGCCCTGGCGCAGATGGAAGCCGAGCGCATCAACGCCCTCCTCATCCTACGCGACGATGGCCAGCTGGAGGGGATCCTGGCCATGCATGATCTGCTGCGCGCGGGTATCGTATGACGGAGCACAGCGTGGCGCAGGGCGTGTGGGCAAATATCCGGCTGGCCATCTTCGATGTCGACGGCGTGCTCACGGATGGGCGTCTGCTCTTCGATGCCGAGGGCAGGGAGAGCAAGGTCTTCCACGTGCGCGACGGGCATGGCCTGAAAATGTTGCAGAAAGCCGGAATCGAGATCGCTTTCATCACCGCCCGCTACTCGCCGGCACTGGCCTATCGCGCCCAGGACCTCGGCGTCAGCCGAGTCTATCAAGGCAGCCTCGACAAACGCCTGGCGTACCGGGAGCTGAAGCTGGAACTGGGCCTGGAAGATGCCGTCATCGCCTACATGGGCGATGACCTCATCGATCTGCCCATACTGACCAGCGCGGGGCTTGCCACCTGTCCCAGCGATGCCCACCCGGAGGTGCTGGCGCGGGTACATTGGTGTGCCCAGGCCCCTGGTGGTGGCGGCGCGGTGCGCGAATTCTGCGAAAACCTCCTCAAGGCCCAGGGTCATTGGGACCGTCTGCTGGATGCGTACCTGTCGGTGGAGGGGCGAGGGTGAGGCAGCATTGGTCGCAGGCGCTGACGCCCTTTTTCCTGCTCGTGCTCGCGGCGCTGGTCTGGTGGACCTGGCCGAAGCACGCGGTGGATCTGTCGGGCATCGACTGGCACGGCCAGATACATCGAGGCGATCAATCCGTCACCCAGGTGGTCTTGCGTCAGTACGACGCGGCCGGACGCCTGGACCTGCTGGCCACCGCGGCCTCGGCTTATCACGAACCCAAGGACGATGAGACTTTCCTAAGCGACGTGCATATCCGCCGTTTTCGTGCCGATGGTGACCTGCTCCTGAGCGGTGCGCATGCCCTGATCCACGATCAAAGTCGCGATGTGACCCTGTGGGGTGACGTGCGTGGTCGGCTGCAGCCCGATTCCACCCTGCGCACCCAGAAGCTGCGCTACGATCCGGCCAGCGGCATCCTGCGCAGCACCGATCCCGTATTCCTCACCCACGGTCGCAGCACCCTGCAGGGCGTGGGTCTGTGGGCCTCGGTGAAGACCCAGGAAGTCCGTCTCCTGCACGATGTGGAGGGAAGTTATGTCCCCTGATCGCCGCCGTCTCATCCCGTTCCTTGCGCTATTGGCCGGCGTCTTCTTGGCGTCGGCCCAGGGCGCCGTCGCACCCACGGACGCCGGTCTCGGTAAAGGACCCATCCACATCAGTGCCGACAGCCTTGCGGCCCAGAACAAGCCGCAGCAGCAGGCCGTATATACCGGCAAGGTGGTCATGACCCAGGGCGACATCGTCATCCACGCCGAAAAGCTCACCATCGATGCGCGTCAGGGTAAAGTCGAGGTGGCCACGGCCGTCGGCTCGCCCGTGACCTTCACCATGTCCAGCGCCCAACGCCATGGCTATGGCAATACCCTCGTCTATCGCCCCGGCAGTGGCGAAATCGTCCTTACCGGCAACGCCCACCTCTGGCAGGGCCCCAACGAGGTGAGTGGTCAGCAGGTTATCTATCACCTGGACGATCAGCGCACCAGCGTCAGTGCCGCCCCGGGCGGGCGCGTTCAGTCGGTGTTCTATCCCGGTACGGTCAAGACCGCCTCCAGCCCCGGTGGGAAACCATGAACGACTCCCTGCACGCCGAGGGTCTGTGCAAGCGCTATCGGCGCCGGACCGTGGTGCGGGAAGTCTCGGTGGAAGTGGCAGCCGGCGAGGTGGTTGGCCTGCTGGGGCCCAACGGCGCCGGCAAGACCACGACCTTCTACATGATGGTGGGCTTGGTGCGTCCCGATGGCGGCCACATCTCCCTCCTTGGGAAGGACATCACCGACCTGCCCATGCACCAGCGGGCACGTCTTGGTCTGGGCTACCTGCCGCAGGAGCCCTCGGTCTTTCGCAACATGAGCGCCGCCGACAACATCCTCGCCGTGCTCGAGCAACTCCCCCTGACGCCCACGGAGCGTGCGGAGCAGCTGGAGCGGCTCATGGGCGAATTGCACCTGCACGCGCTGCGCGACACCAAAGGCCATAGTCTCTCGGGGGGCGAGCGGCGGCGGGTGGAAATCGCCCGAGCCTTGGCCATGAACCCGCGATTCATCCTGTTGGACGAGCCCTTCGCCGGCATCGATCCCATCTCCGTGCTGGACCTGCAGCACCTCATCCGCGGTCTGCGGGAGCGGGGTATCGGCATCCTCATCACCGACCACAACGTCCGCGAAACCCTCGGAATCTGTGAACGCGCCTATATACTCCACGATGGAGCGGTGCTCACCTCCGGCAATCCCGAAGCGGTGGTGAGCAATCCATTGGTGCGGGAAGTGTACTTGGGAGATCAGTTCAAGATCTAAGCAGCCATGAAGCCAGGACTCGAACTCAAGCTCGGTCAGCATCTGACCATGACCCCCCAGCTGCAGCAGGCCATACGCCTGTTACAGCTGTCCACTCTCGATCTGCGCCAGGAAGTGCAGAGCATGCTGGAGAGCAATCCGCTGCTGGATGAGGATGTGGAAGAGGGGAACGAGCCTGCAGAGGCGCTGGAGCCGCGTAGCGAAACCCACGCCGACGAGCGCCAGCTGGATCTCGATGCCGACGACGCGCTACCCAACGAGCTTCCGGTGGACAGCCAGTGGGACGACATCTACGACCTCGGTAATACCCCCTCGGCGGGCCCGCCCCCCGACGACGATCTGCCCGATTTCGAGGCGCGTAACAGTCGCTCTCAGTCTCTGCAAGATTATCTGCGCTGGCAGGCGGACCTCAGCCATTTCAGCGTTCAGGAGCGCAATATCGCCGAGGTGATCATCGACGCCGTGGACGACAGCGGCTATATGGCGGCCAGCATCGAAGAGCTGGCGGCGACGCTGGAGCTGGCGCCGGCAGACGTTACGCCGGTGCTGCGCCGGGTCCAGGACTTCGACCCCCCGGGAGTGGCGGCACGGGATCTCGGCGAGTGTCTGTCCCTACAGTTGCGCCAGTTGCCGCAGCCGGATCTGCCCGTGGTCACCCTGGCGCGGCGCATCGTCGAAGCGCACCTGGACCTTCTGGGCAAACACGATTACGGCCGTTTGGGCCAGCTCCTGAATGCCGATCCCGAAACCCTGCGCCAGGCGGTGGCGCTCATCGCGAGCCTCAACCCTAAGCCGGGCAGCACGGTGGGCGACGATTCGGCCGAATACGTCATCCCCGATGTCATCGTGCGCTGGCGGGGTCGACAACTGCGCGTCGAACTGAATCCGGAGGCCATGCCGCGCCTGCGCATCAATCGGCATTATGCCGAGATGACCAGCGCCCGCGATGCCGCGCATCGCTACATCCAGGACCAGCTCAGTGAAGCGCGCTGGTTCATCAAGAGCTTGCAAAGTCGCCAGGAGACGGTGCTCAAGGTGGCCAGCGCCATCGTCGAACGCCAGCAGGACTTCTTCCGGCACGGGCCCGAATCCATGCGGCCCATGGTGCTGCGCGACATTGCCGAGGCAGTGGAGATGCACGAGTCCACGGTATCGCGGGTCACCAACCAGAAATACATGATCACCCCGCGCGGGCTTTTCGAGTTCAAGTACTTCTTTTCGAGTCACGTGAATACCGATAGCGGCGGAGCAGCCTCCGCCACCGCCATTCGTGCCCTCATCGCCAAGTTCGTGCAGGCGGAGGACCCGCAGCACCCCCTGAGCGATGCCGAGATCGCCAAGATCCTGGCAGATCAAGGGGTACAGATTGCCCGCCGTACCGTGGCCAAGTACCGGGAAGCGGCCAATATCCCTCCGGCCAGCCAGAGACGGCGGCTCTAAGGCGGGATTGGTTCGTCCCTGGGATGGCGCTACACTGTGCCTAGCCCCGTAGGTATCGAGAGCGCCCATATCATTAAAGTCTAAAGGAGAATGCCATGCAGATCAGCATCACGGGACAACACCTGGATCTCACCGAGGCCCTGAAGAGCTATGTCTCAGAAAAAATCTCGCGCCTCGACCGCTACTTTGATCACGTGCTCGACGCGCGTGTGGTGCTGAAACACCTCGGCCATGAGAAGCTGCCCAACATCGTGGAGATCACGGTCCACTCCCCCGGTCACGATTTCCATGCCGACTGCCACGACGCCGATATGTATGCCGCCATCGATCTGGTGGCCGCCAAGCTCGAGGGCCAGGTCCGGCAGTACAAGGAGCGGCTCCGGGACCACCGGACCGAGCCCTCTGGCGCCGTCAGCGTCGCCCTGCAGACGGATTGATACCATGACCGCTCTGCCCCTGGCACTGGATGCTGTCGTCCTGGATCTCGATGTCGATAGTGCCGAGGCAGTTTTGGCGGAACTCGCCCGTCTTTTGTCGCAGCAGTCGGGTGCTCCGGTGGACTCCGTGCAGCAAGCCCTGCGCGAGCGGGAGCAGCAAGGATCCACGGCCATCGGGCATGGGGTTGCAGTCCCCCACGCCCGTTCTGCGGCAGCCCGGGAATTGGTGGCGGCGGCCCTGCGTACCCGCAAGCCCGTTGCCTTTGCCGCGCCCGACGCGGAACCGGTGCAGATCTTCATTGCCTTGCTGGTGCCCGCCAAGGCCACGACGGATCACCTAGAGATTCTCTCGGGCCTCGCCAGCCGTCTGATGCGCGCGGATCTGCGCCAGGCTGTGCTGACGGTGCCGGAGGCGTCGGATTTTCATCGGCTTCTGGCCGAAGCCCTCGGCTGAAGCGGGCGAGGGCTCGGCATGGCCCTGGAGCGGCACATTCAATGTGAGGCGCTTTTCCACGCGCTGGAGCCGGGGCTTTCCTGGCGTTGTCTGCACCTCCCCGATCCTTTCTGCGTTCTCGCTGCAGACCCCGGTGGCGATGCCCACGATCTGGCCAGCGGTGCAGCACTCGTGGGTTTTCTCAATTTCATCCGGCCCCACCCCGTGCAGGTGGCAGGAAGGCTCGAACTGGACTACCTCCGGCACCAGCCCGAGCAGATTCCCCAGTTTCTCAACGAGCGTCTGCGGCTTTTGGTGCTGTGCGAGGTGGACGATATCGATACCGTGCTGCTGGAGCGTCTGCGGGCGCAACAGGTGGCGGTTTTCGTGGCGCCACAGCGGGCGCGAGCCGTGCTGTCGCGTCTGCAGCACTTTCTGCATCAGGAACTGGCACCGCGGGAGTTCCTCCATGGCGTCCTGGTGGATGTTTTCGGCGTCGGTGTGCTGATTCAGGGTGAGGCAGGCATCGGCAAGAGTGAGCTGGCACTGGAGCTCGTCAGTCGCAATCATCGCCTGGTGGCCGACGACAGTGTGCTGTGCGTGCGGGAGGCACCGGAGGTCATCACCGGTCACTGTCCGCCGGCCCTGCGGGATTTTCTGGAAGTGCGGGGGCTCGGGATCATCAATATTCGCGAGCTCTTCGGCGCGGCTGCCATCGTCCGCTCCAAACGTCTGCGCTTGGTCATCGAGATCAAGGAAATGGCCGATCGGGAAATGGCCGATATCGATCGGCTCCAGGGCAAGGTGGATCGTTTGCAGATTCTTGGTGTGGAATTCACGCGCCTGCGCCTGCCCGTGAGCCCCGCGCGCAATCTGGCCGTGCTCGTGGAAGCGGCGGCGCGCAGCCAGTATGTCAAGGAGTCGGGTATCGACATGCTCGCCGAGTTCGATGCCCAGACGCGTCTCGCGGCTGCGGGGCTGCCGTGACCGTTGCGCGCGACTTCATCGTCGTCAGTGGCCTGTCCGGCTCCGGCAAATCCACGGTGTTGCAGGCGCTGGAGGACCAGGGCTACTACTGCGTCGATAATCTTCCCGCGACACTCCTGGTGGAATTCAGCCACACCCTGCGGGCGCGAGCGCCGGAGCAAGCCCTAGCGGCGGTGAGTGTGGATGTGCGCAACCGCGAGTTCCTCGATGACCTGCCCGCAGCGCTGGCGCAACTGCGCGAAGAGGCGCAGCCACGCATACTCTTTCTGGAAGCAGACGAGGACACCCTGATTCGCCGCTACAGCGAAACGCGTCGCCGCCATCCCCTGACGGATGCCACGGATCAGAGTCCGGCGGCAGGCCTGCGTGCAGTTCTCGGGCGCGAGCGGGAGATGCTGCAGAGTCTTGCCAGTGAGGCCGACAAGCGTCTGGATACCTCGCGTATCAACGCCCACGAACTGCGTCTGCGGGTGCAGGCCTGGAGTCTGGCCGCGCGGCATTACCGCGGACTGGTGCTGCTCTTGCAGTCGTTTGCCTTTCGTAATGGCCTGCCCCTGGATTCCGACTTCGTTTTTGACTTGCGGGCCTTGCCCAATCCCCACTACCACCCTGAACTGCGCGAGCTTACCGGCCGCGACGCGCCGGTGCGGGATTTTCTCGCCGCGCGCCCGGAGCTGGCCCGCGCCCGCGATAGCCTCAACGATTTCCTGCAACAGTGGTTGGCACCCTTTGCCCGCGACCATCGCAATTATGTCACCGTATCCTTGGGATGCACGGGGGGCAGGCATCGTAGCGTCTATCTGACGGAAGCACTTGCCGATCTTTTGGCACAGGAGGGCCGCAGGGTGCTCGTCCATCACCGCGAGCTGCAGATTACCGAGTCGCGCCCGTGAATCGCATCGTGCTGCTGACCCACAGCGGGCTTGGTCGCGGTTTTCTTTCGGTGCTGGAACATATCTACGGGGCTGTGCCGGACGCCGTGGAGTTGCGTGAAATTGGCGCCGACAGCGACCTGGAATGGGAAAAAGCGCAACTGCGTCAACGTATCGGGCAACTGGCACCAGGCGAGGCGTTGCTGATCCTCACGGACCTTTTCGGCGCGACACCGACGAATATCGTGCCCGTGGAAATGCTGGGCGCGCGCGCGCGAATGGTGACGGGTGTCAACCTGCCCATGCTTTTGCGCGCGCTATCCCGGCGCGATATGCCCGTGCAGCCGTGGCTGGACGCCGTGCTCGCGGGTGCCCACGAGGGTATTCGCGCCTTTCCCCATAAGCGCGGTAATTTTCCGTCCTAGCAAGATTTTCCGCTTTTGCCCTGTTGCGCGTATTGAGTAGCGTTGCGGACCTGCTACAATGCAGCCCACGGAATGCTCGACAGCGGGGCACTGAGGTTTGGCTCTGCGCGTGCTGGTGCGCCGGACTTTTTTTGACTATGCTTTAAACGCTCGTTATCCAACTCGACAAAGGAGACTGTCATGAGCAAGTTCACCACCGCTTTGAAGGTTACTGCGCTGATTCTGCCCCTCGGTCTGGCCGGTTGCGCCACCACCTCCGATCTGAACAAGGTCGCCGCCAAGGCCGACGCCGCGCAGTCCACGGCCAACGAGGCGCTTGCCAAGGCTAACGCTGCTCAGAACACCGCCACTGAGGCCCTGAGCAAGGCCAACGCCGCGCAGAGCACCGCCGATCAGGCCATGAGCACTGCCAACTCCGCCAATCAGAAGGCTGAAGAAGCCAATGAGAAGGTTGAGCGCATGTTCAAGAAGGCGATGATGAAGTAAGACCACCGAAAGTTTCGGAAAAACCCCCGCCCATGGCGGGGTTTTTTATTCCCGCCAGCGCAACGGTATCAGGACGCCGCTGGCAGGATGCCCACCAGCACCGGCACCCCCTCGGCCTTGTGCAATAGGGTCAAGGCTTCGCTTGGTTCCAGATAAATCCCGGCCGGTGCGCTTTCCTTCAGCCAGAGCATGAACTTTGCCTCGAGTTCCGCCGGGTCCGAGTCATCGTCCAGCACGGGATAGATCTGTAGGTACACGTGGTCCCCGCGCCGGCCCCACAGCCAAGGCTGATTGACCACGGTCACCGGGGTGCCCGCGGGCACCGCAGCAAAGAGCTTGGCGATATCCTCCGGGTAGAGGCGGATGCAGCCGTGACTGACACGCATGCCCACGCCCCAGGGCTTGTCGGTGCCATGGATGAGATAACCGGGCCAACCCAGCCGCAGGGCGTACTGACCGAGGGGATTCTGGGGGCCCGCCGGCACGACATCGGGGAGTATTTCGCCCTTCTCCGCGTGCTCGGCGCGGATGCTGGCTGGAGGCGTCCAGGTGGGATCCTTGACCTTGCCGGTCACCTGCGTCTTTCCCAGGGGCGTGCGCCAGCCCTCGCGGCCAATGCCCAGGGGATAGCTCACCACGACCTTTCCGTTCTTGCCCTCGGGGTAGTAAAAAAGCCGCATGGCCGCAAGATTGATGACGATGCCCTGGCGTGGTGCGTCCGGCAGTATGGTCTCGCCTGGGATCAGCACGGGCGTCCCCGCACCGGGAAGCCAGGGGTCGACCTTGGGGTTGGCCAAGCGGATCTGGTCGTAGCCGATATCGTGGCGCCGGGCAATGTCGATGAGGGTGTCTTCATAACGGGCGTCGGTGTAACCGAGGCTGCCAATCAGGTTATCTGGAGGCGGTGGCAAGGGGAATTCCGCTGCCGCAATGGACGTGGCGGCACAGAGCCCGATGAGCAACAGGGTAATTCGGATGACGACGTCCAAATGAGCTCCCTCTAGTTTCTCGTTCATGGATTGGTGGGGATGGATCCCCGTGCCCGGCGCGGTCAGCCCTCGACGGCAGATCGAAGCGGTTTACCGATTATGGTAAAGACCTTGCTGAACCTTAGCAATCGCGTATGTCCCATGGCACTGGGTTGAAATTCCCCCAGAGCGTAGACCCCGAGCATGGGTAGCCGGCCGAAGCGCTCCTTCCACAGGGCCAGGTCGTCGTCCCGCTGACCAAAGAAGCTGGCGTTTCGCCCGATGGAACTGCTGATCCACGCCGTTCGTGCCTCGATGTCGGCGGCTTCCAGCGCCTCCAGCGCCAGACGGGTGTCGCGACGGGCGACCTCAGGATCGCGCACGGCCAGATAGACGCTGGCTCCAGGGTGCAGGGGTCGTTCTAGCCAAAGGCCGCTGCGGCCGACATCCGTGGCGGTAATGGAGAGCAACTCGGGCTCTGCGTCTCCACCTTCCGGCACCTCCACCACCACAAAGCGGTCCAGGGGCAGCTTGCGCGCCTGGCGCAGTGCATAGGGGATATTCCGGGCCAGCAGGGGCAGCGCGGAGTACCGTTCCAGCGCCAAGAGCAGCGCGCCCTGCTGACGGCGGATGGGCAGCGCCTCGGTGAGGGGGCGCAGGCCACGGGAGGCCTGGCTTCGTGCATGCAGCGGTCCAACCACCTGCAGACAGAGACTGCCAGAGATGGGGCGACCCTGGGCTCCACGCCACTGGCTGAATTGACTGCCGACGGCGCCGAAGCTGCCATGGGAGCAGGCTTCAGCATACCGGTTGAGGCTGGCCCCGGGTCGGTCCCACAACAGAAACGGAGCCTCGGCAACGGATCGTTCGGACCGGCCCCAGGCCAGCCCCAGTGGAGCGGCAAAGAGTTGCACGGCACAGGCGGAACTGCCCAGTGCGCTCCCATCCTGGGTAAAGACACCTGGGAAGGTGCCGACGACGAATTGAAGACAGCCGAGATCGGCACGGGCCCGCCGTAGCGCCTCCTGCGGCAGTTGGAGGTGCGGCGGGCTGAAAAGGATGATGGCCGCGGTAATCTCGCCGCACTCCCCCATGCCTGCACGCGCCATGGTCAGGGCCTCGTCAAGAAGGGCTGCCGGCGCCCGCGCACCCGAGGCAAAACCGGTGCTTAGCTGGGGCTCCGCTGCCAAAGGGTCTTATCGGGCCAGGCACAGCAGGAGAAAAGGGCGCAGTCGGCGCAACGCGGCTTGCGCGCTGTACAGGTGTAGCGGCCGTGCAGAATCAACAGGTGGTGGGCGTCCTTACGCACGTCGGCGGGGACGACCTCCAGCAAGCCTTTCTCCACCGCCAAGGGCGTTTTGCCCGGAGCAATGCCGAGGCGATTGGCGACGCGAAAGATGTGGGTATCCACGGCGATGGTGGGTTCACCGAAAAGGGTGTTGAGCACGACATTGGCGGTCTTGCGCCCCACTCCAGGCAAGGATTCCAGCGCCTCTCGGGAGTTTGGCACTTGTCCATCGAAGCGTTGCAACAGGGCACCGGAGAGGGCGTGGACGTGCCGGGCCTTGGCGTTGAAAAGACCCAGGCTGCGAATATGGGCACGGATCCCCTCCTCACCCAGTTCCCACATGGCTTTCGGTGTCGGCGCTGCAGCAAAAAGCCCAGCGCTGCAGAGGTTTACCGCCTTGTCGGTGCTCTGCGCCGAGAGCACCACCGCCACCAGCAGTTGAAAGGGACTGTGGTAGTGCAGTTCCGTGCGCGGGTCGGGAATGGCAGCGCGCAACGCGGCGAAACAGCGCGCTGCGCGCTGCTTGCGAGTCTGGCTCAATGTCCGGAATTGGCCTTCGGAACCTCAGACGTGCCGATAGCGTCCGATCTCCGGAGCTTCGGGGCGAGGATGCTTGGCCGCCACGGCATTGGCCTCTTCCACCCAATGGTGGTGCTCTTCTTCCAGCTGGTGCAGTGCCTCGTGGTCCAGCTTGGGCAGAATACTACCTTTGATGAATTCGCCAAGATCCAGCAGACGGGTGGCGATGGCATAACCGTGCAGGTGGAACTCGTGATCGGCGTGGGTACCGAAGTGGAAATGCTCGCCCTGGAAGAGTACACCCTTGGCGGCCAGCAGGTCCGGATCGTTCAGAACGAAATTCTTGGCCCAGGTATACCAGTGCTCGTAATACTTTTCCTGTGCTTCAAGGCCCCAGTTGTGGGCTTCGAAGAAGGCATAAACGGAAACCCGGTTGGCCTTGCCGGAAAAAGGAAAGTGTCCTGCCATGCTGTACTCCTTGGGGTCGTTCACGAATATATGCGCATCATTATAGACCCTTTGCCGCGGTATCGGGTAGCGTGGCGGTCAGGCTGTCCTCGGTCTGCAGGCAATGGCAAGAGGACAGGTAGTGGAGTCTCCTTGGGATGATCCCATGTGGTGGCCGTCGCCGCAGGACCGCCCAAGGCGCTACACAATACTGCCGTAGAGATCCCGGTAGGCGAGGGCGGCGCTACGCCAACTGTGGTCTTCGCCCATGCCGCGTGCTTGCAGTTCCCGCCAGAGGGCAGGCTGATGAAAATAGCGCTCGGCGCGCAGGATGGCCGTGCGCAGGGCATCCACCTGGGCGGGACGGAAAACGAAGCCGTTACCGGGCCGGGTCACGGACCCATCGACATCGACCACGGTATCCGCAAGGCCACCCGTCTCGTGGACGATGGGCACGGTCCCGTAACGGAGACTGTACATCTGGTTGAGACCGCAGGGCTCGAAGCGGGACGGCATCAGGAAGATATCGGCACCGGCTTCGATGCGATGGGATAAGGCTTCATCGAAGCCGATCCGGGCCGCCATCTGGCCGCGGTGCATGGACCCGAGCTCGCGCAGACGCTGCTCCAGTGCCCGCTCGCCACTACCGAGGATGACCAGCTGGAGGCCACGCTTGAGTAGCTCTGGGGCCAAGGCCAGGACGAGGTCCGAGCCTTTCTGCTCCACCAGGCGACTGATCATGCCCAGCACCGGCACGCCGGGATCGGGAAAGAGTCCAAGTTCCTGCTGCAGACGCGCCTTGCAGATGGCCTTGCCCTGCAGATCGTCGGCGCTGTAGTGGGCAGGCAGATAGGGGTCGGCAGCCGGATTCCAATGCTCCGCGTCGATGCCATTGAGAATCCCGCTGAGCGCGTGGCTGCGCGCCCGGAGCAGGCCGTCGAGGCCCATGCCGAATTCCGGGCGCTGAATTTCTTGGGCGTAAGTCGGGCTCACGGTGCTCAGGTGGTCGGCGTAGACGAGGCCGGCCTTGAGGAAGGAGAAACTGCCGTAGAGCTCGGTTCCCTCGGGATGGAAATCCGCCGCTGGCAGATGCAGAGGCTCCAGAACGGTGGGGGCAAAGCGCCCCTGGTAGGCCAGATTATGGATGGTCAGGAGCGTTCGCGGTCGGGCCGCACCGACGCGCGCCTCCAGATCCAGCAGGTAGGGCACGAGACCCGTCTGCCAGTCGTTGACGTGGACGAGATCCGCTTGCCAGAAGAGCTCCGCTACCCGTCCCTGGGCAATTTCCACCGCCGCCCGGCACAGGCGGGCAAAACGCTGGGCATTGTCGGGCCAGTCCTCCCCCGCCGGATTCTGATACGGGGTGCCGGCCCGCTCGAAGTCGGGGTGGCGCAGGAAAAGCCACTCGGGGTGCTCGCTGTGGCTCAGGATCGCCAGCTTCTCGCCGCTGAAGGGTAGGTAGATGTCGGCGCGATGCTGCAAGCGTGCGCCATCTGGCCGTCCGTACCAGGGAACCAGAACACGTACATCCTCGCCCGCCGCCAATAACTGACGCGGCAAGGCACCGCTGACGTCGCCGAGGCCGCCCGTCTTGGAAAAAGGCGCCATTTCCGAGGTCACGAAGAGGATCCGCAAGGGCTGCTCCCATTTTGCCAAGGGGACCATACCCTAGCACGAAAGGTGCGGGGCTTCATCGCCTTTTTTGAATGTTATCCGCGTCTCCCGTATATTCAGTGGCCATTGCGACCCCTCGCCGCAGGGGGGGCTTGGCCAAGGAAGACGGGACATGGATATCTGTGAACGTTTCAAGGAGTTTCGGGATCGTGGGCGGCTGGTGGTGTACTTTCCCAATACCCATACGGGGGAGGAGCCGGAAGCCTACGCCGTGTTTCTGGCGCTGATGCGGGTGCGCATGGGCCTCATGGTGCTGGCCCCGGACCAGGAAGAACGCTACGAACCCATCTACCGGGAGGCCATCAAGTACCACCTGCAGACCATTCGCCACAGCCGTCTTTTCACGAGCTTCGTTCCCATCAAGACCCGCGTTTATTTTGTCGAGACGGCGGCGGTACGCGATGCCTTTTACGGCTGTGCCGATTTCTGTGTTCCCGGAGGGAGTCTGGTGGGGGGCGCCGTCGATCTCGCCGGCCCCATCCAGGCCGACTGCCCCATCGTGCTTGGACCAGCGGCTAACGATGGCGCGAGCAAGGCTCTGGTGGCGGCGGGCGGCGCCCTGCAGGCCGATAGCATCGCTGCCATCCCTGAGCTTGCCAAAACCTGGCTCTCCGACCCGCAGGCGGCTCGCGACGCGGCACGCAAGGCGCGCGATTGGTGGCAGAACCGCTGAAAAATGCTACCCGGCAGTAGCGCCGAGCATCGAGGCTTTGCTTCCCGAAGCCCGTGGAGTCGGCGTCAGCCGTAGTGGCGCGCTATCCAGTCGCGATAGCTGCCGTCCAGTACCGGCTGCCACCACTCCCGGTGCTCCAGATACCAGCGAATGGTCTGGCGGATGCCCTCGGCAAAGGTATACTGCGGTGCAAAACCCAACTCCTTGCGGATCTTGCTGGCGTCGATGGCGTAGCGGCGATCGTGTCCGGGGCGATCGCGGACGTGCTGGATGAGTTCGGCGCTGGGTCGTCCGTGGGCAGGTGCCGCCTGCGGATAGCGCCTTAGCCAGGCACCGTCCTGGGCAAAGATCGCATCGATCTCCGCGCAGATGAGCTCGACGATGTCCAGATTGCTCCACTCGTTACAGCCGCCGATGTTGTAGCTCTCGCCCACCGTGCCCCGCTCCAGAATCTGGGCGATGCCTCGACAGTGGTCCTCGACATACAGCCAGTCGCGGATCTGCCGTCCATCGCCGTAGATGGGCAGTGTCTTGCCGTGCAGGATGTTGAGAATAACCAGGGGGATGAGCTTTTCCGGGAAATGGAAGGGGCCGTAATTGTTAGAGCAGTTGCTGGTGGTCGTCTGCAGCCCGTAGGTGTGGTGATAGGCCCGCACCAGATGGTCGGACCCCGCCTTGCTGGCGGCATAGGGTGAGTTGGGTGCGTAGGGGGTGTCCTCGCGAAAGGGCGCGTCGCCTGGGCTGAGGCTGCCATAGACCTCATCCGTGGAAATGTGGTGGAAGCGGTGCGGGACGGAGCCCTGGGGATCGTCCAGCCAGACGGTCTTGGCTGCCCGCAGCAGACTGTGGGTGCCGAGTATATTGCTGCGAATGAAGGCGTCTGGGTCGTGGATGGAGCGATCGACGTGGCTCTCGGCGGCAAAGTGCACCACGACATTGAGGCGATGGTCGCGCAACAAACGTACCACCAGTGCCTCATCGTTGATATCCCCCTGCACGAAGCGAAAGCCCGGACGTGCCTCGAGGCCCGCCAGGCTATGTCGGTTGCCGGCATAGGTCAGGGCATCCAGCACCACCAGAGTGGCCCGTGGATGCTGCTGCAGCCAGTAATGGCAGAAATTGGCCCCGATGAAACCGGCACCGCCCGTTACCAGCAGGCGTTTTTCGGGGAAGATGTCCGTGTTCGGCATGGTGGCTCCCATGGGTTCAAGCAGAGGATACAGTGGCCTGGGCGGCCAGCGTCTCGCGCAGGGCGACGCGCCAGTGCGCCGCGGCACCCAGAGCGGCGTAGGATCGGCTCTTGTCCAACTGGCTGTTGGCGGGACGCCGGGCCGGGGTAGGGTAGGCGCTACTGGGAATGGCTTCGATGGGGATGCGGCGGGAAAGCAGCCCCAAAGCCAAGGCCTCTTCCTGGATGGCCACGGCAAAATCGTACCAGGAGGCGACCCCGGCATCGGTCCAGTGCTGGATACCGCGAAAATCGGGTCGCGCAAGCGCCCGCCAGAGGGCACCGGCAAGGCTGTGGGCGGAGGTGGGGCTCCCCACCTGATCACAGACGACGCGCAGCAGCGGCCGGTTTTCCATGAGCCGCAGCATGGTCTGCAGAAAATTTTGCCCCCAGGGCGCATACACCCAACTCGTGCGCAGAATGAGGGCTTGCTCGCCGAGGATCGCCGCTATGGCCTCTTCACCCGCCACCTTACTGGCGCCGTAGGCATTGATGGGGGCAGTGGGATCTTCGGGGCGGTAGGGTTGTCCTTGACTCCCCGAAAACACGAAGTCCGTGGAGATGTGCAGCAGTTCCGCACCCAGTTCTCGGGCGGCGCGAGCCAGATGGGCCGGGCCTTGGGCGTTGATGGCGTAGGCCTGATCGGCCTCGGATTCAGCGCGGTCCACGGCGGTGTAGGCAGCGGCATTGATGATGACCTGGGGCCGATGGGCGGCAAGGGCTTTAGCTACGGATCCCGCGTCGGCGACATCCAGGGCTTGCCGATGGAGGAAAACGGCATCGACCTCCGCTGGCACCGTCTGCGCCAAGGCGCGGCCCACCTGGCCCCCGGCCCCTGTGACCAGCACCCGTTTGCGACTTGCTCCCGCCATGGCTTCAGGGCCCATGGCGCTCCAGCAAACCCCGGAGCAGCGGGTAGAGCGGCACGGACGGCTCCGGCTCCGAACGGCTCGCGGGCGGATATGGGTAGAGAAATTCGTAAAAGTTGTCCATGGGCAGACCCTGGGTGTCGTAGGCCTGGACACGAATTTCCGCACCCTGGCGTTCCACCAGGATATGGCAGGCACGGGCAGCGTGGGCGCGGGGCAGCTGCGTCTGGAAGGGCGAGCCTGGCATGCCGCAGGCGGCGTGCGGAAAGGCATCACGCCATTCCTGCAGGAGACTGTCTTCGAGCTTGGCGGCAACCTTGGCCGAGGGGAGCAGCAGGGCGCGTCGGTCGGCCCAGGCGGCATCCACGGCCGCACGCTCACCCGGCGCGCTGACGGCCACGAGCTGATGGAGGCGGTCCAGATTCTCCAGGGCCATGGTGAGTTCGGTGCGGACGGCTGCCTGGCGATGGATGATGTGCACACTCAGGGCAATGGCGCCGATGCCGTAGGCGGCAATGATGCCCAGCAGAATCCAGGCAAAGCGACGGCGGGCACGGGGCGATGGTGCGCTCATCCGGGGCTGCTGCGGCGGGAGTCGCGTCGTGGCATCTCACCCAGCAGGCTGGCACGCTTTTGCGCGACGCTGCCCGGCTCGTAGTGCATTACCAGATGATTTTCCTTGGCGAAATGGAGAATCTCCTTGTAGGCCTCGGGACGGATCTTTTCCAGTTCCTCGTCCATGAGGATGGCGGCGTTACCGTTGATGGTGGCGGGCTCGATGTATGGCAGATAATGGATCTTGTGGTCGATACCAAAATGGGCAAGGCCCACGCCCTCGATGAGCATCTCCGCCCAGGCCGAGGGTCGAAACTTCCGCCCGCTGGCCGTGATTCCTTCAATGATGATCATGCAGCGCCCCTCCGTGAACCGGCGCCATAGCATACCGCAAAGCGGGGCGGGCGGGAAAAGTCAGGGGAAGCACTCCAGTTGGGCGAGGAGGCTGCCGGCGGCGTCCTTGGCGGCAAGGGTGGGCTGGCTGCCGGGCGCAAGGGGCCACTGGACGCCTACGCTGGGGTCGTCCCAGCGCAGGCAGCGCTCGGCTTCGGGCAGATAATAGTCCGTGGTCTTGTACAGAAAGTCTGCCTGCTCCGACAGCACCAGAAAACCGTGGGCGAAGCCCGGTGGTACCCAGAGCATCTGGGCATTGTCGGCGCTGAGCCTTGCCCCCACCCAGCGCCCAAAGTGCGGTGAACTGCGGCGCAGGTCCACGGCGACATCGAAGACCTCTCCCGCAACCACCCGCACCAGTTTGCCCTGGGGCTGACGGATCTGGTAGTGCAGGCCGCGCAGAACCCCGCGTTGGGAGCGGCTGTGGTTGTCCTGGACGAAATCCAGGTCCAGTCCGGCGGCGGCAAAGCTGCGGCGATTCCAGCTCTCGAGGAAGAAACCGCGGGCATCGCCGAAAACCCGCGGCGTGATGAGGAGTACCTCGGGGATGGCCAGGGCCTCGATGTTCATTCCGGTCTTCCTCCCTCCTCCAGCAGGCGCAGCAGATAGTCGCCATAGCCGCTCTTGCGCAGGGGTTCGGCCAGCCTGCGCAAGGCTTCGTCGTCGACGTAGCCCAGCCGCCAGGCGATCTCTTCGGGACAGGCTACCTTCAGCCCCTGGCGCTCCTCCAGGGTACGGATGAACTGGGCGGCGTTGAGCAGATCGGCGTGGGTTCCGGTATCGAGCCAGGCCGTGCCACGACCGAGTATCTCCACGCGCAATTTGCCGTGGTTGAGGTAGAGGTTGTTGAGGTCGGTGATCTCCAGTTCACCGCGGGCCGATGGGCGCAGCTGGCGCGCCAGACGGCTGCCGTCGGCGTCGTAGAAGTACAGGCCGGTGACGGCGAAGGGTGAGCGCGGTTGGGCAGGCTTCTCAGAAAGGCGCAAGGCGCGACCGGCGGCATCGAACTCCACGACCCCATAGGCTTTGGGGTTGGCCACGTGGTAGGCAAAGATGGTGGCGCCAGCGTGATCGGCGGCGGTGGCCTGTAATTTTTCGCTGAGCTCGTGGCCGTAAAAGACGTTATCGCCCAGCACGAGGGCCGAGGGCGCACCCGCCAGAAAGTCCTCGGCAATGATGAGGGCCTGGGCAAGTCCCTCAGGGCGCGCCTGTTCCGCGTAGTGGAAATCCAGCCCCCACTGGCTACCATCGCCCAGCAGTTGCTGAAAGCGGGGTAGGTCCGTCGGTGTGGAGATGATCAGAACCTCGCGGATGCCGGCGAGCATCAGGGTGGAGAGGGGATAGTAGATGAGGGGCTTGTCGTAGACGGGCATGAGCTGTTTGCTCAGAACCTGCGTCAAGGGATAGAGACGGGTACCCGAGCCGCCCGCCAGAATGATGCCTTTACGCATCTTTGTGCTCGCTGGCACGGGCGGCGCAGAGTCCGTCGAGGTAGCGCACGAAGGCGGGACCAACCTCGGGATGCAGCTGGGCAAAGGCAATGGTGGCCTGCAGGTAGCCGAGCTTGTCGCCACAGTCGAAGCGCTGACCGCGGAAGCGGTAGGCCAGAACCTGGCGCTCACCCAAAAGGTTGGCGATGGCGTCCGTCAGCTGGATTTCGCCGCCGGCGCCACTGCCAAGATGCTCCAGAAAGTGGAAGATCCGAGCCGGCAGGATGTAACGTCCCACCACGCCGAGATTGGATGGCGCGTCTTCCGGCCGGGGTTTTTCGACGATGCGACTGACCTGGAAGATGTTGTCGTCCCAGGGTCTGGCATCCACCACGCCGTAGCGCGAACTGTGCTCCCGGGGGATTTCCTCCACGCCCAGAATACCGGCCTGATAGTGCCGATACTGCTCGACCATCTGGCTAAGTACGGGTTCCGTTGCCAGCATCAGATCGTCTGCCAAAAGTACGGCAAAGGGCTCGTTACCCACCACCGGACGCGCCATGAGGACGGCGTGGCCGAGGCCCAAGGGATAGGGCTGGCGCAGGAAAATGGTGCTGACGTGGCTGGGGAGAATGGCCCGCACCTGGTCGAGGAGCGCGGTTTTCTGCTTCTTTTCCAGCTCCATCTCCAGTTCGTAAGAAACGTCGAAGTGGTCGGCGATGGCCCGTTTGCCGCGACCGGTGACGAAGATGAGCTGATCGACGCCGGCGGCGATGGCTTCCTCCACGGCGTATTGGATGAGCGGCTTGTCCACCACCGGCATCATCTCCTTGGGACTGGCCTTGGTGGCGGGAAGAAAGCGGGTACCCAGACCCGCCACGGGGAATACGGCTTTACGCACGAGCTCCATGTCGTCTCCTCACGGTGTTGTCGGCGCCAGTATAGTGAGCCGGGTCGAAGGCGGCAAAACCCCTCAGGGCTGCGGTGCCTTGCCGGGGTCCGCCTGCTCCACGCTGTCTGTGGCCGCCTTGACCGCCTGCAGTTTTTCGCGCAGGTGCCGCCCGCTGCCCACCCCGCCTGCCATGGCAAAGCGCAGCGCCTGCTGTGGCGAAAGCTCTGGCAGCGGGATGAGCTTGTCGCGCGGCACCACATAGGTGAAGCCGCCGATGTTGTAGGCCATGGGCACATAGACGGCCAGACAGTCCTCGCCCAGGCCCGGCACTTCGCTCAGTTCGTCCCGGGTGACCAGGCCGATGACGTAAGCGCCGGCGCCATTCTGGGGGACCAGCACGGCGCTGCGAAAACCACGGTCCTTACCGCCCAGAAGGAGTTCCACCGTTTCCTGGATGGTGCTGTAGATGCTGTGGAATACCGGGATGCGCTCGAGTACGGCATTGATCCGTTCAAAGATCCAGGCCGACAGGGTGTGCGAGGCCAGAAAGCCAACGCCGAGGATGGTGACGAGGGTCAACAGAATACCGAGACCGGGGATGTCCACACCAAAGAGGGCATGGATGGGGCCGTTGAAGATTCCATCCACCCAGCGCCCCACCAGCAGCACGAAGTAGACGGTTAGGCCGATGGGCAGGGAGATCAGCAGGCCCTGGACAAACCAGCGGCGCAGATGCCAGCGCCGCGAGGGTGGAACTTTCGGAGGACTGGATACGGGTAGCATGGTGGCCTCGGCGAAGGTCAGTGGTGGCTGTGGAAGCATAGCAAGGCCACCCCCTGGGGCAAAGGGACGTCGTCGTTCACGGCGCTTCCTCGTCGCCCTGATTCTTGAACTCCTGCGGGGTGAGTTCGTGCTTGCGCATCAGCTTGTAGAGGTCCGTGCGGTGCCGACCGGCAATGCGCGCCGCCCGCGAGATGTTGCCATCCGTTGCGCGCAGCAGGTTCTCGAGATAGCCGCGTTCAAAGGCCGCTTTGGCATCTTGCAAAGGCGGGAAGGCACTGCGTCCGCCGGCGCGACTGGGGTCGGGAATGGTTTCGGCGGCCACCCAGCCTTTTTCCGTCAGGGCTGCGGCCAGGGTGACGGCATTCTCCAGTTCGCGGACATTGCCGGGCCAGGGGCGGCAGATCAGCTTGTCCAGGGCCTCCGGGCTGAATCCTTGGATGGGGCGACGCAGGCGGGCGATCTCCCGATCGAGAAAGTGCTGGGCCAAGAGCAGGATGTCCTCGGGGCGTTCGGCAAGGCTCGGCACCCGCAGTGGAATCACGTGGAGGCGGTAGTACAGATCCTCGCGAAAGGCGCCGCTGGCCGTCAGGGCGCAGATGTCCTGGTGCGTGGCGCTGATGACGCGGATGTCCACGCGATACTCCTCCCGCGATCCCACCGGTCGCAGGGTGCCCTCTTGCAAAACGCGCAGGAGCTTGACCTGCAGGCTCAGGGGAAGATCGGCAATCTCGTCCAGAAACAGGGTGCCGCCGTCGGCGGCGCGGATGAGACCGGGGTGATCCTGGCTGGCGCCGGTGAAGGCCCCCTTGACGTGCCCGAAGAGCTCGCTCTCGGCCAGATCGGCGACGATGGCGCCGCAGTTGACGGCGACGAATGGGCCCTGGGCGCGGGGGCTGGCGGCGTGGATGGCGCGCGCCACCCGCTCCTTGCCCGAGCCGCTCTCGCCCGTGAGGAAGACGCTGGCCTGGGAGTGGGCAACGCGGGTCAGTTCATCCACGAGCTTGGCCATGACGGGACTGCGGTGCAGGATCATCTGCCCGGCCAGATCCTTCAGCGTGGCGCGCAGGCGGCTGGTTTCGCGACTTGCCTGACGCTGGCGCAGGGCGGCGGCGACCAGGGATTCCAGCTCCTCACTGCTGAAGGGTTTGCCAAGATAGCCAAAGGCTTGCGCACGCATGGCGGCGACGGCGTTGGGGATGCTGCCGTGGGCGGTGAGGAGGATCACCGGCAACTCGGGATCCAGCTCCTGCACCGCTTCGAGGACTTCCATGCCATCCATTTCGGGCATGCGCAGGTCGGTGATGACCAGATCCGGAAGTTCTCGCTCCATGGCCTTGACCGCCTGCACCGGCGTGCTGAAGGCCTGTACCTTATGCCCTTCACTCTCCAGCCAGAGGCCGAGAAGGCGCAGGAAATCGGCATCGTCGTCGATGATGCAGATGTGGCCAGGGTCGCTACCCAGGGACTTTCGACTCATTGCGGGGCCTTTGTGGTGAGACTTTCCTCAGCCTGTTGATGCAAGAGCTGCTCCAGACGTTGCAGACGCTGCGCCGCCGATGCTTCCGCAGCCGATTTGGCGGGGGCCGTTGCCGGATGTGCGGCCTTCGGGAGCTCCGTCGGTAGGCAGGAAAGGCGGCGCCGTTGCAACGAACGGCTATAGGCGATGAGGTTCTGCCAGGGCTGTATCTCCTCGGCCACCTTGGGGTTTTGCGCGGCCATCTGCAACTCCCGTGCGGCGTTGTCGACATTGGTACTGGTCAGTGGCGCCTGCTGCAGGTAGCCTCTGGCCAGGGCAAAATGGATACGGGCGCAGTCGACGCCATCGGCCGCGCCGCAGTGACCAAGCTCCGTCAAAAGCTGCGCCCGGCTGGAGCTTGCGGCTGGCTCTGCGGACGGAAGTATCTGGGCACAGGCAGCCAGGGCCGGCAGGACCAGAAGCACAATGGAGCTACGGATGTTCATGGCTGTGCCTCGCGGGGTGGCGGAGCGGGAAGCCAGACCTCGGCACTGAGCCCCCCCTGGGGATGGTTGCGGACCCGGATCTCACCGTGCTGGGCAAGTACCAGTTCGCGGGCGATGGCCAGGCCGAGGCCGGTTCCGCGCGGCAGATTACTGCTGGCAGAGACCTGAAAGAAGCGCTCGAAGACGCGGCCCAGGAGTGCCTCGGGTATGCCCGGGCCATGATCGCGCACCTGAATCCGTACCCCTGCGCCCTCCGCCCGCGCTGCGACGCGGATGGTATCTCCGGACACACTGTACTTGTGGGCATTGCTCACCAGATTGCTGAGGATCTGGAGCAGGCGCTTGGGATCGGCGCGCACCTGCAGTCCCGCGTCCACCGCGATTTCCATTTTCTGCTGACGACGGTCGAGGAGCGGCTGCATCCGTCCGCATAACTCCTGCAGTTGCGTCGCCAGTTCCAGATCCGTCACCGCATACTCCAGACTCTGTGCCTGCAGGGCATGCATGTCCAGCATCTCTTGGATGGCGAGGTAGAGTTCCTGGACCTGCCTCGAGATGATCTCCAGCACCTCGCGCTGTGCCTGGGAGAGTTTTCCGAGGCGCTCGCTGAGCATCAGCTCGGCGCCGGAGCGAGCCGAGGCCAGTGGCGTCTTGAGCTCGTGGGACACCTGACTGAGAAAGAGGTGGCGCAGGCGCTCCTCTTCGCGCAGGCGGCTCTGCATGGTCTCGATGCTCGCCGCCAGATCGCGGATCTCCTGGGGCCCCTCGCGCACGAGGCGTGTTGCCCGCCCGGCCCCAAGGTCCTCCAGAGCGCGGCGGATCTCTGCCAGGGGGCGCGTCAGCGCCACCGCGACCCGCCAGGGAATCCACAGGGCGAGGGCTGCCGTCACCGCCACCAGCAGGTAGAGTAGCCAGACGGCCCGCGTCCGCGCCACGGCCGCCTGCTCCGACTCGCGGGTGAAGAGTTTCCGCAGGCTAGCGTGGAGATCGGCCAGAGCCGCATCGACGCCAGCCTGGCCGGCCTTCCCATCCTTGGTCTGGACACCGGCGCGCCCGTAGTCGGCGAGGGCCTTGCTGAGTGCCATTATCCGACTGCCCAGTTCAGGGTGCCGGTTCTGCACGATGGGCAGGAGCTCCTGTAGTTCCTGCTGTTCCCTCTGCACCAGCGCGCGAAAGGTGCGCTCGTAGCCGCTGTGGGGAAGCACTCCGGCCAGACGCCGGTAGAATTCTGCCTGTCCTTGGGTGTCCCGGATCTCCAGAAGCTGTCGTTGTACCGGCAATGCCGTATCCAGCAGCACGTCGCTGCTACTGCCCAGGCTGTGAATGGCTTGCAAGGCGAGGGCCACGAGCAGCACCACCATGAGGAAGATGAGCAGGGCAGCGGCCCGCACCCGCCGCGGAATGGACCCACCCTGGCGGCTATCCACAGGCACGCCGGCAGCCCAGCTTCCATCCGTCTCCAATCCCTTGACCACGCTCATGATTGCACTCCCCGTAGCGGTTCGGGGCCTCCTTGATCCCGGCGAGCAGAATGTCAGTGTACGGGAGCGCCGATCTTTCGCCCACTGTAGTCATGTCGCTACGGCCGCCAAAGCCACGCTGGCGCGGGTGCTCTGACTCGCCCGTGCGCGGGTACGGGCCAAAATGTCGGTAATCGTCTACAGGCGAAGCGCTGGGGCTGGGGCTTGGTCCGCCGCCGCCGCCGTCGGATGCGTCGCCAGGGCCTGTCGTTTCTGGGCTGGCACGAACCCTGCTTCAATGACTTGCAAAACATCAGAAAAAGTAAATTTGCTAATGGAATGACGGTAAAGGAGTCACGATGCAGCTACTGTCTTTGTCCCCGAGTCGACCACGCCACCAGCACCGTCAGGCTTTGTGGGATGCCGCGAGTCATGAGGCCTTGATCCTAGATTTTACCAGCGCTGCCCTGGAGGGCGATCTGGATCAGCTCCTGGACCGTGACCCGCAGTTGCGGCCCCGATATATCCTGGTCAGCCACAGCGATCCGGACCTCAATGCCGCCGCCGAGCGCTTGGCCCTACTCCTGCCCGACGCCCGTCTGCTCTTGCCGAGCGAGGAGAACTGGGACCAGAGCGCGGTGGGACCACTGTCCTTGGGTCGTCAACAACTGCACCTCATTCGCCTGGGAAATGGCCATTGGGGCGTGCATGCCCCGGGACACTGCCTGTGTGCCGCGGTCTGGGACCAGCACGGTCGCTGGCAAGGGGATGAACTGGGCTATCGGCGCGTCCGGCACCTGCCGACAACAACCCGGCTCTACAGCGCCGGATTGCCCGACGGCGGCCTTGCGGTAGCGCGCTGGCAGGCCGCGCGCGGTCAGGTGCTGACACTTCCGCGCCCGCGACACCATCGCGCTGCCTGAGGGCTTCAGGTTTTGTTCGCCTCGTCCAGAAGCCGCTGGGCGGCACGGTGGATACTGTCGTCCAGTTCGATCCCGCCGAGCATGCGCGCTACCTCGTCCCGTCGTCCCTCGGTATCGAGTACCCGAATGCGGCTGTGGGTCGCCTCGCCCGTCACCACTTTTTCCACCAGGAGTTGGTGGTGCGCCTGGGCTGCCACCTGTGGCAAGTGCGTCACGCACAACACCTGCTGCGCCTTGCCCAGGCGGCGTAGCAGGCGACCGATGCGCTCGGCCACCGCTCCCCCTACGCCGACGTCCACTTCGTCGAAGATCAGGGTATCGACCTGCTCTGGTTGTGCCAGGATGACCTGCAGCGCAAGGCCGATACGGGCGAGTTCACCACCAGAGGCAACCCTGGCCAGTGCCTGCAGGGGATGTCCGGGATTGGCGCTGAAGTGCAGCTCCACCTGATCCCAGCCCGTGCTTTGCCAGTGACGGGGATCGTCCGGGTAGCTTTGCACGTCCACTTTCACCGTCGCATGGGGCATGCCGAGATCCCGTATTTCGGCGGCGATGGCCTGTGCCAATCGGGGTGCCGCTACCCTGCGGGCCGTGCTGACGCCCTTGGCCTGCTCCCGGTAGGATGCTTCGCTCTGGTCGGCCTCTGCTTGCAGACGATGGAGGCGCTCGCCATCCTGCTCTGCGTCACCCAGTTCAGCGCGTAGTTCCTCCAAGAGGGACAGCAGTCCCGCCATATCCCGCTGATGCTTGCGCTGCAGGTCCTGCAGTACCTGAAGGCGATGGCCGATCTGTTCCAGGCGCGCGGGGTCCGCTTCCAGATGCTCATGGTAGGCGCGCAGAGCGTGACAGGCCTCTTGAACCTGGATTTCTGCGCTGTCGACGAGGGCCGCGCTATCGGCGAGGGCGGTATCCTTCTGGCAAGCACCTGCCAGGGCGCGCTGCGCCTCACCCAGCAGCCCAAGGGCACCACCCTCGTCCTCCAGGCAAGACAGGGACGTGGCGACGGCCTCACGAAGCTGTTCCACGGCCCCCAGGCGACGGGCTTCGCTGGACAATTCCTCCCACTCACCCGCGCGCAGACCGACACGCTCCAATTCCTCCAGCACGAAGCGGCGCCATTCCCGTTCTGCGCCGCTGCGTTCGCGTTCGCTGCGGTACTGCTCAAGGGCGGCTTGAGCGGCGCGCCAGCGTTGTTGGCGACGTGCCAGCTCGTCCAGTTCCGCCTCCAGATGGGCAAAACGATCCAAAAGAGCGCGCTGGCGTTCTGGACGCAACAAACCTTGCTGGGCGTTCTGGCCGAGCAGCTCTATCAGGTACTCCCCCAACTCGCGTAGCTGATTGCCAGCAACCTGCCGACCATTGATGAAGGCTCGGCTGCGCCCTTGTCGCGGGATGAGACGACGGACGATGCAGCCCTCGCCATCGTCGTCGTCGAGTCCCTGATCGCGCAGCCATTGACGGGCAGGTGCAGCGTCCGTCAGGCTGAAACTCGCGGCAATCTCCGCCTGTTCGGCGCCGAAACGGACCAGGTCCGCACTGGCCTTGTCGCCGAGGATCTGGGCAATGGCATCGACGACAATGGACTTGCCCGCGCCCGTCTCGCCCGTCACCACGGTCATGCCCGGGGCGAGTTCCAGTTCCAGAGCCTCGATCAAGGCAAAATTACGGATTTCCAGACGGGTCAGCATCGCTCCTCACCCGGAAGCTCACCCCAGTGCAGCTTGCGGCGCAGAATGCCATAAAAGTCATGATCCAGGGGATGGATGAAGCGCGCCTCACACGGTGAGCGGCGGACCCGGACCTCATCGCCCGCCTGCATGGGGTAGGAATGGTGACTGTCCAGACTGAGGGCCGCCGGGTGGCGGGCTGCCAGCAGCGACAGGCGCAGTTCCAGCCCGTCGCCGATGGCAATGGGTCGGGCGCTGAGGGTGTGCGGACAGATGGGAACCAGCAGCAGGGCCGGAAGCTCCGGGCTCAGGATCGGTCCTCCCGCCGACAGGGCATAGGCAGTGGAGCCCGTGGGTGTGGCTATGATCAGGCCATCGGCTCGCTCGGTGTAAAGGGGCCGGTCGCCCAGCAGCACGCGCAGTTCTACCATGCTCTCGCCGCAGCCCTTGTGGACGAAGACCTCGTTCAGGGCAAGACCGCTGACGATGCGGCGTTCGTCGCGCCAGAGTTCAGCCACCAAGACGCTGCGACGGTCCTCGCGGTAGGCTCCGGCGAGGATGGGCGGCAGGGTCTCCTCAATGGTGTCCAGAGGAATATCGGCGAGAAAACCAAGCCGTCCCTGATTGACGCCAAGAACCGCCGTGCCGCTGCCAGCGAGACTCCGGGCCGTGCTCAGCAAGGTACCGTCGCCGCCCAGGGAAATCACCAGATCCGGTGTGGGCGTCGGATCTTCCAGGTTCAGCAGGGGCAGGCGCAGGTCGTGCTGCAGCGCCGGCGCACAATGGCTTTCGAGAAAAACCTCGGCGCCGAGGGTGTGTAGCAGCGTCGCCAGACGAGCAAGACCGGGCCCCGAGCTCGGGTCTCGATACTTGCCGATGAGCAGGACGCGCGGGAATATCGGTGCCATACCGCTAGCCTACCTTGGGCCATGGCCGGCGCCAAGGGGTGCGGCCCCGGGGTGCGGCATAGCTGCCATCCGCGCCTGCGCTGCCCCGCCAGGGAGCTCTGGGGCCTTGGAGGGTAAGGCCACGGCGCGCTATGCTCGCCACTGATCTTTACTGGCGAGGAAAACCCGTGACTGTCCGCATCGATTTTCCGATCCTCAACCGTTTGGGTCTGCACGCGCGGGCATCGGCGCGCTTTGTCAGCATCGCAGCTCGTTTTCCCTGCCAGGTCTGGGTGGAGCGCGATGGTCAGCGAGTCAACGGCAAGAGCATCATGGGCCTGATGACTCTGGCGGCGGCCCAGGGCAGCACCTTGCAACTGGAGACCTCTGGCGAGGGTGAGCGTGAGTGTGCCGATGCCCTGCTGGCGCTGACCATGGATCGCTTTGGGGAGGGGGAGTGAGCTTCGAGATCAGCGGTATTCCTGCAGCCGCCGGTATTGCCATCGGCACGGCGGTGGTGCTGGAGGCCGCCGCTTTGGACATCCCCGAGTACCTGGTGGAGCCGGGTGCCGCCACGGCGGAGGCAGAGCGCCTGCGGCGGGCCCTTGGCCTCGCCCGGGAGGAGCTGCTGCGGGTACGCGAAGCCATCCCCGGCGATGCGCCCCAGGACACGCGGCTGTTCATCGACGCCCACCTGCTGATGCTGGACGACCCGGCCCTGCGCGATCGCCCTCTGCGTCTCGTGCTGAACGAGCACCGCAATGCCGCCTGGGCTCTTCATCACGAACGCGAGCGCTTGCTCGAGATCTTCGAGCGCATGGAAGATGCCTACCTGCGCGCCAAGCGTGAGGACATCCTGCAGGTGACGGATCGGGTGCTGCGCCACTTGGTGGGCGTGCGCACGCCGGAGCTCCCCGTGGGCGAAGAGCGCATCATCGTGGCAGCGGAGATGAGCCCGGCCGATACCGTACTCCTCAAACAGGGCAAGGTGCTGGCCTGGGTCACGGACTTTGGTGCCTCCACCTCGCACTCGGCCATTCTGGCGCGCAGCCTGGGATTGCCTGCCGTCGTCGGCACCCATATCGCCAGCCGGCTGCTGCGCACGGGCGACACCGTCATTGTCGACGGCGAACAGGGTACCGTACTGGTCAACCCGGACCCCATGCTGTTGGAGCAGTACCGTGAGCTACAGGCGCAGCGCCTGCGTCGCCTGCAGCTTCTCGAAGAGCAGCGTGGCCTGCCAGCGGTCACCCGCGATGGTCTCTCCCTGCACCTGTACGCCAACATCGAACTGCCCGAGGATGTCGATTGGGTGCTGCGCAGCAATGCCGAAGGGGTTGGCCTTTTCCGCAGCGAGTTCCTCTTCATGAATCGTGCCGACAGTCCCGGCGAGGAAGAGCAGTTTCAGGCCTTCAGCCAGGTCATCAAGGCCCTTGGCGGCGCGCCGGTGACCATTCGCTCGGTGGATGTGGGGGCCGACAAAGGGCTGCGCGACGATGAGTTTCGCGCCGCCCACGGCGTCCTCAATCCGGCTCTGGGCCTGCGCGGCCTGCGCCTGTGTCTGCGCCGACCGGAGTGGTTTCGACCGCATCTCCGGGCCATCCTGCGCGCCTCTGCGCTGGGGCCGGTACGGCTCATGCTGCCCATGGTGAGTTCCCTGGTGGAGCTGCAGCAGACGCGGGCCCTGCTCGCCCAGATCCAGGAGGAACTGCGACGGGATGGGCATTCCTTCGACCCGCGGCTGCCCGTGGGTATCATGGTGGAAGTACCCGCCGTGGCCATGGCGGCCCACAGCTTTGCCCGCGATGCCGATTTTTTTTCCATCGGCACCAACGACCTCATCCAGTACGCCTTGGCGGTGGATCGTGGCGACGACGATGTCAATGCGCTCTTCGACCCCCTGCACATCGGCGTGCTGGCCATGATCCAGCACACCATAGCGGCTGGGCAGACGGCGGGAATACCCGTGGCCATGTGCGGTGAGATGGCCGCCAACCCCGCCCTCACGCCGCTGCTCATCGGCCTCGGTCTGCGGGAATTCAGCATGTTTCCGGGGGCGGTTCCCGAGGTCAAGGCGCAGATCCGCCAGACCTCCGCCGCTGAGGCGCGTGTGCTCGCGCTGCGTGTACTGGCAGGGGAAGATCTTGGCTGGAGCCCGGATCAATCCGAGAATATCTAGAAAATCCCGGAGGAAGAGGCTCCTTGCACTCTTCATCCTCGGCCTGCCGCTGGCGCTCTTGCTGTTCTGGCTGGCGCGTGGGCCGCGCGCGCTGCTCGTCCAGGCCCTGGGCGCCGCCACGGGTCAACCGGTGCGTCTGGCCGCCAACCCCCACTTCTTCCTGGACCGCGACGCCCTCGGCATCGTGCTTGACGGTCTTGTCGTGGGCCCCGCCGCGGAACCTCTGTTGCAGATACCCCGCCTACAGCTGGAAATCGCTTTGCCCGCCCTTTTCCACGGACGTCTGCGCCTGCGCCAAGTGCTTGCCGATGCACCCCGTATCCGTGGCCCCTGGCCTACTCACGGTAGCGGCACGGGTCTGCCGCCACTGCCGCAGGCGCTCCTGGTGCGTGGCGCGTCGGTCCAGTGGACGCAGGCGGGGCGAACATTGGAGCTGACCCATCTAAATCTCGGTTGGCAGCGAAGTCGGCTGTATGCCCGTGGGCAATGGTCTGTGGCTGGTGCTGCCGGGTATCTGGCCGTGGCGGCGCGATGGCCAAGCGCGTCCCGTCTCGGTCACGGGCAGCTGCAGTTGACGGTACGCAGCAGTCAAGGCGCGGACCGCTTGCATCTTCAAGCCAGCGGCCTGCAGCGTGCTGGCGCGGATCTGCACATGGCGAGACTCGTGGGTAGGGGTAGCTGGCGTGGTCGGGAATTTTCCCTGAATCTGGAGCAACTCGCCTGGCAGGCGCAGAGCGCTCGCCTTTCCTGTGCCGACTCGCGCCTGCGCACGGCTGGAGCCGCCCTCGAGCTGCGGGATTTCCAGCTCGGTCTACGTCCGCCGCAGCCAGTTGAGGCACAGTTGCAGATGTGGGTGAGCCGGCCTCAGCTGCTTGCCCAAGGCTTTGGCATTCACCTTCCTCCTATGGCCAATGCCCATAAGGCTCTGGATCCCCTGCGCCTGGAGGGCTCTGTGCGCGGGCATTGGCCAGCGCAGTGGTCCATGGATGGCGCACGGGGTCAAGTGGGGAAAACCCATTTCCACGGCCTGCTGCGTGCCCGTCTGCAAGGTCCACACCTGGACGTCGATCTGCAGATTCCCAAGCTCGATCTCGACCCCTATCTTCCGCGATCTTCCCCCCGCGCCGGCCCCGGCCAACTGCCGGCGCTGCCCACGCGGTGGCCGGTGCAGGGTCGCATCGAGATCGGGCAGCTGCATTGGAAAAGCTACACGGCGCGGGGGGTGGTCGTGGAGATCCGCCCTTGAAGCCGCCGCCACGTTCAGAACCAGGGACTGGAACCGCGGAGGCACCCCTTGGCTTGGCCGAGCTGCTGCTGCCCTGGTACCGCCGCTGTGGCCGACACGATCTGCCGTGGCGGAAGACCCAGGACGACTACGCCCTGTGGCTGGCGGAAATTCTCCTGCAACAGACCCAGGTGCGTACCGCCTTGCCCTACTACGGGCGTCTTCTGGCGCACTTTCCGCGCTGGCAGGATCTGGCCAGCGCCCCTCTGGATGCGGTTCTCGCGCAATGGAGTGGCCTCGGTTACTACGCCCGTGCACGCAATGCCCACCGCGCGGCGCAGATGGTGGTACGCGACCACGGCGGTCGCTTTCCCAAGGATAGGGCCAGCGCCATGGCCCTCCCCGGCGTGGGGCGCAGCACCGCGGCCGCCGTCTTGGCCAGCGCCTATGGTCAGGATGAGGCGATTCTCGATGCCAATGCTCGGCGCGTTCTGTTTCGCACAGCTGGACTCGTGGGCGAGCCGCGCAGCGCCGCCAACGATCGGCGGCTGTGGCAGCTCGCCGCCATGGAGACGCCCCGGGGTACCGCCCACGACTACAATCAGGCGATCCAGGACCTCGGCGCCATCCACTGCCGCTCGCGTCGGCCAGATTGCCCCGGTTGCCCGCTACGCCCGCGCTGCCGAGCCGCCGCCCGGCCCGAGCTCCTGAATCGGTACGAGCAGACCCACAGGTCCGACCGTCCGCAGCGCTACGCAACCTTGCTGCTGGCCCGCGATGCTGCTGGTCGGGTATTGCTGCACCGCCGTCCGGAACACGGCATCTGGGGCGGGCTGTGGTCCCTGCCCATCCTGGATGCCAGCCAGATCCTTACCGATCCAGACCAGCGCGCGCAGGCCCTCGAGCGTTACGCCTCTGCCTGCGGTTTGCGGCTAAAAGCGCAATCCCTGGATCCCGTGCGACGCCACCTCTTCAGCCACTTCCAACTGGAATACGCAGTACTCCACGCGCAGCTGCGTGCCGAGGTCGTTGCCGACGGGGATTCTGGATTGGTTTGCCAGGATATTGGTAGTGCCCTTGGCCTCGGTCTCCCAAGCCCAATCCGGCGGCTGCTAGAGCAGCTGGATTGAGCTACACTGCGCAACCGTATTCTGCTTTCGTCGACAAGGAGTGCTGGCATGACCCGAATGGTACATTGTGTGAAGCTGGGGCGTGAGGCAGAAGGTCTCGATCGCCCCCCCTATCCCGGTCCCCTGGGAGCACGAATCTACCGTGAAGTGTCCAAGGAGGCCTGGGCCGATTGGCTCAAGCACCAGACCATGCTCATCAACGAGTATCGTCTTTCCCCCATCGACCCCAAATCCCGCAGTTTTCTGGAGAAACAGATGGAGGCCTACTTTTTCGGTGAGGGTGCCCAGGCTCCGGAAGGCTACGTTCCGCCCGAGCAGTGAGTTGTCCCTGTCTCCCGACAAGGACGATTCAGCAGGGACGCGGATTTTCGTGGATCGCTGCGGTGCGCGTCGCCGGAAGGTGACGCCTCCGCTGGTCAGCCCCAGGCGGCAGGGAAACCGGGCGAAAAGCTTACAAGGAAATGCATAGGCCGGAATACCTTCCCTTTTTTGATGAGGCGCGGCCAATCCCAGTGCCCAGCTGCGCAGGTCGCGGGCCCGAATCCCTGGTCCTTGGGCCACGGGCCGATACCAAAAACCGACAACATGGTGCTTTCCGTGGCCGCCAAAAACGCTCCAACCCCAGGATGGACGGGCCTTGGATACCTTGGCATGGCTTATGCTTCAGAGCCGGTGCCGCCCGTGCGGCCCGCATTTGCGGTGGACCATCACTTATTTGGAGAGCTTTTTATGAAGAAGATTGTTGCGTTGAGCGTCGCCCTGTCTTTCCTCACCGCCAGCAGCGCTTTCGCTGCCGAGGCTGCTGCCCCCGCCGCCGCGCAGGGTTCCGAGATGGCCGCCCAGAAGGCTCCGGAGAATAAGATGGAGCACAAGAGCTACCATCACCACAAGAATACCCATCACAAGAAGGCGATGGAGAAGAAGGAAGAGGCCAAGGAAGCTGCTCCTGCGGAGTAAGTCGCCCCATGGGTCGGCCCCCCTGGGGGCCGTGCCAAAAGCCCGGACCACAGCGGTTCCGGGCTTTTTTCATGAACGAAGTCCGGCAGCCAGGATTTTGAGCCAGGGTTTTGAGATTACCGTCATCCACAAAGAACACTCCGCTGCAAGAGCGGAGTGTGGGACGGACCAGACTACGAGCCGTGAAGGTCGCCGGACGAAATCAGGCGGTGGACTTCATGGACTTCAGGAAGATACTGGCAAAGCGCACGACGTAGCGCAGGACGTACTGGGTGTCCTTGGCAAAGAAGATCTTGACCAGGCCAAGGATGCCACCACCGCGATTGCTCTCGTCCTTCATCTCACGCTGGGTCTGTGCCAAGGCCTTGGCTGCCTTGTCCACCCCGCTGGCAAAGGCCTGATCCGAGGGCATGAGGGGCACGACCTGTGCCATGACCAGGTTGACCTTGTGCAGTAGACCCGCCTTCTGCAGGTTGCCGAGCAGGGCAAAAAGCTCCGGCAGCATGTCCAGGAGCTTGGCATCGTACAAGCCCTGCACGATCCCACGCACACGGCTGGCAATACTATCGGCGTCGCCCTTGAGGGCCTTGCCGCCCAGTTGGGCAATTTCGAGCCAGATCGTGGCTCCCTGGGCAATATTCCCGCCGATGCGCTGGATGGTGCCGTCGCGCCACATCTCCCCGATGAAGTCCGCGGCCGTGCCAAAGGCGATGTTGAGGTCCCCATCGGTGGAGAAAATGTTCTTCAGGTGAATGCCCTGCGCCTCCAGGGACTGCGCAACCGAGGCCATGGACTGGCTCACCGTCTCGGCCATCACCAGAAGACCATCTACCCGATCCGCAAGACTTTCCGCGTTGCCTTGGGCCAGGGACTTGGCGCGCTGGGCGATCTTCAGCCACCTTTCCGCTTCGCTGGCGAGCTCGTCCAACTTGTCGGGCAAGTGCATCTCGCTGACCATGTCCTTGACCACGGTCAGGCCATCCTTGCCCGCCTGCAGGAAAAACCGCAGGTTTTCACCATAGCTGGCCAGGTGTTCGATCTGACCCAGCAGGCCTTCCACCCGGGTGGCCAGATCCGGGGCATCCCCCTGGGCCAGACCCTTGACCCGCAGGGCGATACTCAGCCAGCGCCGACCACCACTGCCGATGGTGGCCAGAGCGCCGCTCATGTCGGCGGACCTCAATAGCTCCGGCGCCGTGTCCGTCAGGGTGCCGATGGCCACGCTCATCTGTCCGGCGAGAATTTCGCCCATGTTGAGCAGGCCCTCCAGACGGGCGTGCAGGCTCGGCGCATCGCCCTGAATGAGTCGCTGTGCGCGCTTGGCCAACTGCAGCCACTGGTCGGCCATCTCCTGGATCTCATCGAGGCGATCGGGCAGATCCATCTGGCCGACGACATTGCCGATGACGCCGACGCCTTCCTTGGCGCTGTTGGCCCAGTACTGCAGGTTGGCCACAGCGGCGCGCAGCTTCTGCACCATGTCCTCAGGGGAATCGCCCACGAGCGGGCAACGCAACTCGCCGCTGAGCGCCGCCAAAGAGGCAAAGAAGCCGGCTTTCTGGAGGTTGTTGAGGATGGTGATGAGTTCTCCGAGGGTCTTGTCCAGCTGTGCTTCCTTGACTTCGGAGAGCAGGGCCTTGAGGCGTTCCGTGCCGCCCTCGACGGTGAGCATGGACTGCAGGCTCTCCACGGTCTCGCGCAGGGCATCCAGTTGGGGCTGGTATTTGGCCAGGAGCTTGTCGGTATCGATGGCGTTGGGCAACTCGGCGAGCACATCCCGGAGCATCTGCAGCAGATTCTGTACCTGCAGGGCAGCGTCACCGACCTTGCCCAGGCCCTCCCACTGCTTTGGGGTCAGAGGAGTAACGTTGTTGTCCGAGGATGCGACTGCATTTGCGTTGGCCATGACGTGCTATTCTCCCGCTAAGATATGGCTGTACCAGGCTAGTTCTGGTGGAATGGGGCCCAAATCCAACTTTTCCTTATTTACCACAAAAAGCAGTGCGTTCCCAGTCCGGCACTGGACCAGCGGCGCCGGTGTGGCGCCGGATTTGGGCGCGTGGGCACACCATCCGTATCATCGCGCAACAACGGCCTGAGGTCTTGCAAACATGCTTTATGGCAGTAAACGAGAGACTTATCGACAGGTGTTCATTGACCAATGGCAGCGCTATCGCCGTGGTTTGCCCCTGGATGGCATCGGCCAGCGCATCGTTGCCGTCGTCCTCGAGCACCCCGAGTACCACGCGCTGCTGGACGACCCGGACAAGGCCCTTGCCGCCGATTTCTCGCCCTTGCAGGGTGAGACCAATCCCTTCGCCCACATGGGCCTGCACGTCGCTCTCCTGGAGTTGTTGGCAAATGCCGAGCCGCCGGGTATCGTCGAGGCTTTCGCCGGACTGACGGAGCGCCTGGAGCGACACCCGGCGGAGCACGCCTTTGTCGAGTGTCTGGGTGAATTGATCTGGCAAGGCCAGCGTGCGGGCCGGCAACCGGATCTTGCCGATCTGCTCCCGTGCGTGCGGCGCGCCACCCGGGTGGGTGGAAGTGCAGATCCGGAGCGGAACTCTGAGGAGATGGACGATGCATAAGCGAGCCGGGCAGACGGGTGCGGAGCAGATACACTGGCGGCTGGAGGATCTCTATGCCGGACCGGACGACCCGCGTCTGGAAGCGGACATGACCTGGGCCGAAGCGGCGGCGACCGCCTTTGCCCGCGATTATCGCGATGCTCTGCCCAGGCTCGATGCCGCGCAACTGGCGGAGGCCCTGACACGCCTGCAGGAAATTCGCCAGCGTCTCGCGCGGGTCGGCAGCTACCGTTATCTGAGCTATGTCACCCATTCCGACGATGCGCGTTTTGGCGCAGCCCTGCAGGCCTATGAAGAGCGCGCCACACAGATTGGCAATATCCTGGTCTTCTTTGACATAGCGTGGGCGTGCCTGGATGAGGACCGGGCCCGCGCGCTCGTGGCGGCGGCGGAACTCGCGCCCTGGCGCCACCTCCTCGCGCATTGGCGAGCCTATGGCGATCACCTCTTGAGTGAGGCGGAAGAGCGTATCCTGGCCGAGAAACGGGTGACTGGTGCAGGTCTCTGGGCGCGCCTCTTCGACGAGACCCTGACGGAGATGCGCTTTCCCCTGCGCGGCAAGAGCCTGAGCGAGCAGGAGATCCTGAGTAAGCTCTCGGACCCCGATCGCGCTCTGCGCCACGATGCGGCCGAGGCCCTGAGCAGCGGGCTGGAAAGCCGGCTGCACACCTTGACCACCTGTTTCAACGCCATCCTCGCGGACAAGGCCCTGGACGACCGTCTGCGCCGTTATCCCCATTGGCTGGCGGAGCGCAACCTGGCCAACGAGATCGACGACGCCATGGTTGCCAGCCTCGAGGCCGCCGTGGTGGCGCGCTACCCCCTGGTTGCCCGTTACTACCGGCTCAAGGGCCGCTTGCTCGGTATCGACCGGCTCATGGATTACGATCGCTACGCGCCTTTGCCGGGCAAGTCCCGCACCCACGACTGGCAAGACTGTCAGCGTATTGTCCTGGCGGCGGTGGCGGATTTCTCGCCGGAGTTGGCGGCCATCGGTCGACGCTTCTTCGACGAGGGCTGGATCGATGCGGCTCTGGCGCCGGGCAAACGGGGCGGTGCCTTTGCCCACCCCGTGACACCCGATGTGCATCCCTACCTCATGGTCAACTACACCGGCCAGACCCGCGACGTCATGACCGTTGCCCATGAGCTCGGCCACGGTATCCATCAGTATCTGGCGCGAGAGCAGGGCTTCCTCAATGCCGACACCCCCTTGACCACCGCCGAGACCGCTTCGGTCTTTGGCGAAATGCTCACCTTCGAGCAACTTTTGCGCGAGGAGAGTGACCCGCGCGGACGGCTCGCGCTGCTCTGTGGCAAGATCGAAGACACCTTTGCCACGGTCTTTCGGCAGATGGCCATGCATCGCTTCGAGGGGCAGATGCATGAGGCGCGCCGACGGGAGGGTGAATTGAGTCGCGAGCGGCTTGCCGAGCTGTGGCTCGCCACCCAGACCGAGCAGTTTGCCGATTCCGTCGCCTTCAGCCAGGGCTACCGTTGGTGGTGGAGCTACATTCCGCACTTCATCGGCTCGCCGGGCTACGTCTACGCCTACGCCTTTGGCGAGCTGCTGACTCTGGCCCTCATCCAACGCTACCGCGCCGAGGGCAAGGCCTTCGTGCCGCGCTACATCGAGATGCTGCGTCTGGGCGGTTCCCGTAGTCCGGTGGAGGTGGTGGGGGTGACGGGGATCGATCTCACGGATCCCGGTATCTGGTCCAGCGCCCTGGATTACCTGGAGAGTCTCGTCGTTCAGGCCGAGACCCTGGCACGGGAGTGTGGCGATGTCTGAGGCCTGGCGTGAGGAGCGGGATTCCCTCGGTGTGGTCCGGGTGGCGGCGGATGCCCTCTGGGGCGCGCAAACCCAGCGATCCCTCCAGTACTTTGCCATCGGCTCCGAGATCATGCCGATGGAGCTCATCCACGCCCTGGCCGAGATCAAGGGGGCTGCGGCCCTGGTCAACGCGGAGCTTGGCCTCCTGCCGCCCGAGCTCGCCGCCGCCATTGCCAAGGCCGCGGCGGAGGTGGCCGCAGGGCGCTGGGATGCGCATTTTCCCTTGCGTATCTGGCAGACCGGTAGCGGCACCCAGAGCAACATGAATGTCAACGAGGTCATCGCCAATCTCGTCAACGAGCGCTTTGGTACGCCGCGGGGCAGTAAGCGGCCGGTCCATCCCAACGACCACGTCAACCTGGGTCAGTCCTCCAACGATGTCTTCCCGACGGCCATGCATCTGGCGGTGCTGCGGCGGCTGCACGAGCACTTCCTGCCGCGCCTCGAGGGCCTGTGTGCCGGCCTCGAGGCCCGCGCCAGCGAGTTTGCCGGGATCCTCAAGATCGGTCGGACTCACCTCATGGATGCCGTACCTCTGACCCTGGGACAGGAGTTTTCCGCCTACGCCCACCAGCTTCGTCAGGGCGAGGAGGCGCTGCGGGCGAGCATTCCGGGACTCTCGGCGGTGGCCTTGGGAGGAACGGCTGTGGGCACGGGGCTCAATACCCATCCGGACTTTGCCCGCTTGGTCTGTGCCCGCCTCGAGCAGGATACCGGGCTGCCCCTGCGCCCGGCGGAGAATCCCTTTGCGGCCCTGGCGGGGCACGAGGCCCTGGCGACCGTGAGCGCCGCCCTGCGCAATCTGGCCATGTCGGCCATGAAAATGGCCAACGACATCCGCTGGATGGGCTCGGGTCCGCGGGCGGGCCTTGGTGAGCTCGCCTTGCCGGAAAACGAACCGGGCTCCTCCATCATGCCTGGCAAGGTCAACCCTACCCAGGCCGAGGCCCTGACCATGGTCTGCGTGCAGGTCTTCGGCAACGATGCGGCGGTGGCCTTCGCCGCTTCCCAGGGGCAATTCGAACTGAATGTCTTCAAACCGGTCATAGTCAGCAACGTGTTACGCTCGCTGCAGCTCCTGGGCGACGCGCTGGATTCCTTCGCCCACCACTGTCTGGAAGGTCTACAGCCGCGGCGGGAGGTCCTGGACCGGCATCTGCACCGCTCGCTCATGCTGGTCACGGCCCTGGCGCCGCGTCTGGGATATGAGAAAGCGGCGGCGGTGGCGCAGTACGCCCACCAGCACGATCTGGATCTGCAAAGTGCCGTACTGGCTCTGGGTTATCTCGAGCCCGACGAGGCGCGCGAACTCCTGCAACCGGAGCGGATGCTAGAGCCTGCGTCCGGGGAGATACCGGAAAAAAGCGAGTCCCACCCCCTTCTGGCCACGAAAAGGAAGCCTTCATGATCTTGATTCTGGATACCGACCTCACCGAGGAATCTCCCACCTTTCAAGCTCTGGTGCAGCATCTGCGCGGCCTGGAAGGAATCGAGCACCGGGTACATCGGGTGCAGGGGGCCGAGCAGACCCTGCGCGAGATCTACCTCATCGGAAACACCAAGGCCCTGAACATTGCCGACATGGAGGCCTTGCCGGGGGTTGCCAAGGCCATCCGGGTATCGCGGGAATATCGGGTGCTGGGACGGCATGCGGGGGACGCACGACCCTCGGGCTTCGACTACCATGGCGTCCACTTCGGTCAGGACAACCTGCACATCTTCGCGGGCCTCTGCGCCGTGGACACCCGTGAGCATGTGGAAGCGATGATGCGCGCGCTCAAGGACAACGGCCAGGTATGCACGCGCATGGGTGCCTACAAACCGCGCACCAGCCCCTATGCCTTCCAGGGACACGGCGCTGCCTGCCTGCCCTACGTCTTCGAACTGGCGGGCAAGTACGGGATCCAGGTCATCGCCATGGAGATCCTCCACGAGGCGCACATGGACGAGATCCGCAAGGCCCTTGCCGAGACGGGTCACCCCACTGGGGTCATGCTCCAGATCGGCACCCGCAACACGCAAAACTTTGAGCTTCTGAAGGCCGTGGGTCGACAGCGGGAGTTTCCGGTGTTGCTCAAGCGCGGCTTTGGCATCACCCTGGAAGAATCCCTCAACGCCGCCGAGTATCTGGCCTCGGAGGGTAACGATCGGGTGATCTTTGGCTTGCGCGGCATGAAGAGCAACCTCGGCGACCCCCACCGCAATTTCGTCGACTTCGCCCAGGTGCCGGTGGTAAAGCGTTTGACGCGCATGCCCGTCTGTATCGATCCCTCCCACTCCGTCGGTAGCCGGGAGGTGGGGCCGGATGGGATTCCGGAGGTCTTTCAGGTGACCGCTCAGGGCGTGATCGCCGGCGCCAACATGGTCCTGGTGGACTTCCATCCGGATCCCGCCACTGCCCTCGTGGATGGGCCGCAGGCCCTGCGGCTAGAGGAGTTGCCCTGGTTTCTGGAGGATGTGCGCTTGGCGCGGGAGGCCTACGAGGAGCGCAGGCTCCTGGCGGAAGCCCAGACCTTCGCCCAGGCCGGATAATGGTGGCCATGGCCGTGAAGAGTTGATCCAGGTCCCCTTGGGTGAGTCCACCCGGGTAGTCGGGCGTACGCGAATAGTAGGTAGAGGCGTCGATGAGGATGAGTTCCCGGAACCCTTGCAGCGCGGCGACCCGACGGCGATCCACGCCGTCGGGTCGCCGAGAGTCATGAAGCGGTCTCAGCCGTGCCGGACACTTTTGGCGAAACGGCTCTCCCATAGCGCACATGCGGGCCGTAGCGCTCGCCGCTGGGTCGGCTGGGCAGGAGTGTAAAAATAAGCATCAGCAGTTCAATGAGGATAAACGAGACCACCACCGGGGCCAGCCACCACGGTGACAGGAGACGAAGCGCTGCAAGGCCGCCGATCAGGAAACCGGCAAACATGGATACATACGCAGCGAGTACCCACTTGCCCGATTGACCTGCGTCGTGCAGGCGCCGCACGGTGATGGAGAGCTCAGGTATGGCAAACCAGAGCAGGACAATCCCATAGAATATGGTGAGTACGGTTCCAAGGAGGGTGGTCGTCTTCGTTTCAGAATCCCCAAAAATGTCGGAATCCCCAAAAATGAGGGCGACGATCACGGTTGGGCCAAACAGGATAATGAGATAGGCCAACCGGTACCACCAGTAATCCACCCTTCGGGTACGACCAGTGAAGTTGAAATAGTTGAAAAAAACCTCGTACTTGAGAACGTCCAATAGGCGCATACATACCCTCCAACACGGTATTGTGGTCATAGGCGACGCGGCGGGGAGTAGAAGGAGTCCCGCCGGCAACCATTGGAGGGAGCAGAAGCGGCACGACCGGATAAACCCGGCCCTGCCCGAGATACGGCCACAGCTTTTGCTCCCTCCACTGCACGTGGTTTTCTATTCAGCAACGCGGGGGACCGGCAGGCTGGACCAAAGGGCATTCAGCGCGTGGGCGAAGCCCAGCGAAAGGCACCCGAGAAGCCGTCGATAGTATAATGGCTAAGCCATTGAAAAGGCAAAGAGGATCTGGGCTGGGTGGCGCTGCCAGGGCCCTTTGTTCCAGCCCGTCCCTATTTGATACGCATACCGGGCTCAGCGCCGCTGTCTGGAGCCAGCAGAAAGGGTCCGCCCGTGGGGCCGCTGGCGGCAAGCACCATGCCCTCGGACAGGCCAAAACGCATCTTGCGCGGCGCGAGATTGGCCACCATGACCGTCAGGCGCCCCTGCAGGTCCTCGGGACGGTAGGCGGACTTTATACCGGCAAAGACCTGACGCGGCTTTTCCTCGCCAATGTCGAGGGTGAGGCGCAGGAGCTTGTCCGCCCCTTCCACGGCCTCTGCCGCAACGATGCGGGCCACGCGCAGCTCCACGCGGGAAAAGTCTTCAATGGAAATGGTGGCCGGGGCTTGGGTTGCCTGGGTGCCACTCGCCGCCTCGGGACTGCGCTCCTCGGCTGCCTTGTCCTTGGGGGTTTGCGCCGGCGTGGGGCTGGCGATGAGGCTGTCCACGGTGCTTTTCTCCATCCGTTGCAGGAGGTGCTGGTAGGGGGCGATGTGGTGATCCAGCAGCGGCTCGGCAAGGCTATCCCAGTCCAGCGGGCAGTGCAGGAAATCCAGGGAACGGCGGGCGAGCTGCGGTACCACCGGGCTCAGCAGAGTGATCAGCAGACGAAAGGCATTGAGCGTGGTGGTGGCCACCCGCAACAGGACCTCGCGCTGTGCAGGATCCTTTGCCAGTTGCCAGGGCGCATGGCGATCGACGTAGGCGTTGACGCGATCGGCCATGGCCATGATGTCGCGAATGGCGCGCGCGTAGTCGCGCTCGGCGTAGGCGGCACCGATTCGTTCCCGCTGTCCTGCCAGTTCGGCGTAGAAGGTGGCGTCCTCGCCCAGACTCGGGGCAAGGCGACCGCCACCGAACTGGTGAATGAATCCGGCGCTGCGGGCGGCGAGATTGACCACCTTGCCCACCAAGTCGCCGTTGCCCTTAAGCAGGAAATCCTCGAGGTTGAGGTCGATGTCCTCCGGACGCGGATTGAGCTTGCTGGCGAAGTAGTAGCGCAGGAACTCCGGCTCCAGGCGCTCCAGATATCGGGCAGCGGTGATGGAGGTGCCGCGGGATTTGCTCATCTTGGCACCGTTCACGGTCATGAATCCGTGGGTGAAGATGGCCGTGGGCAGGCGGTAGCCCGCACCCTTGAGCATGGCCGGCCAGAAGAGGGCGTGGAAGTAGATGATGTCCTTACCGATGAAGTGGTAGACCTCGCTTTGGGCCTGGGCTCCCCAGTAGGTGTCGAAATCTCGGCCGTGCTCCTCGCACCAGTGGGTCGTTGCCGCCATGTAGCCGGGCAAGGCGTCCAGCCAGACGTAGAAGAATTTGCCCTCGGTATCGGGAATGGGAATACCGAAGTAGGGGGCATCGCGGCTGATGTCCCAGTCGGCCAGACCGGCTTTGAACCACTCGTCGAGCTTGTTGGCCATCTCTTCCTGCAGCGTGCCGCTGTGGATCCACTCCTGCAGAAAGTCGGCAAAGTCGCTCAGGGTGAAGAAATAGTGCTCCGTGGGGCGCCGCACGGGGGTGGCGCCGGAGACGGCTGAGACGGCATCCACGAGATCGGTGGGGCTGTAGGTAGCACCACAGACCTCGCAGTTGTCGCCATACTGATCGGCGGCGCCGCATTTTGGGCAGGTGCCGCGGATGAAGCGGTCCGGCAAGAAGATGCCGGCTACGGGATCAAAGGCCTGCTCGATCTCGCGCACGACGATGTGCTCGGCTGCCCGCAGCCGCCGGTAGATATCCTGGGAAATGGTGAAGTTCTCTGGCGAGTGGGTGCTGTGATAGCAGTCGAAACCGATGCCGAAGGCGGTGAAGTCACGCAGATGTTCCTTCTGCATGCGTTCCACCAGGGTTTCCGGCGAGATCCCCTCGCTCTGGGCGCGCAGCATGATGGGGGTGCCGTGGGCATCGTCGGCGCAGACGTAGACGCAGTCGTGGCCCCGCAGTTTGTGGTAACGGACCCAGATGTCCGTCTGGGTGTACTCGACGAGATGGCCAAGGTGCAGAGGACCATTGGCATAGGGAAGGGCGCTGGTGACCAGGATCTTGCGTTTCATAGCCTGCTAAATTACCTGCCTTGCCGCCGCGGAGCAATGGGCCGGGGACTCCCGGCGCGGCAGACTTGCCGCCTTTGTGGCATACTGGGTCCTTTGCGGATTTGGAGTTGCCATGTCCAGTCACGACTTGCCCCGGCCAGACTACGCCGCCCGTCGCCGGCGCCTCATGGAGCGGCTTCCCGACGGGGTGGCCATCGTCCCCACGGCCACCGAAAAGTCCCGCAATGCCGATGTGCACTATCCCTTTCGGCCCGACTCCGACTTCTGGTACCTCACCGGCTTTGCCGAGCCCGAGGCGCTGCTGGTCTTGGTGCCTGGCCATCCCGATGGAGAGGAATGGCTGTTCTGTCGTCCCCGCGATCCGGAGCGGGAGATCTGGGACGGCCGCCGGGCGGGTCTGGAGGGCGCCCGAGAGCTCTGTGGTATCCAGCAGACGCGTTCCATCGTGGAGCTGGATAGCCTCCTGCCCGAGCTCCTGCAGAACCGGGAACTGCTCTGTGCGCCCTTGGGACGCTCCGCCGATTTCGACGCCCGCCTCATGCTCTGGCGCAACCAGGCTCGAAGCCGATCCCGGGCGGGCATACGCTATCCCCAGGAACTGGTGGATCTGGGCTTTTTGCTGCACGAGATGCGGGTCATCAAGGACCCCGTGGAGCTGGAGCACCTGCGGGCGGCGGTGGGCATCAGTGCCGCCGGTCACCGTCACGGCATGCGGGTGTGTCGTCCCGGCATGACAGAGTATCAACTGCAGGCAGAGATCGAGTTCGTCTTCCAGCGCCTGGGTGCACGCAGCGTGGCCTACCCCAGCATCGTCGGTGGTGGTCCCAACGCCTGTATCCTGCACTACACCGAAAACCGCGATGCCCTTGCGGACGGTGATCTCGTCCTCGTCGACGCCGGTGCCGAGTACGGCAACTACGCTGGGGACATCACCCGCAGCTATCCCGTGAACGGGGTCTTCAGTCCGGCGCAGCGGGAGGTCTATGCGCTGGTTTTGGCAAGTCAGAAGGCGGCCATTGCTGCACTTGCCCCCGGTCGCTCCGTGGCCGACTACCACGAGGCAGCGGTGGCCGTCCTGGTGGACGGCCTACGGGATCTGAAGATCCTCTCGGAAAGTCGCGAGGCTATCCTCGAACAGGGTCTCTATCGGAGTTTCTACATGCACCGCACCGGCCACTGGCTGGGCCTCGATGTCCACGATGCCGGATCCTATCGCCAGCGCGACGGCAACTGGCGGATGCTGGAGCCGGGCATGGTGGTGACGGTGGAGCCTGGACTCTACTTTTCCCCAGAGAATCCTGCCTGTCCGGAGCGTTACCGCGGTATCGGCATCCGCATCGAGGACGATTGCCTGATCACCGCCGAGGGAGTGGAGGTGCTCTCGGCGGCAGCACCGAAGGAGATCGACGAGATCGAGGCCCTCATGGCCCTGGGTGGCTAGCTGCCGGGAGTGGTAATAGCCGTTCCCGTCACGAATTCGTACTGGTGGGCAAGCGCGCGGGCAGGATGCGCAATTCTGCTTCCTTGACGCCAAATTGCACAGCCTCGTGTACCGAATCCATGAGAATGTCCGCTGCCATTTTGTAGCGGGCGTTCATGGTATCCCAGACCACGCCGCGGATGACCTTGCCCGAGGACAGGACGATCTCCACGCGCTCGCCACAGCGGTTGCCGCCATTTTTGCGGAAGAAAAGATCCTGGGAGAGGGCAATCTGATCCGGTCGCGTCGGGCCGCAGGCCGAAATCTCTGGGTCGCTACTGGTCTGCCAGGGTACGGCGTTGTAGGCCGTCACCCGATGCAGGTAAAAGACGCGATGGTCGAGGAGCAGGGCGCCTTTGTCCTGTTCTTCCAGCGTCGCGTCCGAATCCGTACCGGCTGCGGCGGTGACAGCCAAGGACGCTGCTGCCGCTGGACCGTCCACGGGTTGGGTCCAGGCCCAAGCGAGTTCGGGCTGGGCCAGAGAGAGGGTATTGGGGAGCAGGAACGCCAGGAGGGCGACACCAGCACCCGCAAAAATACCTTTGAACAATCTGCAACTCCTTTTGCCTGATGGGATCTTCGCCGAGATCCGCTCGCCTTATAAAGCGTTCTTATCCACAAGCAATGGTTTTTGGGTCACAAACTATCTCAAAAACATCGCTCTGAATCAATAGCCTGCTTATAATCGTTCAGAATCAAAGTGTTAGAAACAACTCACTGAAGCAGCAAGAAAAATCCCCGCAGGAGCAACTGCGGCGCAACCTCACCGTGGCCGAGCCGCTGGCGCAGCAGGGGCGCGTCACCGCCGGTCAGGAGCAGATCCAGATCGGGGTAGTGGCGGCGTCCGTCGCGAAGGGCTGCGTCCACGGCCGCCGCCGCTCCCGCCGTGACGCCCAAGAGCAGGCATTCCTGGGTGGAGTTGCCAAAATCCCCCGTGCGGTCTTCTGGTACCAGTTCGGGAAGCCGGGCGGTCTGCTGGGCCAGTGCCCTCAGGCTAAGGCCGAGTCCCGGCAGGATGCGGCCGCCGCGAAAGTGTCCTTCGGCCAGCAGATCCAGGGTAATGGCGGTGCCTGCGTCCACCACCAGGAGGTTTCGCCCCGGCCAGTCGTAGGCGGCGGCCAGCAGGCAACAGCGGCGATCAAAGCCCAGACTTTCTGGCGGTCGATAGGCGTTGGGCAGGAGTGCGTGGAAACGCTCGGGATCCCAGGGGCATAGCTGTTCGCGGGCAAACTGCGCCCGCCAAGCGGCTTCCCGCTCCGGAACCACGCCGCCAATATAGACGGGTTCTTGCGCCAACCAGCGGGGCCAGGGCGGCGGCAGCTGCGCACGCACATCGGCAATATCGGCGCTGCTGGGTCGGCGTTCCACCAGAAAGTCGTGCCCGTCCTCGGTGTGGGCGATCTGCGTGTGGGTATTGCCGACGGCGACGAGGATCATAGGCGGGCCCGGATGCGGACATCGGCGGCGTGAAGCCGCTCCTCATGGCCTTCGATCTGGACCTGCAGGCGGCCTTCCTCGTCGACACCCAGGGCACGTCCAAGCCTTTGCCGACCATCCTGCTGGATCTCGACGATCCGATCGCGGAGGCGGTCCGCTGCTTTCCAGCGCTGGGTAAAGGCGACAAAGCCCGCTTGGTCCAGGAGCGCAAAGTCCTTTCGCCACTGCCGTAGGATGGCAGCGGCCAGCTCGTTGCGGTGGACGATGAGGCCATGCTCGGCCAGGCAGGTGGCCGCGGGCTCGAGACTCGGGTCCAGGTGGCAGTTGAGTCCCATGCCCAGTACCCAATCCTGCCGCCCGCTGCAATATCGGCCCTCGAGGAGAAAACCGCCCAACTTTTGCCCGCCGACCCAGAGATCGTTGGGCCACTTGACCCAAAGCCCCGGTAACTGGGCGGCGAGGAGCTGGTGCACACTGAGCGCCGCCACCAGCGACAGACTAGCCGAGGTTCCGGGAATGGCGGGCAGTCGCAGGCTGAGGTAGAGGTGACGGCCAAAGGGCGAGTACCAGGAGCGACCACGCCGTCCCCGTCCGGCCCATTGCGCCTCGGCCAGACAAAGCATAAGCCCGGTGGCCTCGAAGAGACGGGTATTGGTGGAATCGCAAAAGGCAAGCGTGCGGATGGACTGCGGGGGGTATCCAGCGCCCGCGGCGATGCGCGCGGCATCCAGGGGCTCTGCGGGGTAATCCAGAATGGGCACGTTGCCGGCGAAGGAGAGCGGCAGACCCCAGCGTTGCGCCTCAGCGAGGACGGCGCGCCGTGTCGCGTCATCCAGCTGCGGTGGCGGCGTGCCCATGCGCCCGTCGGTGGCCGCTGCTACCACCTGCTGTAACCAGGTGGAGGGTTCAGGAACGGATATGGCCGTCCCCCAGCACGATCCACTTCTGCAGGGTCAGGCCTTCCAGGCCCACTGGCCCGCGCACGTGCAGGCGATTGGTGGAAATCCCGATCTCTGCACCGAGTCCGTATTCAAAGCCATCGGCAAAACGGGTGGAGGCATTGACCATCACCGAACTGGAATCCACCTCTCGCAGGAAGCGCCGGGCGGTGGTGAAATTCTCGGTAACGATGGACTCCGTGTGCCCCGAGCCGTAGCGGGCGATGTGGGCCATGGCCGCATCGAGATCATCGACGATCTTGAGAGAGATGATGGCCGCCAGATACTCCGTGGCGAAGTCTTCCTCCGTCGCCGCCACCGCCCCGGGTATGCGCGGGAGACTCTCGCTGCAGGCGCGAATCTCGACCCCTTTCTCGCGCAGGGCTGCCGTCAGGGGCTCGAGCAGATCGTCCACCCGGTCGCGATGCAGGAGCAGGCTCTCGGCGGTGTTGCAGGTTCCAAGTCTCTGGGTTTTGGCGTTGACCACGATCTTCAGGGCTTTGGCGGCATCGGCATCGCGATCCACATAGACGTGGCAATTGCCGTCCAAGTGCATGATGACCGGGACCGTAGCCTCGGCGCGGATCCGGCTCAGCAGCCCCTTGCCGCCCCGGGGGATGACTACGTCCACCAGATCGTCCATGCGGATGAGGGCACCCACCGCCTCCCGATCGGGAGTCTGCAGATACTGCACCAGGTCCAGAGGCAGCTGCGCCCGACCGAGTGCCGCACGCAGGCGTTCAGCGATGGCGAGATTACTGTGCAGGGATTCGGAGCCGCCGCGCAGGATCACGGCATTGCCCGATTTGACACAAAGACCGGCGGCATCGGCCGTGACATTGGGACGGGATTCGTAAATCATGGCGATGACGCCCAGAGGCATCCGCATGCGCCCCACCTGTATGCCGCTGGGGCGGTAGGTCAGGTCACTGATCTCTCCCACGGGGTCGGGGAGGGTTGCGATCTGTTCGAGACCCTTGGCCATGGCCTCGATACGGCTCTCGTCCAGACGAAGACGGTCGATGAAGGCGGGATCACGACCCGCCGCCTCGGCAGCACGCAGGTCCTTGCGGTTGGCGCGCTGGATGTCCTCGGCATCGCGGCGAAGCAATTCCGCCATTCCCCGTAGCGCCCGATCCTTGGCGCCACTGTCTCTGGCCAGAAGCTGTCCCTGAGCCTGACGCGCGCGTTGGCCGAGGGCGCGAACTTCCGCTTCGATTTCCTGGGTCATACGGTCTCCTAGCTAGTGGCGAGGCAGATGCGAATTTCCATTGTGCCTTCAGGGGCGGGCAGCGGCAATGCGCAGGGCGAGCGTGCCCAGGGCCGGCCACGGAGGGCTCGGATCCTGACCTTTGATGCGCGCATCGATGGCCGCGCAGCTGGCAAGGGCCTCCCACAGGGTGCGTGCGGGGATGCGCGCCGCCGCACGGCGCAGCCACTGGCTGCGGGGCGGAAAGAGCCGCTCCTCACGACACAGGGTAGTGACGTCTTCGCTCTGCAGACGCAGCAAGAGGCGCAGGTCGCGGTGCAATGCCCAGAGCAGGAGCACCGGCTCGGCATCGCCGCCCCGCAGTCGGTCCAGAATGTGGTCTATCCGCTCCACCTCGCCGCGCAGTGCCGCATCGGCCAGTTCGAAGACCGTGAAGCGACTGTCATCGGCGAGCAGCTCGCGGACGGTGGCCGCATCGATGCGGGTCCCAGCAAACTCGCGCAGGCGCAGGATGGCCTGCTGACAGGCGAGGAGATTGCCCGCCGTCAGCTCGCAAAGCAGGTGCTGGGCCGAGTCGTCCGCCTCCAGACCTGCCTGCTGCAGCCGCCGCCCTACCCATTGCGGCCACTCCTGGGCATTGGGAGGGTAGAGGATGAGCACGGTCGCGTGCTTTTCCAGATCCCGGAACCAGGCGCTCTTCTGCTGCCCGGCATCGGGGCGTGGACCGACCAGGCACAGGCGGGCCATTTCTACGGGGGCGGCGAGCCAGTGCGCCAGGGCATTGGTGGCGGTCCTGGACAATTTCAGCTGGTCCAGCTGTAGGATCAGGCAGCGTTTTTCGGCAAAGAGCGTGAGGGCGTCGCGCTCGTCGCGCAGCCGCTCCCAGGGTTCATCCTGTTGATAGAGCCGCTCGTGCGCGCTGAAGCCTTGGGTGTCGGCCGCCTTCAGGTAGTCTGCCAGGGCCTCCTCGCGCAAGAGGATCTCGTCGCTGAAGATGGCGGCAACGGCGGGTAAAGACCGCTGCAGGTGGGCCGACCACGTATCGCCTTTGACGCGCATCAGTGCCCGTCGCGCAGACCCTTGTCGTAGAGGATGCGACGCAGGATGTCGCGGGCCGCCTCCCGGAACAGCAGGCGCTGGTCTTCCTCCTGCTGCACATTGGTGGCAAGGGGGTTGGAGCTACTGTAGCTGAAGCTGTGCTCCACCAGCAGGGGCTCGGGAGGCAGCAGCACCCGTTCACCCTGGCGCAGACTGATTTCGGCGTGCAGGGTGTTGAGAAACTCCAGGGCGACGCCCGTACTCGGGCTGATACTGATGATGCGCTGGCTGACGTAGGCGTTGCGGATATCGAGGACGGGCGCCGTGGGCGAACTCCGATTGCCGTCCAAGGCAAGCTCCCGCTCCACCGCCGTGGCCAGGGATCCTCCCGCCGGTCCCGAGGCAAGAACCTGCAGACCCTGCAGGCGCGGCGGGATCGTGCTGCCCGTGGGCAGATGGAAGCCGCAGGCGCTGAGGCTCATCCCCAGCAACGTCACCGCAAGCCGCAGCGCCCAAGCCCAAGGCAAGCGTTGCATCAGGAGAGCACCAGATTGACGAGACGGCCAGGGACGACGATGACTCGCCGCAATTCCTTGCCCTCCATGTGTTTCTGGACCTGGGGATGCGCCAGGGTCAGAGACCGTATTTCCGCCTCATCGGCGCTGGCGGGGAAGTCCAGGCGCTCCCGCAGCTTGCCGTTTACCTGCACCACCAGGGTCAGGGTGTCGGCAACCAAGGCCTCGGGGTCTACCGTGGGCCAGGGGGTGTGTGCCAGAGCCGTTTTTCCCCCCAGCGCCATCCAGCAGGCCTCGGCCAGGTGGGGAGTGAAGGGTGCGAGCAACCGAACCAGAGCGCTCAGACCCTCGCCCAGGACTGCACGGAGTTCGGGATCCTTTCCGTCCACCCGCGCCAAGGTGTTGGTCAGCTCCATGCACGCCGCTATGGCCACATTGAAGTGGTGGCGCTCTTCGAGGTTGAAGGTCACGCGCTCTATACATTGGTGGATGGCGCGGCGCAGGTCCCGGGCAGCGCCCGAAAGTTTGGCGGGCAGGGGGGTGGGCTCGCCATCGTAGTCCTGCACCAGGCGCCAGACGCGCTGCAGGAAGCGGTAGGCTCCCTCGACGGCGCTGTCCGACCATTCCAGAGACTGCTCGGGGGGCGCGGCAAAAAGGATGAAGAGCCGCGCCGTATCGGCTCCATAGCGGTCCAGCAGTTCCTGCGGATCGACGGTGTTGCCCTTGGATTTGCTCATCTTCGCACCGTCCTTGAGGACCATGCCCTGGGTGAGGAGGCGACGGAAGGGCTCATCGAAGCGACCATCGGCGGGCAAGAGCCCGAAGTCGCGCAGCAGGCGATTGAAGAAACGCGCGTAGAGCAGGTGCAGGACGGCGTGCTCGACACCACCGACGTACTGGTCCACGGGCATCCAGGACCAAGCGCGGGCATCCAGCATGCTGGCAGCGTCGGGACAGGTGAAGCGGGCAAAATACCAGGAACTCTCGACGAAAGTGTCCATGGTATCCGTCTCGCGCTGCGCCGGGGCGCCGCACTGGGGGCAGGGGACGTCCCGGAAGCTTGGATCGTCCAGCAGCGGTGAGCGCGGATCGCGCAACTGGTAATGGGTCGGCAGAACCACCGGCAGCTCCGCCTCGGGTACGGGCACGACGCCGCAGTGCGGGCAGTGGATCATGGGAATTGGGGTGCCCCAGTAACGCTGACGCGAGATGCCCCAGTCGCGCAGGCGCCAGTTTACGGTCTTATGGCCGAGACCGCGGGCTTCCAGGGCCGCAGTGATGCGGCTTTTCGCCTCCACCGAATCCAGGCCATCAAAGGGCCCGGAATTGTAGAGGCGCCCGGGGCCCGTGTAGGCGGCGTCTACGGTGCCCGCATTCTCTGCCTGGGCGGGTTGGATCACCGGGCGAATGGGCAGGCCATACTTCTGGGCAAACTCGAAGTCGCGTTGATCGTGGGCCGGCACGGCCATGACCGCACCTTCGCCATAGCCCATGAGTACGAAATTGGCCGCCCAAACCGGCAGGGTCTCTCCCGTCAGGGGGTGGCGCACGGAGATCCCCAGGGGGCGGCCGGCTTTTTCCTGGGTCTCCACGGTGGCTTCGGATACGGCCACGTGTTTGCAGTCCTCGACGAAGGCAGCGAGGTCCGAATCGGCACGGGCACGGGCCAATACCAGAGGATGCTCCGGGGCGAGGGCCAGATAGGTGGCTCCCATCAGGGTATCCGGACGGGTACTGAAGACCTTGATCACCCCATCCTCGTCCACCAGCGGAAAATGGATCTCCGCGCCCTCGGAACGGCCAATCCAGTTGCGTTGCATGGTCAGCACCTGATCTGGCCACTGTCCCTGCAACTGCTCGAGACCCTGCAGCAGTTCGTCGGCGTAGGCGGTGATGCGCAAGAACCACTGGCGAATTTCGCGGCGTTCCACCAGCGCGCCCGAGCGCCAGCCGCGGCCATCCACCACCTGTTCGTTGGCGAGCACAGTCTGATCCACGGGGTCCCAGTTGACCGTACTTTCCTTCTGGTAGACGAGACCCCTTTCCCACAGTTTCAGGAATAGCCACTGCTCCCAGCGATAGTACTCCGGGGTGCAGGTGGCAAACTCCCGCGTCCAGTCGTAGGACAGACCCAGGCGTTTCAACTGGCCGCGCATGTGGGCGATGTTCTCGAAGGTCCACTGCGCCGGAGCGACTCCGTGTTTCAACGCCGCGTTCTCGGCGGGCAGACCGAAGGCGTCCCAGCCCATGGGGTGGAGCACGCTCTTGCCGCGCATGCGCTGATAGCGGGCGATGGCGTCGACGATGCTGTAGTTGCGGACGTGCCCCATGTGCAACTGCCCCGAGGGATAGGGGAACATGGCCAGGACGTAATATTTTTCACCCTCGGGCGTGGCTGGGGCGCGATGATCCTTGCGCTCTTCCCAAAATTTCTGGATTTCCGCCTCGAGGGTCTGGGGCTGATAGGATCGCTCGTTCAGGGTGTCACTCATGGTGTACTGGACTTCCGTCTCGGATAGGGTTGCCTGCTTGCGCGGCAGGAAGCTGTTCTGGAAAACGTGACGTGGATTGCGCCACGACTCAGTGTCGTGTCCGCCGCGCCGCCACCTTTCGGGCAGGTACCGGCGTGGCTGCACTGGCCAAGGTGCCGGGCTCGGGTGGGCGCGGACGGTAAAGAATGAGGATACGACCGATACGGGCAATGGCTTCGGCACCACTGGTGGCCAGGATCTCGGCCACCATGGCATCCCGAAGCTCGCGCTCCACAGCGGGCAGGCGCACCTTGATGAGCTCGTGGTGGAGCAGAACCCGATCCAGTTCCTCCATCAGTGCCGGACCGAGGCCTGCGCTGCCCACCAGGAGCACGGGCTGCAGCGGATGGGCGCGCGCCTTCAGGGCCTGTCTTTCTTTGCTGCTCAACATGCTATGCTTCCCCGACGGATGAGTGTGGAGAGTGTACGGCCCAGCCTGCGGGTGGTCAAAGTCGCGGGCCTTGGTGTGTTGTCCTGGGGAGAGCCGGTGGCGCGCAGTAAATCCAGTAAGCAATGGTTACGCGAACATTTTCAGGATCCCTTCGTGCAGCGGGCGGCGCGGGAGGGCTATCGTTCCCGGGCCAGCTACAAGTTATTGGAAATCCAGGAAAAGGACGGCCTCTTGCGGCGTGGGCAGCGGGTTCTGGATCTGGGCGCAGCACCGGGTGGCTGGACTCAGGTGGCCGCAGCCATCGTCGGATCTGAGGGACGTATCGTCGCCGTGGATCGTCTGGCCATGGATCCCGTCCCCGGAGCCTTGGTGATCCAGGGAGACATTTACGACGAAGCCGTCATCGCCCAATGCCGTGCCGCCTTTCCCGAGGGCGTTGATCTCATCCTCAGCGACATGGCGCCAAACCTCTCGGGCATTGCCAGCGCCGATCAGGCACGGGCCGTGGCCCTGTGCGAACTCGCCCTGGACTTGGCGCGGGAATGGCTGGTGCCCGGTGGCAAGCTGCTCATGAAAGTGTTCATGGGGGCCGGAGCGCAGGAGCTGCGCCGCGAACTGCAGGGTTCCTTTCGGCGCATCGTCGTGCGCAAGCCCGAGGCCTCGCGCGCCCGTTCGGCAGAGCAGTACTGGTTAGCCCTGGATTATCGGCCCCCATCGTGACGCTCCTGCCCACACGGTCCACCCAGCTCGCCTTGATCCCGGTGTCCCGTGGACAGGCTCCGTTGCTCCGCCCTATAATGCGGTTCAAGCGCGGTTAGCTCAGCTGGATAGAGCGTTGGCCTCCGAAGCCAAAGGCCAGAGGTTCGAATCCTCTACCGCGCACCAAGTAAATCAAGGCTCTAGGTAATGGTCTAGGGCCTTTTTCTTTGCCAGATTGATTTTCCGCGACACTGGCGCGACACTCCCAGAAGAGCAAGGGCTTTTCTGGGGTCCGGTATGGCAACCATCTCTCCACGGTACGATGACCAAAATATCCGCATCGGCTGGCAGGTGCGCATCCGCAAGCGGGGCTTTCCGCAGCAGGTCAGAACATTTCGCACCAAGGCTGAAGCCGAAGCCTGGGCACGGTCCATCGAGGCGGAGATGGATCGGGGCGTCTGGCAAGACCGCAGCGAAGCCGAGCGGACCACGGTAGGCGAGCTGCTGGATCGGTACGCAAGGGAAGTCTTGGCAGACAAGAAACACTGCACACCGGAGCTTTCCCGCCTCAAGACGCTCGATGATGCTTTTGGCCGCGTTGCTTTGGCCCGCCTCACGTCGAGCGCCATCGCTTCCTTTAGAGATAAGAGGCTCCGAGATGAGGGACGAGGCGGAAAGCCAGTCTCAGGTCAGACCGTCAAACATGAGATTGGGCTGCTGCATCGTGTGCTGAAGAAGGCAGAACGTGAATGGGGTATTGCGCTACCCATGGGCTTGCCGACAGAGAAGGTACAGGCTCCAAAACTCCCCCAGGGCCGGGACCGTCGGTTACAGGGTAACGAGGAAGAAAGGCTCTTGGCCGCGTGCGCCAGGGCGCGCAATCCCTGGCTCCTGCCGTTGACCCGGTTCGCCATAGAAACCGCCATGCGGGCCGGTGAGATGCTGGAAACGAAGGGCACGGCAGACCCAGAGACCGGCGAGCGGCCCATCCAGACAACCGGCCTGCTCTGGAAGCATGTTGACCTCAAAAAGCGCACGGCCACGCTTCCCATGACGAAGAACGGCACGGCGCGGGTGGTGCCCCTGTCGAGTGTGGCGGTGGAGATTCTGCGAGGCCTGCCGCGAAGCATGGATGGTCGGGTGTTCGGGACGACCTACGAAGCCATCCACTTGAGCTTCACGAGGGCCTGCAAGCGCGCTGGCATCGAAGACTTGCGGTTCCACGACCTGCGGCATGAGGCCACGTCCAGGCTCTTTGAAAGGGGCCTCAATCCCATGCAGGTAGCCGCCATCACGGGCCACAAGACTTTGCAGATGTTGAAGCGGTACACGCACCTCCGAGCCGAGGACTTGGCGAGGCTTCTAGGATGAAAATTTTTAACTCACCACTCCGATGCAGAGGCGACGTATCCATTCGTCCACCCCATGAATTATACCGTGAAAGGATCTACGGGCGGCCGTTGGGCTCAGGGCAGGGTATCCGCCAGCCTCCTTATGGCGGGATGCGGAACTGGCGTGTCCTTGGCAGAGGAGGTGCCATTGAACAATCCTCCCTCCTCGACGGCATAGCCAGGGGATTGATGGCCGAGCCAACCAGTCAGAGCGAAGGCCAGGATCAGCAACCCTAGCCATTGGCACTTTTTGAGCAGTGTTGCATTCGTTGCCTGCACGGTGAAAGCCCCCAAGACGATTACTGTACATTTATACAGTAATAGTTCGGCCCAGCGCAGTTCCCATTAGAGGGGCGCCCCTCCCCTGTTTGCTGACCTATTTCGACAGCTCATCAAACTTTGCCTTCATGGTTGGGTTGCCTCGGGTTAGGCGCTTGATGGTGACGTTCTGGGCCTTGTCGTTGGCCAGACGTAGGTTGCGATCGGCACCCAGGAGGGCGTCCTTGGTTTTCTGCAGGTGATCTATCGACTTGTCGATCTCGTCGATGGCGGTTTGGAATCGCCGGGCCGCCAGATCGTAGTTTTTGGCAAAAGCGTCCTTGAAGCCTTCCAGTTCGGCCTCGAAATTGGTGATGTCGATGTTCTGCGCCTTGACCAGGGCCAGCTCCTGCCGATAGCGCAGGCTGTTCAGCGCCGCATTGCGCAACAGGGTGAT